>Ga0172370_10001886_pt1 | contig 31094 bp, 30 predicted proteins | sample LakKiv5m_FD_114538 | JGI IMG/M metagenome (GOLD analysis project Ga0172370, IMG submission 114538) | Freshwater microbial communities from Kabuno Bay, South-Kivu, Congo - kab_022012_11.5m | ecosystem: Environmental > Aquatic > Freshwater > Lake | place: Democratic Republic of the Congo...
GGAGAAATCAAATTAAGAGTTGCTCAATGAATGAAGCTCAGGGATTGATTATAAAGGAGCTCATCAAGAGACCTGAGTTTGTTCATCTTGTGGTCGATTCACTCTCTCCTTATCTCATCCGGGAAAAATCCTATATAGATGAAAAGCTAAAAGAGATTTGGGTTGCATATATCAATGCAACTCGCAAGTGGGAGACCTCTTTTCGAAGGACGATGGTATCCTATTTCTATCAGCAAGAGGCGGCGGTGCTCAAGAATATGGGAAATCCCTCAAAATCGATAGAAAAAGGAATCTATGATTTATGGATGTTCCCGGAAAAGGAGTGGAATGACAAGCTTGCCGCCGAAGGAGAGGCTTTCATGAAGAAAGTTATCTCAGAATACGGTCCGCAGGTCATGAAAAACCTTTCTGCTCAAGTCTCAACGAATGCAAATCTCTCATTCAATGTCTATAATCCGCAAGTAACGCAGTTCATAAAGAATACATCCTACGAAAACGCAGTCAGAATCAACGAGGAGACTGCATCTCTTCTCCAAAAAAATATGAAAGAGGGGCTGGAAGCTGGAGAATCGATGACTGATATGGCGAAGAGAGTTGAGAATGTATTCGATAACTGCACATCATACAGAGCTAACATGATTGCTCGAACTGAAACGATAAGAGCAACCAATGGCGGAGCTCTCTATGCATATCATCAATCCGGAGTTGTCAAGGAGAAGATGTGGTATACAGCGGATGATGAGAGAAGATGTCCTCTCTGCTTGAAGCTGAATAAGAAGAAAATTCCTTTCGATGATATGTTTGTATCGGGTGGGAATAAGGTGCAAGCGCCCCCTCTCCACCCAAATTGCCGATGCACAATTGTCGCAATAGTAAAAGAAGCTTACGCTCCCGTCCAGACTCCAGCTCCTGTGGTTACTTCTGCTCCTCCCGAGGCGAAGCCGCCTATCTATTCGCCTGTTGCTCCGCCTCTGGTAGAGGAAGCTGCACCTCTCGTCTGGGAAGAAGGAAAAAAATTCGAAGAAGTCAATAATCAACTGTACGACAAATTTAAAGTTAATCTGTACGGGTATCAGGAGCAGGCTCTCGATAAAGTACAAGGCGTGAAATTCGGAAATTTCTTCGGGAAAGAACTTCTAAGGATGACTGAGACAATCCCTCGACTCGGAGAGATAATTGAAACATCAGGAAGCTGCTCTCTTTCATTCTATAATTCGAAGATGCTGGATATAGATGGGACAGCAGGGAGATATTCACACTACAAAAACGCAATCGAGATAGCAACAAAAGGCGTGAGAATGGAAGGAGCCGTTGCTCCTGGAGCATTTTCATCTTGTAATTCATATAGGCAGACGGCAACTCACGAATATTCCCATCATCTATGGTTCAAGGGCCTAAAAGGAGATGGGAGGACGGAATGGGCAAAGCTGTTTGATGAGATGGGCGGAAAAGACGGAAAATGGTGGAAGAAGAAGGTGAGTGTCTATGCCTCAACTGATAGCAAAGAAGCCTTCTCTGAATCATTCACGATATGGTCCCATAAAGATTACGGAAAGGACCCGAAAAAACTTCTCCCAAAAGAAATAGAAGATTATATGACGAAAACTTTCGGAGAGAAGAAAGCCGCTGCTGTTCCAAAAGTGAAGCCTGCTGAATTCAACACAAAAAATCTTGAAATGATTCCGAATACCCAGGGCGGCTCGATGCCTGGAGCTCAATATGTAGATAAGGAGACGAAGAAAAAGTATTATGTGAAGTTCTACCCGGACCCGGACCAGGCGAGAACAGAATACGCAGCCAATAGAATCTACAGCAAGCTCGGAATCAATGCTCCAGAGATACGATTGTCCGAAATGGATAACCCTTTCACAGGAAAAAAATCACTTGCAGTCGCAACTGACTGGATGGATGGTCTCAGGAAGCTGAAGCCGGAAGAATATTGGGAGCACAGACAGCAGATTTCAGAAGTCTACAACTCATCTGTATTGCTGAAGAACTGGGATTGTGTAGGAACCGGAAAAGATAATATGATTCTCGACCCGAAGACAAAAAAAGTCTTCGTCATCGATTCTGGCGGTTCTCTCTACTTTCGAGCAATGGGAGGGCACAAGGATTTTGAGATAAATGTAGGAGAGTATACTACTTTTAAGAAAGGAAGCACCGATGCAGCTCAAATCTTTAAGCCGCTTTTCGACAAAGATGTCTTTCTCGAAAAGGATGGTGCTCTGAAGATAGGAAAATTGCAGAAAGAAGATTTTCAAAGTATTCTCTCAGATGCGGGATTCGATACAAGAAGAAAAAATGCCCTGGTTAATGCCCTCGAAGGAAGAAAGAATCTAATCATCGAAAGATATGATTTGAATAACAAGAAAACATACAGCGGATTTGGAGAAGTAGTAGAGGAGATGAGAAATAAAATAGGAGGAGGCAGGATTTCATTCGGCACCGAAGAATCAAATTCTCTTCTTCCCAGAATTTCTGATGCATGCTCCAGAGAATTTCATGATAACGTAGAAAGAATCTTCAGAGAAATAATTCCTGAGAAAATAGGAGAGAGGGGATTTGGAGTAGTAGAAAATACAACGAGAAGAATACTTAATGGATGGACATCAGACTCTTTCGATGATGGTAGGTCAAAAGTCTTTCAGAGATGGGCGAAGGAGACATTCGGAGCAGATGGAAATTCAACATCTTCTTGGTTCCAAGAAGTGAATGATTCATTTTTGAGAAATATTTCGAGAGATTATGATTTCCCTTCTGAGAAAGAAAGGCTCTGGAAAATTCTAAATTCAAACTACGAAGCAAATCAATATTATTTGAGGCGTCTCTACGGATGGGATGATAAAGTAGTTGTCGAAAGAGGATTTAGGAATAGAAGTGAATATGAGAGTGGATGGAATAAGAGACGCAAGGAATTTACTGGAAATCCTGCTTCTTCATTTTCATCCTCAATAGATTCTTCTCGCTCAAGATATAAAGTGAGAATATATGCAGACGTAGAGGATATTCTTGCACACTACGGAGAGGGTTTTTCCTTTGACGAATTTCAGAGAGAAAAAGAATTTATAGTTAAAGGAAGGCCGATTTCCGGGAAAATGATTCAATGGACAGAGCATGGAGAAACATTCACTGATATGTCTCCTTGATATTATTTTTTCTCAGATTCAAGAATCTATTATATAATAGTAACAAAGGAGAAAGTAATGTCAAGACCTCAGAGAGAAGACCTCGAACTCATTAAACAAAAATATGATGCTCTCAATCCGAAATTAGAAGCAAATATCCCATACGGGTATGATATTTCAGATTGTTGGGTACGAAGGTTTATGGACTTCGATGACTTCATCGAAAACGGTCCGATACAAAAAAGAGTCTTCCTCGAAGACAGAGATGAAGACAGAATGAGATTGCGAAATATCTATCCTAAACTCTACGACCTGATAATGGAGGTTTTCTGATGTGGATATTCACTAACAAAGGATTCATCTCAGTCGTTCAATCTCCCAAAGAAGATTTACTTGTTGTCAGGTCGAGAAGCAAAGAGCATCTTCGAAATCTTTTCGGAGACAGCATTATCTCATCGACTCCTGAGAGAGACTATCAGTATAGAACTCTCATCGAGAGAAATCATTTTCAAGAAGAAATGAAAAAACACTTCGATGAGATAACATATCATAATTTTAAAGATTCAGTCAAGGAAAAAGTCTACAAAGAAGCCTGCTCTGAAATATGGTCAACTCTTTTTATTGCATTCGGATTCAAGAGGGTAGATAGCTGGATAACAACTCTCTTCAAGCCTTTATCAAAGAAGCCAGTTGAAGAAAAATGGGAATCAAGGAGGTCAATTGCTTAGATATGCTCATCGAGCCGAAATGCTACACGAGACATTGTAAGTACTATAAAGGAATCTCATCTTTTGGAGAGGAGGAATCAGAGAAAAATATTTGTGATGCCTTCCCTGATGGAATTCCCGATGAGATAGCTTACGGAAACAACAATCACTCTTCTCATTTTCCAGGACAAGGAAATGAAATAGTCTTCGAGAAAGGCCCTTTCGAATGGGAAGAAGATTAGTTTAATTTTTTCTTAATTCTTACTCTAATCTAATAAGAGGATAAGCCTCTAATCGATTAATTTTCGATTAGAGGCTTTTATTTTGCTTAATTATTTTTTAATCAAGAAAAATAATTTTTATGTTAATGAAAATTAGAGGAGTTTTGCCTATGGAACTCGTTACTCAGAGATTAAAGCTTAAAGATATAAGGCCAGATATTGCAGATGCAATATCGAAGGAATATAATATCTCATCCGAAGACCTTCCTCTCGTAAGAAAAGGAATTGTTTCGTCCGATTTGAAGTTTGAGGAAGGAGAGCGAGCTGTTATAAGCTATATTACGACAGGCGCAAAGGATAGGGATGATGAGATTGTGGACCCCGGGGGCGTTGACCTCTCTCACTACAGAAAACATCCTGTTGTTTTGTTCGGGCATGATTATTCGAAGCTTCCTGTTGGGAAAAATGTCTGGATAAAGGAAGATGAGAAAGGCCTTATCGCAAAAACAGTGTATGCGAAGCACGACGAAGCAGATAAGGTCTATCAGTACAGAAAAGATGGCTTTCCTCTTGCTGAATCGATTGGATTTGTTCCTCTCTCAGTTATCGAGCACACAGAAAAAGAAAAATCTGCGAATGGCGGAGTAAAGAGAACGTATACGAAGACGTTGCTCCTTGAATATTCTGATGTTGCAGTCCCAAGCAATCCTGAAGCTCTCCAGGTTGCAATTTCAAAAGGACTCGTTCCGAAAGAAGCAACTTCACCCGAAGAGGAAGTCGAGATAGTCAAAGAAGCAGTTGAGATGGTTGAAGAGGTGGTAGAAGTGCCGCAGGCTGAGGCCTCTCCCGCACCCGAAGAGATTTCTTCTCCTTCAGATTCCCTCCCTGAAGGAGAAGCTCAGCCTATAGGGACTCCTCAGGAGCCGGCTCCGGAAGCGCCTGCTGAGGAAATTCCTCCTGCTGAGCCGGAAGAGAAATCTCTTTCGCCTGACGGAAGTCTTTCAGTTGACGACATCAAAGAGGCGATTTGCTCATCTCTTGAATCTCTTTATCCTGGAGCGATTGTAAGTTGTGATTGTTGCTTCAGTCCGATTCTTACATCTGAAAGCTCAATGATGCCTGCTCAAGTATTCATTGAAGACCTCTTTCCTTACAATTATCCCAATGGAAATGTAATTGTTGAGGTAAGGTCTCCTGGGCAGGATGAAATCCTCTACATGTATCCTTACACAATAAATAATTCTGGTTCAGCTTTACTGGGAAAGCCGACAGAAGTACAGGAATCATATACTCCTGTAAAAGGAGCAGACAGAACATACACGAAAGAATTTGTCGTTAAAGAAATAAAACCCGCTGTTTCTCAAGAAGAAACAATCGAAATCGAAGACACAGAAGAAAAATCCTTCAAAGATATGATAGAAATCGATGATTCTTTCGAGGATTTTCTAAAATCTACATCAAAAGATATCCTTTCCTCTTTTGTTAATCAGGCATTCTCATCGAGCGCAAAATCAGTAGATGAGGCACTGAGAAGGATGAGAGGGAAGGTCTTTTAGTGGCTGGAAACATCAGGAATCTCCGGAGATGTTAGGCCTGGTAATTAACTGAAATTTGAATTCATGGAGAAACGGATATGGCAACAATGACAAAAGAAGCACTTACTGCGATGATTAAAGATGCAATCATCGAGCAGTTGGCGCCTCTGGGAGAGCAGATTAACGAGAAAACTCTCGAGCTGGTCGACCAGAAGGTGAAAGAATATCTGAAGGAAGTAAAGCCAAAAGTTGACCCCGATGAGGAATCGGCTAAGAGAACCGCAGGGAATCTGACTGCAGGGTTTAAATGCTTTACGGAATTCGCCCAGGCAGTTGCGAAATCAACTATTTCTGGCAGAATCACTGATAAGCGGCTGGAAGCGCTTGAAGAGAAGGCGGCCGGAACTGGTTCAGTTGAGACGGACGGAGAATATGGCGGATATCTGGTTCCTGAGGAATATCGTCAGGACCTGCTCCAGAAAGCAATTGAGAAATCAAACATTCTCAATCTTGCAACAACGATTCCGATGGCGACGAATGCTATCAATATTCCCTACATCAAGGATTCGACTCACGCCTCTGGGACCACCCATGGCGGCATTCAGTTCAAGTGGCTGGATGAGGAAGCGGCTATCGATTCCAGTCGTCCGAAATTTGGGAAGATTCAGCTTCGCCTCAAAAAATGTGCCGGGCTTTGCTATGTGACGGACGAGCTTCTGCAGGATTCTCCGATTTCAATGGAGCCTCTGCTGACTCAGCTCTTCACCGATGCATTTGCATGGAACCTGGACAACGTTTTCATCAACGGGACCGGCGCCGGGCAGCCGATGGGCATCTTGAATGCTCCTTGCCTGGTTTCAGTTTCAGGTGAGGCCGGGCAGACGACTGACACGGTGGTGTTTGAAAATATTATCAATATGTATAAGCGCCTGTACAACAAGGCGAATGGCGTCTGGTTTGCAAACCATGACACCTTTGCTCAGTTGGCTTCAATGGTTCTCCAGGTCGGCACCGGTGGCGTTCCTGTGTGGATGCCGGCAGGCGGGATAAGCGGAAAGCCTTACGATACACTGATGGGCAAGCCGCTGATTTTCTCTGAGCATTGTGGAGCTCTTGGCGATGCAGGAGATGTGATTCTGGCAGACTTCAGCCAGTATCTGGTTGGACAGAAGAACGGAGCTGGTGCCGGAATGCAGTTTGCATCAAGCATCCATCTCAAGTTCGACTATGACCAGACGGCGTTCCGGTTCACCTTCCGGATTGATGGACAGCCCTGGTGGGCATCTGCTCTCACTCCCCGGTATTCCACTGTGACAGTGAGTCCATTCATCGCTCTGGCAGCTATCTAAGGTAAGTTGAATTCATTCCTCTGCCTCTGTAATCGAAGAGGCAGAGGAAATAAAAGACAATAATTTCAATGGAGGATAAGAAGAGATGAATCTTATCGATAAAGTAAAAATTATCCCTGTGAGCCCTCCCGTCAATATACAGACTGTGGCTCATGATGGGACTACCTATCTGCTCGGTGACTATGTGAATGCCGGCAAGTTCGGGCATGCGACATTTATCGCAATGTGCGGTTCGATGTCTGCCTCGACGACCATGACTGTTTACAAGGCGCAGGATGCTGACGGGACGAGCGCAGATGCAGTGACGATAGATTTCTATAAGATTACTGCAACATCTGCTGCAAGCGATACTGCCGTGCAGGGGACCGCAGCAACTTCGGTTGCGGTGGCAGTGAATTATGTTACCGTAATCATCGAAGTCGATGTGGCTGCTCTCGGGGCAACTCCTGACCATTGCTGGTTGAGCCTGCAGTGTACCGCCACCGGTACCGGCTCGAGCATCTACGGAGCTGTCTGCATTCTGAGCGAACCGCGGTATGTAGAAGGCGCCGATACGCTTACGGTGATTGCGTAACAAGAAAGAAAGGAGCGCATAGTGAAAGTAAAGCTCAAATGCGCATGGCTCGGACATCCGGAAGATTCAATTCTTGATTTGAAAGAGGAGCCTGCGATAATCCTCATTGAAAGAGGAGTGGCTGTTCAAGTAGAAGAAAAGAAAAAAGAGGAAAGGGAACAGGGACCGAAAAAACCTGCTCAGATTCTCAAAATGACAAAGAATCCACCGGTAGATAAACAAGTCAAGGAACCGCCTCAGAATAAATCTTCTCAAGAGCCCGAAAAGGCGAAAGAAGAAGATGAGGATGAACCTCCTGCTAATTGAGCCGAACCACGGCTTGAGTCGAGGAGTGCTCGACATGGTAATAGCATGCATGGAGGATAAATCTTATGCCTGTTACTAAAGTAAAAACCAGATGGACAAGTGGCGGACTTCAGTTTTATAGCTCCTCTGTCGACCCGATTATGACAATCTCGTCTACAGGGGCAACGCATAAAGCTGTTACTCCTACTATCGGTCAGTTCGTAATCAATAGATTTATGAATGCGACGACTGATATGCCGGTTGCATTTTTCATCGCTCCTGCTCCTTGCAAGGTAGTCTCTGTCAGTGAGAGTCATGGTGCGGTGGATGCAACGACAAAGGCAGGGCTAAACATTTTGAAAGTTGCCTCAGGCGCAGCTCCTTCGACGGGCTCAAAAGTTCTCGATACGACTTTCAATATGACGTCGACGATTAACACTCCGGTGAAAATCAATGCGACAAGCAATACAAACTATTCCCAGTTGACGACAGGGGATAGAATTTCTGGATGGCTGGATACGAGCGGGGTAACATCGACTCCGGCATCAATGATTACGCTTGTAATGGAATGGGTGTAGGACCCAAAGATTTCTGAATATAGAAATAAAGCAGGTAGAATGGGTCCCTACTGTTCTACCTGCTTTTTCTTTGAGGAAGAAAGATGGCTGGAGAAGTTAAATGGGATGAATCCGTCGGAAAGAAGCCGATGAATGAGGCTCAGAAATCCCTTATCGCCTACGGATACACAATAGAGGCAAGCATAAAGACATCTTTCAAGAAAGGGACAGGAGCTATCTATGCTCGTCCTCGCCAAACATCTACTTTCGGAAAAACAAGAGCAGTCACAATCTGGAAGAGATGGGGCGGAAAGAATGTAACAGAGAAAGATTACATCAAGCACCAGGCATCTGCTCCTGGAGAGCCGCCTGCTGTTGACACTGGAAGATTGAGAGCTTCAATCAGTACAAACTGGTCAGGGAGCGGGATGGACAAAGGAAGAGTCGATGCTCAAGCGCTCCCAGATGATGGAATTGGCGAGCCGAAAGGGGACAAGTTTACAGTTGTTGTCGGAACTAATGTAGATTATGCCTGTTTGGATGCAGAGAGCAATATCTTAACAAAGAAAGGGTTAAAAAGAATATCGAAGATAGAGGTCGGGGATTTAGTTCTTACTCAAACAGGAGAATATCATCCTGTCTTAAAAGTCTTCTCAAGGCCAATGAGCGAAGTCACTGGCATGGTGACGCTGAAAGTTAAATACAGAAAGGGACGAATTCATATTTTAAATTGCACAGAAGAGCATAAAATTCTTGTGCATAGAGACGGAAGAAACAAGTGGGTAAGGGCCGGAGATTTGCTTCTTTCCGATAAACTTTTCACGAGAATCAAGATTTCTCATCATGCTGGAATAAGTATTCATAGGCCTCTACTTTTGAAGAAGTGCTTATATTGCAAGAACATTATCGAGTTCACTACTGATTTCGGAGCAGGATATAAGAATCGAAAATTTTGTTCTGTCTCTTGTAGAGCGAAATACTGGAGAGAATATGGAAATCCTCATATAGGATTCAAGTATACAGAAGAGTCAAGAAAAAAAATGTCTGAAAAAGCAAGGTTTCGATTTGAGAATTACCCTGAGTCACATCCTAATAGAATTATGGCAAAAAAGGGATTCTGCTCTTCCACAGAAAAGAAAGTAAAAAAATGGCTCGACGAAAGAAATATTTTCTATCTCCCTCAATATAAAATTGGAAAGCGATTTGTTGATTTCTATATTCCTGATGAGAATATGATTATTGAATCCAATGGAGATTGCTGGCACCAGAAGCAAGTCGATGATATTGAGAGAGATAAGGAGCTGCTAAAATGCTTTCCAGGCGGAAAGATTTTACATATTCATTTTTGTGAAAGAGAGGTTATTCCTCGATTAAATCCGAATCCTCTTCCTGGAGTCTATTATGTTTCGTGCAATCCAGATACCGGAAGCTTTGCTAATCCAGAAATATTCAAGAACGTCGAAATTCTCGAAATTAAAAAATGGAAATACGAAAGAGGAAAAAATCGCGGAGAGAAAGATGCAAAGCTAAGAAAGGTATTTGATATATGCGTAGATACTATACACTCTTACTATGCAAATGGAATTTTGGTTTCTAATTCTGCATTGGAATTCGGAACCGTAAAGATGAAGCCTCGTCCCTTTATGAGGCCTGCTCTTCTAAAGGCAAGAAAATTTTCTCCGGTATTGAAGTCATAACATGAAAGATTTATTTACAGGTATCTATTCTCTCTTCATAGAAACTTCGAGCGGAAATCATAATGCTCTCTATACCGCTCTTGGAGGCAGACTCTTTAATGGGAGAGCTCTCCAGGGGACAACATTTCCTTACGGAGTTTTCTTTCTTGCCGCGGGCGAAGCAGATTGGGATTTTTCAAATAAATATGAAAATTCAATCGTTCAATTCAGCTTATTTACAAACGAATCCTCTTCATCGAATCTGGAGACGTATTTTGGTTATCTTTGCGATTTGTATGACGGCTGTTCTCTTACTTTTACAAATGATACTTTAGTTTTCATGAATAAAAAAAGCTATCGTCTAACTGCTCCCTCAGACGACAATAATATCTGGCAATGCGACGTCGATTTCGATGTCATGGTAAAGAAAAAATAGACTCTGAAAGAGAGTAAATCATGCAACCTATATATTATGCATGGGCAGGATTAATTGACATTACAAATCTCTGTGGTGGAGATTGCGCCTATTGTACAAGATTCAGAAGGCATATTAGAAAAGACCAGTTCTTTTCTATGACTCTGAATGAAATCGATAGAGCTCTTGAATCATATCATAATTGGCCATCTCTTGTAGGAATTATTGGAGGAGAACCTCTCCTTCATCCTCAATTCGAAGAAGTTTGTCGTCTTTGCTCAAAACATTTCCCTCGTCAAAAACTTCATCTCTTTACTTCTGAAAAGAAAAAATTTATTCAATACAAGCTTCTGATTTCTGAGACTTTCGGACATATCGCATTCAACGAGCACAACGATTTTCAGAAAACAATCTGTCTCCATCAACCGAATTTGATTTCTTGTGCAGATGTTTGCCCAACAGAAGAGTATAAGAAAAAATTGATAGATGAATGTTGGGTTCAATCGAAATGGTGTCCTACGATTTCGAAAAAAGGAGCGTTTTTCTGCGAGATTGCATACGGATGGGATTTGATTTTGGATGGTCCTGGAGGGTGGCCAGTAGAATATCAGTGGTGGAAAAAAAATCCGGAAGATTTCCAGGACCAAGTAAAGAAATATTGCGAGAGATGCGGGATGATAATCCCGATGAAAAGAGATATAATGAGCATCGAGAAAGAAAAAATCTCTCGAGGAAATTACGAACTATTCAAACAACATAATCTTCCGAGAATAGAAGAGGAAGATATTGAAATAATAGATGGCAAATTCACAATAGAGGAAATCGAAAGCAACAGGGACGCTTGGCTTCCTAATCAGTATCGCCAAGATGTCGGAATGAAATAGGAGAAAAAAGATGAAAGTATACGACTGTTTTCAATTCAATAATGAACTTGAGCTATTAGAGATTAGATTGAATCACCACGATTCTTTTGTTGATAAATTTGTTCTCTCTGAGTGTCTCTATACTTATAGCGGAGAAGAGAAGAGGCTCTTTTACGATGAGGTAAAGGAAAAATCTCAATTCAAAAAATTCAAAGATAAAATAATTCATTTCGTTATAGAAGACCCTCCTGACAAAGGAAGAGAGGGCTGGGAATATGAGCATTTCCAGAGAAATATGCTCTATCAGAATATGATAGATATTTTTTCAGACGACGATTTGATTCTTTATCTTGATTGCGATGAGATGATAAGAGATAAATCAGTCATCGAAAAGGCGTCTGCGACTCGAGAAATGGTTAATCTCGATATGAAGCTTTGCTGGTATTACTTCAACTGTATAATTGCTCCAGGAAGTCCATATCAAGGAGATTATAGCATGGAGCCGTGCTTTGAAGGAAGATGGCACATGGGGAAAATATGTAGAAAGGAACACATTGAGAGATTCAAATCAAGACTCTATTCAATTAGAGAATTCAATCTCTGGTCTCCTAAAAACATGTATACAATTTTCGATTCCGGATGGCACTTTTCAAATCTCGGAACTTCGAAGAGAATCCTCGAGAAGCTGAATTCATTTTCTCATAAAGATGAACTGAATTCAAGATATTCTCTCACTGATGAGTTGATAAAGGAGAGAAGAGATAATCTCAGGGACCCTCTCGGAAGAAATGTTTCTTTTGTCGCTACAGAACTCGATGTCCCTGGGTTTATATTGAAAAACATAGATAAATACAAGGATTATATTCTCGATGTACCAGATAGTGAATGACTTATCATGGCAAGCAGAAAATATTCAATGGATTGAATTTGAACTCTCGAATAATTGTCAATATGCAGATTATCATTCTTGGTGCCCTCGACACTACGATAAAAGAGAATTGACTTTTCTTCCTGCATCTATTGTCGTGAAGACGATTCATTTCTTCAAGAAATTTTCGTTTTCGGGAATGATTTATCTGAGTGGATATTCGGAACCATTGATAGACCCGAGATTCTTGCTTCTTGTTCAATTCATAAAAGAAAATCTTCCGAAATGTTGCATTAGTATGTTTTCTAATGGACTCGCAGCAGATGAAAATTTATTGTCTGACGCTCTTAATTGCGGAGTCGATATTATTAGGCTTTCAATATATAGCAAGGAAGAAGGAGAGCGGCTCTCGAGAATTTCTCAAAAAATTAATTCTCCGAGAATTATCCTTCATCCGAGATATGATAAGTCGATATCGAATGAAGGAAGCGGAGAAGGAATCGATTGTAGATTGAATGTATATGATGAGCCTCAGAAAGGAATAGAGGAGCCCTGTTTCATCCCCTCTATGTATTACTTTGTCAGAAATAATGGCGATGTAAATATGTGCTTCTGGGATTGGAAATATACGCAAGTTTTTGGGAATCTTTTTCACGATTCGGTTGAAAAGACTCTTATGAATTCTCGAAGGCTTGAAATAAATGATTTTCTTGTAAATAATCGAAGGAATCTCGTCGATGTTTGCTCTCGGTGCTCGCTTCCTGCTCAGAGATGCATCTCTGAATATCAGAGTCGATTAAAACTAAAGAAAGGATAGTTATGAGCGTTAAACTCAATCTCGGATGCGGATACAGAAAGATTGAAGGATATATCAATATTGATATAAGGCCTGAAGTCGGACCTGATATGGTTCTCGATATCTCTGAAGGATTGCCATACGACAATGAGATTGACGAAATAAGGGCGGTTGATTTCTTAGAGCATGTTCCCATAGGGAGGACCATATCAACCATTGAATCTATATGGAAAGCGCTTAAGCATCATGGTAAATTTTATAGTGTCACTCCTTCTACAGATGGAAGAGGAGCTTTCCAGGACCCGACTCATGTCTCATTCTGGAATAAGAATTCATTCTGGTATTATATGGATGATGAGCACAGAAATCTCTACGGAATAAAAGCGAAGTTTATTGGAGAATTGAGAGATGTTATAACGGACCCGGCAAATAAAATTCATCACGTCGAGGCAATTCTTTACGCAGTGAAAGGAAAGTAAAATGAAAACAGTTGTTCTTAGTATGTGGTATAATGAGGAAGAGCTTGCTCCCTTCTTTCTAAATCATTACAAGTGGGCAGATGAGATTCACATTATCATCGATACTGATTCGAATGATAGGTGTGAGGAGATTGCCTGTAAAGCAGAAAATGTGCAAATCTCTCACTTCTCTCCACCCGACGGAATGGATGACGAGAAGAAGCAGAAGATAATAAACGGAATTGCTTCAATCCGAAGTGAAGATTGGATAATCTTGGCGGATGCAGATGAATTCATTCTTTTCGATAATAAATTTCTCGAAAATGTATCGCAAGATATTATCGTTTCGAAATACTGTCAGCCGTATCGTCATTTTCTTGATTCTGATTTGGACCCGGAAAATCCTTCTGTCGAGCAAAGGAGACATGGAAATGAGATTGTGGACCTTGTGTGGTATAAACCTTCAGTTGTCAGGTCTCGAATCAATCCTCAGTGGCTTCCAGGATTTCATTCTCTTACATTTGCCACAAGTGAAATGAAGCAGGCAAGATACTATCCTGAGATACAGAAGGCGATGCACTGGATTATGGCCGATAAAGACCTTGCAATTGAAAGAAGAATAAATGGAAGAAAAAACCGTCAGAGCAAAAACAATCTCGAGAAAGGCTTCTCACTTCATAACCACTACATCACAGAAGAAGAAATTCGGGTAGAGTGCGAATTTCATAAACATGACCCAATTCTTTTTTGAAAGGAAGTATAATGAAAGTCTCGATAATAATCCCGTTCATTAATGCCTTTGAGTATACAAAAAATTGTCTCTTTTCAATAAAGGAATGCACTCCTGAAATCGATTACGAGATAATTCTTGTCGATAATGGCTCGAACGAATCGAATGATGATTTCTATTCATATGCAAAAGGATGTGCAACTCTTATCAGAAATGAAGAGAACGAAGGATTTCCAAAAGCAATAAATCAAGGAATCTTTGCATCGAAAGGGGACTTTATCTGCATTCTCAATAATGATACAGTCGTTTCTCCTGGATGGATGGAGCATCTTCTTTTTCATCTTGAAAAAGATTATATCGACATTGTCGGACCTTGCACAAATTCAATAAGCGGAACTCAACAGGTCTATTTCAAGGCTTATTACAACAAAGAGGATTTTTATTCGAAGGCGAATCTTTTCTACGAAGAAAGAAAAGGAAAATATGAGCCACTCCATCGACTTGTCGGGTTCTGTCTTGTCATGAAGAGAAAAGTTATTGATGCAGTTGGGTGCTTTGATGAAATTTTTACTCCTGGAAATTTCGAAGACGATGACTTCTGCATGAGAGCGATAGATAGAGGATTTCACTGTGTAGTTGCGCAGGATGTTTTCATTCATCACTTTGGCTCAGTTACCCATCAGCAACTCTCTCTCGATTATGCAAATCTTCTTGATATGAATAAAAAATTATTCGACAGGAATTGGCCCCAAGGAAGATATCTTGACATGATTGTAAAAAACAGAATGATTCCGAAATGGGAATAGGAGAAAAAGATGAGAGTCTTAGTTATTCACCACAATGACCTCGACGGGAGATGCTCCGCTGCAATAGTCAGATATGCAAAGAAAGATGAAGGAGCAGAAATCGATTTTCTTGAAATGGATTACAAAGATAACTTCGATGTCGATGCGATAAAAAAGCAGTATTATGATGAGGCATTCGTTGTCGATTTCTCTCTTCACTTTGAAAAGATGAGGAAGTTGAAAGAAAAAGTAGGGAAACTTGTCTGGATTGACCATCATGCGGCAGCGAAGGATTTCATCTATCAAGACCTTCCAGGAATGAGAGATTTCTCAGAAAAAGGAATGGCAGCATGCGAATTGACATGGAAATATCTCTTCAATATAGGAATGCCATTCTCAGTTGAACTGATAGGGGATTACGATAAATGGGCTCTCAGACATGAACCACAATGCTTCAGATTTTATGAAGGAATGAAGCTCAAAGATAATTCGCCGCAATCAAGAATCTGGATTGAATTGTTCGAGAGAGATGGAGCAGCTCTCGATATTGCACTCGAAGGAAAGATTGCGATGATTTATAGAGATTCATATTGCGAAGAAATGTGTAAGGCTTTCGGATACGAGACTGAGATTTCAGGCCATTCTGCTTTCGCATGCAATATTTCGAAATTTGGTTCAAAGGGATTCGGAAAAAGAATGAGAGAATACGATATCTGCATTTCATATTCCCACGATGGAGCAAAATACACAGTCTCTTTGTATACTGAAAATGACAAGATTGATGTCTCTCAAATTTGTAAGAAGCTCGGAGGAGGGGGGCACAAGGGAGCTGCAGGATTCGTATCCTTCAAGCTTCCTTTTCAGAAGAAGGAGAAAAAGAATGATTCCTGAGAGATTAAAAAAAATACTCGAATTCTGGATTGAAAAGAAAAAGGTAGGAAGCATCACAGTGAATTTCTTTCGAGGAGGAATTTCATCTGTGATGCTGAAGGAGACGCAGAAAATATCTCCTGATTTTCCCTATGAAAGGAAAGGTCGCGATGAAGCTGAAGGTAATTAGTGACGGAACTCTCAACGGAACAAAAGTTGTAGACCTTGAGACGAATGAAAATCTCAATGGAGTGTATGAGGTCACCTGGCAGCACGGAGTTGGCGAACTTCCAAAGGCGACTATTCGGTTATATAATATTCCTGTTGAAATAGAATGTGGAGATGTGAAAAAGTATGAGCTTAGAGGTTAGCAACTACAGAATCGGAATCGGTATCCCACTCTCATTCCCATTCATTCCTTCATCTTTTTTCGATAGTTTTGTGAAAATGGAGAAGGGAGAATTCATCTATCTGAGGTCAGCTAATGGGCCTCTTGAGGGATTGAGGAATAGCATAGTTGAGATGGCAATGGAGGCAAATTGCTCTCATCTGTTGATGTGTGACACTGATATGACATATCATATCAACACAATTCCTTCTCTTCTCTCAAGAAGAATTCCTGTCGTAGGGGCTCTCTGCTATAGAAGATATCCTCCCTTCGACCCTTTGATGTATAGAGGAGAGGTGAATAATTACTTCTCGATAACTGAATGGACTCAAGGAGATTTAGTTGAGGTCGATGCTACAGGAACAGGATGTCTTCTTTGCGACATGGAAGTTTACTATAAAATGAAAAGCCCTTGGTTTGAATTTCCTCCGAATCCTGATAAGAGAGCCAAAGGAGTTGTCGGAGAAGATATCTGGTTCTGCACAAAACTCAAGAAAATGGGATATAAGATATATGTTGATACATCTGTTCCTTCAGGCCATCTCTCAACTCTTGAGGTGGGCCATGGGACATATCTTCTCTACAAGGCGATGAAAGAAAAACAGGAAATAAAATCTGCACTGAAAGAGATGGATGAAAATAAATGTTTAACTTCGGAGTATATTGAGTAATGGAGACGATAAAAATATCAAATTTCAAGCTCGGGATTGGGCTTCCTCTTAGTGATACGAATGTTCCTATGCAATTCTTTACAACATTTCTTGTGATGGAAAAACCTCATCCTTCGAATATGTATCTTCCTACATTTCCTGTTACAAATCGAAGCATTGATGCTGTGAGAAATGACCTGGTTCAGCAGGCAATAAATGAAAATTGTACTCATCTTGCAATGCTCGATACAGACCAGATTTATCCTATGGATACTTTGACGAAGCTTCTGAGTCATAATGTCGATGTCTGCGGGTCCGTTGTTCATCGAAGATGGTCTCCTTTCGACCCTGTTCTTTATAGAGGAGTTCCTGGATACTATACACATGTAAGTGACGAAGAGATGTTTAGTGGAAAATTGATAGAAGTTGATGCTACAGGAACAGGGTGCATTTTGTTCTCGATGGAATGCTTCAAAAAAGTCGAGCCTCCTTGGTTCAAGATTGATTTAACATCGACAGGAAAAATTGTAGGAGAAGATATCCATTTCTGTTATGAGCTTAGAAAAAGGGGGGTTAGAATCTTTGTTGATACATCGATTGAAATAGAACATATGACGACATATATCGTAAATCGAGGGACATATCTTCTCTATAAAAATCTTCATCCTTACGAGTGGAGACCCGGAAAAGATTAATTTTTTATCAGGAAAAGAAAATATTTATATAGATGAATAATTATTTCTATCTTTCAAATAAGATATCTTATGGAGGTATTGAAGAATGTCACTAAGGATAGGAAGAGATTGTAAAGTAACAATTGGGAGCCCGATAACTACTGCTGGAACGAACGCAACAGTGAGTGCGCAAGGAACATGGAAGATTTCGGGCATTACGGCTGACCAGATGGAAATCACCTCTTTCACCGACAACTGGAAGACTTATTTATTCGGAACGAAAGATGGTGGAACCATCACATTTTCTGGATTCTTCGACCCAGAAGATACTTCCGGGCAGGTCAAGCTCATGTCTCTGAACCTCGATGCAACTTCTCTTACCACTCTGAAGTTGTTTGTTGATTCAGTCTCATACTGGATGCCGTGCCATACCACTGGATGGTTTGCCTCTCCTTCTCTGACGAGCAATCAGAACACAAAGCCTTCTTGCGTATTTATCACCTCATGGAACATCAGCGCAGACAAGGCACAGGTTGTGGCGATTGACTTCACTGCGAAGGTCAGCGGCAATATGTCATATTATTGATATTTTTTTCTAAGAAAGGAGTAAACCTTTATGACAGTTCTCGACCTTGAGAATCTAAACAAGGGGACGTGGTTTCCCTACGAGAGCGGAAGTGAAATTTGTCTTCGGACATGTGCAGCTGAAGACCTCCGGGATATCGTAAAGAAGTCATCGGAGAAGAAAGCGAGATTCACCGATAGAGCTCGAATTGAATGGGAAGAGCCTGATGAGGATAAGCGGTTCGAGCTTCTTTATGATTTCTGTATTGTGGATTGGAAAGGCTTTTTCGATAAAGATGAAAAGCCTATCCCTTGCACAAAGGAAATGAAGCTCCTGCTCATGGGAAAGTCTGTTGAGTTCGCAAGGAAAGTAGGAGAACTCCTGAAACAGATGTCAGAGACAGAAGAAGTCTACAAGGCAGACCAGGAAAAAAACTAAAAGAGTTCGCAAGAAGGCTCTCAGACCCAAATCGTCCTTCTTGTGAACTTTGTAGAAAAATGAAGTCGGCCTCAGGAAAGAGAACTCCTTGTGATGATTGCTTCCCTGAGATTCTTCCCGACAACAAAGATGCAGTCTTCATCTATCTCAAGGGCGGAAATCAAGTAATTGTTGCCGGGATGGGTGATATTATTGGGCTAAATTATCTCGCATTTCGAGAGATGATGGATGCCTATAAAATTCAAAATCAAAATGATTGTTGGGAGAAAGTTCAAATAATCTTCAGAGAAATAAGGGAGCTGGCGGAAGAAAGGAAGGAAAGCGAAAAAGATTCTCCGTCGAGTGTGAGTACTTTCAATGGCTGAAGGTCAGATTGGAAAAATATTTGTTGAACTTTCTCTTGATGATGCGAAATATCTTACCGGTCTTAGCAAGGCGAAACAGCAAGCCGAGGAGGCAAGCCGCACTCTAAAGTCAAAACTCTCCTCTCTTGGATTCGATACAAATCAAACAGAAAGAGACCTTTCTGTTATTAGTGGTCAATTCAAATCTCTCTCTCAATCAATTTCAGAATCCTGCGCTAAAAATAAAAATATTTTCGCATCCATGTTCACAACAATTAAATCTGGATGGCTCGAAATTACTGCTGCTATTCTTGGATTCAGAGAAGCATGGTCGATGGTAGAGGATTCTGCGAAAAGAGAGAGAACAGCAAATACATTTGCCCAGCTTGCCCAAAGATTTAAAATCGATAGAGAGCAGTATATAGAGCAAGTCAAGACCCTCTCAGAGTACACAATGGACGAGTCAGATATTATGGAAATGACGACTCGTGCTATGTCGAGAGGTTTCGACCCAAAGAATGTTCCTCAGATTGCCCAGCTCGGGAAGCTCATTTCTCGGACTTATTCTTCTTCTTTTGCTGAAGGAATGGAGCAAGCAATGGAGGCAATCTCCACAGGAAGAATGCGTCCTCTGCGAGGGATAGGTCTCAGAATGTCTGAGATTTCTGACACAAAAGCATTCGAAAAATATGCTCTTGCCGCTGGATACGTGAAAGAATATGCAAAGGCACTGAATGAGACAGAGCAACAGCAGGCGAGATTGAATGCTGTCATGGAGGAAGCTGCTCCGAAAATCGATAGAATGAAGAATGTTCAAGCGGACACTATGACTCTGATTGGGCAATGGAAAACTGGATTTCAAGAAGTTAAAGAGAGTGTGGGAGACGTCTTTTCTACTGTATTCAAGGCTGTTGCTCTGATAGGTGAATCTCTCCTTTGGATTATTGGGACCATTGTAGATAAATTGAATCAGCTTGACCGCTGGATGTCAGAAAAAATTTCGAAGTGGAAAGTTCCAGAATCAGTTCAGATGCCAGGATTTCTCGGAGGAGGAAAAATTCCTATTCCTGGAGCTGAATCGTTAAATAAAACATTCAGCTCTGCCGGAGAAGAATTAGTCAAGAATGCCGATGAGAATTCTAAGAGCTCCACTAAGTTCGTCAATGGTATCGAGTCAATGATAAGAGCTAATATGGAGCTCTTTAGCCAGAAGACTGAAGTTTCTTCTTTCTTCGAAAAAGAAGGAGAGGACGCAAGAAGAACCGCAGGCGATATAGACGAGTTAAAAAATAGTCTTGAGAGAATGAACTCCCAGCTCCAGCTCACAATTGCTCTCGGAGCAGACCCGATGATGGGTGAGATGGAGCGCCAGATGACGCAGATAAAAGCGAAGTACGACGATATGCGTCTCGGCCTCGATAAAGATAAAGGGAAATATGAAGTCGCAGGGCTCGGGGGTGAGTGGAAATCGACATATCAAAAAACATATGCAGCGGAAGAGGCAGAAAAATCTGTTAGTTATCAGAAGCAATGGGAGTCTGTATACGATAATCTCTCTCAAATGGCAGAGAATTTTCAAAGAGAAGTTGATACAACTTCAATGAAATCTCTCGGAAAAGAAATTGAAGGAATAAACAAGCAGTATGATGACGTCCTCGGAAAATTAATAAAAATAGACGATGCTCTCATTGCAACTGACCCCTCCCTCAAACAGCTTTTCGATGATACATATGCCTGGGCGAACCAGATGAAGGAAGTCAAAACTCAATTCGCTCTTGACGAGACGAGCAAGAAATTGAGAGAGCAGCTCGAGGATGCCACCGTAAGTGCAGCTCACTACAGCGATACAGAGAAATCAATTATTCAAATTAATCGCCAGTATAGAGATTGGCGAGAAAATATTCTCTCAGTTAAAGGAGCAAGCAAAGAGTGGAGAGATTCTGCCATTGCTGACCTCGATGCATGGAGAGCGAAATCAATAGAGGCTGCTGATACTTTCTCAGATAGAGTGATGGGTGCTCTTTCAAATATGGAAAGAACCTATGGAAAGAAGTCGAACTATATCGGTGAATTTATTGAACAAAGAGACATGTGGAAAGAGAATGTTAATTTGATTCAAGAAGGAATTGGGAGATTCAAGGAAAATAGAGAGCAAGGAAAAGGAATATTTGAAAGTCTGAATGCTGTTTTCGATAAGAAAAAAAGCCCAGAACAGATATTTAAAGAATCCTCAAATACGAGCCTGAAGGCATCAGATAAGTTTTCCAGGGCTGTTGATAAATTTGATGGAACAGTATCAGGAACATCTTCTCAAGGAGGGCAGGCAAGTACAGGGTTAGCATCCTTAATTAATCAATACATACCAGGAGCTGGCCAGCTCTTTAGTTCTACACCGGGGACTACACAGGCTCCGGTAACTACGCCTACTTCTGGAACTGCACAGACTCCTGCATTTTTTAGTAAAATATTTGGGATGGGAACTGGTCCTGGTGGCACCAATACAGGTATCATGGGAATGCTTGGAAAAGTTGGCGGGGCTTTTTCCAATTTTGGAAATTTTAGTTCTACTGATATTATGGGGACATTGAAAAATGCATACGGTGCGTATGGTGCTTTAACTGCTGCCCCTTCACTTCCTGGGGCCACTACTGCTGTTGGTGGGGCTGGTGGTGTTTTAAGTGAAGGTGGTGGGTTAGCTGGAATGCAGACTTCTGCTGCACAGGGAACAGCAGGAGGAACTGCTGCAGGGGGTTCTTCTGCCCTTGGAGTTGTTGGCGGAGCTGCCGGAGTTGCGGGAGCAGCTTACGGTGGATATGAAATGGGTAAAGCTAAAGGCACTGGGGCTGGAATGGGTATGGGTGCTGCTCAAGGTGCCATGGCAGGGACGATGATATTACCAGGAATAGGCACAGCAATCGGTGCAGTTGTCGGTGCTATTGGAGGTGCTATTGGAGGTTCTGCTCATAAATCAAAAGCACAACTCGAAGCAGAAGCGTACGCAAAAGAGTACGTAAAGGTTCTTAAAAAACTGCAGTCAGAAGAAGGGTTTATGGTTCCTTTCGGGTATGACAAGGAAATACCTTGGAAGGTAATGAAAGAATGGAAATCTGCATTTAAAGACTATGTTAAAGGTGCATCAGAAATGGCAAAAGAAATAAATAATGCTATGAAAAATGCTGTTTCTTCTGCATTCAAAGCTGAAAATACTGCATCAAGTGTAGAAACATTTGAACAAAATCTTGCTCAAGGTCTTATTGATACAATAGGAAATGAATTTAATAAAGCTACAACATATACTTTTAAGAAAATATTAGCCCCCATAGAACAGATATTTTATGACCTTTTCTTTTTCCTGTGGAAAGGTTGGGAAAAAACAATTAATGATATTACTAAGGATACATCCCCACTGCGTTCTTGGATGAATAATTTATATACTGATTTCTTAGAACTATGGATGAAAATTTTTGGGGCAATGTTTAAGTTTGCAGAAAAAAGTGGAGATAAAGTAGGTAAAACATTATCTAAAATTGTAAATACAATTTTTGGAACTTCTTTTGATGGAAATAAAATAGGAAAACAATTAGCCCTTGGATTAGCAGCAGCAATTGCTTATATAGGTGGTTTATTAATATCTACTTTAGTTACTCCTATTGGAAATATATTAATCGGTGTTGTTTCTTTTATTGGTAAAGCCATAACTCCATTTTTGGAAAAAATAAATACATTTACGATTAAAATACAGAAGTCTTTTAATGATGCTTCCGTTGACTGGATAAAAGACATGGAAGCTGCTGGGATAAAATTAGCAGATGATATGTCTAAAAAAATGATAGACGGAATGAAGAATGCTTGGGGTTCATTACAGTCTACTATGAAAGAAGCCCTTTCTGCTGGATTCGGTGCATATTCTATTTCTGGTGGCTGGATGGAATTTCAACGTAAAATGAAGGAAGGTATTTATAAGTTTGTAGTAGAAGGTATGATGACGGCTTTAACTGCTGGTGGCATAATCTTCGCAGCTATTGGTCCACTTATTGGTGAATATGTAAAATTATTTGTTGATGGGATAAGAGGAAATTTTGATATAAAGGGATTCAGCAAATTAAATAGTTTATTGATTTCTAATATTGGAATTGCATTTGATGGTTTTAAGGATGTATTTGCAGACCTTTGGACTGAAACTGATATTTTAAGAAGAAGTTTTTTCAACGATGAGTATAATCCACAAACTTTAACTATTGGTACTGGTGGAGTTTCTACTGGTGGCACTGGTAGTGGAGATGTTGAAGAAGTCCAAGAAAAAATTTGGAAGTGGCCTTTATGGACAAAACTTACTGATATTTTTGGTAGGTATGATTGGCCATTTTTAAAGAAATTATCAAACTTTTTTGATTCCTGGAATTTTCCTTTATTAACAGTTATACAGAAGATTTTAGAAAAATATGATTTCCCTTTACTCACCATGTTGATGAAGTTTATGAATACCAGAAAGTTCCCTATATTAACTGAAATGACAAAATTTTTAGACAGGGATGTGTCATTTTTAGATGATATTGGTGAAGCATTAAGTGGTTTGCGTAGTGCTGGTGAATTACTTAAAGATATTTTTAGTGGTAACTTTCCGTTTTTAAAATGGCTTGCTACACAGATGGGTGGATTTCAAGGTGGATTTATATTTAAGACTCGTGGAAAAACTGAAACTAATACTGAAGCTTGGAAACCTTTTAAATGGTTAAAATTACTGTTTACTGGAAAAATATTGGAAGGAATTAAAATAACTATTGAAGAATGGTGGGATAACAGCAAACTGAAAAAAATATGGGATGATTTAAAAGTAGGTTGGGAAGAATTTAAAGGGAAAATAGATGCATGGTGGCAGGATTCTTGGATAAAAGCAATAGTAGACTGGTTAGGTGGTTCCCCAGATTTAATGTTAAAAAAATTAAAAGATTGGTGGGAAGGTTCTTGGATACGTAGACTAATTAACTGGTTTAAAACGGCTGGTGAGGCATTAGGATTAGCTATTGATACTTGGTGGAAAGGTTCAGTTTTTAAATTATTTTGGGATTTATTAAGTGGATTAGTAGTAGGAATTTTTACTTGGATTGATAGTTGGTGGGGGCAATCAATTTTTAAGGGATGGTGGGATTTATTCAAAGGATTGCTTACTGGTTCTGGAACTGCATTTGATGATTGGTGGAAACAGTCGGCTATAAAAAATTGGTGGGATTTCTTCAAAGGATTGCTTACTGGTTCTGGAACTGCATTTGAGGATTGGTGGACTAATTCAAGAATAAAATTTTGGTGGGATAGTTTTTCTAATTTAATAGGAGGAGCTTGGTTAATTTTACAAACATGGTGGGAAGGTTCAAATATAAAGAAATGGTGGGATAGTTTTTCTAATTTAATAGGAGGAGCTTGGTTAATTTTACAAACATGGTGGGAAGGTTCAAATATAAAGAAATGGTGGGATGGATTTGCAGCTGGGATAAAAGGAGCTTGGTTAATTTTACAAACATGGTGGGAAGGTTCAAATATAAAGAAATGGTGGGATGGATTTGCAGCTGGGATAAAAGGAGCTTGGACTAACTTACAAACATGGTGGGAAGGTTCAAATATAAAGAAATGGTGGGATGGTTTTGGAACATTAGTTAATAAAGCATGGACTGACTTACAAACATGGTGGGAAGGTTCAAATATAAAGAAATGGTGGGATAATTTTGGGTCATTTCTTGAAAGAGTATTTGGAGAATGGTGGAATAAAAGTGCTTTGAAAAGAATATACGAGTTTTTAACTGGGGATTATAGTACAACATATGATCCTAAAAGTTATAAATCAGGAACAGATTACGTTCCGTATACTGGACTTTTTGGATTACATAAGGGCGAAGCAGTAATACCTGAATGGTTAAATAGTGCAGTTGGTGGGGCAAAAAATGCATTGGGAAGTTCTTATGAATTGCCGTCATATAAATCCGGGATAGATTTTGTTCCCTATAACATGATAGCAAATATTCATAGAGGAGAAGCAGTTTTAACAGAAGAAGAGAATAGAGCAAGATTAAAAAATGATGCAAAACCAATTATTAACGTAAATATAACTATCCAAGCAGACATTAAAGAATCTGTAGATATTGATGCTCTGGCGAAACAACTTGGATGGAAAGTTGAACAAGAATTAAGAGGAATGGCTTACTAATATGTCAATTGTATTAACATTCGGTGGAACAGCTATTGAAGGACTTAGTGGTTGGAGTGAAACGCTCGATTCAAGGGCTGTTGTTTCTACTATTCCAAGAAGAGATGGCGGATTGATTGATTTGCTTCCACCGCTTGAAACTCGATTAATAAATGTTGAGGGAAAGATAGAAAAAACTTCTCACGATAGTGTCATAACGGCTTTAAATACATTGCAACATTTATTAAATTCCGGTTCGCAAGCATTAAAATTAGATAGTGATAGATACATAACCGCACAAAAAAAGAGTTTTAATTTTAAATATGTTCAGGGTTTTTCAGGAAAGTTAGTTGAATATCACATACAATTTGTATGTGCTGACCCGTATTGGTATTCTACAACTCCCGTTACCTCTACAACTGTTATTGATAGCACTTCTGAAACAATAACAATTGCATCTGGTGCTAATATTGGAAACTGTTTTACGTATCCAGTTATAACGATGACTGTTGACGGTGCTTCTTTAACAAGTTTTAATTTAAGAAATTCTTATACGACAATAAATTCATCAATGGAATTTACTGGGACGGTGACTGACAATAATAGTTTAATAATAGATTGCTCACTTAAAACCGTAACGAATAATACGATTTCTTCACTAAATGATTTTTCAGGAGATTTCTGGCCTATAGATGGTGGTGTTGACAATATAATTTACTATACGGGAAATGTTAGTGCTGGTACTTTAACGATTGTATATACTCCACGTTGGTATTAAAAAATGGCTGATAATATAATACATTCTTATTATAATGACGCAACGTATCCATACGGTTTACCTGCTAATGCGGAAGACCCTGTTAGAATATATGGTTCAGGTAACGTACCTTTCTTATATAGAATAGAGTTACAGGACAATCATGGGAATAAGATTGAATATATTGAATCATATATAAATTCTGTATCTTGGTCATTTAAAAGATTTGGTGGGCTGAGTGATTGCAATATTTCAATAATTAAACCCTATAATAATTATGGAATAATAAAGCCGGATTATAGGATATTAATTTATGTAAATGACCCAGGAGCTTATATTTATCAGTTAATATATCAGGGATATATTACAGACAAAACTATTGTATATGGCGTTACTGACAAAATAGATTTAAAAATTGCTGGATTTTCTACACAATTATCAAGAATAGTTATTGGTCGTAAAGAGCCATATTCTCCTGCATATGGAACCCCAATACATGAAATATTAAAGGATATGTTTGATAAATACATCACCCCGCATACGGATATTAGATTTAGAACGGGATATGTAGATGTTATTAGTGATTACACCCCTGATAAGTTTGAATTTCAGGGAAAAGCTATTGATGCAATAGATTACCTTGCAAAGTTGGCATCTTCAGATGTAAATGGACTTTTTGAATATGGGGTAGACAAGAACAGGGATTTTTATTTTCGTAAAGAAAGTGAAGTTGAAACTCATTTCTGGTTGAATGCTAATACTACTGGTTTTACTGAGATGGAAAGTTGGGAAAACATAAAGAACAGATATATTGTTAAAAATACCTACTACACTGATACATTTGAAAGGACTACAAATTTTGGGTCTACATTGAGCAAAACTGGTTCTGCTTCTACCATAGCTTGTGGAAAAGGGGATGGTGCAAGGATATTAAAACAAACATTCACAACTAATAATAGGAGTATTTCAAGAATTACATTAAAATTAGCTACAGATGGTGGTCAAGGTTGGGTTAATCAGATAACTGATGGTGATATGGAGGATATTACAACTGTTAATTGGAAATCTACCAGTACGGATAATGTAGAAATTGATAAATCTACTATTGAAGTTTACCGTGGAACAAGAAGTATGCATGTACTAACGAAAATGCCAGACGAAGGGTTCCTTTATGAATATGATGTTTCTACATCTGGTGGATATTCAGTAGCTTTCTATTCCATTGTTCTTGATAGCGAATCAGATATGCGTTGTGTTATTAGTGATGCTTCTGACCCTCTTGTTGCTTTGGAAGATGAACCAATAATAACTTATTCCGATACTGTGACAAGAAAAAGCTGTGGTGGAAAATGGGTAATGACAAGAATAGATTTTAATATTACAACACAGACAAAAATACATATTAAATTCATGTCAGATAATACGTGGACATCTGAATTTTGGGTAGATGAAGTTTATATGTATAAGCACCACGGGTTGTTGACAGCATTTATAATGGACAATGCTGACCTCAATTATTTTTACGATGATAATGCCAATATAAGGTCAACAATTCCGTTATCAAAGGTTATAACATCACATATTGTATTCCTTCTTGAAAATGGAACTGATGTGAATTTAGATTTTCATCTATTTGAAGCAGATTCAACAAAGCAATATGCATTAATACTTGCACCGTATAATTTAGTCATGGATAATAATACATATTTTGAATTCAAATATGGTGCTACTGGAGCTGAAAGTGAGCAAACTTTATCCTATTATGATTCTGTTAATGGTTGGGTAGATGTATCTTCGACTGCTGTTTTGTGCATGGAAATCCAATATAATATATCTCAAGAATTATTTGGATTACGAGAAGAATTTGCAAATCCAGCACAAACAGACAGTTTGACTACTAAAAAGTGGTGTGATGCATCTTTAGCAGCACTTGATATGCCGCAGAAAAGAGCAACATATTCTTTAGAAGGATTAAGAACTGTTTTTGATGATAAGGTATCTACAAGAGGTATTGGTAAAGTTGCATTTAGAAAACCAGGAGGAACAGCACTTCCTTCTCAATTGACGGATAATTTTAGCCAGCAATTTCTTTATGAAGTCACTGACCCTAAAAAAGAATTATACCAAAGTTTTGTACATAATCATGATTATGTAATACACAATATAAAACTTAAATTAAGAAAATACAGCACTCCTACTGGAACGATTTATATCGAATTACAGGAAGATATTGGTGGGAGACCTTCTGGGTATTCATTTTTAGGTGATAATGGTGAAGGAAATGGAATATCAATGCCTATAGATGTTGCTACTGAAATACCAAACACATATCCAAGTGATTGTACAGAAGTTGATTTTCGTTTTTATTATTATGGGATTTACTGGTGTCCTGTAATTCCAGCATACAGAAGGATGTGGTTAATTTTAAAATCTGATGATATGACTTTAGGAATTGCTCATGTTCAAGTTGGATTTAATACATCGGATGATTATACTGATGGGACAAGTGCTTATATTACAGTATCTCAGCCGAACGATTTCAAAGCGTTCATTGGAGATTTCTATTTTGTAATAGAAGGTTCAGAATATAATCAAGCACTTGATGTTGATACCATATCTTATAAGATTTCAGAAACTGGCATAGATACAACAATAAATGCTGGAACTGATTTACCAAATATTTCAAAGATTTTAAAAAGATTAGAACACGACATAGCAACAAGAACGAGTGGAACCTTGTTTTAGGAGATAATTATGGCTGATTTTCCAGATGGTTTAACAACTTGGACAGATGTAGTTAATGGTGTAAATTACCCACAAGCATCGCATGTAAATGATGCTTGGGCAGAAATAATTGCCATAGAAACAGAACTTGGGTACCCTACAGCACCAGATGTGGACACTATACGGGGTTCCATGGCAAGTTTACGTGAAAGACTAAACGTAAGTTTAGCACAAGATGGAACATTGAATGCTATAACGGCAGATTTAACGCTCACTCAAAATCTATCTATTGGAAAATCACTAACAATAACCCAGAATTTAACTGTCGATACAAATACGTTAATAGTAAATTCTACGACAAATATGGTAGGTATTTTAAATGCCTCACCGTCTTATGCTTTAGATGTTACTGGAACTATACGAGCAACAGCTTCTCTTTTAACAGATACTGGATTGTATGTAAATGAAACGGGAACTGGAAACAGATACGCCTCAATGAATCTTGTTGGTGATGACACATATGATTATGGATTCAGGGCGTTAAGATACAATACTGGTGTAAACGCATCTTCTTACCTTGGACATAGGGGGACTGGTGGTTTTTACATTGTTGCTGAAGAAGCTGCTACTATGTATTTATGTACTACAAGTACCGCAAGACTCACCATTACAAGTGGTGGTCTTGTGGGGATTGGGACGGTTAACCCAGGAACGAACATTGAAGTTCAAAATGCAGGAACAAGTGTAAGCATGGCATTGACTGGTCCTGATAGTGGGTCTGAATATGCAATACTATATTTAGTTGATTATTCAAATTATATTAAAAAAACTTATGGTGGTGGTTTGGATATAGTGGCTACGAATGGTATATCTCTTTATTCAAGTTCAGTTAGTGTTCATAGTAGCTTGATTCTCTATACTCCTGGTACGTATTATAATAATATTGCTATAAAGTTAGATACCAGTGATGATTCTGATACGGGTTGTTTGCAATTATGCGGAGGTGGCGGTAATGAAACAAATCGTGGAGGTAGTATATATCTTTACGGTAATGAGCATACAACATTGCCTGGGAAAATAATTCTACAACCGGGATCAAGTGGCAGAATAAATTTATATAACCTGCCGACATCTGATTCTGGACTTGTAGCAGGAGATTTATGGCGAGATGCAGATACGGTGAAAATAAAATATTAAAAGGAGAAACAAATGGAATTGATAGAATTAAAGGCAAAAGTGTTTGATATTATTATACAGCAAGAAAAGTTTTCTGCTGAAATAAGAAATCTTGATGCTGAAAAAAATAAATTGCTTATGAAAATTGCAGACACTTTAAAGGAACAGGAATTTCTTAAAAAGATTAATGAAAAAAAGGAAAGCTAATTAATTTTTAAGGAGAAAGAAAAATGGAAAAATTAAAACAACTTTTTGTAGTAATGTTAATCGTTCTTTGCAGTTCGTTTGCTTATGCTGCTGCACCAACAGTAACTCAGTCTTTGACTGCTGTTGGAACTTTAGGTAATATGTATAAATTAACTTTGGATATTACTATAGGTTCTGATGGTGCTGATTCCAATGTTGCAGACACAGCTGTATCTGCTGCTATTGCTGCTAAAATAAAAGGATGGTATCTGTATCAGGTAACGACAAATACTACGGACATAAATGAGGAAACCGATTTTTATCTGACTACTGAAACTAATACCTCCACAAATCTTCTTGGAACGACTTGTGATGATATGGGTGCTACAGCAGTAAAAAAATCTTTGGTATCTGAAATCTATTCCATAGATGAAACATTACATTTTAAAACTGTTGGAAATGACGAAACAGGTTCATTAATTGTAACGATTATTTTTGTAAGGTAGGCCACCTATGCACACACTCAAAAAGCTCATTATTGTTCTACTTTTCCTGCTCGTGGCAACACAGACACAGGCGCTTCCCCCGCAGACTCCGATAGAGATAAATGTTGGGAGAAACAATGCAAATAGTGATTCCCACGGAGTCTATGATGCAGCGCATGACATAATATGGTTCCCCGTTCCCGATGAGAATAATGTGGAAGAAAGAAAGATATATGGAAATTATGTTGCAGGTTACAAGCCTGTTTCAGGCGTTTCTACGGTAACCAATCTTAATTATGCTGAAGGTTTTGCATACCAAGCGGTAATGAGTTCAGTAGACCCTCTTAAACTCTATGTTCTTATCTCGTATAGGCTCTCTTATAGTGTGGTTATTCCTGTTTCTTTCACGGTTGACGGCTCGAATGACATAACTTCCTGCACACCTGAGGCTCCTATTATATTGACGGGTTCGGGTAAGAGTTTCGGAAATAAAATGGCGGTTACATCAAGTGGTGGTAGTGATGTTTTGTGGATAACCAACACGAGTGGGTCAGATAACGGGCTTGTAAAGTATGTAGTTAATAGTAGCCAACTCTCCTTGATTGATACCTCTGCAATCTGTAAGAATTTATACGGCATAGCTGTCGTCGGTACAAACCTGTATTGTGCTTGTGAAGATAGCGGGATAATAGTTGAGATAGATTCGACATCTACA
>Ga0172370_10001887_pt1 | contig 31088 bp, 21 predicted proteins | sample LakKiv5m_FD_114538 | JGI IMG/M metagenome (GOLD analysis project Ga0172370, IMG submission 114538) | Freshwater microbial communities from Kabuno Bay, South-Kivu, Congo - kab_022012_11.5m | ecosystem: Environmental > Aquatic > Freshwater > Lake | place: Democratic Republic of the Congo...
GGCAGCGCGCCGTCCTTCTTCCACTCGGCGACGGTCCCCTCCTCGCGGCCCCTCGTGCCAACGCGGCGCACCTCGACGCGCCAGGACGACACGTCCCCCTTCGACGTGAGCTTGAGTCTGAGCGGCAGCGCCACCTCCGGCCATGGATCGGCGGCCTTCGGCTGCGGATCGAGCGCGACATGGAGCGCCCTCTCCGGCAGTGCGGTGCCGTCCACCGTGAGCGCGAGGCCCTCGACGCGTCCATCGACGCGGATGGCGCCCGGCCCCGGCGGCACCTTCGCGGCCTCGGCCTTCGGCGCCAGCGTGACCTTGTCGGGCCTGACCGTCTCGAGCTTGCACTTGAGCCCGAAGTCCAGCGCCTGCGGCGTGCCCCGCGTGACGAACAGCACGCGCGAGACCGTCGTGGTCGGCTCCGAACCCGGGGGCGCGGTGTCGAGATCGATCTTGAAGAGGTGCGTGCCGGGATCCAGGTCCTTGATGTGATAGCGGCCCGCGTAATCGGTCGCCGCGAAGTAGCCGTTGTCCGCGTACACGCGCGCCGAGGGCAGGCCCTCCTCGCCCTCGTCCTGCCAGCCGTTGCCGTTGTCGTCGCAGAAGACCTTGCCGAGCACCATGCCCTGATCGAAGAGCGGATCGGCGATGACGCGAACCTCGGCGCTCGCGACGGACGAAAGCGGCGCCTGCGTGGTGGAGTCGATGAGCGCGGCGCGATTGGTGAGCGCGCTGCCCGGCTTCGCGTGGGCCGTCACCACCATCTGGTAGCGGATCGTCACCGCGTCGCCCGATCGGATGTCGAGCGGAATGGCCTTGAGCGTCGAGGGGCTCGGCCGCAGGAAGCGCAGCAGCTGACCCTTGGGGGTCTTCGGATCCACGAGATCGATGCGCTCGGGCTTGTCCGATCCCGCCGGCACGCGCTGCGCCTGAGCGCTGCCATCGAGGTAGCGCAGGCCGCTCGGAACGAGGTCCTCGAGGATCGCGCCGGCCGTCTTCGAGATTGGATCGTAGAGGAGATCCTTCTTCGAGCGGTTCGTGATGCGTACCGTGTAGGTCACCACATCGCCGACCATCGCCTGTGGCTTCGAGGCGCGCTTGGAGACCTCGATCGTGTCCCCGAGCGCGTCGAGCGCGAGGTGATTGTGGCGCGGCGGCGGTGGGGGCTCTGCGCCTTGCAGCGAGAAGCGGTTGAAGCTCTTCGGTGCGCCGAGATCCGCTGCCGGGCGCGCGTAGGGCACAGCGCCCACGATGCCGGTCTTGGGGTCAATCGTCGCGAAGCCGTCCTCGGGCGGCCGCAGGTTCGACGGGAATGCCAGCGTCGTCGAGATCGGCTCCACGTCGATGCGATAGGCGCGACCCGGCTTTGGATCGAAGCGATACGCCCCGGAGCCGTCGACGAGCTGGCCCTGCTGACCCGCGAGCAGATCGTCGGTCTTGACCATCTTGCCGGGCTCGATGGGGTCGGCCAGATCGTAGCGCAGGAACACGCGCACTTGACCGAGCGTGTCAAAGCTGCGCGGGTTGTAGAGGCGGCCAGTGGGCTGGAGCACGAGGTCGAGCAGGTCGGCCTTGCCCGCGACGAGCGTGACCTTCTTCTCGAGGAAGAGAACGCCGCTCGGTGACACGACGCGCACGCGCCGCTCACCCGGCGGCACGCCCGTGATGCGGTAGCCGCCGGCCTCATCGGCGAGGGCGGAGAGCGTCGAGCCGGGCTGCCCCGCGAGCGGCATGACGAGGACCTGGAAGCCAGGGAACACCGGGTCCCGCGAGGCGTCGTACACGCCGTTGTCGACCTCCGAGTCTTCGAAGACGCGGCCCTCGAGGATGCCCACGCCGACCGCGGTGCCCGTCTCGACGCACGCCGGATCGCTTTTGAACGTCGCGCCGCCCGAGCCCGTAAGCTGCGCCGTGTTGCAGATCGACAGGCCCGTCGCGGCGTCCTTTCGCACCTTGACCCGCATCGAGATCTGCACCTGCTCGCCCGCTTCGACGTCGACGCTCGTGAACGTAATCGTGCCGGGGCTCGGCGCGGTGCCTTGCGATGCGACGAAGGTTTGCTTGGCGTTGTTCGGCAGCAGCACCTGCTCGGGCGCGGCGATCTCGAGGCCCGGCGGCAACGCGTCGATGACGGTCGCGCCGCTGATCTTGTCCGCGCCCTCGTTGAAGACCGTCACCGTGTAGCGCAGCGCGTCGCCCGGCACGACCACGCCGCCGTTTTCGTCCTGCACGACCTTGGCCACGCGCGCGAAGGTGCCGACCGAGCCGGACACGCCGACGACCGTGGGCTGATTGCCGTTCGCGTCGTCGCCGTCACTATCGGAAAGCTCAGGCGGCAGGCCGTCCGCCGTGACCGTGGCCTGGTTCGAGACCGAAGGCCCGGACGCGACGCTCACACGGAACGAGACGACGCGCTTGGCGCCGGGCCCGAGATCGCCGAGCCGCACGGTCACGCCGCCCTGCTTGGAGACCTCGCCCGCGTCGCCATCCTGGACGTCCGTGAGCGACTTGCCGTCGAGCGCGAGCGTGCCAGGCGCGTAGGTCGCGGTCTTCGGGATCGGATCCTTGAGCACGGCGTTGTTGGCGGCCGCGGAGCCCGTGTTGCGCACGGTGATCACGTAGAGCAGCTGCTCGCCCACGTCGGCCTTGCCGTTGGCGTTCGCGTCGATGACCGAGACGGCCTTCGTGACGTCTCGCAGGTTCGCGCCCGTGCCAACAATGAACGACGCGGGTCCGACTGGCGTCGGAGGCACGCCGTCGGCGCTCGCGGTGCCGAGGTTCGACACGACGGTGCCGTCGACGACATCGGCCCGCACGCGCGCCTTGAACGTGATGACCGCGGCGCTCTTCGTGCCGGACTCCAGCGTGCCGATGGGCTTGCCCGATGACCCCACGAGCATCCCGGGACCGAGCGGAGAGCCGCCCCCGGCCGCGTCCGGCATCGGCTGCCCGTTGATCTTGGTGGAGCCCGCGACGTAGTCGAGACCGCCCGGAATGGGATCGACCACGCGCACGTTCGTGAGCGGCGTAGGCGAGGTCGCCACGACGGTCAGCGTGTAGGTGACCGTGCCACCCGGCAGCGCCTTGCCGCCGCCGTCGATCGCGACCACCTTCGACGAGGCGTCGAGCGCGCTGTGCACGCGGACCTTGACGGTCGTCGGATCGGGCTTCTGCGGCGTGTCGGGATCGTCGGACGGGGTAGGCTGCGTGGCCGCCTTGGCCGTGACGAACGCCTGGTTCTTGATGCTCTGGCCGTCGGCGACGATCGACTTCACGCGCGCGTCGAAGGAGACCACGACCTCCGCGCTGGGCAGGATCTGCGCGAGCGCCGGCACACCCGCGCCGTCCCACGTGAGGTTTTGTGTGCCCTTGCCGCCGGGCGAGATCGCCACGAGCTCGAGCGCGGGATCGAGCCCATCGGTCACGACGACCTGCTTGCCCGCGGCCTTGCCCGTGACCTTGACGTGCAACGTGTAGCGCAGCACATCGAGCGGCTCGATCTTGCCCGCGTTGAGATCCTCGACCGACTTCGACACCTCGAAGGTGGGCTTCGCGCTGACCTTCATCGACACATTGTTCGACGTGTAGACGATCGACGTCTCGCCCTCGCGCACCTTCGCGACGTTCGCGATCTCCGTGCCGTCGTCGACCGTCGCGCTCACCTTGAGCGCGGCCTTGAGCGTGACGCTGCCGCCCGCCGCGATCGACGCGAGCTTCGGTTGCCCGTCCTTCGACCACACGAGCGCCTTTGCCGACGGATCGTACGCGCCGCCCTGCACCGTACCGATCTGGAGCAGCGCCGGATCGATCGGATCGATGACGCGCACATTCGACGCGGCCTGCTTGGAGTCGTTCGTCACGGTGAGCGTGACGTCGACCGTGTCGCCCGGCTGCACCGGATCGGCCGGCCCCTTCATCGTCTTCGCGAGCTTGAGCGTCGGGTAGTCGAGCGTGATGCTCGCCGTATTCGACGTTACGGTCTCCGCGTTGGTGGCACCCGCCGTCGCCGTGTTCTGAATCGTCGCCCCATTGCCTAGCGAGCCCGACACCTTCGCCGTGAGCTGCACGACGGCCTGCTGCCCCGACGGGAGGCTCGGCAACTTCCATTGCGCCGCGCCGCCCGCGAACGTGCCGCCGTTGTCGACCTGGATGTCGGCGAGCGCCTGCTGCGGCAGCACGTCGCCGATGAGCAGATCCTGCGCCGCGTCGTTGCCGACGTTCTTTACGGTCACGACGAAGCGCACCACGTCGCCTGGGAACAGGTGGCCGCCCGTGTGATCGAGCGCGTTCTTCGAGATGAGCAGGATGGGCTTCTTGACGACCGTCAGCGTCGGTCCCTTGACGGTCTCGGGCTGCGGCAGGCTCGCGCCCGCGACGCCGGCCGAGCTTGGCAGCGCGGTGCCATTGGGCGTCGAGGGATCGACCGTGGCCTTCACGAGGAACTTCGCGGAACCGCCCGCAGGCAGCTCGGGCAGCTGCCACGTGACGGTCGTGCCTGCCAACGTCCCGGGCGTCACGGGCGTGATGGCGACGTAGCCGGGCGGCAAGGGCAGCGTGACCGTGAGGTTGTTGGCGGCCGCCTTGCCGGAGTTCTTCAGCGTGAGCGTGAAGTCCAGCGCGTGACCCGGCGCGACCTGATAGAGCTTCTGGATCCAGCCCTTGGGATCCTCGATGGTCAGCGCCGACGTGGACAGGTTCGCGACCGCTTGCACGGGCACGGTCACGCTCAACGGCGCCGCGAGACCGCCCACCACCACGCTCTGCGGGATCGTCGTGCCGTCAGGCAGCCCGAGCTTGACCTTCGCCGCAAAGCGCAGCTTCACGTCGCCCTGCGGCGAGACCGCGAGCAGCGGCACGGCCCACGCGATGTTCTGCCCGTCGAGCGCGCCGCCGTCGAAGGGCTGGATCGCTTCGAGCTTCGAGGTGTCGACCACGCCGCTGAGCTTCGTGTTGAGCGCGGGTGCGTCGCCCGTGTTCTTGAGCGTGACCGTGAAAAAGATCGTGTCGCCCGGCTCCACCGTTCCGCCGTTCGGATCGCTGTAGCCGAGCGTCGACGTGTCGAGCACGGGGTTGGAGATAACGGTGACGACCGTCGGATCCTTGACGGGCGTCGCGAGGTTCGCGTCCGAGAGCACGGGCGCGGCGAAGCCCGTGGCCGTGACCTGGGCCTGCAGCGCGACGAGCGAATTGGACGGCAGCGGCTTCTTGAGCTCGGCGCTCAGCGTGAGCGACGCCGCCTGTCCGGGCGCGAGTGTCCCGAGCGACCACGTCGCGATGTTGCCCTGCACGACGCCACCACCGCCGGGCTGCACGTTCGTCAACCGCGTGTCGATCGGCAACGTGACCGTGACGTCCTTGCCGGACGCGTCACCGTCGTTCTTGAGCGTGATCGTGTAGGTCAGCACGTCGCCGGGCTTCACGTCGCCGCCATTGACGTCGGCGACCGTCATCGTCGTCTTCGTGAAGTCGATGTTCGCGACGACCGAGACGTTGGTCGCATCGAGCGCGGCAGGCGTCGTCGGATCGTCGGAGAGCACGGGTGTACCGCCCGTCCAAGTCGCCTTGCCCTGGTTCTTCACGACCGCGCCGTTGTCGAGTGTATTCGCGATCTTCGCGTCGAAACGCAGCTGCACCGCGTTCGCGTCGCCGAGGCCCAGCGCCTTCAGAGCAGGCGTCGCCGCGCCGCTCCACGTCACGGTCTGCGTCGCGGCATCGAAGCTCCCGCCGTCGAGCGGCACGATCTCGACAAGGCCCGGATCGATCGCGTCCGTCACGATGACGTCCTTGGCCATCGACGTCCCCGTGTTGACGACCGTCACCGTGTAGCGCAGCACCTGACCCGGCTTGACCGTGCCCTGGTTCTTCGGTGCGGACGTCACCTTGTCGACGACGTTCTTCGTCACGGCGAGCTTGGCCGCCGACGCCACGGTCACGCAGGTCGGCTTCCCGCCTTGCTGCGGCGTATCACCGGGCGGCACGGTCAGCGATGGCGTCGGGTTGTCGGCGGACGTAATCGACGCGACGTTGCAGATCGTCGTGCCGTCGTCGAGCGGCTTGGCGATCGTCGCCTGCGCTGTGAGCTGCGTGCTCTGCCCCTTGCCGAGCACCGGCAGCGTCCACGTCGCGATCCGCGAGCCCGAATCGAAGCTCCCACTCGCGACCTGCACGTTGGTGAGCGTTGCCGGCAGCTCGTCCTTGATCACCAGCGCAGAGCCATCCTGGTTGCCCGAATTCGTGACCGTGACGGTCCACGTGAGCACATCGCCCGGCTCGACCTTGCCGCCGTTGACGTCCGTCACGCCCTTCGTGGACGCGCCGAAGTCGCTCTTGTTGACGACCGTGAAGCTCACCGTGTTCGTGTTGACGGGGCTCGCCAGCTCGGCCGCCGCGATCGACGCGACGTTGTTGACGACCGTGTTCGTCGGCGTGATCGGATCTATCTTGCTCGTCGCCGTCAGTTCGACGGACTTGCCCGCGTCGATGAGGGGCACGTTCCACGTCACGGTCTTCGACGTTCCGTCGTAGTTGCCGCCAACGACCGTGACCGATCCGAGGTGATCGTCGAGGAGATCCTTGACGACCACGTTCGTCGCGGGCGCATTGCCCGTATTCTTCAGCGTGATCGTGAAGAGGATCGGATCGCCGCCCTGCGCGCTGCCGCCATTCTGATCGGTGTAGGCCTTCGTCGACGTCGACAGGTCGGGGTTCGAATCGACGGCGAACTTCGTCGGATCCGCGACCGATGGCGTGCCCGGGTCATCGGAGAGCACGGGCGCCGCGAGGCCCCCCGCTTGCAGGCTGGCCTGGTTCGGGATGCTCGTGCCCTTGGGCACCGAGGCCGTGATGGTCGCGACGACGGTGAGCGTCAGCTTCGGCGCGCCGGCGCCGAGCGCACCCAGATTCCACGTGATGTTCTGCCCACTTATCGTGCCGCCCTTTGATGCCGAGACGGGCTTGAGCAACGGATCGAGCGTGTCTGTCAGCACCGCACTACTCGCGTCACCCGTGCCCGTGTTCTGCACGTTGATCGTGTAGGTCACGGTGTCGCCGGGCTTGTAGACGGAAGTGCCGTTCTGGTTCGCGACGGTCTTCGTGAAGACCGAAAAGACCGGCTTCGACTTCACATCGACCGACACGGTGAGCGGAACCGGCTGCTGCAGCTTGGGGCCCGTGACCGTCGCGGTGTTGCCGATCTTCGTCCCGGCCGGAAGCGGCGAGGCGAGCTTGCCCTCGAAGCTCAGCAGCGCCTGCGCGCCCGGCGCCACGTCGGCGACGGTCCACGTCACGCTCTTCGTGCCTGCGTCGTAGAGGCCGCCCGCCGTGATGTTCTGCGGCACACCGACGTTCGGATCGATCGGGTCGTTGATCGTGAGCTGGCCCGTCGCCTGCTGCCCCGAGTTCTTCACCGTGATCGTCCACCGCAGCAGGTCGCCCGGCTCCACGTCGCCACCGTTGAGGTCCTCGACCGTCTTGGTCGATGTCGTCAGCGCCGGCCCGCCTTGGACGGTGAAGATCGGCGTCTTGACGACCGTGACAGGCGATCCATCGGCGGTCGACAGCGTCGCCGTGTTCTGGAACGTCGCGCCGGGCGTTGTCGCGGCGGAGACCTTGCCCACCCACTGGACGCTCTGCGTCTGCCCCGCCTTGACCGCGAGGTCTCCGAGCGTGACGTTCCCGTTCGCGTTCTGCCAGCCGGGTGTCACACCCTGCATGAATTCGACGCCGCTCGGAATCGGATCGGTCACCGTGACGACCGCGTCGCCGGGGCCGGCGTTGACCACGTCGATCGTGAACAGCATCGTATCGCCGGGCAGCAGCGGCGTTCCTGGCGATTGGTCTTCGCCCTTCTTCGCCGAGCCCGACAGGTTCGAGGCCGCGTCGATCTTGAACGTCGTCGGGTCCGCGTTGCCGCCCACCGTTGGGTCGTCCGAGGGCACGTTCTGGCCGCCGATGCTCACCGTCGCCTGCGCCGAGACGATGTGGCCGTTGATGGGCGCGATGCCCTTCTGCGCGAGCGTGACCGCGTCGAGGATCTTCGCCGAGAACGTGCAGGTCGTCTTCGACGCGGGGTAGGTCAGGAAGTTCGCCACGTCGATGCGGCCGGTGCTGAACACGCCGCCGTTGACCGAGATCGTGATCTTCGTCGTCGCGTCGATGGCGCCGCTCGAGCAGTTGAGCGCGTTGACGAGCTGGACCTCCTTCGGCGCGTCCCACGTGAAGCCCGCGTAGACGGGGCTCGCCGAGACGTTCTCGATCGTGATCGTGTAGGTCACGGTGTCGCCGAGCTTCGGCGCCGTCGGCGCAACGGTCAGCAGCGGCGTGCCGAGCTTCGGCTGCACGACGGTCACCGTCGTCGGGTTCGTGTTGAGCGAGTCCGTGAACTGCCCGCCGACATAGGCGTACGCGACGTTGGCGGTCGACGTGATCTTGGCGACGCCGGGAACGGCCTTGATCTTGACCTTGAAGGTCACCTTGCGGGTCGATTTTCCGCCCGCGATCTTGGTGATGTTGCCGAGCGCGAGGCCGCTCCCGAGGGGGCTCTGCCCCCCTTGATCGCCCACCGCGATGCCATCGACGGTCGTGCTCCCCGCGATGTAGTCCGTGCCCGGCGGCGGATACCCGTCGAGCGTGAGGACGCTGTTCTCGGCGTCCAGCGGACCGTTGTTCTGGAGATCGATCGTGTAGGTCAGCACGTCTCCGGGCGCGGCCTCGCTCGCGTTGACCGTGTACTTCGTGACGACGTTCTTGAAGTTCGGCGCGAGGCGGTTGATCTGCAGCAGCGAGTAGCCCATGAAGAGCAGCTCGCCGAAGCCCGCGCCTTGCTTGTCGTTCGGGCCGCCGCCCAGGATCCCGTCTCCGGACGACGCCTCGAGCGTTATCGACGAGTCCTTTGGCTGGACCATGTTCGAGATGTCGAACGTGTCGATGTCGACGCCCGCGCCCGTCGACGAGTTGAACAGGTTCTTCGTCGCGCCGATGCCGTAGTAGTTGTCGCCGTCTCCAACCATTTGGCCGTTGACGCTGAAGTAGTCGTAGCAGGTCTCGCAGTACGTCGGATCCGACATCGGAACGCTGTTCTGCGGCGGAACGCCGAGCTGCTGATCGCCCTCGAGCGCGAAGAAGGTCAGCCGCGCCTCGGCCGGGCTGCCAACATAGATATTTGAAAGTTTGTATGTTTCCTTGCCGACCGACGTCGCGTCCTCGTCAAGCATCAAGAAGCCGTTGTAGAGGAAGATGTCGCGCTGGGTCGTGTCGGTGGCGAGCGTGTCCCAGACGATGACCACGGACCAGCCGCCGTAGAACGCCTGGCACGCGAGGTTGCCGGGGATGGTCGGATCGCAGCAGGGCGGGCCGCCCGCGTTCATGCACAGGCCAGGATTCGAGGTGACCACTGCGGCGCGCGCGTCGAGGCCGTCGAGCGTGTAGGTGCCGTTCCAGTGATCCGCACCAGGATGGGCGGCGAGAGACGTCGTGATATCCTTGTAACAATAGAAGAACTTCACGTTGGTCATCGGCAGGCCGGGCGCCGGGTTGGAGCGATCCCAGCACTCGTCGGCGACGAGAGACGTCTTCGCGCCATCGGCCATCGTGAGGTCGACGGTGTTGTCCATGCCGGCGTTCTCGCTGCCCGACCAGAACGCATACGCGCCGACGATCACGGCGTCTTCAGGGATCTTCGGATCGAGCGGCGTCGAGGCCTTGGACTCCCCCGGACCGAGCTGCACGCTGTTGAACGGCGCGTACTTCCCGGTGAGGTTGTCGATCGTGCGCGTGCCGAAGCCGATGGCGCGCCCGTAGACCTTCCAGGCCTTCGGCGCCGACGGGTACTGACCTTGCTTGAACGCTTCGGCGGGACCGGCGACACACAGCGAGATCGCGAGCACACCGAGCAGCGTCCACGCGCCACGTCGCACGGGGCCGCGATTCGGAGGCCGCCTGAGGCGTCCGGGGTCGTCTCCCTCCCGCTCGATCCGCACGCCTATCACGTTCCCGCCTTTGGACCCGAGCCGCTACCGCGGATTGTACAACAACGCCGCGGTGGATGCGTCGATGGAGCTTCCGTTGACGTTGCCGCCGCCCACGACGAGGACGTGCCCGGTCAGGAGCGGCACGGCCACGCCGGCCGCGCGCGGCTTGTCGAGCTTGGCGCCGAGCGTGCCGTTCTTGGCGCCCTTGACGGCGTCGACCTTCATCAGGGTCGTGCCGTCCACCACGTCGCCGTAGATGAGCTCCGCCGTATCGGTGGCCTTGCCGTTCGTGCCGATGCCACCCGCGACGAGGATGCGCGGCGGTCCGTAGGTGAGCTTCGCCGCGGCGACCATGGGCGCGCCGCGCGCGCTGGCCAACTTGAACGACGAGGCGTTCTCCGACGTGAAGCGCCACTTCTTGTCGTTGTCGGACTCGTCCGAGGCCAGATCGTAGACGTCGATGCGCGTGAGCGGCTGCGTCTTGTCCTTGTCCGAGTAGCCACCGATGACGTAGAGGAAGCTCTGGCCATCGTAGACCACGCCGGGCAGCGTGCGACCGAGCGCGCCCACCTTGACGGGCGGGAGCGGCACCTCCGCGGCGTTCTCCCACTGGTAGTCGGTGCGGAAGTAGAGCACCTCGAAGTTCGCGACCGTGCCCGTCGTGTTCTCGCCACCGACGAGGATGACGTAGACCCCGTCGAGTGCAGGCACGCGCGCGGCGGCGTGGTTCCAGCGCGCGGTCTTGAGGAGGTCTCCACCGATCGACCCCTGATCCGTGTCCCAGATCTCCCACGAGCCCGCGCCCTCTCCTTCGCCGCCGGCGCACAGGAAGCTCGAGCTGCCGTCGAAGATGAGCGTGCAGGTGTGACGCGCGCGCGGCACGCCCAGGTGCGGGTTGCCGCCGGTGCCGGCCGACTCCTCCACCACGCCGCGATCGGGGTAGAACACGTCCACGTGGTTGGTGGCCTTCGCCGCGCCCCCGTCGATGACCAGGCCGCCGGTGAAGATCACCTCGCCCTTGCCTCCCGCCGCGCTCGCGTGGAAGGCGCGCCCCTTGGTCAGCTCCGCGCCGAGCGGGACGACCTTGCGGCTGTCGGGATCGTAGCCCTCGATGACCTTCGAGAAGGCCTGGAACGACGTCGGATCCCAGATCTTCGACGCGCCCGACTTGGGTGTCGCGCCGCCGCCGAGGACCACCTGCGAGTTGGCGAGCAGGGTGGCAGAGCCGCCGATGTGCGAAGACGTCGTCGCGGCCGCGCCCTCGTCGTCGAAGGGCGGCGTGAACGTGTCGATGCGCGTGACGTAGGGGTTCATGGTCGTCTTGCCGCTCGATACCTTGATGTCGACCGGCAGCGAGCGGCCCCGCGCGAAGGGGAAGGTCGGCCCCTCGTCATTGCCGTTCCACACCTCGACGCGCATCTGGCGGCGCGGTCCGAAGGGGACCGAGGGCAGCGTGATCTTCGTGCCGCTGTACTCCGGACCGTAGGGCGAGATCGTGTAGTACTCGCTGTCGTTGAGGAGGTCGCCCTCCGCGACGAGCACAGCGAATCGAGCCGCCGCATCCCCGAAGGGGTTGAACGCCGAGTCGCCCGGTGGCGCCGTGATCGTGAGACTGAGCGAGTTGGGCGAAGGCGCGGTCGTGGTCTTGCATGCGGCGACGCCGGCGATCGCGATCAGGGCGAGGCAGAAGCGACGTGTCATGGCAGCACCGCCGTCGTGTTGAAGGTCTTGGCGGGCAACTCCTTGCCGGTCGTCGCGAGGATGATGCCGGCCGCCGCGCCCACGGCCACGGTCCCCACGATGACCCAGAACCAGGCCTTGCGCGTGATGGGCCTTTGGTCATCGTCCGGCGGGACATAGGGCTTGTCCGGCTTGAGGTCGGGTTTGCGATCCGGCCTCGTGTCCGGCTTGACGTCGGGCTTGATGTCCGGCTTGAGGTCGGGCTTGTGATCCGGCTTGACGTCGGGCTTGACGCCACCACCGGCGACGTCGGGCGTCTTGTACACGTCCGGGATCGCCTTGACCTCCTGACTCGCCGAGGGCCTTGCCGCGGTCTTCGCGATCATGTCGTCGACGCTGAGCAGCTGCAGCTGGAGGTTCGACAGATCGGGATCGAAGGTGATCTTGTCGAGCTGCCACGTCTTGACCCCCTGCGATCGGAAGAGGAAGAGGCTCAAGACGTAGTCGTTGCCGTCCTTCGTGACGAGGCCGAAGAGCAGGAAGTCCGCCCGCACCTTCTGCGCGTAGAACCGGGCGGTGTTGCGGAAGAGCTTGAGGTGGTACTCGCCGCTCTTCGAGTAGGGCTTGAGATCGTCCGCGCCGACCTGAGCGTCGATGGTGTCTTCGCCGCCCGCGTCCTCGACCTCGATGTTGACCTTGAACCCCATCGACTTGCCCTTGGTCTCGAACCGCTTGCCCCATGGCTTCGCGCCTTCGAGGCGCACCTGCAAGTAGTGCGTGCCCTTGTAGAGGCCCTCCTGCTTGACGGGTGAATTGCCGGCCAGGACACCGTCGATGAAGATGTTGGCCTTGGGTTGGTTGCACTCGACCGAGACGGCGGTCGTCACGCCTTCGTCGAGGTGTTTGCGCACCTCGGTCGTGATGTCGACGAGGCGCTTGGGCGCCTTGCGCGCGTCCACGACGAAGGTCGGTTGCAGGACGATCGCGCGCGTCAGGAGCTTGCGCGCCTCCTTGTCCGAGCCACCGGTCAGGACGAGGGCCTCCGCGGCGCGACCGTACGCGTCCACGAGCTTGTTGAAGTCGATGAGCTCCTCGAAGTTCTTCTCGTAGCGTTCGATGCATTTTTCGAAGCGGGCGAGCGCCTCCTTGCGTGGCTTGTCCTCCTCTTGCGCGAGCAGATCCGTGGCCTCGAGCAGCTCCGCATCCGCGGCGTCGAGCTCGCGGCTGGCAGCGGTCTGTGCCTTCCTTTTGCCGGGGCCGGACTGGAGCTGCGCTTCCTTGTCGCTGAGGACGCGCACCTTGGTCCCCGCCTCCAGCAGGCCGCGCAGGTACTCCTCGATGCGCGCGACCACGACCGCGCCGATCTGACCGCGCTTGGCGAGCGGGAAGAGCACGAGCCCCGGGCGCGGTGCGTCGCGCGATTCGGCAGCCGACGCCTCGCTCACGAAGCCGAGGCGCCCCCCCTGGCGGAGGCCGGCGATTGGGCTGACGAGCGCGACCGTCAGGAACGGTACGAGCACCGCGGTCAGCAACAGGGGGGACCGCCAGACTGCCTGGGGACCTCGAACTGGGCTTGGCATGATGACGAATTCCTCTCGACCGAGGCGAGCGGGCGTGTGCCCGGCTCGACGAGCGATCGGCAGAGCCCTGCATAACTAGCGCATTGGGCGGCCGCGATCAACCGCGCGGATTCAGAAGCTGTCGCGTGGATTCGGCCGCAGGCGTGCGGAGTTGCGGATCCGCGAGGGGACACTCGCGTTATCAGCCCTCGGCTGCGGGCTCTCCGCTGTGCTTGCCGACGACCACCGAGGCGTGGCGGAGCACCTCCGCGCCGACGCGCCAGCCCGTCGTCACGGTCGCGACGACCTTGGCGTCGAGGCCGGGATCGGCCACCGGCATCAGCGTGAGCGCATCGTGAACGGCGGGATCGAAGGGCGCGCCGGTGGGATCGAAGCGCTCGAGGCCGAGCGCGGCGAGCGCCTTCTCGAACGAGGCCCGCACGAGGCGGATGCCCTCGACCACCGCGCCGGCCGCGCCATCGGTCGGGGACGCCTCGATCGCGCGATCGAAGTCGTCGAGCACCGAGAGCAATGGCTGCACGATGCGGGCCTTCTCCCGCGTGATCGTGCGCTCCTGTTCACGCTGCAAGCGCTCGCGCGAGGCCTTGAACTCGACCTGCGCGGCCTGGTAGGCCTCCACGACCTGCCGCAGCTTGGCGTCGCGCGCCCGCAGATCGGCCTGCAAGGTCGCGATGATCTCGCCCCGCAGGTCCAAGACGGACGCCGAGGCGTCCGCGCCCTCGTGCACCTCCGGGGCGGCGGCGTCCCCGACCTCCTCGACGTCGATCTCCCCGTCGTTGGGCGCGCCATCGGCCGCCCCATGCTCCACCGGCACAGCGGGCGCCTCGGACGGGGCGGGGCCTCCTGCATCGACGAACGACGACCTGCGATCGACCACACGAAACGCGGGGCCGGCAGGCGCCGGGGCGGCCCCGTCCCGCGTGTCCTCGCCCTCGGCGGGGTCGCGGACCGGAGCCGGATCCTCGGGTCCGAACGACATGGGATTACCCGGCGAAGCGGCTAGGCCGCGTCGTCCTTCTTGAACTCGGTGATGGCGCACTCGGTAGTCAGGAGCATGCCGGCCACCGACGCCGCGAACTGCAGCGCCGAGCGCGAGACCTTCGTCGGGTCCACGACGCCGGCCGCCACGAGATCCTCGTAGGTGTCGGTCGCCGCGTTGTAGCCGAAGGGCCCGGAGCCCTCCCGCACCTTCTCGATGATCACGCTGCCCTCGGCGCCGGCGTTGGCGGCGATGACGCGCAGCGGCTCCTCGATCGCGCGGCGCAGGACCTTGATGCCCGTGTCGCGCTCGTCGCCGAAGTGGAGGTCGTCGAGGCCCTTCGCCGCGCGCAGGAGCGCGACACCGCCGCCGGGCACGATGCCCTCCTCGACTGCAGCGCGCGTGGCGTGCAGCGCATCCTCGACCCGGGCCTTCTTTTCCTTCATCTCGGTCTCGCTCGTGGCGCCGACCTTGACCACCGCGACGCCGGAGCTGAGCTTGGCGAGGCGCTCCTGGAGCTTCTCGCGATCCCAGTCGCTCTTCGTGTTGTCGATCTCGCGGCGGATCTGCTCGCAGCGGGCCTTGATGGCCGTCGCGGTGCCGCTGCCGCCCACGATCGTGGTCTTGTCCTTGTCGATGTGCACGCGCGCGGCGCGGCCGAGATCGCTGAGCGCGACCTTCTCGAGCTTCTCGCCGATCTCGTCCGACAGCATGCGGCCGCCGGTGAGCACCGCGATGTCCTCGAGCATGGCCTTGCGCCTGTCGCCGAAGCCGGGCGCCTTGACGGCCGCGACCTTGAGCGCGCCGCGCAGGCGGTTGACGACGAGGCCCGCGAGCGCCTCGCCGGCGACCTCCTCGCAGATGATGAGCAGGCTGCGACCCTGGCGCACGACCTGCTCCAGCAGCGGCACGATGTCGCGCAACGCGCTGATCTTCTTCTCGTGGATGAGGATCAGCGGATCGTCGAGCGAGCACTCCATGCGCTCCGCGTCGGTGACGAAGTAGGGCGAGACGTAGCCGCGATCGAACTGCATGCCCTCGACCACATCCACCGCAGTCTCGGTGCTCTTGCCCTCCTCGACCGTGATGACGCCGTCCTTCTTCACCTTCTCCATCGCCTCGGCGAGGATGCCGCCGATCACGTCGTCGCCGTTGGCGCTGATCGTGCCGACCTGCTCGATCTCCTTGTTCGACGTAATGGGCTTGGACAGCGCCTTGAGCCCCTTGACCACGACCTCGACGCCCGCGTCGATGCCGCGCTTGAGCGCCATCGGATCGACGCCCGACGCGACGAGCTTGGTGCCTTCGACGATGAGCGCCTGCGCGAGCACGGTGGCGGTCGTGGTGCCGTCGCCTGCCTTGTCGCTGGTCTTCGAGGCGGCTTCCTTGATCATCTGCGCGCCGAGGTTCTCGAAGCGATCCTCGAACTCGATCTCCTTGGCGACCGTCACGCCATCCTTCGTCACGAGCGGCGAGCCGAAGCTGCGGTCGATGACGACGTTGCGGCCGCGCGGGCCGAGGGTGATCTTGACGGTGTCGGCGAGGCCGTTGACACCCTTGAGGATCTGGGCGCGGGCCTCTTCGCTGTAGTGCAGGGTCTTGGCGGACATGTGCTGGGTCTCCTGGCGATGGGATGCGGGCGTGGCGCGGGACAGGCCGCGGCGACGCCGGCCGTTGTTACTCGTACACGGCGAGGATCTCGTCCTCGCGCATGATCACGTGCTCTTCCCCGTCGATCTTCACCTCGGTGCCGGCCCACTTGCCGAGCAGGATCCGGTCCCCGACCTTGAGGACCAGCGGGCGGGTCGCGCCATCATCGAGCACCTTCCCCGTGCCCACGGCGATCACCTGCCCCTCGATGGGCTTCTCCTTGGCGGTCTCGGGGATGATGATACCACCCTTGGTCTTCTCCTCCGACTCCAGTCGGCGGACGATCACGCGGTCGTAAAGAGGACGAATCTTCATCATACCCTCCGTAAGTTCTTGTATGTGCGTTGAAATTGCGGCGGCCAGCACGCCGGCTTCAGGTTCACTGGCGGGCGCAAAGTAGGACGCCTCGGGGGGTTGTCAAGGGCTCCGGGGGGAACGAGTCTGTCGGACAAGGCCCGGCGCGGGCAAAAAGGACACGACATGAGGGTCGCTGTGTTGGGGGCGACGGGGCGGATCGGGCGGGCGACCGTGGCAGCGCTCGAGGGGCTCGGGCACGCCGTTCGGGGGCTCGCGAGGGGGGCAGCTGCGGGCGATCGGCGCCTCGTGGCGGGAGATCGCGCCGATCCGGACGCGCTCGGCGAGGTCGCGCAGGGCGCCGAGGCCGTCATCGACCTCTGCTGCTTCGACGACGGGCAGGCCGCCGCGCTCTGCGATGCGCTCGATTCCGCGTGCCGCCGCGTCGTCTACGCCTCGTCGCTCGCCGAATACGGCCATGCCGGGCTGACCGAGGTGCCGCTGCGTGAAGACGGCCCTTTCGTGCCCGACGATCCCTACGGCCTGGGCAAGCACGCGGCCCGGCGCTTGCTCGACGCGCGCCTCGGCGCTCGAATGGCGACGCTGCTGCTTCCCCACGTGGTGGACCCCGAGGACCCAGCCCCCCGCGAGGCCGTGCACATGCTCGAGGCGCGCCTGACGGGAGGGCGAACGTTCGTGCCCGCCGATCTGCGGAGGCTCGCCTGGATCTCGACGCGCGACGTAGCGGCCCTCATCGCGCGGCTCATCGAGGCGCCGCCTGGGAGAACGCCTGTCATACTGAACGCCTGTCACCCTGCGCCGCTGGATCTGCGCGCGTTCGTGGCGGCGCTCTGCGACGGTGCGCAGATCGTGCCGGTCGACCAGAGGCGCTGCCCCGGCGTGCGCTTTGCCTTCGCGGGCCGCGACACGTTGGCCGAGACCTCGCGCGCGCAGGCGATGATGTGCGGGCACGCCTGGGACGACGCGATGGCGCTTGCGCGGCAGATGGGCATGTGGCTCGCGGGCGTTGGGCTCGATGAGCTCGCGCGGATCGCGCAAGCGCGTGGGCTCGCGCGGGATGGGGCGGTGTTGGCGGTGTTGGTGGGGGCGGGGCAGCGGTAGTTGGGTTCGACGCGACCGTCCAGGGCGCGCCGAAGGGTTCTCAACAAGGCTTGCGTTGGAGTATCCGAATGGAAACGATTGCGCCCCATGTAAATTATATTGATAATCATAATTCAAAAGTTTGCTTCATGGGCCGGGGGATGGCGTCGGCAAGGCCAGAATCCTTCAAAGAATTCGCGCTGGATTCGCGCTGCCGAACTCGGCAACTTCGGCGATGTCGAGCCGACCGGCGAAGGCGTCTCGGAAGCGCCGGGCCTGCTCGGCACGACCCAGCTCACCGAGCCCTTCGAGAGCGCCCTCCAGAGCCCGCTCGAGGTCCTCGGCGGGGCTCGATGGTACCCGACGCGCAACGTCGCCGTGCTCCTCGGCGCAGGCACAGGCCTGACCCGAGGCGCCGGCGATCCCGACGTGCGTGCCCTCGCCGGCATCCACGATGGGCCGCGCGACGAGGCCGAGGCGCCCCCACCGCCGCCGCCGGTCGAGTCGCGGAACCCGGACACCGACGGCGACGGCATCTGCGATCCCTGGGTCGCCGACAAGCACCTCGACGAGAAGTACGAGGCGATCTGCAAGGCGACCGACAAGTGCCCGAACGAGCCGGAGACCAAGAACGGCCACCACGACGGCGACGGCTGCCCCGACAAGGCGGTCATCATCGAGAAGCAGAAGGTCGTCATCCTTCAGGTCGTCAACTTCTACTTCGACAAGACCAAGATCAAGGAGGAGAGCTTCCCGCTCCTCGACGAGGTGGTCTCCGTGCTCAAGGAGCACCCGGAGCTGAGCGAGCTCCGCGTCGAGGGGCACACGGATCTCCGCGGCAAGCGCAGCTACAACAAGAAGCTCTCGCACGGGCGCGCCAAGGCGGTCTACGACTACCTCATCGCGCACGGCATCGACGTCTCGCGCCTGACCTACCAGGGCTACGGCATGGAGCGGCCCCTCATCGAGAAGGCCAAGACCGAGGAGGAGCACCTCGAGAACCGCCGCGTCGAGTTCATCATCCTCGCGCGGAAGGACAAGTAGCACGCGCGTGTCGGGCCGGCTCGGCCAACCCGGAGGGAGGTCGGCTGGCCCGCGTGCGCTGCGAACGTCATCGGGGTCCCGAGGTCAGGCCTTCGGGTTCGGACCGTAGGTGTCGTCTCCCGGGTCGCTGTCCGTAACCAGGGCGACGAGCAGCAGGATTGTGCCGACGATCGGGATGAGCGCGATGAACAGGTACCAGCCGCTGCGGTTCGTGTCATGCGCGCGGCGGATCGAGACGCCGATGCCCGGCAGCAGGACGGCGAGCATGTAGAGGAGCCACAGGAGGGCCACGACCATCTTGAGGCTGCCGGGCACGACGGCCTGCCCGCAGATCGGGCTAGCGTCCCCCTCCGGGACGGCGTTGGATCGCTCCTGCGAGGCCGCGTTGGTTTCTGATAATCAACTTTATATCAACATTATGATACTCGTCCAAGTAGGGGAGGGTGGCTTGGCGCTCCTGTGGCCACGACTCTCAGGGGGGCTCCGAGGCGGAGTTGTCGGGCGGGACGCCGTGGTTGTCGAGGAAGACTGTGAGCTCGGACCAGTTGTTGAGGGTGTCGGCGATAGCTTTGGCCATCGGACTTTTGGGCAAGTGGCGGGGCTGTTCCTCGTCGAGCCGGACTTTGAAGGCATCCATCGCGGCGCGGCTCCCCGGCAACACGCGCAGCGCGCGCTCCCGGTCCTCGCCTCGCGCTGGTCGGCTTCGACCGGTACCGGGCCCCGTTCGGGCGCAGCGCGAGGTGGTCGACAGCCACACGCGACACGACGGCGGCAAGCTCAGCATCGCCCAAGCGCACGCGCTGCCCTCGACCTTCGGGCCCGCCTCGGCCTCGACCACGCGCCGCCACTCCCGAAACGTCCCACGATCCACGCCGGTCCGCGCGCAGAACTCCTTCTGCGTCAGCCGGCTGGGCGCGAGCTCCCGCACCAGCCGAACCCAACTCGCTCGGCTCCGTCGTCGTCCTCCCATCGCATGCCCCCTCGCCTGTGACCCCATCGTCCCGCGAGCCTGCCCCCTCCCGCGGCTGCGCCAGGTGGTCAAGGTCGGGGGTTGCCACAATCGACCACCCTGGGAACCCTGGCCACCGATTTTGGATGCGAATCAAGGAGCAAGCAAGCGGCGAGCGAAGACGTGCTCGCGGTACTTCGAGCGAAGCCGCGCCGCGCAGCGACGTCGAGTCGCGCCGAAAGCGGTGGATCAGGGGTAAGGGCATGCCGGCATTCCTTTGCCCCGCTCAGCCGTCCCGCGCCTCGTCCTCCCCATCGGACTCGCCGCCGCCTTCGCCGAGGGACTCGCCATGGAGCCGCAGCCACAGCGTCTTGCGGGAGACGCCGAGCAGGTCAGCCGCCTCGCCTCGCCGGCTGCCGGTGCGCCTGAGCGCCGCGGCGATGTAGTCAGACTCGAATTGGGCGCGCGCCTCGGCGAGCGGCAGGAATGGCGCGCCGGCCGAGTCCGTGCGCACGAGGCGCGCCGCGCCCACGACCTCGGGCGGGAAGTGGTGCCGCTCGAGCGTATCACCGTCGCACAGCGTGGCGGCGCGCTCGATGAGGTTCGCCAGCTCGCGCACGTTGCCGGGGAACGCGTAGCCGCGCAGCCCCTCGATTACCCGCGGCGAGACCTTGACGACGGGCTTTCGCACCTGCTGCGCCGCGCGGTGCAGGAGCTGGGCGACGAGCGGCTCGACGTCGGACGTGCGTTCGCGAAGGGGCGGCACATCGATCGTGATCACGCTGAGCCTGTAGTAGAGGTCCTCCCGGAACTGGCCCTCGCGCACGAGCGATTTCAGGTTGCGGTGCGTGGCGGCGACGAACCGGACATCGACCCGGATCGTCTCGACGCCCCCCACGCGCTCGAAGCTGCGCTCCTGGATCGCGCGCAGGAGCTTGGCCTGCCCCGCGGGGCTCAGGTCGGCCACCTCGTCGAGGAAGATCGTCCCCTGGTGGGCCATCTCGAACTTTCCGCGCTTTCGCGCGACCGCGCCCGTGAACGCGCCGCGCTCGTGGCCGAACATCTCGCTCTCGATGAGCGTGTCGGGCACCGCCGCGCAGTTGAGCTTGACGAGCCGGTGGGCGTGGCGCGGCGAGAGGCGGTGGATGGCCTCGGCGATGAGCTCCTTGCCGGTGCCCGTCTCGCCGGAGAGGACCACGCTCGAGTCACTCGCCGCCACTCGCACGACCGTGTCGAGCACGGCCTTCATCCGCTTCGAGCACGCGACGAGCTCGCGATGCTCCTCGGTGCGCTCGACTTCCGCGCGCAGTTCGTCCCGCTCGCTCGCGAGCTGCTTCGTCCGGCAGCCGCGCAGCAGCACCGCGTCGACCTGGGAGAACGAGAAGGGCTTCGGCAGGTAGTCGAACGCGCCCATCTTCATCGCGCGCACCGCCTGCTCGATGTCGCCGTAGGCGGTCATCATCACCACGCTTGTCCGCGACGAGACCTCCAGCGCGCGCCGGAGCACCTCGAAGCCGTCGGCGCCCGGCAGGCGGATGTCGGTGAACACGACATCGTAGTCGTGGCGAAGCAGCTCAGCGATGCCTTCCGTTCCGGTCGGGACCGAGGTGACGCTCGCGCCCTTCGACTCCATGTAGTCGTGCAGGGGGATGCGCAACGTGCCTTCGTCCTCGACGACCAGCACGGTCTTGCACTCGGCGCAGATCTCACGCATCGCGGCCTCCGTTTCCGTCCGCTTGCGGCCCCGTCGCCATGGGGAAGAGCAGCGAGAACCGCGCGCCGCCCTCGGGCCGGTTGTCCGCGAGCACGCTCCCGCGGCAGCGCTCCATGACGCCCCAGACGACCCAGAGGCCGAGGCCCGTGCCTTCCTGCTCGGGCTTGGTCGAAAAAAACGGCTCGAAGATCCGGTCCTTGACGTGATCGTCGAGCCCCGGGCCGCGGTCTTCGACGTCGATACGGGCCATGCCAACCGAGCGCTCGTCGCGTGCCGTCCGGACGCGAACGACGCCGCCCGTCGGAGAGGCCTGGATCGCGTTGACGATGACGTTCGTCAGCGCCTGCTCGACCTCGAACGGATCGGCGAGCACCGGCAGGTCGTCCGAGCATAGGTCGAGCGTGAGGTTGAGCTCCCGCGCCTTTGTGGCGATGTGGTCGACGACGAGGCTGCGTGCGACGAGCGCGTTCAGGTCGAACAGCACCGGCGCGCCGCCGCCCTCGCGGACGAACTGCAACAAACGGCGCACGAGGCCGTCGATGCGCGCGAGCCCCTCGTGGGCAAGCGTCGTGTAGCGCAGCAGCTTGCCCGCGTCCCTGTGGGTCGAGGCAATCATCTCCAGGCAAGCCCGGATGCCCCCGAGCGGGTTATTGACCGCGTGGGCCGTCCCCGCGACGAAGGCGCCGAGGGCCGCCATCCGCTCGGTGCGCACGAGGTGGCGCTGGGCCTCGGCGAGGTCGGACCGGCTCCGGTAGAGCGAGTGCGCCATGGAGTTGAAGGCCTCCGTGAGTTCGGCCACTTCCGACATGGAGGACGCACCCGGCGCGGGCAGGACTGGCAGCGCGATCGGGCGCGGTGGCGTGCCGCGCCCGGTGTCCATATCGCGCGAGATCCGCGTCGCCGCGCGCGCCATCGCGTCCAGTGGCTCGACGAACCATCGGCCCGCGCGCCACGCGAAGAAGAGGCCGCCGAAGAGAGCGGCGGCGCCGGCGGAGGCGAACAGGGTGGAGAGGTTCGTGATCGTCTCGGCGATCCAGGCCTCCGGCACGCCAACGTGCAGCTCGCCGGCGGCGGCCGGCCGCAGCGGCACCACGACGTCGTGGACGATGCCGTGCTCGGTAGCGAGCGCCAGCGGATCGCCGCCCGCGCGGTCGAGCAGCGCTGCGGCGAACGCGCTGGACGGGTCGCGCGACAACGTGTGCGCGACCAGCCGGGACTGTGCGTCGAAGACCGCGATGTGGTGCACGCGCGGCTGGCTCTCGGCGGCGGATCGCAGGAGCGCGTGCAGGCCGACGAGATCGCCTACGGCCAGCGCCTCGCCCGCCGCGGCGGCGAGCCCCTCCCCGAGGGCCACACCGCGCTCCATCTGCTCGCGCCTGAGCAGCGTGGTGACCACCGTCTTGCTCACGGCACCGAAGCACAGGCCGAACACGACCGTGGCGAGCAGCGCGACGGCCACCATGCGTCCCGTGAACGTCCGCAGCAAGGCGCGCAGCGAGCCAGGCAGGTCGATCATTCGGCCCCCACCACGAGGCGCGCGGCCTCGTAGAGGTCCTCGGACGGTGGGGCGAACCGGTCGATGCCGAGGGCGAGCAGCACGTCGCGCCCCGTCGGCGACTCGTGCATTTCGAGGAACGCGCCGGCGAGCGCCCGCTTCGTCTCCGCGGGCAGCTGCCGCGGGACGACGACCGGCGGGATGCCGAACGGCGGCGAGCGCTCCAGGACCCGCACGGCTGCGCCGAGGTCCGGCGAGCGGACGAGGGCGGCGCGCAGGACGAGCTCGTCGACCGGGGCCGCGGCGACGAGCCCTCGGGCGACGGCCTCGATAGAGCGATCGTGCGACCCAGTGTAGGTGATGTTCGAGAAGAACGCGGCCTCGTCTGCGCCGATCTCGCGCGCGCGATGCGCGACGTACAGGCGGCCCGTGAGCGAGAGCGGGTCGACGAACGCGACCGAGCGGCCGCGCAGGTCCTCGAGGCGTTTCCATGGTGAAGACGCACCGACCAGCAGCACCGAGTGGTAGGTGGTCGCGCCGCCCACGACCGGCACGGCTAGCAACTCGGCATAGCCGCCGTCGCGCAGCGCGCGCACGTACGCGCCCGTACAGATGAACGCCACGTCGGCGTCTCCGCGGCGGATGGCCTCGTTGGCCTCGAAGTAGTTGCGGCGCTGGAGAAGCGTTGCCGGCCTGCCGAGGCGGCGGCCGAGCCAGTCGACGAGGCCCGCGTACATGTCGAACGTCCAGCCTGTCGAGGTCATCGCCGCGACGAGCACGCGCACCGACGAGTCGGTCGCGACACCCGTCGGCGCATGGCCCGTCGCCTCGTAGATGCGGACGGCACGGGGCGATGGGACGCGGCCGCCGTAGACGACAGCGCTCGCGGCGGCGGCAACGAGCAGCGCCGCGACGACGAGGCCCCCTCTCGACGCAAGCGCCGCGCGCAGGGAAGCCTTCGGTGAGCCGTTCGTCACGTGATCTCGCGCATGCACGATCCGTGCTCGCCGGCACCTCCTGCGTGCAGCCGCGCTGCCGCGCGCGCCGCCGGTCCGACTTCGGCGCGGGAGGCCGGCGTCGCGTTGCATAAGTGTAACACACGTCGCCCGTGCATGGTACCCGCGTTGGACATTGCCCGGCGCGACGCCTCGGGGGACGAGGTGAAAAACGACGCGCTTGTCGGCGGTTGTACGGATCATGGCCGCAGGCATGTGTTTGGCGCGCACCTTGCTTGGGATGCACCGCGTCGAGCCTCGACGGCGCGACGTGCCGACGAGCCTGGAGGTGGAAAGATGAATCACGACGTCCGCACGATGAGATGCTGCGCCGCCGTCGCGGCGCTGGCGCTCCTGGCCGCTGGGGCATCATTCGGCGCCTGCCAGGGCGATCCGGGTGCCACGGGGCCGGGCGGGTCGAAGGGCGATCCGGGGCAAGCGGGCGACAAGGGCCAGCCCGGAACCAAGGGCGATCCGGGATCGCAGGGCGACAAGGGCGAGCCCGGAGCCAAGGGCGAGCCGGGGGCTCAGGGCCCGCAGGGCGACAAGGGCGAGCCCGGAGCCAATGGCGAGCCCGGAGCCAAGGGCGAGCCGGGATCGCAGGGCGTGCCGGGGCCCGAGGGCGCGACCGGGACGGAAGGCGCGCCCGGCAAGGAAGGATCGGCGGGCAAGGACGGCGCGCCGGGGACGTCGACCGGGATGCTGACGGTCCTCGTGCTCGACGCCGACACGCACGCGCCGATCGCGGGCGCCGACGTCGTGACGAACCCGGCCGGCGGTTCGGGCAAGACCGACGCGACAGGCAAGGCCGTGTTCACGCTGCCGATCGGCGCCTATGTCGTCACGGCCTGGTCGCCGAAGGTCGTCGTCGCGGCGGGCGCCGTCGCGCCATCCGACCAGCCCGCCTCCGCGGCGTCCGACGCCACGAGCCTGGTTGCCGGCGGTTCCGTGACGGTCAAGGTCGAGCTCGCGCGCCTGAACAAGCAGGTGCTCAACCTGGTCTCGATTCACAAGGCCGGCACGGCCATCTACAAGGACGAGAGCTGCATCGCGTGTCACTCGGACATGAAGGGGTTTGCCACGAAGGATCCGGCGAAGCCCTACTGGCACGCCCTCGAGACGCACGGCGGCCTCGGCTGCACGGCGCAGTGCCACAAGGCGACCGAGGTCAACCCGGGTGGCTGGAGCAGCAGCTCGGGGCCGACGCTCCGCAAGCAAACGGACGTCACCACATGCACCAGTTGCCACAAGAAGTACCCGGCGGTGTTCCCGTAGCAGACCGGCAAGGAGGATCGACATGAACGCGAACAGCGGTTTCGAAGACGCACTCAAGGCCGGAGCGAGCACCCGCTTCGCGCGGCGCGGGTTCCTCAAGGGCTTGCTCGCGGGCGGCGCCGGCACCGCCGTCTATGCGAAGTTCGTCCCGGGCGCGCGCCTCGGCTGGGGCGTCGCGAAGGCGGCCGAGTACAAGGACTACAAGAGCGGTAAGTGGATCCCGAGCTGCTGCAACATGTGCGGCGGACAGTGCGGGATCAACGTCTATGTCGACAACGGCGTCGTGCTCAAGATCGATCCGCTTGCGACGAACCCGAACAACGTCGCCAACGTCAACGCCGCGGCGCCGTACGACTTCTTCGACCAGGCCGTCAAGGCCGGAGACCTCGGGCGTCTGTGCTGCAAGGGCAACAGCGGCATTCGCAACATCTACGACCCGGATCGGCTCAAGACGCCGCTCCGCCGCACGGGGCCGCGCGGCTCTGGCCAGTTCGAGCCGATCACGTGGGAGGAGGCCATCGCCGCCGCGGCCAAGAACCTCAAGACGATCAACGCGAAGTACGGCGCGGCATCGCTCGTCTGGTTCGGCGAGGACCACTCGTTCACGCACGCGCAGGCCAACTTCTGCGACGCGTTCGGCACGCCGAACTACTCGAACCACTCGAACCTCTGCGACACGGGCCGCAAGGCCGTGTTCAAGAGCACGATCGGCAACGACCGGCCGCTCGGCGACTTCGAGAGCGCGGACCTGTGCCTCATCTGGGGCTGGAACTTCCTCAGTGCCCTCAAGTGGATCCACCTTGCGGCGATCTTCTCGCGCGGCGCGAAGAAGCCGGGCTTCAAGTTCATCTATGTGGACCCGGTGTTCAACACGACGGCGTCGAAGGCCGACGTCTGGGTGCCCATCAAGCCGGGCACAGACGGCGCGCTGGCGCTCGCCATCTGCCGGCACATCGTCAAGAGCGGCAAGTACGACACGGCGTTCGTCACGAAATATACGTTCGGCTTCGACGACTTCGTCAACTACCTCGACGGCGACGGGGCGTACGACGCCGTGGTCAAGGACTCCGCGTGGGCCGAGAAGATCACGGGCGTTCCGGCGGCGCAGATCGACGCCGTTGCGACCGACCTGGAGACGGCCTTCGCCGCGGGCAAGAAGATCCTGATCGACGCCTGGAGCGGCCCCGGCCACCACACGAACGCCACGCAGGGAGGCCGGGCCATCGTGGCCATCAACCTCCTGTTGGGGGCGGTCGACAAGGCGGGAAGCCTCGTCTTTCCACGCAGGTCCAGCCCGCCGAACCCGAAGCCCGGGTCCGACAAGTGGCCGAAGAAGGACAAGTGGCGCGCGGACGGGCGCGACGACGTGACGATCAACAACGTCAAGTATACGCGCAAGTATCTCTACAGCCACGGCTCGGGGATCTACGTCGAGATGATCGGGCGGATGCTCGAGCAGAAGGACTTCCTCGGCAATCCCTATCCCATCAAGGCGTGCGTCATCGTGTTCCAGAACCTCTTGATGAGCACGCCGAACACCCAGCGCAACATCGATGCGCTCAACCAGATGGACTTCGTCCTGTGCGTCGACTCGCACCTGTCCGAGACGGCGATGATGGCCGACATCGTCATCCCGGGGTCGAGCTACCTCGAACGGTTCGACTTCAACGCCAACTGGTCGACGTTCCAGTCGCTCGGCCTGCGCCAACCCGTCGTCAAGAGCTGGATTGGAGGCCGCAGCGAGGCGCAGTTCTTCCTCGACCTCGGCGCATACATGGGCCTGGCGGGCTTCGGCCTGCCTGGCAAGACCGACGTGGACGAGAACCTCAACAAGCTCGAGTGGGAGACGTTCGTCGCCGGCGTCAACAACAAGATGACGTGGGACGAGCTGAAGGCCAAGGGCGTCTGGATCGAGACGGGCGCGAACAGCGGGACGAAGTTCGACACCGTCAAGAAGGCCCTGACGTTCGACGACACCCTGGTCACGCTCAAGAGCACCGCCACGCCGCCGGCGGCCGACGTACAGGTCCCCAAGCACAAGCTCAAGGAGTACAAGGCCGGCGCGCAGAGCGTGTTTACGGTGGTCCAGATCGATCCCGGTGCGACCGTCGAGAACCAGAAATACAACGCCGTCGGAATCGTCGTCGATCCGACGAAGATCGCGAACGGCACCCTCCCGAAGGACACGCCGTTCGAGGCCGGCTTCGGCACGACCACGCGCTACGGCCAGTTCTGGGACCCGGTGCTCGCCGACGCGTGGAACGGCACGACGAAGCCCGCCGGCCAGGACGTGTCGAACAAGGCGGAGTACCATCCGCTGCCGTTCTACCTCGACCCGATCGACAAGCCGGACTCGACGTATCCGCTCTCCTTCGTGTCGTGGAAGGAGGTCGAGCACACGCACACGCGCACGTTCAACAACCCGTGGCTCATGTCGTTCAGGGGCGAGAACCGCCTCTACGTCCACCCGGACGACGCCAAGGCGTACGGCGGCATCGAGGAGGGCGACCGCATCATGGTCGAGACGGCCGACGGCATGGTCGAGGCGCGCGCGCACGTCGCGCCCATCATCATGAAGGGCGTCGTCGGCTGGGTGCGGGGGTTCGGCCACTGGGCGCTCGGCAAACTCGCCAAGGGCAAGGGCTCGCACGACGGTTGGCTGCTCAAGGGGCGCGCCGAGATTCACTCGGGGCAGGCGGTGCACAAGGAAGCCGCGTGCCGCATCTACAAGGTCGCCTAGGGGCAAGGAGCAAGGTCATGGCGCAGCACGGATTCCACGCCAACATCGCCAACTGCATCGGCTGCCGCGCCTGCGAGGCCGGTTGCGCGCAGGAGTACAACCTCAAGCCGGGCATCAAGCGGCGCCAGGTGCTCATCACCGACGGCGTCGACACGAACGGCAAGCCCAACCGCCGCTACGTCTCCATGGCCTGCAACCACTGCGAGACACCCGCCTGCGCCGCCGCGTGCCCGGTCAACCGCTACGCGAAAGACGCGACGACGGGCATCGTCTACATCAAGCCGTCCAAGGCCGAGGACCCGGTGGACGGGGTGGACTGCCTGGGCTGCCGGCGCTGCGAGGCCGCGTGCCCGTACGGCGCGCCGCAGTTCGACCCGGAGCTCGGCGTAATGGACAAGTGCACCGGCTGCCTGCACCGCATCCAGAGCACGGTGCTGCCTGTCGAGAAGCGCATCCCCGCGTGTGTGCTCACGTGCTCGTCGCGGGCGCTGCATTTCGGCCCGCTCACCGATCTCGACGGTGGCGCGTACGGCGACGCCCAGAAGACCATCGGCTCGGCGCCCGACATCGCCGACCCGAAGTACACGACGCCGTCGGTTCGCTTCTCGACGAAGCGGTGGTAGCCTCCGGCCGCGCGCGGGCCGGAGGATTGCCGGCTGCCGTGTGCCTTCGACGGAGAACGCAATGAGCAACGACAACGACCACAGCAAGCTGCCGGGCCGCTATCGGCGGTTCATGGGCGAGTTCCCGCACATTGCCGCCGCGTACGACTCCCTCGGCGAGGCCGCGCGCGGAGCGGGGCCGCTCGATGCGAAGACGATCACGCTCGTCAAGCTCGGCATGGCGATGGGCATGCGTCACGAGGGCGCGGTTCACAGCCACACGCGCAAGGCGCTGGAGGCGGGGGCCACGCCCGCCGAGATCCGCCACGCAGCCGTCGTCGGCGTCACCACGATGGGCTTTCCGGGGATGATGGCCGCGCTCTCGTGGGTGGACGACATCCTGAACAAGCGCGCGGGCCCGGGCCAGTGAGCGCGGGTTGACGGCCGGCGCGTCGATCGCGAGGCTTCGCGCGTGGAAACGCCGGAGCGCGACGCCAGGCTGGACGCGACGACGGCGGCCGTGCAAGGCGCGCCGGTCCTGCTCGCGCGCCTCGTCGTAAAGGCCGGTGATCGGGATTGGACCGGGCGGTAGCGCTGAGCGCGCCGCGGCGCCGAGCGATGGCGGGGACGGCGCGGCGGAACAAGGCTGACTCTACCCCAGCGTGGCCGAGGCTCGCATGGCCGTACGTCGGCGGGTGGGTGGTCGCGGTCGGCGGGTTACGTTGCGGCCGTCGAGCGCCGCGCGCAGGTGATCGAAGCTGAGCTCGTAGTTGGCCGGCACGAAGACGGGATCCGCGTTTCCGGCGAACCCACGGCGTAGAGGCCTGGCGGGACGGCGTATCGCATGCGAACCGCCAGGACTGGCCGAGCGTTGCGCCGGCCCCACGCCCGATGAACCCTGCGGCCGCGCCGAGCACGGTGAACGCAAGAACCGTGCCGGTCGCGAGCGCCAGGGCCACGATGCCCAGGCCCCGCCATTGCTTGCGTTCACCGAGCCCGCATGCGTAGCCCGCCACTGCACCGATGACCGGCAGCGTGCAGCACGGCGTGACCGATCCGATCAGACCCAGCAGGAACGCCGCCGGCAGAACGGCCAATCCCGCCTCGCCGCCGGCCAGCGTGTTGCGAATCCAGGCGTCCATGCCGGCCTCCTAATGGCCACAGCAGCCCGAAGGAGCGCCCGCCGCCTTGGCACCCCCACAGGCCGGCTCGCCCGCAGGCTTCTCCCCACCGCCGCAGCACGATCCCGCTGGTTCGGCAGCGGGTTTCGCCGCAGCACTGCAGCAGGGCTCGCCCGCTGCCGCCGACCCGCTGCTCGAGTTCACTCATGACGCCGAGCATGACCTTGCATGGAGCACAAGTGGTCGTGCCCAGGTCGACGAACCGCGGCGCAGGCGTGGCGTGGGGCGCGCCGGGGCCGCACGAGCCGGGCTTGCCCTCCACCGCAGTGCAGGGCAGTCCAGAGCCGACGGAGGCAGGGGCCGCCGAGTCCGACGGGCCAGCCGCGGGCTCGACGAACTTGAGATACAGCGGGACCGCAACGACGGCGGAGACGACGACGGCAGCAGTGACGATGGGCTTCATGGGGAGAGCCTCGAGGGGAGAGTGTACGGTCGGAGAAGCCTAGATGCGGGCCGACAGGATGGCCTTGACCTCGGCCACGCTGAGCGCCTTGCCCATCGAGACCATCTCGTCGTCGATCGCGAGCGCCGGCGTGCCCGTGACGCCGGCCTCGATCATCTCCTGGATGCGGTTGACGTGCTCGACGGGCGTGTTCAGCCCGATCTCACGGACGGCCTGCTCGACGTTGTGCAGCGTGAGCCTGCATGGAGCGCAACCGGTGCCGAAGACCTGGATGTGCATCGTTCACCTCGCAGTCGCGTACGTGGCGGTTTGCGCTCGGGCGCCTGCGCCGGCCGTCCACGGCACGTGCAGCACCTTGGGGGCTCGGGCATCGACCTCGGCCAGCAACGGCGCCTCGGCCGCCTGGCGGGATCGCAGGAGCGGATGGCGTACGGGCAGACCGGTCAGCACCTGATTGACGACCCACGCGTGGGGCCCGATGCCCGCGCGCTGCAGGTCGCGTTCGAGCGCCGCCGCCTCGTGCACGGGAGTCGCTTCGGGCAGCGTGACGAGCAGGACGCGCGCAAACGACGGGTCACGCAGCTTCGGCAGGAGCCCCCGAACGGCTTCGGTCGCGGCGCCGGGCTTGCGTTCGACCTCGCGGTGGTACGACTCGGCGGCGTCGAGCAGGAGCAGCGCGCGAACGCGTCGAAGGCGGCGATCTCGGTCGTGCAGGCGCCGGACAGCTGCTCGGTGATGCTTCAGACCGTGGCGGGCGGAAGCAGGCCGCGCACCGGACCGACGATGCGCTCGCGGTAGGCAGCCGCAGCGGCTTCCGGGTCGACGTTGACCGCCCACAGGTTCGGGACGCCAGCGACGGGTGACGGCACCGAGCTCTGCAGGTGCGATCCGAGCACCTCGTCGAGGTTCGATGCCGGGTCGGTGCTGACGAGCAGCACGCGGCTTCCTGCCTCGGCGAGCTCGAGCGCGGTGGCGCACGCGGCAGACGTCTTGCCGACGCCGCCCTTTCCGGTGAAGAAGAGGTTGCGGGGGGATTCAGACATGATGGACACCTTTCTGTCGGATGGGAGCTGCACGCGCGCTGAGATGTGGCGAACCAGCCGCTAGCCGCAGCCGCCCTTGCCCTTGGACGAGCTGCAGCATGGCGTCTCGCGGGTCGCGGACCGGGTGCTGGCCTGCTTGCCGAACCATGTCGCCAGCTGGGCACGCGAGGGGTAGATGCCGGAAGCCGCCATCCGGCCATCCACCAGAAGCAGCGGCAGCACGTCCTCACCGCCGTCCTGGAGCGCTTCCCGGACGATCCCGTCCTCGGCAAAAGCCATCGGCTGCTGTGCGAGGTTGAAGCGCTCGACGGTAATGCCCTGTTGCGCCAGCCACTCGAGGTCGGCGGCGAAGCGCATCAGTTGGGGGTCGATGTTCGGGCCGCACACGCCTGTCGAGCAGCACA
>Ga0172370_10001889_pt1 | contig 31082 bp, 15 predicted proteins | sample LakKiv5m_FD_114538 | JGI IMG/M metagenome (GOLD analysis project Ga0172370, IMG submission 114538) | Freshwater microbial communities from Kabuno Bay, South-Kivu, Congo - kab_022012_11.5m | ecosystem: Environmental > Aquatic > Freshwater > Lake | place: Democratic Republic of the Congo...
AACAGCAGCAAGGCACCGATGTTGGCCGGGGTGGCCGGGCGGTCGATCCACAGGAAGAGGAGTTCCAGCAGGGGGATCGGTCGGTGCATGGGGCTTGTGTACAGTACGCGATTACCGTTGAGGTCTGGCCCGAGCCACGAGTGCTAGACTCCGGCGAATATCAGCCAACGGTCAACGAGGGACAATCAGCACATGCGGCAGTTGCGCGGCGAGGACGCCCGGTTCGTCTATGCGGAGACCGGTCACGCCAATTCGAATATTACGCTGGTTTCGATCTACGACCCGTCGACCGCCCCGGAAGGGCGCGTGCGCTTCAAGGGGTTGCTGAAGCACATCGAGAGCCGCCTGCATTTGTCCCCGGTCTTCCGGCAGAAACTCCTGCGGGTGCCGCTCGAACTCGACTACCCGTACTGGATCGAGGACGAAGGTTTCGACCTCGAGTACCACGTGCGTCACATCGCCCTGCCCAAGCCCGGCGACTGGCGCCAGTTCTGCATCCAGGCCTCGCGCATCCATGCCCGGCCGCTCGACCTGTCGCGCCCGCTCTGGGAGCTGTACCTCGTCGAAGGCCTTGACGCCTTCCTCGACCTGCCCAAGGACAGCTTCGGCATCCTGGCCAAGATGCATCACGCTGCGATCGACGACCACGGCGGCGCGGAAATCACCACGCTCCTGCACGACACGACGCCGATCCCGCCGCCGCCCGAGCCGCCGGAACCGTGGTTTCCCGAATCTCCCCCGGGTTCGCTGTCGCTGCTGGCGCGCGCGGCGGTGCACAATATCGTGCAGCCGCTGCTGTTCGCGGCACCGCTCACTCGCGCGCTAACGAACATCACGCCGGCCGTGCTCGGCTCGCTGAGCGACCTGTGGCTGCACCCTGAGCGCCTGCCCATCACCCGCTTCAACTCCGAGGTCTCGCCGCATCGCGTCTTCGATTCACGGCGATTCACGATCGACGAATTCAAGCACATCCGCGAGCTGGTGCCCGGCGCGACCATCAACGATGCCGTACTTGCCGTGTGCGGCGGCGCGCTGCGGCGCTATCTCCTCAGTCACGATGAATTGCCGGGCCCGAGCCTGGTCTCGATCGCACCGGTCTCGATCCGCCACGCCGACGCCGCGACCACGGGTGCGCACGGGCTCAGCCTGGCGCGCGTTCCCCTCGGCACGGAGTTCGAGGATCCGGTGCGGCGCCTGCGTTCCATCCAGCGCTACACCGCGGCCGACGAGGACATCGGCCATGCCGTCGGCGCCAAGGAACTCACCGACATCACCAAGCACGCGCCCGCCGCGACGCTCGCACTCTCGGCCCGCCTGCTGGCCGGATCCATGCTGGGAGTCGGGCAACGCGCGCCCCTCGCCAGTTGCACCGTCACCAACGTGCCGGGACCGGCGATCCCGCTTTACCTGAACGGCGCCCGCATGACGTATTTCTCCGGGATCATGCCGATCTCGGACGGCATGGGGCTGGTGTTCTCCGTGACCAGCTACGACGGCAGGATCCTGATTTCGCTGACGTCCTGCCGCGAGCAGGTTCCCGATCCCGAGCATTTTGCGCAGTGCATACGCGACAGCTTCCAGGAATACCTGGCGTTGGCGATGCGGCCCGCCGGCCGCCGCCGCAAAGGCAAGCGCCTGCCGAATATCCTCATCTTCGAGCTCGGGATACTCCCGGTGCAGCTCCTCGCGTTCCGGATAGATCGCCAGCGCATCCAGGACGCGCCGGACTGTGATGCGCAGGTCGCGGATGCATGGCTGCCCATTCATGAGCTCGCTGTTTATGGTGATGCGGTCGAGTTTCATATGAGAGATCCTCAATTCAAATAATATGGCAATGTGTTGGGAAAGTCAAAAAAACAGGGGAGCGCCGGCATCGTCATGAGTGAGAACCGGCGCTCCCAGGGATTACTCAACTACCCTTACCATCACTGTGCATGGTGTGCCCACCGGTTCGCCTTGCTGCTCGGTCTTCACGGTTATCGGCGCTAGTTGGGGGCGCTCGCCGGGCGGGACGCGGAGGGCGATGGTTACGGTGGCGGAAGCGCCTGGTTTCAGCGGGGGCAGCAGCTTGCTTTCCGCCTCCTGCAGCCAGTCGCGCGGGGTGTAGAGGCGGGCGCGCAGGTTGCGAAGGGTGGCCGGGCCGGCGTTGTAGACGGTGGCACGGACTGTGACCCGCTGTCCGGGGTGCAGTATCGGCAGGCCGGTGTCATATTCATCAACGCCGTCGAGGGTGGCGCCGGTGAGCGGCGGGCAGTCTTTCAACAGCAGCAGCACGCCGGCGGTATCAACGCCGGGCAGCTCGACGCTCCCGCGGGTAATTTGGACCGGCTGCAACTCCATGGTACGGGCATCCGCCCACAACACGAGACGCGGGCGGGCGTTCACTGCGCGGGGCAGCGCCAGCGCAAACGGTCCGGTCGGGTCGCCATAATTGGTCACTACGATATACTGGTTACCGCGCGTGTCCTGCCAGGCCGGCTCGACGCGCAGGCCGTCGCCCACGGCGCCGGTGATGCGGTAAGGCGCCGGAACGCCCGCCTGCCGCAGAAAGGCGGACAGCAACCGGTCTACCTCGCCGGCGGCGGGTTGCAGGCTGCCCAGCATGGCGCCGGCATACAGCGTTCGCCCCTTGCCGGAAGCATTGACCGCCAGCGCCGGCTCGCCGGAGGCAAAGCGCGCCACCGCTTGCGCGCCCTGGCGCAGCCGCAGGCGCTGCATGCCGCGCCCGCTTACCCCCGCCTCTCCTTCCAGCTTCACCTCCGCGGCCGGATCATATCCAGCCGCGGTCTCCTCGATGCCGAACAGCGGCTCCAGCGCGCGCTTTTCTTGGTGATGGTCGTCGTACCAGCCGGTGCGCGCGTCGGCGATGACGGCGCCGCCGCGGCGGACAAAGGCGTCGATCTTCGGAATCGCCTCCACCGGCAGATGCTGGGCGTTGACGAAGATCATCGCCGAAAGCCCGTCCAGCTTGCCGGCGAGGAGCTGCCGTTCGGTGACCGGTTCTACCGGATACCCGAGCCGCCGCAGCCGCGCGTAGACCGGGATGAGCGCGTTCACCGTCTCCCCGTAGGTGCTCAGCGCCGGCAGGCCGCCGATGCCGATGTCCAGCCGCGGGTAGTACAGCCCGACCGTGCCTGCCATGCGCACGGGCCGGCTGTCCAGCAGCAGCGGCTCCAGCCGATGCACGCCGTGGAAATACTGCGCGGTGGTGAGCATGCGGGCTTTCGGCAGGCCGGCGGCGGTGTGCATGCCGAAGACGATCCAGTCGTTGTGCCGGTCGGCGAGCAGGCCGCCCCAGCAGAAAACGAACATCCCGCGCAGTCCCTTGGCGGTGGCCGACCAGAGGTTGGCCTGCATCGCCCGCGCATCGTCATTGTGCTGATTGTATTCGGTGAACCAGCAGGGCCGCCCGCCCGTCAGCGAGCGCAGCAGCTCCGCCTCGAAGCTGACCAGGTCGCCCGAGCCGTAGATGTCCATGGCGAAGTGGTTACCCTGCGGCTGCAGCGCGTCCGCCATCAGCTCGTAATTTATCGTCCGCCCACCGACGAAATTGGGGTATTCCAGGTCGAGATCGGAAAACTTGACCACCACCGGCGGATGCGCCGGGTCGGCGTCGCGGCGGGCCTTCGCCTCCTCGCCGATGAACCGCGCCCATTCCTCCTCGTGGAATCGCCACCAGTCGATCCAGGCCGCCATGTTGTCGCGGTTGCGCGGGGCGGCGACGGCGGTGAAGTCGGCATAGTCGGCGCCCCAAACGGCGTTGAGCTTTGCCACAGATTCATAGCGCCCGCGCAGCCATGCGCGGAACGCGGCCTGCGCGTCGGTGCTCCAGTCGAAATAGCCGCCCATTTCATTGGTCAGCGACCAGCCAATCAACTCATGGGAAGGGCGCTCGCGCGCGAACTGCGCGGATTTATCCAGCGCATACTGCCGGAAGGCCGGGTAGAAGATGGAGTGCAGCGTCCCTTCCTTCCCTTCGGCGTCGATGACATGCCCCTGCGCGCGTGTCTCCGCCGGGAAGGTGTCGGGCAGCGCGGAAAAGGCGACGCTCGCCAGCGGCAGGCTGGGCAGACCGGAGGTGTAGCCCTCCTCGGCATTGCCGCCGTAGCGGATTAGCCCCACGCGGTCGCCGGAGGGAGTCTGCGTCACCGACAGCCGGAAAGGCTCCCGGCCCGCCGGAGCTCCGCTGAAGAAGCGCCAGTCGTTCATCGGCGCGGTGGAGCGGTATGCCATGCCGCGCGGCAGCGCCTCCGCGGCCGGCTGAAAGGCGGCCGGCGCCGGTTTTGCGGCGGCCAGCGCGGCGCCGGCATCTTGCGCGGGGTCATCGCTGATAAGGATCAGGTCGATGGTGCGCGCGTCGTATGGCGCGCGTGCGTAAGTGACGCGCGAAACCTCGACGCGGAAGGCGCCCGCCCACGGAACGGTAACGTCCATGCCGACCCAGCGCGGGCCGGCCGCCGGTGCGGGAGTATCGGCCAGCTTCTTCTCCGCGATGATAGCGCCGTCGATATCGCGCACGGTGCAGCGGAATTCGCCATGGGCGCCCTGCAGATTGAAGCACCGCACCCACAGCCGCCAGCGCCCCGCATGGGGGAAGACCAGCGGCCCGCCCGCGGTATCCGTCGCATCGTAGTAGGTGTTAAACAGCGCCTTGCCGCCGGAAGCGTCGGCCCGCTCGGTCACCGTCCACTGGCTTCCCGCCGTCTCCAGCTTTTCCGCCTCCAACATCCAGGCAGCGGCTTGCAGCGGTATGTTGCAGCAAATGGCCGCCAGCAGCAGGCTGCCGGCCAGCAGATACACTCTCATCCGTCGTTCCTCCACTCGTTTCTGTCAGGTATTACTTCAGCATGGGTGGAGAGATACCTTCAGCTACAGCTTAAAGGTATTCGTATTATAACCGGCGAACAAAACATATGGCTCACTACTTCCTCGCTCGCGGTCCGAACCACGGCTTGCTCTGGAGGGCATCTCATGAAGCTTTTGTCATGGTGGAAGCCATTTTTGGTATTGTTCATTGCCGTTTTATCGCTGCAAGGCGCCATGGCGGGAGCGCCAATGCCGGCCAGGGTGAATGGCGGCCAGCCCATCATCCTGGTAGTGGATGGGCTGCCGAATTTGACCGACGCCAACAACATCAGCGCCAAGGCCAACATGGCGGTCGCCTTCGAATTCATGAAGCGTTATCCGAATGTTACGTTGAAGCCCTTCTCCTTTCTCGAGGTGCCGGGTTCGGGCGGCGAAGGCGGCTCCTCCATCGCCGCCGACACCAATGCGCTGATGTCGATGGCGGCCGGAACCGCGCCGGATGTCTTCAAAACGAATTTCCGCCAGTCCGACACCTTCATCCGCCAGGGTTTCCTGCTGCCGCTGGACGAATATTTCGATGCCTGGAAAAAGGCGCCGGGCGGACTGGAGGAAATAAACACCGCCTTCCCCATCCCGGTCCTCAAGGAAGTAGCCATTCGCCGCGGCCCGGATGATAAAGTGCACGTTTACGCCATCCCGCCGGATATGATCGCCATGATCATGATGTATACCAAAAGCACGCTGCGCGAAGCCGATTGCGGCGAGTACCTGGAGCATCCGCCGGAAACCTGGGATCAATTCTACCAGTTGTGCCTGAAAGTGACCGATCCGCGCAAGGACCGCTGGGGCTACACGCTGCAGGGCACCTGGTTCTTGAGCTGGATGCTCTGGTCGATGGGGAACGACATCCTCGTGCCCACCGATGTGAAAAAAACCGACTGGGTGGCGGGATACGATGACGACCATGCCGTCTCGGCCTTCCAGTTTGCCTGGAAGCTGGTCAACGGGCCGTGGGCCATCTGCCCGGAATGCGAGAAGCACTTCGAGATTGCGGACGATACTGACGATCGCGGCAGCGTCGCCTGCCCGCGGTGCAAAACCGCCTTCACCATCGCGGAGTTGAAGCAGCAGAAGCTGTTCTTCAAAGGCGTTTGCACGGAGGATTTCAGCAAATTTTACCAGGGTAAAATCGCCTGCTTCATCAGCTACATGGGCAGCATGGTGGTCACCAGCGGGCTGGATACCAATCAGCTCCTCTTCGCGCGCGTGCCCAAGGCGCCCAACGGCAGAAGCGTGGGAGAGGTAAACTCCTACATGTATGCCATCAACGGAACGTTGAAGGACAGGGGGAAGATCGACACCGCCTGGGCATATATCCGCTTTCAATGCTCCGATGAAGCAAAGCGCATCAAAACAAAGGTCTTTGTAGACGGCGGCTACGCCAAATTCCTGAACCCCGCCTGGTTGAAAAAGTTCGGCTATGATTCCTACCTGCGGGAAGTGCCGCCGGGATGGATTAATACCTTCGAGTCCGCGCTGCGGGACGGCTGCCCGGAGCCGTATGGAAAAAACGCGCAGCAGATTTATAATGAAATGGATATAGCCTGGGGGCAGGTCCGCCAGTTGCCGACCTCCGGGCACGACGGCATCCGGCAAATCTTGCATGCGAATGTGATCCGCACCAATGAGCGTCTGATGGGCAAGGTGCGGGCCGGGGAGAAGCGAAAGCGCGACGGCTGGGCGCTGGGCGTGGTGCTGGTCTCCCTCCTGGTGTTCGCCTTGCTGATGCGCTATACCATGGCAACCTACGGGCAGGCGTTGCGGAGCGATGCCCAGCGCTCGCGCGCGGCGCGTCGGCAGGTGCTCATCGCCTGGTCGATTATGCTGCCGGCCCTGGCCGCGGTGATCGTCTTCCAGTATCTGCCGCTCGGTTTCGGTTCGGCCATCGCCTTCCAGGACTACCAGGTGCTGCTGGGCGGCAAGTGGATCGGGCTGGCGAATTTCGGCCAGGTGCTATTTGCGCCGGAGTTCTGGAGAGCGCTGTTCCTCTCCATCGAGTTTGCCGTGCTGTCGCTCGGGCTCGGATTCCTCACTCCGGTGATCCTGGCATTGCTGCTGAACGAAATCCCGCGCGGCTCGCTCTTTTTCCGCATCGTCTATTTCCTGCCTTCCGTCACTTCGGGGATCGTGGTGATGCTGTTGTGGACGCAGCTTTACACGCCGTCGCCCTACGGCCCGCTCAACCAGTTCCTCGCGTTTCTGCACATACCGGAGCAGAAGTTTTTACAGGACCCGATGCTGGCGATATTCTGGGTTATCGTGCCGGTGGTGTGGATGGCGATCGGACCGGGGAGCATTATCTACCTGGCGGCGCTGCAGCAGATCCCCGCCGAATATTACGAGGCGGCGGACGTAGATGGCGCCGGTTTCTTCGCCAAGCTGCGCGCAATCGTCATTCCCTATCTGAAGCCGCTGCTCATTATCAACTTCGTCGGCGCTTGCGTGGGGGCGATGAAGTCCTTCGAGCCGATCCTCGTCATGACCGGCGGCGGGCCGGCGGGCACGACGAAGGTGTTGGGACTGGAGCTCTGGCAGACCGCCTTCATGTACTTGCGTTATGGTTATGCCACCGCGATGGGGTGGATTCTCGCCTCGCTGCTGATCGGCTTCACCATGTTCCAGTTGCGCTACCTGTCCAAGGTGCAGTTCCGCCTGGTTAAAAGTGATTAGGGGAAATACATGCCGCTAATTTCAAAGATAGGTCGAAAGTCCTGGTCCTCTCGCTTCGCCTTTCTGGTGATGTACGGCTTGCTCATCGTCGGCGGCGTCAGCATGGTGGTGCCTTTCCTGGTGATGCTATCTAACTCCTTCAAGAGTAAAGTGGACGGCGAAGAGTTCGAGCTGCGCGAGATGTTTCCCCGCTACTGGACGGACTTGCGCATGCTCGAGCTCAAGTACCTCGAGCAGCAGACGAACTATGACCTGGATATGTTCAAGGAAGTCGCGCGCGCTAATCCCGCCAAAATGCAGGAAGTTTGCTTCCCCTATACCGGACAGGACATCGCCCGCGTTGCAAAGCGGACGGTCGCCGCGCTGGATGGAGATTATCATAAAGACGGCGCGCTGGATTACCGCCGGATCGCGGTCGAGCTGGTCGGCGAGCTGCAACACGCCGGCATCTATTCCGACCGGCTTACGCTGGTGGTCGATGTGAAGGAGGCGTTGGCGGCCGGCGGCATCCACGACCCGTTGACGGCCGACGAGCTGGCCAGGGTGACCGGCGTGCTGGTGACCGGCACCGATGCGCGGAAGGATATCTGCCGGTTGCCGCGGGCGGCGGCGAAGACGGAAGTTGACGATTATTATGCCTTCGTCGAAACCCTGCCGTTCAACTATACCATCCTGGTCAACCGCGGCTCGCAAATCGCCGCGCAGCCGGCCGCGTTCGGCACCCACCCGGTGCTGACCGAATACAGAAAAACCGTACTGGCTCGATATGGCAGCCTGCGGAAGATCGAGAAGAGTTACAATACTCCGCTGCTCAACATCGAGCAACTGTTGCCGCCGTTGGAATCATGGCAAAAGCGGGAATATCAACCGATTTACACCGCGCGCCTGACGGAGTTCCTGCAATTCAAGCAGGAACAGCCCGTCGCCTGGAAGGCGCCTGTGCCGGTCGAGTCGGTATGGAATCGCTACCTGCGCCAGAAGCAGGGCACCAAAGCAGTCGATGTAAACGCAAAGCTGGGCACGGTTTACACGGATGTCAATGCCGCCCCCTTCCCGCTGCGCAAACCGGACGGCCCGGAAGCCTTCGTCAACGCCTGGGCAGATTGCGCGCTGCATGACATACCCATCTGGTTCATCCGCATCGATCCATCGGCTCGCCCGTTGTGGATCGGCTTTCTCCGCGATCGCTATTTGAACGATATGGCCAATTACCGGCGCGCTCATGCCGATTATTATCGAACTGCGCGTAAAACCTGTTCCTTTGCTCGTTTCGAAGAGATACCGCTGCCGGAGAAAGCAAACCTGGAGGATGGCATTGCCCTGGCCGAGTGGAACGATTTTATCACTATGCGGGCGCCGGCCGAAGCTATCAGTATCGACAGCACGGAGCAGCGATATCGCGATTTCCTGCAGGAAAAGTACGGCAGCCTCGCGGCGGTTAACCGGAGTTACGGCACTGAATATCGCGACTGGCCGGCTATCTACCTGCCGACCGTCAAGGTGATGATAGCCGAGGTGGAAAGCCATCGCGGGGCGATCCGCTGGGAGTTCATCACCCGCAATTACCGCACGGTGGCCAATTTCCTGCTGCTGCACGGGCGGTCATTCTTCAACACGGCGGTCTACATCCTGCTGGCGCTGTTCTTCACGCTGACCATCAACCCGGTCACCGCCTACGCCCTCTCACGCTTCAAGCTCAAGGCGACGAACAAGGTGCTGCTTTTCCTGCTGGCGACCATGGCCTTTCCGGCGGAGATCGCCATGATCCCCAACTTCCTCATATTGAAGAACCTGCACATGCTGAATACCTACTGGGCGCTGGTGCTTCCCGGCATGGCGAGCGGCTTCAGCATCTTCCTGCTCAAGGGCATGTTCGACGGCCTGCCGCAGGACCTGTATGAGGCGGCGGTGCTGGACGGAGCGGGGGAGATGACCATCTTCCGGCGGGTAACCATGCCGCTGGTGAAGCCGTTCCTCGCCTATCTGGCGCTGGGCACCTTCATCGCGGCCTATTCCGCCTTCGCCTTCGCCTTCCTGCTCTGCCCGGATCCGAAGATGTGGACGGTGATGGTCTTCCTGCAGCAGATGAGCTGGGCGTCGCAGCCGGTGAAGTTCGCCGCCTTCGTGCTGGCCTCCATCCCCACGCTCATCGTTTTCGTTACCTGCCAACGCATCATCATGCAGGGGATAGTGTTGCCGACGGAAAAGTGACGATTGCCTCTTTGCTTGTCACTTCACCGCCGAATTGGTATCTTAATTGCCGATAGATCTTTCTTCGGGAGAACATAACCATGAAACTGCGCGCCTTTGGCAATACCGGCGTTAATGTCTCCGAGGTCGGGCTGGGCTGCTGGCAGCTCGGCGGGGCGGATTGGGGCGAGATGGACGAGAAGTCGGCCTTCGCCATCCTGCAGGCCGCGGTGGACGCCGGCGTGACCTTCTTCGATACGGCGGACGTCTACGGGCTGGGCAAAAGCGAGACCTTCATCGGCAACTTCCTCAAGTCTCGCAAGGATAAGATCTTTGTCGCCACCAAGCTGGGGCGCCTGCCGGAGCCGGGGTGGCCGGAGAACTTCACCCCGCAGACCATCCGCAAGCATACCGAGGACTCGCTGCGCCGCCTGCGGGTGGACTGCCTGGACCTGACGCAGTTCCACTGCATCCCCACCGAGGAGTTCCGCAAGGGCGAGGTGTTCGAGACGCTGCGCGAGATGAAAAAGGAAGGGAAGATTCGCTTCTTCGGCGCCAGCGTCGAGTCGATGGAGGAGGCGGACCTGTGCCTGCAGCAGGAGGGGTTCACCTCGCTGCAGATCATCTTCAACGTCTTCCGCCAGAAGCCGATCAGCACGCTGTTCGACCAGGCGAAGGAGAAGGGCGTGGGCATCATCGTGCGCCTCCCCCTCGCCAGCGGGCTGCTCGCCGGCAAATACACGTGGGACACCACCTTCCCGGAGAACGACCACCGTAATTACAACCGCGACGGCAAGGCCTTCAACGTGGGCGAGACCTTCGCCGGCCTCCCCTTCGCGAAGGCGGTGGAGCTGACCGACGCGCTGAAGATATTCGTCTCGCCGGGCTGGGAGATGGCCGACTGGGCGCTGCGCTGGATCCTCGACCACGACGCGGTGAGCGCCATCATCCCCGGCGCCAGCAAGCCGGAGCAGATAACCCGCAACGTCAAACCGAGCGAGCTGCCCCCGCTGGGCGCGGAGACCCACGCGAAGCTGCGCGAATTTTATGCGCTGAACGTGGCGCAGTATATTCGCGGACCCTACTAAATTTTGGATTTTAGATTTTGGATTTTGGATTTGGATTGATGAAGGCTTTTCTGTGATAGGGAAGCGGTCGGGGTCCGAATTATCGTCCAGGTGTGGAAGCTACATTCACAGTCTGGAAGGGTGCGAGAGCCCCGCCTGTTTATAGGCAAGGTGTGGAATTGCGAGACTATGCTTCTACAGCTTGCCTATAGACAGGCGGGGCTCTCGCCTCCTTCCAGAATGAGAATATCGATTACACCGCTAACCAATATCGGCGGCGTCCCTTCCCGCTTCCATCCCTACGGCGGCATGAAGGATTGGAACGAGTGCCTACAGGAGATGGGCTCTCCCGAGATGAAGCGCTACCGGGTGCAGGAGCTGCAACCCGAAGCCGGTGGAGGAGTAGATGCTCTCCGAGCTGAACACTACTTCCCGCCAAACCACGGTCTGCCGTATACTTGTAATACCATGCAACTGAGAGCCAATACCGAGGAAGCCTTTTGCCGTGCTGCATCACGGTTCGACGGTCTGCTGGCGGTGATGCATAAAGAACGGCGGGCATTGCAACGGCAGGCTTGGCGGTGGCTGGCATGGTTGCTGACGATCGCCTTCTTTCTGCTGACATTGCAATGGCTGTATGATCTCATCTTCTCTACCGGGGGAGAAGCGTTTTCGCTGGCCGGCGTCATGCTGCTTGGTCTGCTGCTGATTGTGCCGCATGTTGCCGATGCGATTACACGCGAGCGAGAGGCAGGCACACTGGATCTTTTATTACTCTCCCGACTCTCTCCCGCCGAGATCGCTGGGGGCAAGCTGCTCGTATCCTGTGAAGTACCGGCGACCACGCTGGTCATCGCGTTGTTCCTGTTCATGGCGATGGTGCCGTCACCCGAGATGCGGACTGCGCTCCATGAGCAGATGCTCCTGCTGCAGATGGCTTACCTGCTCGTGACGCTGCTGGGCGCCGGCATGTTGGCATTGTGCTGCTCGGCGCTTTTTCCCTCGATGACATCAGCGCGTGCTACCGCCTTTCTCCTCGCCGGATGCTGGTGCACTATCATGCTGCTGCGAATCAATCTGCTGCTGCCTCCGGTGATCGCTGCCTGCCTGCTGGCCTGGCCTTGTTCCGCTGCAATAACTACTGTCTACCGAAAGTGGCAGCATGCCTCGCCTTCACCGATATTGCGCTGGGTGAGCTGGCTTGCGCCGGCGTTCGGCATTTTCGTCTTTACATTCATTGCCTGGGTGGGAGAGGCTATTCAGTTGGGTATTCTCGATCCTTCCTTCAATATGACAGATGATATGCTGTTTAAGCCCGCTCTGACTGAATTTATATGGATTCCGGAAGATACCATCGCCGTCACGATCGTGCTTTTCTCGCTGCTCCTCCTGCTCCTTGTCGTCTTCCAAGTAACCATCCACCAGATATCGGTGACGGGACGACGGTTGTAACGTTTCCCCCTCGGATGTCGTATAATAATTTACAGCGAGCCGGGAACATTTCCGCGCCGGCGTCCGTCTAACTCGCAGATCGCTATCCGCACGACACTGGAGGTTTCGATGAAGACCCGCCTGATTATTGCCGCCACCCTCGCGCTGGCGATGATTTCCACCCTTGTCGTCCTGTACCGTCCGGGGCCGCTGCGCGCGCAGCAGCCGGGGTACGAGCAACTGCGGGACGAGGGCGAGCGCCTTTACGCCGAGAAGTCCTACGCGCTGGCCCGCGAAGCTTATGAGAAAGCGCAAAAGCTGAAGCTGGCGCCGGAGGAGGAGCGCTGGGTGCGCTTCCGGCTGGCGGACACGCTGTGGCGCGCGACCGCCGGGTCGGAGAATCCGGACAATACTAAATACGACCAGGCGCGCAAGGAGCTGGAGGCGCTGCAGAAAGTGGAGCGCGAGGTGGACCGTGACCGCGTCTGGGCGGAAGCGGCCGAGTCGCTGGGCGACTTCTGGTGGGACCGGCGAAACTCGCAGAACTGGGGACAGGGCTGGCAGTATTACCAGCAGGCGCTGGACTGGTGGGCGGGCACTAAAGATATCGAGACGGCGCGCGTCCGCTACCTGCATATCGTGTGGACAGCAAGCCGTCCATCGTGGATGAACGATCGCGACGCCTGGGAATACAACTACTACGGCAACAACATCCCGCAACAGGTGCTGGAGAACGCGGTGAAGATCGCGGTGACTCCGCAAGATCAGTCGCGCGCCCACTTCCTGCTCGCCCTATGGCTACAGCGCAATGGTGGCGATATCGCCCAGCGCCGCCGCATACCCGCCGAGTTCGAGGCGGCATTGCTGGGCGGCAGGGAGACGGAGTGGTACGACGACGCTCTCTTCGCCTACGCGGAATGGACCATGCGGCAGGGACCGATGGAGCGGGTGAGCCCCGCGCAACAGGCCGATTTTGCGCAACGGCAGCCGGCGCAATGGGTGCAGAAGCCGGACTACGTGAAGGCGCTGGCGCTGTACCGCCGCCTGCTGGAAGAATTCAAGCAGGGCGAAACCCGCTACTACGACCAGGCGAAGAGCCGCGTGGCGGAGATTACCGGGCCGGTGGTGGGGGTGAGCGTCTCCAACATCTTCTTGCCGGATTCGGAGATTCAATACAACGCCAACTGGCGCAACGTGAAGCGCATCGACTTCGCGCTGTACCGCACCGATCTGACGAAGGACGTCAACTTCACCAATGAGTCGGGAAGCGACCAGTGGCTGCGGACCATCGACCCGGCGCCGCTGGAAAGGGTGGCGGAATGGTCGAAGGAGACCGGCGACAAGGGCGATTACGTTCCCGGCGGCATGACGCTGAAGCTGGACGGCAAGCTGCAGCCGGGCGCCTACCTGCTGGCGGCGACGGGCGGCGGCGCGAATAGTCGCGAGCTGGTACTCGTCTCCGACGCGAGCGCCGTGCTGAAGGCGGTGAACAGGCAGGCGCTGGTTTATGCCTGCGACGTGCGGGACGGCTCTCCGCTGCCGGACGCGCGGGTGTCGCTGTGGGAGGGCATCTATGTTGGTGATGGCCGTTATGACTGGCGCCGGTTGACGAAACAAACCGATCAGGACGGCCTGGCGCACTTCGACCTGCGCGACCGCGAGGAGAACAAAATGCTCTTCTCCGCCGTCACCGTTGGCGAACGCCAGGCATTCGTGACGGGCAGCGGCAACTCGAACCGCCAGCAGGCCCGCTGGCGCATTTATGCCTATACCGACCGCCCCGCCTATCGCCCGGGCGAGCAGGTGCAGTGGAAATTCACCGCCCGCGGGTATGCCGGCGGCGTTTACACCACTCCCGCCGGGCAGGTCGTCGAATACGAGATCACCGATCCACGCGGCACGAAGGTGAAGACCGATAAGGTGACGCTGAACGCCTTCGGCAGCGGCTGGGCCGAGCTGGAGGTGACGGAAAAGATGCCGCTGGGCGAATATCGGGTAAACTTCCGCGTTCCGGAGCAGGGAGGGGTCGGCAACGCCGTGCTCTTCCGCCTGGAGGAATACAAGCTGCCTGAATTCAAGGTGAGCGTGAAGACGCCGGAGGAGGATGGCAGGCGCAAAGCCTTCAAGCTGGGCGAGAAGGTGGAGGTGACGGTACAGGCCGACTACTACTTCGGCGGCCCGGTTGCCGACGCCACCGCCGAGGTGCTGGTCTACCAGCGATCCACCTCCCGCATCTGGACGACGAAGCGCGAATTCGGCTGGTATTACGATGACCAGCGTTCCTACAACTACGGCTATCGCGGCTCGATCGTCAAGCGAGAGACATTGAAGACCGACGCTGCCGGCAAGGCGACGCTCACCTTCGACTCGCCGCAGTCGGGGTCGGACCTGGAATACACCATCGAGGCGCGGGTGACCGACGCCTCGCGCCGTGAGATCGTGGGGGCGGACAGCGTGCGCGTGTCACAGCGCCTGTATGCCGTCAATGCCACGCCGGAGCACAACCTTTACCGCCCGCAGGATAAGGTGACGGTCAATTTCGAGGCGAAGGACGCCAACGACGGGCCGGTGCGGGCGGAAGGCAAGGTGACGGTCACCCGCAACACCTGGCGCGAAGTGTGGATGAGCCCGGCGGGCAAGGACGTAACCGGCGCCGAGCTCGAGCGGCTGCGCGGGTTGGGCGGCTTCCCCCCGCCGCCCGGCGACGACGTGCCCTGGCGGCTGAAGCGGCGGGGATATGAAACGGAGAAGGTGCTGGAGCGCGCGGTGAAGACCGACGCGGAGGGCAAGGCGGAGCTGGTCTTCACCCCGGAGCGCGACGGCTATTACCAGGTGGACTGGTACAGCGAGGACCGCGACGGCGACCCGGTGACGGCCAGCACCACCGTCTGGGCGGCGACCAACGCCAGCACGGACATCGGCTTCCGCACCGGCGGATTGCAGATCATCGTGGACAAGGACACCTTCCGCGCCGGGCAGACGGCGGCCATCATGCTCACCGCGCCCACCAACGACCGCTACATCCTCTTCAGTATGGAGTCCGACGACCTGTACAGCTATCAACTCATTCACCTTACCGGACCGGTGAAGCTGCTGCAGGTGCCCATCACCGAGCGGCACGAACCCAACGTTTATTTGAGCGCGCAGATGGTCAGCGACCGGCAGCTCTTCACCGATACGAAGCAGGTGGTGGTGCCGCCGGTGGGGCACTTCCTGAACGTGGAGGTGACGCCGGACAAGGAGCAGTACCTGCCGCGCGAGGAGGGCACGCTGACGGTGACGGCGCGCGACGCGGACGGCAAGCCGGTGGCCGCCGAGGTGGCGCTGGGGCTGGTGGACGAGTCGGTGTTCTACATTCAGAAGGATTATGCCGGCGATCCGCGCCAGTTCTTCTACGGCGAGAAGCGGTCGCACTATGTCAACACGCAGAGCACTATGCAATATCGCCGCTATGCGCAGTTGGCGGAGACGGATGGGCAACTGGTGGATGTCTCTAAAGAGCTGCGGCGCGGCGATGTTGCTGAACAGGCTGATTACTTCGCCTCTAACGGCGCTTTTTATGCGGGTTCTCAACCCGCGACGACTGCTCCAGGCCACGGCGGCCCGCAAGGACCCCTGGGTGAAGCAGGAGCCTTGAGTTCGGTAGGAGACAAGGAGATAATTTCGGAGTTCAGGGCCGGCAACCGGCTTTCGCTGGCGGACGGGAAGGCGAAAGGCGAAGCCGGCGGCGGTGGAATGGAAGGTCCGGCCGTCACCGTGCGCAGCGATTTCCGCTCGACCGTGTTCTGGGGGCCGGAGGTGCAGACGGATGCGGACGGCAAGGCGACGGTGAAGGTGAAGTTCCCCGACTCGCTGACCGGCTGGAAGGCCACCGCGCGGCTGGCGACGGCGGGCAACCAGTTCGGCATCGCCGAAGGCGCCGCCCGGACGAAGCAGCCGCTCATCGTGCGCCTGCAGGCGCCGCGGTTCTTCGTGGTGGGAGACCTGGTCGCCGTGAGCGGGGTCATCAACAATAACACCGGTGAACCGATTACCGTCATGCCCGCGCTTAAAGCGGAAGGGGTTACGGTATCCGGGCTCTATATCGACGGGAAATTCGTGAAAGGCGAGTTGGGACAAAAAACCGTGCCGGCAAACGGCGAAGCACGCGTGGATTGGGCGGTTTCCATTCAACAGGCGGGACAGGCCAAGCTGCGTGTGGAAGCGAAGAATGCCGAATATGCCGACGCCATGGAAAAGACCTACCCCGTCTACGAGCACGGCGTCGAGAAGCTGCTGGCGAAATCGGGGAAGGTGCGGGGGAAGGATACACGCATTACCCTCGACCTGCCGGCTCGCAAGGTGGAATCCACCGAGCTGACCGTGCAGGTGGCGCCGAGCCTGGCGACCACCGCGCTGGACGCGCTGCCCTACCTGATCGACTACCCTTACGGCTGCACCGAGCAGACGATGAGCCGCTTCCTGCCCACGGTGATCGCCGCGAAGACGCTGCGGGACCTGGGGCTGGAGCGCGAGGATATCGCCGGCAAGCTCTTCGGCGGCATCGAGGCGGAATACGTCGATAAGACGCAACCGAAGGGCAAGCAGGACCTGGCGCGCATGGACGCGATGATCGCGCAGGGGCTGAACCGCCTGTATGACTACCAGCACGGCGACGGCGGTTGGGGCTGGTGGAAGGACGGCGCGACCGACAAATACATGACCGCCTACGTGGTGTGGGGCATGGCGCTGGCGCAAGGCGCCGGGGTAGAGGTCAAGCCGGACGCGCTGCGGCGCGGGGCAGACTATTTGCGCCTGCATCTGGTCGAGGAGGAGGAGCGGGTGGACATGCAGTCGTGGATGCTGCACGCGATGGCCGCCTACCGCAACAGCCAGCCGGGCGCCCTGCAGATGTCCGACCTCGAGAAGAAGGCCTTCGACAACCTGTGGGAGAAGCGCGACGAGCTGAACGCCTACACCCGCGCCATGTTCGCGTTGAGCGCGCAGTATTACCACCGGCCGGAGCAGGCGCAGACGCTGGTCCGCAACCTGGTTAACGGCGTGCAGGTTGACAAAACGCCGGACACCTCGGTGGTGATGGAAGGGCCGCAGGAGACGCTGGCCACGGTGATCGCCACCGCGCACTGGGGCGCCGACCGCGCCTACCGGAAGTGGTCGGACAGCGGCATCGAGTCCACCACCTTTGCCCTGCGCGCGCTGCTGGCCATCGATCCGCAGAACCCGCTGGTGGAGTCGTCGATGAACTGGCTGGTGAAGAACCGCCGCGGGGCGCAGTGGAGCAATACTCGCGATACCACCTTTGCCGTGCTGGCGTTGTGCGATTACCTGCGCGCTACCGGCGAGCTGGCGCCGGAGCTGGAATACGAGGTGCTGGTGAACGGCGAGCGTGTGGGCCGGCAGAAGGTGACCGCGAAGGAGGCGCTGGGCGCGCCCAGCCGCTTTGCGGTGGACCGGAAATTGCTGAAGGACGGCAAAAACGAGGTGCGCATCCGCCGCATCGACCGCGGCGACAGCCCGCTCTACTTCTCCGTGGGGGCGTCCTTCGTCAGCCTGGAGGAGCCGGTGACGCCCGCGGGCAACGAAATCTTCGCCCGCCGCGCGTATTACAAGTCCGAGGGGCGGCCCACGCTGCTGAAGGGAACGGTATACGATCAACTGCCGCTGCTCGACCAGGGCACGGTGACCAGCGGCGACCGCGTGGACGTGGTGATCACCGTCGAGGCGAAGAACGACCTGGAATACCTGGTCTTCGAGGACCTGAAGCCCGCCGGGCTGGAGGCGGTGCAGTTGCGCAGCGGCGAGAACCTCTACGCCCGCGAGCTGCGCGCCGACGCGACCGACCGCACTTTGCTGGGCGGCAAGGTGGACCGCGAGGCGAAGGACTACACGGGTCGCCAGGCGTGGATCTACCAGGAGCTGCGCGACCGCAAGGTGGCGCTCTTCATCGACCACCTGCCGCAGGGGGTGTGGGAGATCCGCTACCAGCTCCGCGCGGAAGTGCCCGGCCAGTTCCACGCCCTGCCCGTCCTCGGCCACGCCATGTATGTGCCGGAAATCCGCTGCAACGGGGCGGAGATCAGGATGACGGTGGCGGACAGGAAATAACCTGGGATCGCAGGCGTCCCGCGCCTGCGATCCCAGGATTCACCTATTCTTTCTTCAGCGCATCTTGATGTCGCTGGATCATCCCGTCGTAATTCGGGCAGAAGTAGGCGGGTATAAGCGTGGGCCAGTAGGTATCGCTCGTTGAATACTTTTGCTGCATCGCCGCCATACGCGCGCTGTTATCACGCAGAAATTCGATCGCCGCGGCGTGGTCCACCGGGCCGCTGCGCCAGCCGCCGAAGCGGGCGTCATAATCGTAGCGGAAACGGCCATAATCGAAGCCGTCGCTGATCAGCATGACGCGGTCGACGAAGCGGCTGTCCGCCGCCGGCAGGTTGGCGACGGCCTGGCGGGCTTCCCGCAGATAGCCGGCCAGTTCGGTCCAGAATTCCGGGTGCGCCGGCACTCGCATGACGGTGCTGGCGCCGGGCCGTTCCAGCGCATACCAGCGCTCGTTGGCCCGGCAGAATTTGCGCATGGGCTCCGCCGCCGGCCCGTAATATTTCACCAGGTAATCCTCCACCAGCAGGTCAACGTCGGCGTCGATGTTCCATTCGAGCCGGGTGGTGACATAGTGGTTCAGGCCCTGCATGGCGAAGATCGGCTGCGCCTCGAAGAAGAGGAAAGTGCCGCCCAGGTCATGGAATGCGGCCATGTCCTCGCGGATCTTGTGCACGATGCCCCATGGACCGTAAAAACCGGGCATGCCGTAATAATCGTAATAACCCAGTTGCTTGACGATGCTTCCCCATTCCTTGATAAGGGAGAACAGCTCGTGATTCCTCTTGCTGGTGGGGTCGTTCCACGGGCGGCTGTGATCGAAGCGGGTTTCGTCAACGATCAGTCCGGCATGGTGCGGGTGCGGCTTCGCGCTCACCGGCGGGTCCATCTGGTACGCGTACATCAGGATGCCCAGGTAACGGTCCTTGAACTGGGGCTCCAACCGATCGTAAATCTGCCCGGAAAAGTGCAGCAGCCGGTCGGTCGCCTTGGCGCCGTCATCGCTGGTCTGGCCGTATTGCCTGTCCAGCGCCAGGCAGCGGTCGCACAGGCACATCGGCGCGCTGTCGTTGGGATCGAGCGAGGCAACGATGGCATCCGGATTGGCGGTGAAGAATGCGTTGATCTTGCGGGCGACGATCTCGATCACCTCCGGGTTGGTGGAGCAGAAATTCATCGATGAGGCGCCGGGTACTTCGAACAGGCGGAAATTGCCCTGGCGGTCGCGGGCGTAGTAGTCGGGGAATTTTTCGTAAGGGTATTCGTTCTTTCCAACATAATTGGACCACGAGTGCCCGAAGGTCATGCGGCCGCCGTTAATAATGCCGCGATTCCGCACATCCCAGCGCCCGCCGTTTCCCCAGGAGGCGCCGGCGGCGGAAAACCATTTCGAGCCTTTTACCTCGTCCAGCTCCGGCAACCGCACGGCGCTATCCGGCGGGATGACGATCTCCTCGCCAAGCTGCCGCGGCTGATACCAGTGGCAGTCGAGGTGGTCGGTCAGCAGGCCGTAAATGCCGTTGCGCAGGCCTACCGCGTCCTTCGCCTCGATCAGCACGTTTCCCCCCGCGGTGCGCAGGCGGTAGGCATCCTGCAGGCCCTTCGCCGCCTCACCCGGATCGGTCAGGCGGAGGATAATCGCCGGACCGGCCGTCATCGCCCTGATCGGCAGCACGGCGCCGCTCTGTATTTTTATGCAGCGCCCGAGGTCGTCCACCGCCTCGATCAAATTCTGCTGCGCCGAGGAAAGGCCGGGCATCGCGCGCCAGTATGCCGGCGCTTCCTCGCCTTCCGGCGTCGCGGGAAGCGCCTCCACCAGGATGGCGTATGCCGTATCACCGCCGGCCGCAAGCGTGAGCGCAGGCGCCGGACGCCGGGTATCCAGCGCTTTCATTTCCGCCTGAATGCTCGCGGCGGTTCGTGGAGCATGGGTTGCCACTACGCGCGCCCGCTCGTCGATCTTCTCCACCCGCTCGTCGGTGAAATCGGCGGGATCGGCCCCCAGCACGGCGATGTAAAGGTCGCGCTCCCGCTTACCGTCGATATCGATGAAGCCGGTCAGGGTCTCGCTGGTGAATCCGGCCGGCGCAAGGAAAGTCCATTGCCAGTTGGCGTTTTTACCGGCAGGCAGCGTTTTCGAGAAGCCGCCGCCGGATATCTTCAGCGCGCGTGATGGCTTCAGCCGCGCCTTCACTGTCATTGACGCCTGGCCTTCGTTGACGAATTGCGTGACGGCGATGATTTTGGCGGGATTCTTTGCGTCCGGCGCGCTGGTCGTGTAAATCTTCAGATCGCGATAGCGGTGGGCGGTTGATGGTGCGGACAGGACTGCCTGCGAGCACAGCGCAAGCAGCAGGAATAGAGAGAAATGCACGAGATGCTTAAGCATAAGCGCCTCCTTCTTGCTATTACCCGCCGTTCTACAGGCGGTAAGAAAATCCTCCTGTGCAGGAACTGTCCCTGAGCTTGCCTCGCGCACGATCCAAGGGGGACCGTCTCGTATCGTCTGTTCCACCTTGTGCACGATAGCTGTCAGCACCTTATTCTATTATCGCCATTGCCTTCGCCACCTTCCGCGAGATCGGCTCAAAGGCGGTGACCGTCCATTCGCCGGGTTGGACGTTGACGGCCAGCGCTTTGTCGATGTGTAATTCGCCGCCGGTGGCGCAGAAGCGGCCCGTGTAGCGGGGTCGCTCCTCGCCGGCGGGGTCGGTGACGGTGAGCTCGACGATGTGATCGCCGATGGCCGGGTTGCCGGCGGCGTCAGTGAGGGTGACGGTGAAGGCCAGGCGGCCGCCGCGGGTGAATGTTTTCGCCGCGGGTATAATTGATAAGTCGGCCGGCAGAGTGGGGAAGAGGCCGATGATGGAGCCTTCACGATCGCCCAGGTCGAGCGCCACCGCTATGCCGTCCGCCGTCTTCGCGATGGGGTAGGGGCGGCCCGTAATCAGGTCCGCCGCCGCCTCGATCTCCACGGGCGGGGCGAAGAGGGTGGCGTTGGCCTGCCGGCGCTCGGCGGCATGGTTGACGGAGATCAGCACCACCGATTCCGGCGCCAGCAGCACGTTCGTTTCAACGTCATAGTTGCTGCTCCGCACGTGCGGGCGGATGCCGGCGTTATCGAAGAAGTCGCGGCAGGTGTGCTTCACCAGATAGCGCAGATAATCTTCCTTTTGCTCGACGGCGGCGGTATACAGCTCGTTCAGGTCGGTGGAGAAGAGCAGCGTACGGCCTTTGCCATAATTGCTGTAAGTGATGGTCACGTCTTTGTCGAAGTGCCGCGGCTCGCCGGAAAAGAGCGGTTTGAGGATTGTGCTCGCTTCGCCGTTTGTGTTGTGGGTCGGGATGTGGTCGCAGATCAGCGCGCCGCCTCCCTCCACGAACTTGACCACCGCCCGCGCGTCCTCGTCGGTGATGTAATCCACCCCGTTCAGCACAAAACCGCGATAGTCGTTGAGCACGCCCTCATGCAGCGCGCGCTGGTCGATGACGTCGGTCGCGCCGAAGCCGCGGAAGAGCATCTCCGCCACGTTGATGTTGCCCTTGTGGTTCGGCCAGGTGTTGTCGTAAGGCCGGTGCTCGCCCATGTAGAAGCCCAGGCCGATGTAGCCTTCCGGCAGCCAGGGTTCCGGGCTGCGGTACAGCCGGTCGTGGAAGTTGAAGACGGCAGCGACGCGGCTGCGCGGGGTTTGCGCGCGCTCCAGCAGTGGGGCAGCCTTGCGGACTTTATTGATATCCTCACCCAGCTCGGCGAACTTCTCCTCGCGGCAGTTCTGCGTACTGGTGAAGCCGGCCTGCGACATCAGGTGAAAAAATTTCGCCCCGCAACCGAGCGCGGCATACAGCGTTTCCGATGGCGCCCTGATCGGGTCCCACGGCATCACCGGCGCGTCGCGGTCGGTCACCTGGATGAAAAAGCCCAGCGGCTTCTTATCCCGCAGCGACAGGAAGCGGAAGTGGCCGAACAGGTAGTGGAACTCGTTCCACATCAGCTCCTTACACCCGCGCCAGTTCGGATACATGTAGTTATAGCAGTCGAACTCGATCAGGTCGGCGCTGGAAGTCCACGGCAGATCCTCGGCGATGGCACAGCGGGCCGTCATGCTGCCGCTGCCGATGGCGCACAGCACATGCGTCAGTCCCGGGCCGGGACCGAATGATTTCCAGATATCGTAGCCCATGCGGAAGGCCCGCGCGCCATAATCCACCACCCACTCGAAGTAATCCTTCGCGCGGCGGTCGCCGGAGGCGATGGCTTCATCCCAGGTGGGCATATCATAACCGTGCTTGGCCTTGAACTCCTCCTGGCAGCGCGGGCAGTAGCAGACGTTGGCGCGCGTCATGTGCGGCTCGTCCAGCACTTCCAGGTAGGTGGCGCGCGGATTGCGGACAAAGCGCCGGAAACGTTCCTCCAGAAAGGCGCGCAGCTCCGTCTCGTGCGCCGGGTCGAAAATGCAGGGATCGGTGGGTTTCGATCCTTCCTCGCCATAATAGGCGTGAGTGGAGAGTAAACTGGCGCCTACATATTCACCCCAGATCACCATGCCATCTTTTTGCGCCAGGTATTCGCGGTAGTTGCCCAGGCCGGCGACGGCATTGAAGCCGCGCTCGCGGTAATAAGCGTGAGTGCGGCGCTGGGTCTCCTCGGAGCGCCCGTGCCCACCCGGCGCCGAGAAGGTCAGCCCAGGTCTGCGTACCTCGTCCGTAACCGCGAAGCGCAGCCGCGCCTCCTCGCCTTTCGCCGTGGCGACCACTTCATAGTCGCCTGGCTCCAGGTCGGGAATGGGCAGGTCGAAATCGCTGGGAGCGCGGACCTCTGAGTCCGCGAGTGGGGCTCCCAAGCGAACCGTGACCGATTCCTTCGCCTCCACCCGCAGCGGCAGCGTCCAGCCGGGAGCGGTAATGTAACGGCCGTCGCGAATGGACAGCTTCAGCCCGGTTGCCGACTCCACCTCCACCTCGATCTCGCGCGCGTTGACCCAATCCTTGCCCTTCACCTCCAGGCGCACTTTCCACAGGCCGGGGGAAGACGGGGCAAACTGGTAACCGACGGCATTGTTGGCAAAGGCAACCGGCGCCGCGGTGGGCACGCCGTATTGCGGCTCGCGTCCCGCCGCCAGCCAGCCTGGGTCGGCCATGCTGATCTGCGCGCGCGCCGCCACCGGACCGGCGGCCTTCGGGTCGAGCCCCAGCGCGAAGACACGGCCCTCGCCATGGGGAATGGGGGAGCGGTCGGCCTCCCAGCGCCGGATCGCCAGGTCGCCATCGCGCCCGAACAGCCAGGTGAGGCACTGCGGCAGCAGCTCCGCCCAGCCGGGGGAGGAGAAGAGCGAATCCGGCGGGTTCAGGTTCTCCGGATCATCCGGATAGGCGGCCGCCGTCATCACCCGCCCGCGGCCGTAAGCGCCGGCGGCAATGACCGGAATCTTGCCCGCCGTCGCCAGCGCCCGCGCGCCCGCGCATAGCGCGCATTCCTGCGCGGTCGTCGTCAGTCCGAACGGCCCGTTCACCCCGCGCAGCGCCGGATGCCCCGCGACGAGCTCCACCGGCAGCGCCGCCGGCGCCTCTTTATGGTATGCCTCATTCCAGAGCTTGGTGCGTTTTTGCGGTTTCAACGCGATGGAGATGGGCAGCGCCTGATCAAGGGGCCCCCACCCGCGCTGGGCGCGGTTGAAGGCGTTCGGCCCCGCGATCAGCAGCAGTCCGCCGCCCGCCTCCACGTAAGCCAGCAGGTTCCACAAATCGTCGGCGTCAAAGATGGCCGGGTCGATATCCGCCAGGACGATGGCATCCAGCGCGTGCAGCCCGGGCGAAAGCTGCAGCGGCACGTCCAGTCGTTTCGGCAGCTTCCGCGTGAGCGGCAGGTGCAGCCCCTTCGACAAGCTGTCGTGCGCGCGCGCCGGGTAAGGCAGCGACTTGACGGCGGCGTGAATGCCGTATTCCAGCCCCACCGCCGATTCCGCGAAGAATATTTCTCGAACGCCTTCGGGGTCCATATTAACCTTTCTGGGAGCGCGGACCTCTGAGTCCGCCCGCGTGTTGTCGTCTACTTCATCCGTAGCACCGCACTGCTCCACGGCCAGTCTTCCGGCCGCGCGCACAATCCAGCCTTCACCGGGTTATACTCAATATAGGCACGAGTATTCGCGAAATGCTGCTCATTTCGCATAAAGCGGTCAAAATAATCTACCTGCCAGAACTGCCCGGCGCGGCCAAGGATGCGATTTGCCTCCTTGGCGGTATATTCCTTGAGGGACTTCATGATTTTTGACAGTGAGACGCCTTCCAACGGTGTAAACAACAGGTGGACATGGTTGGGCATGATTACCCAGGTATGCAACTGATATTTCAAAGTATCGAAGTAGAGAATCGAACTCTCAACGGAGTCCGCTACCAGAGGATCGTGCAACAGGGCTTCGCCATGTCCGCAATCCAGGTATTCTTCAATACGGCGGATTCGCTCGATCTCCCGGTCCTTGAACGATAACAGCGCGAGCTCGTCCTGCCATTCAAGTACTTTTACTGTCGGAAAGGCGTCCTTTAAGCTGAATGTGATGAATTGTGGAATCGTATCGCCGTCGAAATGTGGCAAATAGCCGCGGGAGTGCCATCCCTTCAACTTGTCCATGCGTCCTCCTTTGGGAGCGCGGACCTCCGAGTCCGCGCGTGAATAAAGACTTCTCGCGCGGACTCGGAGGTCCGCGCTCCCAGCTATAATTCCAACTCGCACTCCCACAAATACCCCGACCGCCCCGGCACGTCGGTCTCCGCCACGTAGGCCAGGTTCCTGCTCGCCAGGCGCATGTCGTGGACGCGGAAGAGGGTCAGGTTGGCTTCCGCGTCGTGAATCGAGCCGAGGTAGTGGAAGGCGTGGGTCTCTCGATCATAGGCGAAGACGCAGCCGCCTTCATTGTCGCCGGCGGCGCCGAGGAGCAGGCTGTCGTGCCAGACCATCAGGCCGGGCATGCGCGTGGTAGCGGCCGGTTTGCCCAGGTAGGTGACTTCCGCCGTCTTCGGATCGAGCCGGCAGAGGGAGCCGCCGGTGGTGCCGATGTAGAGGTAGCCGTCGCCGCCGTTTATCATGCAATCCACCGGGCCGGCGCCGGGATACATCATGTTCGACTCCTGGCGGGCGTTGGGCAGACCGTGGTGGTAGAAGGTGATCTCCCGCCCGTCCGGGTTATATTTGAAGAAGTGATGATTGGACGAATCCCACGTGCTCCAGAAGCAACCGTCATCGTCGATGGCGGAGATGTGGGTGATGGAGCCGACGTAATCGTAATCCTCCACTTCGCCGGTTTCGATATGGTAGACGAAAAACTTGAATACCGGGTAGGCCAGCCCGTAGATGAGCTTGCGCTCGTCATCGAGCGTAATGGTCTGGATATAGTCGTGCTTCACCGGCACTGCCAGCTTTTCCGGCTGCCCGCCAGGTTTGACGCGGAAGATGCCGCCGCCGGGCGCCCGCAGCCGCTCGTGCAGGCTGTAGAGGCAGGAGGTGGCGCCGTAGACGGTGCCGTCGGATGCCAACTCGAGCGAGCGGTGCACCTTTACCTCGAAGGGCTCGGCCACCGGGCGGTAGTCCAGCGGCTCGAACAGTTTCGTCGCCGGGTTGAACTTCGCCAGCACGTCGGAATTGGGCGCGGTGACGCCGCAGTAGAGCCGCTCCTCGGTGGGATGCCAGAGCAGCGAGCAGAAGGCGACGTAGTTGTCGCGCTGAAACTGGTCAAAGTCTCCCACCCCCGCGTCGCTGTATTTGGCTTTCACATCGCGGAGAATATAATGCCGGACGTTGGAAATACGCATGTTGCACCTCACAGATGAACTCCGTTCGTTCGTTCTGCGCTACGCGGGGAACTTCCTGCTAATCATCACTCTTTCTCCGACCGGTCCGACGCCTAAACGATCGTTGTTTAAGCTTACTTTGATTGTCGGCAAATATTTTTTAAAAAATTTTTCAAGCAAAGAAGGAGTTTTTCGCCACCCTGCCGAATGATAAGTCAGCCAGGCGTCATCACAGCACGGATCGTTATACTATATCAAAGCAAGATCACAGCCGGCGGTCCTGGCACTGAAGGCGAGACCTGCGGCCGCTGCCAGCGAATCGCCAGCGGCCCGCACTGGGTAAACGAGAAACCGTGTGGGTGCGCGATGATCCCCTCACGCGCCGCACGTCTCGCCTTTATCTCCCGACCGCGGCATACTATTAATTCCCTCAATTTATCTTCGCGCTGACTCGCGCCGCGTGTATTCGCCTGGCAGGGAGGGGAAGGTCATGCCAGCCACCGCCGAAATCTCTACGCGCAGGCCGCGGCGCGTCAAGGAAAGCGAGCTGATCCGGTCCGGCTTTACCTGCGCGCCGCAACCCGGCGCCACTGTCTGCCGGCGCGTGCTGTGGGAAGACGACCGTTTCGGACGAGTTTTGGAAATGGTCGAGCTGCCCGAGCAGCAGGCAATAGTCTGCGTGGAGCTGCCCGTCGGGCGCACAATATCCGGCCAGGTCACCTGGGCGCCGCTCGAGCGTCTTCCCGGCGCGAACAGCGAGGCCGTGCAGGCGCTGCTTAACATCATCGGCGAGCTGGCGGGCGACGTCTTTGCCCATACCGCACCGTTGCGGGCCATCGCGCCCTTCGAGGTGGATGAGAGCGTGCGGTATGGGGGAGTGGTATGACCCTTCAGACCGCTTCTACTCGCGTGGACTCGGAGGTCCGCGCTCCAAGCTCCGCGTTCTGCGGCGCGCACGCCTCGATCCAGCCGCGCTGATCTGCTATTGCCAGGAAGTGCAGCAGCTCGCGCAGGCACCAGGCGCCGATTTCGTGGTAGGTCATCATTAGAATCGTACCCACCTTGCCTGCCTGCGCGTATTTCTCCTCGCCGGTCATGCCATACGCCATCGCCAGCGGGTAAAGGTTGGCGAACCATTGCCCGTTGCGGCAGTATTGGAATCCGCGCTCGCCGAAGCTCTCATCGATCAGCCAATCCACCACGCGCAGGAACCACGACCGCAACTCGGGATCGCGCGAGGCGCTCCAGCACTTATACATGCCTTCGTAAATCGAGTAGTTGGCGAACTCGCCGTAACCGTAGCGGTGGTGCAGGTAGTAGACGCCGCCGTATTCGTCCAGCCGGCGCATGACATCAGCGATCAGCTTTTTCGCGCCGTCCAGGTACTTCGTGTCGCGGGTCAGCTCGTAGACGAAACCCAGGTTGAGAATGGGCCAGCCATGCTCGCGGCCCGTCAGCGTGGTGGCGCGCCAGCGCTTCTCGATGAAGCGCAGGTTCACCTCGCCCTGCGCGATTGCCGCCGCGCGCGCGTCCGGGTCGCCGGTCAGGTAATAATACAGCGTGACGCCGGTGATCCACATATGCGAGGGGTAGGTGGCGCCGCGCACGTGGTCGCGCGAGTGCGGTGCGATGGCCCCGTCGCGCAGCGGGTCGGTGCTGTAAGAAATGTGATCGATGTCGATCATGTGCCGGGTGGCGATACAGGCGATGCCGAAGCGATAGGCGTCGCCGTTGCGCAGCGCCAGCAGGAACTGGCCGTAGGGGGTATCCTCCTCATGATTCCATCCGGCGCCGCCCGCGCCCCAGCGTCCCTCGCCGGTGAAGGTGTCGCCCCAGTGGATCATGCCGGAGGATCCGGTCAGGCTCGGCACCCAGGCCAACTTGGCCTCCAGCAGCGGGTACTTGCGGTATTGCCGCGGCATGATGCTGTCCATATCCTCCGCGCCGGTTGACTGATACCAGGAGAAGGGCACGGTGACGCCGGGCCTATGTTCCCAGCGGTACCACGTCTGGTCGCGCTCCGACGGATCGGTCTCACCCGCGTGGAAGGAGAAGACGATCTCGTGCCGCTTCGTCCATCCCTGCATATATTCCAGCAGGCTCTCCATCCGCGGCACTATATGAAGCAACATGCGGTCGCCCACGCTTTCGACAATCTTCGGGTGATTCTCCGCCATGTTGCGGAAGAAAACGGTGGCGCCGGCGCCTTGCCCGGAGATGTCCAGCCACGGCCCGGTCGAGTAGTGCACGGCGGGATAGTCGCGGATGTGGAAGTCCATGGTGGAAAGGTCTTCTCCGAAAATTCGCTCGTCGGTGACCAACGGTCCCTGGAAGCCGAGCGCCTGGCAGGCGGGGGTGCCCGCCTGGATGGCCACGTCCTGCCGCACGCCGCCGATGTCGCGCGGCTCGGTGTCGGCGCCGTGGTGGCTCTGCCGCAACGCCAATTCGGGCGCAGCGCCCACGTTGAAGCGCTGGCCGATCTTCAGGCTGCTCACCTTCACGCCGGGCATGGCATCTTCGCGGTTGGCAAGCTGGTGCTCGATCAATACGTCCGGGCAGTTGTGGAAAATGCTGACTCGCAGGCGAAAATGCAGAAAGGCGCTGCCGTCGGGGGCGGTGTGCTTGCCACTCAGCCGCACGGTGGTCCGCACGGAGCCGGCGTGTTCGATCTCGGCGCGATAATCAGCCGCCATCGACGCGTAATAACGCTTGCCGGCGCCGTCCTCGATCACGATGTCGCCGGCGTCCCCCTCGCGAATGATCGGCTTGCCGTCCACTAATACTTCACGGAAGAGGCTGAAGCGGCGCTTGTCGAAACGCAGCGCCAGCCGCCCGTTGCGCGCGGTGATGCCGTCCGCATCCTCCGCGCAAGTCACGTCGCCGGCGAGTCCCGGCTGCTCACCGAAGCGCACGCGGTAGCTCGCCTCCGCCTTCGGCGGCGCCGCCGGCACATCCGCCGGCAACTCGATCAGCGCCCATTTCACCGAGCCGTCCGGCCACCACCCCAGCGCCGTCGCCTGCGCCGGATGTGGTTTGCCCGCCGCATCGGTCGCCCGCACGCCGCTCACTTCGGTTAACGCGCCTTCCGGCAGGCTTACCCCCATTGCCGCGGGGACATTCGAATAGGGGATATACGAGCCGGTGCTCAGATGGAAATCGAAACCTTCCGCCACCAGTTCCCTCGCGCGATCGGTCATGGCTGAATCTCCCTGCTGAGAATTGCTGCCTGCCCGTTTCGGCGGGGCAGTGATGGAATCCTGCAGGAAGCGCCGGTTAACCCGAATTATTCTGAACCGCCGCCGCCGGATCAGCACGCCCAGGCCGACACGCCGGCGACGGCAGTGAGGAGCAGCGATGCCATGGCCAGCACGGCGGGCGCATTCAACCGGGCGGTTTGCAGCCGGGCGCGGCAGCGGGCAGGGAAGGCATGCGGGGTATCCGGGGAAGGAAGGTCGATGCAGTTCCAGGCGCGGTCGTCCGTCCCCGGTTTCCTTTTCGCGCGGAAAAAGAGCCAGGCCCCCGTCGAGGAGAGCGCGAGCAGTCCGGTTGTTACTATCAATATATAATGGATCGTGCACATATTCACCTCTGGCCGGCAAGTTATCTCCGTTTCGCACGCGGCCATGGGGAGCGCACCCCTATTCTCTCCTGAATACGAATGTTTGTCAATCCTCGAACTTTGCACTTTGAACTTCGAACTTTGAACTTCGAACTGAATTATTGTGCCGATTTCCTCACGCACGATGCCGGACTGTAGATTACAATACCCGGAACGGGGGAGGGGAGCATGGCACAGATCAGACCGGTTCTCGAAATACTGGCGGCACAGCCTACCCTTGAGGGGGCGGGGGTTCATCTGCAGCGGGCATTCGGGTATGCGCAGTTATCGCGGTTCGACCCGTTCCTGCTGCTGGATGATTTCCATTCGGCAAACCCGGCGCAATACCTGGCCGGTTTCCCCTGGCATCCGCACCGGGGGATCGAGACGATCACCTACCTCTTCCAGGGGGAGGTTGAGCATGGCGACAGCATGGGCAACAGCGGGATTATCCAGGCGGGCGACGTGCAGTGGATGACCGCCGGCAGCGGGATCATCCACCAGGAGATGCCCAAAGGCGACGCCCAGGGGCGGCTGTGGGGCCTGCAGTTGTGGGCGAACCTGCCGTCCGTGCTGAAGATGACGCCGCCGCGCTACCGGGGGTTCGACGCCGGGGAGATTCCCGAGGTTGCCCTGGACGGCGCTCGCGCGCGCATCATTGCCGGTGAGATGGACGGTATTCGCGGACCGGTGCGCGAGGTGGCGATCGATCCACTGTACCTGGATGTCTCCCTTCCGCCGGACACCGCCTTCACCCACCCCATCGCCGGCGACCACACGGCATTCGCCTACGTGCTGGAAGGCAGCGGGCGCTTTGCCGGTGAGAATGGCGATCAGACCGGCGCCGGCCATGTCGTCCGCTACGGCGACGGCGACCTGGTGGCGATCTCGACCACGGACAGCCCGGCCCGCTTCATCCTCGTCGCCGGCAAACCGCTGCATGAACCGGTCGCCTGGCGCGGACCGGTAGTCATGAATACCCAGCCGGAGCTACAGAAGACGTTTCAGGAGTTGGAGAACGGAACATTCTTGAAATTTTAGATTTTGGATTTTGGATTTTAAATTGCCATTCCGAGGGGAAAATACATACAGTCCCCCCTCGGAGTGATGCAACCTTCCACGTGCTGAACGGCGTCTAAATTGATGACCGAACGCATCGGAGGGAAGTTGCCATGGGCACAGTTTTCATCATCATCGGCCTGCCTATCATAGCCTACGCGCTGCTGCGCGCATACCAGATGTATCTCATGCACCAGCAGCTCGAGAAGATTCTCGAAGAACGGAAATTGTTGATCGAGGAGGGGGTGACCGAGCTACCGCCCTTGCAGGTGCGTGGGGACATGTTTGACGTGTTGCCCAGGGCCGGCAGA
>Ga0172370_10001901_pt1 | contig 30953 bp, 27 predicted proteins | sample LakKiv5m_FD_114538 | JGI IMG/M metagenome (GOLD analysis project Ga0172370, IMG submission 114538) | Freshwater microbial communities from Kabuno Bay, South-Kivu, Congo - kab_022012_11.5m | ecosystem: Environmental > Aquatic > Freshwater > Lake | place: Democratic Republic of the Congo...
CCGAAGCAAAACGGCTTGGAGTGAAAATGCTTCTTCCCGATGTGAATGAAAGTCTTAAAGGATATACCGGAAAGGAAAAGGAAATACGGATCGGATTTCTCGCCATTAAAAATTTTGAAGAGAGTCAGGCTGATGCTCTTGTTGCCGAAAGAGAACGAAACGGAAAATATCCATCGCTGAAAAATTTTCTTACGCGTACCAGGTTCGGCTACGAAAGAACGGAATCGCTTATCCGCTGCGGCGCCATGGATTGCTTCGGCTATACAAGACCAACACTGCTGCGCCTGCTTGATCTCTATCTCAAAAACAGAAGCATGATTGCTTCCGGCAGTTTCGATTTATTTGCGGGAGAGATGACTAAACTGGAAAAAGAAGTAATCACACACGTTGACTTTTCGCTTGAAGAAAAAAGTCTCTGCGAATATGAATTGTTCGGCTATATGGTTTCGCGTCATCCGCTTAACTTCTTTGCGGAAACTCAAGCAAAGGGAATTACACACGCCGCCGATATGGCAAACTTCCGCGGCAAAAACATTACCATGATCGGCTGGTACATGACTTCAAAACGGATTAAGACGAGCAAAGGGGAGATTATGAAATTCCTTTCGCTCGAAGATTTAACCGGAACATTCGAGGCGGTCATCTTTCCGAAAGCTTACGCGCGCTACGCGGAGCTGACTCTTTCGATGGGTCCTTACGTTGTTGAAGGAAAAGTTGATTCCGAGAGCGGCAACGGCATCATCGTTGAAAAATTAGCGGTGCTTACTGCCCAGCAGGCCCGCTCAATTACGCAGAAAGACCGGAACGCAACCGACTTCTTCGGCGATGTTGACACTCCCGCAACGGAAGAAGAGGCGCTGCTGGTGAATACCTTAGGAAAAGAAAAACTGAAATACGCCTACCTTGCGTAAACAAAGCAGATGAAGAAGAGAATAATATTTTCCGGGAAATGTGTAAATTAGTTTAAACAATTCATGAAGAAAGAATAACGGATATATGAAACTGAATCTCGGCTGCGGAGCAGATATAAAAGAAGGCTATGTGAATCTTGATATTGTAAATTACGGCGGCAACATGATCCACGATATCAACACGTTTCCGTATCCTTTTGAAGAAAATACTTTTGATGAAATATTCGCTTCTCACGTGCTTGAGCATCTCGATAGTTTTCATAAAACCATTACGGAGTTGTACCGCATTCTGAAACCAAACGGACTGCTCATCGTGTATGTTCCGTTCTTTCTTAATACAAAATACTTCGGCGAGCCCGATCATAAAATTCCTTTTTCCATCCGCTCATTTGATAACTATGAATACATCGGTAACCGCAAGCTAAAGTTTTATGAGCAGTGGAAACTGCACCACCGCACCAACTACGAAGGAAAAGCTCAGTTCGAAGTGCTTGAAAAACGATTTATTACCTCCCATTTTTCTCCGTTGAAATGGCTGGACCCGATCCTTAATATTGAACCGGTTATCTACGAACGGTTTTTTGCCGGAATCTTTTCCCCCGAAGAAGTCTCCTTTAAATTACGCTGCGTGAAAAACTCAAAATAGAAGCGTGCCAAACATTTATTTTCGGAAAGAAAATTATGGAAAGGATATGATTCTTTAAAGAATATTACTATCTTCCGCAAAGAAGTTTGTACGACTTTTCTTGTTCTGCTGAAGATGAAATGAAGTAATTATCAGTCAAGAGTTAGGAGACATACCATGATACTTTTTGAGAACGTATCGGCTATCTTATCTTTTGATTCGTCTGTCCCTTGTTTGGAATTAATCATTAAACAAGGGTTCAAAAACAGTAAAGAGTTTAAGAAAGCTCACAAAATCTGTGTCGAAAAATTTATTGAGTTAAAGTTAGAATTCCCGAACTTGTGTATTTTTTTCGATGCCCGCGATTTGGTAAAAATCAAAAAGCGGGAGGTAGAATGGCTGACTGCAAAGTTTTTTCCCCGTTTGGATGAAGCCGGACTTTCGAAAAAGGCGTTCCTGTATTTGGATAGTCAATCGGGAAAAACAATTCTGGAAATCTACAAAGAGAGTTTATCCGGAACCGGCATAACGCTCCACGAATTTAACTCGTATGCCTCGGCTAAAGCGTGGCTCAAAATTCGCAAACAAGAGGAGGCAAATCTTCTGGAACGTCACACAGCGAATGAATAGCTGATGTGAAAATCCTTCAATGTCTTGGGAAATAGCGGGAATGAGACCACTTTCAAATTCAACTAATCTCTTATTCTTCCCGCTATTAAAAGCCGGATACTATTTTTAGAAACTTAGAAAGTCCATTTAAATCCAAGCGTTGGATTTACCTGAACGGTAGTTTTTCCCGGAATAAAGTTATTACTTATTTCCACTTCGCCGCCGAGTCCCAAATGGTTGGTAACGTTTATCCACCATTGCGGTTCGCTTAAGAAGACGAAATCACGTTTATCCGTTGCAAAATTCTTTGTTGACCAGAGATCGAAAAATCCTGTGAGAATTAACTTGCCGTCGAATACCGGAATGTACCAGACTCCGGTAATCTGCATATCGCCCCCTTTTGAGAAATAATCTTTACGGTAAAGAACATCGGTGTTCAACGTAAATAATCCAAGATTAATCGGATAACTTAATCCTACAAGCCAGATATGTCCCAAAGGACCCCAGGGTGCCGTTCCGTCGTTGTATTGCACCGTTGCCGAAATGTTTTTAACGGGAAGAGGAAGAAGAATGTACCTCGCAATTTCGTAGTAGGCGAGGGAAGCACTTTTATTTCCGGGATGGTTGTAGTCAATATCTACAAACCAGTATGTGGCTCCGTATTCATCTTGTTTGTACATTTCAAACGTGGAAGTGAAATACTTCCGGTCTTTACCGAAATCATAATGGAGCTGAAAATTTTGGGCAAAAGTTGAAATGCCAAATAAAACAAAAATGAACAGTATTCCTTTTTTCATGGGTACCTCTAACGGTGAATGAATTATTTTTTGATTAACGCAAGTTTTTCCGAAAATTCATCGGCGAATTTCCTAATCATTTCGCTAACTTCAAAATTATTTGTGGCACGGTTGTACGTATCTGCCATTTTCAGGAGGGTTTGATGGAAGAGAATATTCATATTTTCTACCAGCATCGAATGGGTCCACAGGTCTATTCCAAATGTCACATTTTCATCATTATCCCAGAGTGAAAGCATCATGGCGTTTGCTTTTTTTGCTTCGTCAAGCGAAGCATCATCGGCTTTCCACGAAATTGACTGCGGGATGTTTTGGTCGTTGAGTTCTACTTCTAAACTGATGGTTGTTTTTTTGCTCATAACTTCAATCCGGTAATGGACGATTCTTGAAAAACAGAGTAAGTGTCGGGACGAAAATTTATCAAAAGAATAACACTTATTTTATTTATATTGACAAAATAAAAAATTAATCATAGGAAAAAAATTGAAACAGGCTGTTTTACTCCTCCTAAGTTCTCTGCTTCTCTTTTCATGCGGCGAAAAAATCTCCAGATCGACCGATTTGAAAACCACAAAAGATAAAGCAAGTTATGCTATCGGCTTACGCATCGCGAAAGATTTTAAATCAAATAAACTTGATGTTGATTCCGAAATTGTAGTTAAAGGATTTAAAGACGGTTTGCACGGCAACCAACTGCTTACTGATGAACAAATTAATAAAGTGCTCATGGATTTTCAGCGTGAAGTGTATGAGAAAAAAATGAAAGAAGCACAAGGACTCGGCATCAAGAACAAAAAAGATGCTGAAAAATTCCTGACGGAAAATAAAAACAAACCGGGTATTAAAACCACCGCAAGCGGTCTTCAATACCTGGTAATTAAATCGGGGAGTGGTCCATCGCCGAAAGCTACCGACAAAGTAAAAGTTCATTACATCGGAAAACTCTTAAACGGAACCGAATTTGATAATTCGTATAAACGCAACCAACCGGTCACTATTCAGTTGAACGCCGTCATTAAAGGCTGGGGAGAAGCGCTGCAATTGATGAAAGTTGGTGATACATGGAGATTGTTCATCCCGCCTGATCTTGGTTATGGCGATACCGGTGCCGGTGAAGTTATTCCTCCGGGCTCACTCTTAATTTTCGAAGTGGAACTGTTAGGAATCAATTGTTGATCGACTTTGCAGTTTGAAAGCAAAAATAAATTATCATAGAAATACAATGAAAAAATATTTTTTATACTCGTTTTTTCTTTTCTTTTTTGTCGGCAACCTCGCTGCTCAAAAAGCCCTCAAAGCTCCTGCATGGAGTTATGATCAAACTATTTTTGAAGTAAATCTCCGCCAATACACTCCTTCGGGAACAATAAAAGCATTTGAAGCTGAACTGCCGCGGTTGCAAAAACTTGGTGTCGGTATCCTCTGGTTTATGCCGCTTCATCCCATTGGAGTAGAAAATAGAAAAGGGACACTCGGTAGTTATTATTCCGTTAAAGACTATTATGGATTAGACCCTAACCTTGGTACCCCAAAAGATTTTAAACTGCTTGTTGCAGAAGCGCACAAGCTCGGCATGCATGTTATTATTGATTGGGTTGCCAATCATACTTCGTGGGATAACGCGTTGGTTAAATCGCATCCCGAATTTTACATGCACGATTCAACCGGAAAATTTATTCCTCCCGTTGCCGATTGGACGGATGTTATTGATCTTAATTACGAGAATGAAGCTTTGTGGGCTTACATGACCGGAGCAATGGAATACTGGATAAAAGAATATGATATCGATGGTTTCCGCTGCGATGTTGCCTGTATGGTACCGGAAGCATTTTGGAGTTATCTCTTTCCGAAACTTTCTGCTCACAAGAATCTATTCATGCTGGCTGAGGATGAACGCCCCGTCGATCACACAACCGCATTTCATATGACGTATGGATGGAATATGTACCATCTCTTTAATGAAATTGCAAAAGGGAAGAATTCTCCTCAGGATATTTTTGCGCTTCTCCAGCACGAAGATTCCGTTTACTCACCCCGGGCTTTTAGAATGAGATTTATCACCAACCACGATGAAAATTCTTGGAATGGCACGGAGTACGAACGCTTGGGCGATGGAGTAAAAGCATTTTCCGTTCTTGAATTTACGCTCCCCGGCATGCCATTGATTTACAGCGGACAAGAGGCGGGATTGAACAAGCGTTTAAGCTTTTTTGAACGCGACCCAATTGAATGGAAGCAATCTGATATGGCTCCGCTGCTGACTAACTTGGTTTCGTTAAAAAAAGAGTTCAAAGTTCTTGACGCTGCCGATAAAGGAGCACCGCTGACACAAGTTCATAACTCGAATGAAAATAATGTAATCTCTTTTGTAAGAGCAAAGGGGAAAGAAAAAGTTTTTGTGGTCGTGAATCTTTCCAAGGAAGAAACTGAAGCATCGTTCCAGAATCTTCCCGCAATGGCAAACGCAAAAGATTTCTTGGCTAAGCAAAAGGTGAATATCAGAAAAGGTTTTTCACTGAAACTGAAACCGTGGGGTTATAAAGTTTTTGTTTGTAAATAAGTTGATGAAATTGTTGGTGCATGAGTAATAAATTTGAAGCGGTAATAGGGTTGGAAGTTCACGCGCAGCTGCTGACCGAAACAAAAATCTTTTGCGGGTGTTCAACCAAATTTGGAAATGAACCGAACAGTAACGTCTGTCCGGTGTGTCTCGGACATCCCGGCGTTCTCCCTGTTCTTAACAAAAAAGTTGTTGAGTTTGCTGTTTTACTCGGAACCGCCACTAAATCAGCAATTAACCGGAATTCAATCTTCGCGCGTAAAAATTATTTTTATCCCGATCTGCCAAAAGGATATCAAATTTCACAATTTGAAAAACCGATTTGCGAACACGGTTCAATCGAAATTGAAAAGAAAGACGGGACGAAAAGAACAATCGGTATTACCCGCATCCACATGGAAGAAGATGCCGGGAAATCAATTCATGACAGAGGCGAAACAACAAGTATCGACGTGAACCGCTGCGGCGTACCGTTATTGGAAATTGTGAGCGAACCCGATATGTACACCTCGGAAGAAGCCTACCTCTATTTAACAAAATTGAAACAGCTTGTTCAATATCTCGAAATTTGCGACGGCAATATGGAAGAAGGTTCGCTGCGGTGCGACGCAAATATTTCCGTTCGTCCGGTGGGAGAATCAAAACTTGGGACGAAGGTTGAAATCAAAAATATGAATTCCTTCCGGAACGTTGAGCGGGCAATCAATTATGAAATTAACAGACAGATTGAATTGATTGAAGACGGCGGGAAGATAATTCAGCAAACGTTGCTGTGGGATGCCGACGCGAATGAAGCACACCCGATGCGAAGTAAAGAAGAAGCACACGACTACCGTTATTTCCCGGATCCGGATTTAGTGCCGCTTGAAATAACCGATGAGTGGTATCAAAAAATAAATTCAAGTCTTCCTGAACTCCCGGATGAAAAGAGGGAAAGATTTGTGACCGCACTTCATCTTCCCCGATACGATGCCGAAGTACTGACTCAAACAAAAGAGCTGGCAAATTATTTTGAAGAAGTTTCTCACGAAACAAACGACGCGAAAGTGTCGTCAAATTGGGTGATGGTCGAAGTTCTGAAAGTGTTGAATGAACAGAAGCTTCAGGTCAAACAATTCCCGGTGACGCCGAAGCAATTAGGAGGACTTATTCAATTAATTCAGAAGGGAACGATAAGCGGGAAAATTGCTAAGGACGTGTTTGCAGAAATGCTTGTTACACAAAAAAATGCGGACGCTATCGTTACCGAAAAAAATCTTGTTCAAATATCCGATACAACCGAAATTGAAAAAATCATTGACGAAATATGTACTGCCAACGCCGCTCAAGTGCAGCAATTCTTGAACGGAGAAGATAAAGTATTCGGCTTTTTTGTTGGTCAGACCATGAAAGCATCTAAAGGGAAAGCCAATCCGCAGATGGTCAATGATCTCTTAAAGAAAAAATTTGCATCACTTAAGTAATAGAGCAACATGACGAACCAAAATGAACAGCATCCCTCAGGCGGAGGAATGCAAACACTGAGAAAAATTTATCAACGGATCATTCATCCTTTTGGAAAGAAAGAACGAAAACCACCGGAAACTTTTACTGAAAAAGTAATTGAATTTTTCCGGTCACTTTTTTCTGCCGCTATCGCAGCGCTCTTCATCATAACTTTTTTCGTACAGAATACGCGAATTCCGACCGGTTCGATGGAGGATACAATTCTCGTTGGGGATTTTATTCTCGTTAATAAATTTGTTTATGGTCCCAGTTCGCCAAAATATATTCCGTTTACCGAAATTGAAATTCCTTACTTCATGTTACCGTTTCTGAAATTTAAAGATCCGCAACACGGAGATATCGTTGTTTTTGAATATCCCGGACAAAAAGATCAGCTTCGTGCCGATGAAAGAATTCCGGGTGTAGAAATTCCGGAAGAACAAATTGCGGTAAACGTAAATTATGTGAAACGCTGCATCGGACTCCCTGGTGATACCATTGAAGTTCGTGACAAAGTTGTTTTTGTGAATGGAAAAGAATTTTGGATTCCGCCGTACATAAAATATCTTTCTCCTTATCCGCATCCCAAAGGACAGGTTAACACTGAAATTTTCCCCAAGGGAAAGCCGTGGAATGCAGATAATTATGGTCCGCTTGTTGTCCCCAAAAAAGGAATGACAATTCCGATTACCCTTGAGAATGTTGAAGAGTGGAGAACGATTATCGACCGTGAATATGCGAAGCGCGTCATCGCTGTTGAGAATGGTGAGGTAACCCTGGAAGGAAAGCCGATAACAAGGTATACGTTCAAGAAAAATTATTATTTCATGATGGGCGATAACCGTGACGATTCCGCCGATTCCCGTTTCTGGGGATTTGTGCCGAGAGATATGGTTGTCGGCGAAGCGTTTATGTCTTTATTCTCATGGGATCGTGATATTCCTTTTTCCGACTTTTTCAGACTCATCGGTTCAATTCGAACCGATAGAATTTTAAAGTTAATTCATTAATTTATCGGCGTTGATTTTACAATTTTTTGGTAACAACAAATTTTACCAATTTTGATTTTGCCAAGGGGCTATAGCTCAACTGGGAGAGCGCTACGTTCGCAACGTAGAGGTTAGCGGTTCGATCCCGCTTAGCTCCACTTTTAGAATCCGGACTTTGGTACCAACGTTCGGATTTTTTTTGATGTAACTTTTGGTCATCCATTTAAATGAAAAAAGAAAAAGCCCCATATAACCGGACACTTTCTCTCTCGAAAGAAGAGAAAAAAAAATATTCCGAAAGGCTGCTTTCACTTTCGCATAATGCAAAAGTAAGCGACGTTCTAAATAAAACAATTCATCAAGACATTTTAAACGCGATACAACTTTTGCCGGACACATTCGCCGATGTAATTTTTGTTGACCCGCCGTATAACCTTCATAAAAAATTTAACAACATTACCTTCGCTCAGATGGAGGATGAAGAATATGAGTTGTGGCTTGATTCGTGGATTTCTCAACTTCCCCGATTGATGAAACCGGATGCCAGCCTTTATTTATGCGGCGATTGGAAATCTTCCTCCGGTTTGTACAACGTTGCAAAAAAATATTTTTATGTCCGTAATAGAATTACCTGGGAGCGGGAAAAGGGAAGAGGCGCTTCCGCGAACTGGAAAAACTGCTCTGAAGACATTTGGTTCTGTACAAAATCAAATTCTTACACTTTTAATATTGATGCTGTTAAGACGAAACGAAAAGTTTTAGCTCCTTATAAAGAAGACGGTAAACCGAAAGATTGGGAAGAAAGTGAATCGGGAAATTTCCGGTTGACCGCTCCTTCTAATTTGTGGACGGATATCACGGTTCCTTTTTGGTCGATGCCGGAAAACACAGATCATCCCACACAAAAGCCGGAGAAACTTCTCGCAAAAATTATTATGGCAAGTTCAAACGAAGGAGATATTATTTTCGATCCGTTCCTTGGTTCGGGAACAACTTCAGTAACCGCTAAAAAGTTAAAAAGAAACTTTGTGGGAATCGAAGCGGATATCGACTATTGCTGTCTTGCTGAAAAACGTTTGGAGTTAGCGGATAACGATCAGTCAATTCAAGGATTCTACAACGGAGTTTTTTGGGAGAGAAATTCGGTTACTCCTCAACAACGTAAAAAAGAAAAGTGAGATTTTTTTCGTATTTTTGAGTAACAAATTTTGCCGGATAATAGTTAACAGATTGGTGCCCAACCCCGTCAGGTCCGAAAGGAAGCAGCGGTCAGTATTCAGTTTGTGTAATTTGTTGTCCGGTTTTTTTATTTCCGGAATTGAGCGAGGGACATCCGGTCAGCAATCAATCCAAAACGAATTGATGATGGCTTCAAACGTAGTTTTATTCTCGTCGTATAAACTCTCCGGACACTCAACCACCACAAGAAATTTTGAAGTAAAGCAGCGCACTTCAAAACAGACGTAGTACTTTTTACCGATTAGATTTTTCTCGGAAAATCGAACCGAATAATTTCCTTCAACTTTGTTCTTCATTTCAAAGGATGAGTAATCTTCCGCTTTTTCATTTTCTTTTAATTTGAGAACGACGAACGAAGCCCCAAGACTTGCGTTCACGAATTTTGTTCCCGCGGCTGATTTATGTATCACTTCTTTGTAAGCGGTTCCTTTTACTGCTTTCCATCCTTCGGGCAAATACAATGAGTATTTCTCTTTTTTGTTTTTATAATTATTGTAGGATTGCGCTGAGTCTACCGATAACTGCACTCCGAGCGCTTTTAAAGCTGAAGATTGATCAAAGAAAAATGGTTTTACCGGTTTATTAATAAATTGAGAAGTCAAGTCAATGGTAAGTGAATCGAAATAGTTTGATTGACTTATGAACTTTCTCAACTGTTCGCTGAAGGTAAAGGTATCCCACGTTTGTCTTGGAGCAATTCCTTTCTCACTCACAATCTCCGTCTGAATAAAGTTATCGTCGAATGTTTCAACCGTCTGGGAAAGTCGATCGGTCGGTGAGTAAAATTGTGTGAATATTCTCAAAGCAAGATTCATTGAGTCTTTGTCAATGAGATAAAGGCTTTTCCGCTTAAGTGAAAGAATATCTTTCGCGTTAAACTGCTCGGAAACTTGAAAATATTTTCTCTTTTCAGAATGCAGTGAACTTAAGGAGAGATACCCATTTAGAGATTTGTCAATAAAATAACATTGCAACGATGAATCGTAAACAGCAAAGCGGTTGAAGAAAGGATTTGGGAATTCGGCTAAAACACCGTAAAAAGTTTTTCCGCTGCCGGTTTTAATGCTGTCAATTTCAATTTTGTTAATTATTGATTGCCCCGGAAGGTTGAGATCAAAAAGTCCGGATAAACTATCGTTTGCAACCTTCGATCCTTTAGCCGCTTGAGCCACAAGCTGCTGCATGCTTGTCGGATTAAAAAGTTTTACTTCAGATTTACTTTTGCATCCGGTAAAGCTTACCAACGAAAAGAAAACAACAGGTATTCCAACGAGGAAAATAATTTTTTTTATCACACGGTTCATGTTCCACTCGACTCAGCAAGGTTTAACGTTTCTTTTTGTCCGGCAAAATAAGAAAAAACTATTTCACCTTTTTTTTCTCCGACTATTTTTTTGATTTCTTCTCTTGAAGCATTCTTAATTGCCGCAACGCTTCCGAAAGCGATGAGAAGTTTTTCGGCAATCAGTTTCCCGATTCCCTTAATCTCAAGAAGTTCGGTTGTAATTATTCTTTTGTCACGCCGCGTTCTGTGAAACGTAATGGCGAACCGATGAGCTTCATCCCGAAGCTGTTGTAAAAGTTTTAATGCCGATGAAGTTTTTGGAATAATAACCGGTTCACTCTCATGTGGTACAAAGACTTCTTCCAACCGTTTCGCAAGTCCTATAATCTGAAATGAAGAAAAGCCCATTGTTTGAAGCGCTTCAACGGCGCTTGAGAGCTGTCCTTTTCCGCCGTCAACCATAATTAAATCGGGGAGCGGCATGTTGGCTTCTTTCAACTTTGAAAAATGACGGGTAATAATTTCACGCATGCTCGCAAAATCGTCTGGTCCCACCACAGTTTTAATAATGAATTTTTTATACTCGCTTTTTTTCGGTTTCCCGTTTTCAAAGGTAACCATGCTTGCCACGGCATCGGAACCTTGCAGATTTGAATTATCGAAACAAACAATTTTTTTTGGAAGAATTTTCAAACGAAGGTCTCTCTGCAGCGCGGCTAACGTGTAGGGTACATTTCCTTCTTTTTTCATTTTTTGAAGCTGCCATTCTTTTAACTGCAAAAGCGCATTCTCCAAACTCATTTTTAAAATTGATTTCAGTTTACTTTCACGCTGCGGAAAAGTAAATTTTACGTTGCGCTCGCTTTTTTCAGAAAGCCATGCAAGGATACTCTCGCTATCCTCCGGTTCAATTTCCATAACAAGTTCCGACGGAATATCCACAAATTCGTTGGCGTAATATTGCTTTATAAGCGCCGAATAAATTTCAGTGGTGGAAGTATCCTTCTCAACGGAGAGTCGGAATTCCTTTTTGCCGGAGAGTTTGCCATCTCTAATATTTAAAATTGATGAAGCTACATCTTTCCCTTCAAACGCTATGGCTATAACATCGCGGTCAACTCTATCATCGCTTACAACTTTTTGTTTATCCGCTATTGCGGCAAGCTGCCGGATTTTATCTCTTGCTTCAGCAGCTTTTTCGAACGAAAGTTCTTTTACGTACCGTTCCATTTTCTGAGTCAATTCTTTTACCAGGTCAGCTGTTTTTCCCCGTAACATTTTCGTTACTTCGGAAACCATGTCGTTGTAAGCTTCGGAAGAAATTAGTCCCTCGCAAGGTCCGTCGCATTTTTTAATATGGAAATCGAGACAAACTTTGAATTTTTTCTTTTCAACCGCTTCTTCGGTCAACGCGAATTTGCAGCTTCGGATTTTAAATATTTGATTAACCGCGCGCAAAGCATTTTTCATAGCGCGGACGTCCGTGTACGGACCGAAATACCGAGACCCGTCTCTTATGATTTTTCTTGTCGGATAAATTTGGGGAAAGAGTTCATTTGTTACTTTAATAAAGGGATAGGTTTTGTCATCCTTAAGATTAACGTTGTAACGAGGCTTAAAACTTTTGATGAGATTATTTTCAAGGATGAGCGCTTCAACCTCTGAACTTGTGACAATAAGTTCTAAGTCGGCAATTTTTGAAACTAAAGCTTGAGTTTTCGGAGAATCGATTGATGAATGAAAATAAGAGCGAACCCGATTTTTTAAATTCTTAGCCTTTCCGACATAAATAACACTCCCTTTTTCGTTAAAAAATTGGTATACCCCCGGTTGATTCGGTAAATTTTTTAACTTTGTCTCGAGCGCCTCATTCATCGAAAAGGGAAACAGCTCCTATTTTTCGAAAACGTAATTTTTAGGAATAACCACAATTCCGGATTCGGTTACGAAGAATTTTTTCTTGTCTTCAACCGGGTCAAAACCGATTTCATATCCTTCCGGCACTTGAACATTTTTATCAATAATTGCACGGCGGATTCTCGCACGTCTTCCAACTTTACAATTATTCATAATGATTGAATCGGTAATATAGGCGTAACTGTTCACGCGCACATTATTCCCGATGATGGATCGTTCTACCAAACCTCCGGACACGATTGTTCCGTCGCAGATCATTGAATTGAGTGTACGTCCGATTCTTTCTCCTTCGTGAGAGAGAGTCTTTGCCGGTGGGAATTGATATTGATAAGTACGGAGCGGCCAATCAAAATCGTACAAGTTAAATTCCGGTATAACACTTATTAAATCCATGCTTGCGTCGTAGTAACTATCAATCGTTCCTATGTCTTTCCAGTACGTTTTTGACTTTTTATTTTCATCAACGAACGGATAAGCAACAACTTTGTAACCGGCTTTAATCATGTAAGGAATTACATCCTGCCCAAAATCATTATTCTTAATTTTCTTTTCCTGCATTTCAAGCAACACGTCTTTCAAAACCTTTGCGTTGAAAACATACGTGGCCATATTCACAAACGAAAAACCTTTTTTCCCCGGAATTTCAGGAGGGTTGGCCGGCTTCTCAATAAAACTGGTAACATTGTTTTTATCATCGGTTTGTACAATACCGAATCTGTTTGCTTCCTCAACCGGGACTTCGATACAAGAAAGTGAGAGATCAAGTTTATTATCAACATGATTTTGCAGCATCTTCATGTAGTCCATTTTATAAATATGGTCGCCGCTGAGGATAAGCACCCATTTTGCTTTCCGGTCGTTGCTAATAACGTTTAAATTTTGGTGAATGGCATTTGCAGTACCAAGATACCAGTCGTTGCTCATTTTTCTTTGCGGTGGTAAGGTGTAAATAAATTCACCCAACTCAGGATTAAAAATGCTCCATCCTTCAAAGAGGTGTTGGGTAAGAGAATCTGATTTATACTGAATGAGGACATAAATACGCCTCAACCCGGAGTTCAAACAGTTGTTTAACGGGAAATCAATAATTCTGTATTTCCCACCAAAAGGAACTGAAGGTTTGCTTCTGTATGCTGTAAGGGGGTACAGCCGTTCACCTTGCCCACCGGCAAGCACCATAGTGATAGTATCGCGTAAAATTGATGAACCTGGATATTGCATTCCACTCTCCAACATTGTTTAACTTAGATGGAGTTAATATATAAAACAAACAAGTATAAGTAAAGTAGAAGGCAAAATAAGTTCGTATTTTTTTTTGAATTTGTACTCTTTCTGCAGCGGGGAAGCGTTTTTTTTGTTTGCCGATTTTAGAAAGGTTATATTTGATATCCATTTACAAAAATTCTATGAGGTTCCATGCAAATTGGGTTAATAGGGTTGCAAAATTCAGGAAAAACAACTCTTTTTAACGCACTTTCTGTTTCAAATACGGAAGGGAGCTCTACTTCCAAATCTGAATCGTCCAGATCGGTTGTAAAAGTACCGGATGAGAGACTTGATAAGTTAACCGAATTATTTCAACCAAAAAAAGAGGTGTTTGCAACACTTGAGGTTATCGATATTCCGGGATTAGCGGTTTCTGATGACAATAAAGTCAAAATCACCTCCGACTTTTTGAACAAAGTGAAGAATACAAACGCTTTGCTTCACGTAGTTCGTCAATTTGAAAATGAGACTGTTCCTCATCCGGAAGGGAATATTGACCCTGTGAGAGATATCGAATTTTTGGAAACCGAGTTTTTGCTTTCGGATATGGCGCTCATTGAGAATCGCATTGAAAAACTCTCCAAGGATGTACTGAAGATTAAAAATGAGCAACTGCAAAAAGAGTTGGTGCTTTTTAAGAAGATGCAGTCTCATGTTGAGCAGGAAATTCCTTTGCGTGAGTTACATCTTGATGAATTCGAAAAGAGACTTTTATCGGGTTACCAATTTTTAACTATCAAACCGTTGATCGTAGGAATCAATTTTGACGAAAACGCCAAGGACAAAACCGGACAATTTTTAGAAGAGTTGAAAACCCGTTTTTCAAAATATCATTTAGTGCTCATTCCGTTTTTCGCTCAATTTGAATATGAATTAACGCAGTTATCCGAAGAAGAAGCCGAAGTTTTCAAAGAAGATTTTGGCATTCATGAATCTGCGTTGATGCGAATATTACGAACCAGTTATGAGCTGCTAGGGCTGCAATCTTTTTTTACTGTGGGAGAAGATGAATGCCGCGCTTGGACGATAAAGAAAAATATGACCGCTCAAGATGCTGCCGGAGTGATTCATACTGATTTTTATGATAAGTTTATCCGCGCTGAAGTTGTGCATTACGAAGAATATCTTGCGCATGGGTCCTTTGCTAAATGTAAGGAAGCAGGTGCCTGGAGATTAGAAGGGAAAGAATATATTGTGAGAGACGGTGACATTTTGAATATCCGACATAGCTAACCATTCAAAAAACTACTCGCTTTATCAACAATTTTTATTAACGAAAAAGACAAAACTATTTCCGAAGAGGAAATAATCATTATAAGAGGTACAGATTGTTTACACTTGATAAAATAAGAAACATTGCAATTATCGCGCACGTTGACCACGGAAAAACTACTTTGGTCGATTACATTCTCAAACAAACCGGCGCGTGGAGAGAGAATCAGCAAATAGAAAAACGCGTTATGGATTCTAACGATCTTGAACGAGAAAGAGGAATCACTATCCTTGCAAAAAACTTGAGTGTTTTCTATAAAGATTACAAAATCAATATCATCGATACCCCCGGTCACGCCGATTTTGGCGGTGAGGTTGAACGAACATTATTAATGGTTGACGGTGTACTTCTGCTTGTTGACGCGGCCGAAGGACCGCTACCGCAAACCAAATTTGTTCTGAAAAAATCACTGGAACTTGGCATAAAACCCATCGTAGTGATAAACAAAATTGATAGAAAAGACGCTCGTCCTAACGATGTCTTAAATGAGATTTTTGATTTGTTTGTTGCGCTTGGTGCAAACGATGAACAACTCGATTTTCCATTCGTCTACGCCATTGCAAAACAAGGTATCGCAAAACTGCATCTGGAAGATGAAAGTAAAACACTTACGCCGCTTCTCGATTTAATTATTGAAAAAACTCCTGTCCCTAAAGCAGAACCTGAAAAGCCATTCCAAATGTTAATTTCCGCGATTGATTACAACGACTATCTCGGAAGAATCGGCATAGGTAAAATTCATAAAGGAAAAGTGAATGTCGGTGATCAACTTCTTTTAATCACGCATGAAGGAGAAAAATCTGAAGCAAAAATTACCAAGCTTTACGCTTACGAGAATATTAAACGTGTTGAAATAAAAGAAGCATCTGCGGGCGATATCGTTGCGATTGCTGGTATTGAAGATGTAAATATCAGCGATACTCTTACCGATAAACAATTGCCTGAAAAACTTCCTTCGCTTGCCATCGAAGAACCGAGAATTACCATGAACTTTGTGGTGAATAATTCTCCGTTCGCTGGATTAGACGGCAAATATGTCACTACAAGAAATTTATTTGAGCGTCTCGCAAAAGAATTAAAAGTAAACGTGAGTCTGCGTGTGGAAGTAACAGATAGTCCGGATGTTTTTAAAGTTAGCGGAAGAGGAGAACTTCATCTCGCTATTCTTATCGAAAATATGCGACGCGAAGGATACGAGTTACAGGTAAGCAAACCTCAAGTGATCATGAAGCGAATTCTTGATGTGGTTTCCGAACCGATTGAACATGTGGTTATTGATGTGCCCGAAGAATATGTTGGAGTGGTGATTGAAAAACTCGGAAAACGAAAAGGTGAAATGAAAAACATGCTTACCTTTAATCAGAATACCAGACTTGAGTTTTTTGTTCCCTCAAGAGGATTAATCGGTTACCGTTCCGAATTTGTGAACGACACAAGGGGAACCGGAATTCTTCACCATAATTTTCATACCTACGAGCCTTACAAAGGGGATATCATTCAGCGTCAAAGAGGAGCGCTTGTAGCGATGGAGGGAGGAGTGGCATCAGCATACGCAATGTGGAAACTTCAAGAGCGGGCTGTATTTTTCATTGACCCGGGAATAAAAGTTTATGAAGGAATGGTCGTTGGTGAGAACTCCCGTAACAATGATATGAGTGTAAATGTTACCAAAACAAAACAGCTTACCAACATGCGGGCTTCGGGCGCCGATGAAGCAATTCGCTTAGAACCGCCGCTCATTCCTACACTTGAGCAGGCTATTGAATGGATAACCGACGACGAGTATGTTGAAATTACTCCTAACTCAATTCGCATACGGAAAAAGTATTTAACCGATATGGATCGGAAAAACGCAAGATTAGCTGCAAAGAGAGCGGAAGAAAAAGCTCAAGAAGAGTAAATTGAGAAAAAGGAAGGATGAAGAAGATTATTCTTCTTCATCTTCTCCAATTGCACAAACATCACAGGAACAAGACTTATAAATTTCATCGTAGCCGTAATCAATCACTAATTCTTCCCCGGATTGAATATCTTTTGTTGCGGCAAGCCAAAGCGTTTCATCATCTCGGTCTCTCACTTCACAATTATAAGAACAACTGTGATTGATGTATTTTATTTTGGCGGTATTTGAGACGTCAATATAATTGTCGCCGTTCCAGAATATATAAACATTATTTTCATCTTCTTCACGCCGCACGCACTCAGATTCTGAAATTACTTCCCCTTTAATTATCATAATTTCTTCACCAGCGGCGATTGATACAGAAGTAAAAATTCCAAGTCCGTGAATACCGGACTCTTTCACAAATAAAAAATTCTCTTTGGGCATATTTACTTAACCGATTCTTTCAGTTTTCGTAACCGCAGTAATTCATCTACTAGTTGCTGCATGAATGAATTATCCGTAATGGGGAAAATGTATTTATACTCGTCGGTTAATTCGTTGGTATCGTAGTTAAAACTTTTAATTATTTGATTGGAAGGATCATAGTAGACAACTTGCTTCAACCCATATTTATATTGGTGCAAGTCAACTATGTAAAGCGTTTTTGTCCGCATAATATTATCGGAAATTCCCTCAAGCGAAAGAGGAGGACGGTGCATTTCCAACAGCCAAACCTCAAAGACCGGGGTGGTGATGGTATCAAGCTGAGACCTGTCATACCAAATTTTTTGTGTGTTATTGAGAATCAATGGCTTCCAATTGTGAGTCGGCTGTGCATGGATGGCACTCAATCCCAGCAAGAGGAAACAGATTGTTAAAAGATAATTTTTCATTCTTGTTTTCAATGATAAAGCTGATACTAATTGTTCCAAGATTATGACAAAAAATCAAAATCTTGTTTGTTATAATACGCAAAACTCCTTATTCCGCATAACACTGTTACCACGCCAATGCAATGGTTGTCTGTCACAATCAATTTCTTAAAAAATATTAATTTTGAATTGAAAATAAATGTGGTAGATTTGTCAGCCAATTTTTAACAATCGTTGTGTGAAAGGTTAATGCATGATCTCTTGTTCTCGATCTATCGTTCGAATTTTCGGAATGATTTTCGTTTTTTCGTTTTGGGGATTACAATTATTTGCTCAGTCGGAAGGTGACCATGTGTGTCAACCGGTAACGATTAACACAACATTTACTTCGGTTTTGGGGACCAACGATTTTTATCAATCAACGTATAAATTATACGGAACAGATTTAAAACTTGCCTTACACAATCTGATAAAAGGACATACTGCGGTCAGTTATGCGTCACTTTGGACCTACTTCCAAAACACGGATAAAAAACCTAATGGAAAAGTCTGGGATATGTATTCAGATGTTCCGGGGGGAACACCTCCTTATGAATTTTCCTTCGTCACAAAACAATGCGGTACTTACAGTGTTGAAGGTGATTGTTATAATAGAGAACACTCATGGCCAAAAAGCTGGTTTAATGACTTAAATCCACCTTATACCGATATGTTTCATCTTTATCCTACCGACGGCAAAGTGAATGGAATGCGCGATAATTGGCCCTATGGTGTTGTAGCAAGTCCAACATGGACTTCCAAAAACGGAAGTAAGCTTGGACCGAATACGTTTCCCGGTTATAGCGGCACTGCATTTGAACCCATTGACGCATATAAAGGAGATTTCGCTCGTTCTGAAATGTACATGTCGGTAAGATATTATTTGGAAGATTCAGGCTGGTCTTCAAGCGCAGGGACAAATAAATCTGAATTGCTCTCGTGGTACGCAAATCTTTTCTACGAGTGGAGTATGGCAGATACGGTAAGTCAAAAAGAAATTGACAGGAACAATGCTATCTATACAATTCAGAAAAATAGAAATCCGTTTATTGATCACCCTGAATTTGCCGCCGAGATTTGGAAAACCTCCATGCCGCCGGCTGTGGTTACGGTAAAGGAAATGAACCTGGGATTAATCTTGATTGATTTTTCCCGTTATCTCGATTCAGCATCTGCTGTTAATGTGCAGAACATTACGTTTGATCACAATGTTGGGAATCCAACAAGCATTATCTGGGGAGTGAATAACGACATTTCAAAAATTTTGATTTCAGTTCCGCAGCTTGCAACGGGAACAACATTTTCAATTCAAATCAAAAATCAAAAATCGATTAACAATGTTGCAATGAGTGATACAACAATAAGTTTCAAAACTTCAGGGGTTACCGGAGTGGAAAATAATCCAACACCTACCGCTTATCTGCTACGTCAGAACTACCCAAATCCATTCAATCCGGTAACGCAAATTGTATATCAAACGCCGAAGCAAGATTTTGTAACGTTGAAAGTTTACAATATTCTTGGAAAGGAAGTTGCCGAACTTGTAAATGGCTTTATCTCCGCCGGAGAACACAGTGTTTCGTTTGATGCCTCTTCGCTTTCAAGCGGAACTTATTTCTATGCACTCACAGCCGGAGAATATCACGAAATTAAGAAGATGATATTGATCAAATAAATTTTAGAATGCGGTAAGTATTACATCTTTTAATTGCTCGTGCATCTTTCCGTTTGATGCCAAAATCTGTTTTGAAAAAATTGAGATTTCATTTCCATGGAAGTCGGTGACCAATCCACCGGCTTCTTCCACAATAAGTTTACCGGCTGCGATATCCCATGGATGGAGATGCACTTCCCAGAATCCGTCAAAAACTCCTTTTGCTACATAACAAAAATCAATCGCCGCTGAACCGAGCCGCCGGATTGCCCTGCTATGTTTGAGCATTGTGGTAAATATTTCAACCGCATGAAAAGGATTTTCATCAATGTTGTACGGAAATCCTGTAACCAGAAAACTTCTGCGGAGAACGTCATTATTATTGACATGTAATTTCTTTCCGTTGCAGTAGGCACCGCTTCCGAGTTCGGAAGAATACACTTCATCTTTCATTACATCGTACACGACGCCGGCAATTGTTTTTCCTTCTTTCTGCACTCCGATTGAAACCGAAAAGATGGGAAATCCATGCGCGAAATTAGAAGTCCCGTCAAGTGGGTCAATCACCCAAACGTACTCGGACTTTTTATCAAATTCGCCCGATTCTTCAGTTAACAAACTATGAGTAGGGTATTTTTTGGAAATAAAATCGAGAATGTGTTTTTCCGACTTTTTATCAATTTCGGTAACCAGATTAGATTCATTGGATTTAAATTCGATAGAAAAATTTTTTCCGAATCCATCCCGAATAATTTCTCCGGCTTCTTTTGCAACTGTAATGATATCAGAAATCATCAAATCTCCTTTTAAAATGAAAAATCAAACGCAATTTACCACGCGCGCAGTTTATCTGAAAAGATTCGTTCATGGATGCGATAATTCCCCCTAACCATTCTAGAAAAAAATGGTATATTTCGACCACGAATTTTGTGAAATGGAGTTTCTTAACAAGTGAATGTTGAAGTAGAAAATTTACCTAAAAATAATACCATCCTTATAGATAATTTGCCGGAAGTGTTGCCGGTGCTGCCCTTAAGGGATATTGTGATTTTTCCTTATATGATTTTTCCCGTTTTGGTGGGAAGGGAACAATCCATCCGTGCGGCAAATACGGCCGTTGATCGCGATAAATTTATTTTCCTTTCAAGCCAGAAAAAATCTAACCAGGAAGACCCGTTACCGGAAGATATTTATGCGGAAGGAACAATCGCCCGCATCGTGCAAATCTTAAAGTTGCCAAACGGATTGATGAAAATTCTTGTCGATGGACTTTTGCAAGGACGCATTAAAGAGTTTACCGACAACAAAGATTTCTTCGAAGCGAAAATTGAAGTCATTCTTCCGAACATTACTAACGACCACGAAATGAAAGCGCTTGTCCGGCAGATGACCGGATTGTTTAAAGAATACGTGAAGATCAACCGGAATATTCCATCGGAAGCCGTAAACGCGTTTGACGCTATTGAAGAGCCGGATAGGAAATTATTTTACGCTGCCGCGAATATCAATCAATCGTTAGAAATAAAACAAAAAATTCTAACTCATACTGAAATTAAAGCACAATTTTACGAAGTGATAAAATTGTTGAACTCCGAAATTGATATCCTTAAAATCGAAAAAGAGATTGACGGAAAAGTCCAGGAGAATATCAGCAAGACACAGCGGAAATTCATCATTCAAGAACAGATAAAAATTCTTCAAGATGAACTTGGAGAAGATGAAGACAGCACGTCGGAAATCGGAAAGCTGCGAGAGAAAATTCGAAAAGCAAAAATGTCCAAACTGGCAAATGATTCCGCGATGGAAGAGCTCGCCAAACTGCAGAAAATTCCGCCGATGTCTCCGGAGTTTACGGTAATTCGAAATTATCTCGATTGGCTTCTTGATGTTCCGTGGTATAAAAAATCTGAAGACCTCCTCGACATCAAGCATGTTGAAACTGTGTTGAATGAAGATCACTTTGGACTTGAAAAGCCGAAAGAGCGGATTATTGAACACATAGCTGTGCTGAATCTTGTTAAACAAATGCGCGGTCAAATTCTTTGCTTTGTTGGTCCTCCCGGAGTTGGAAAAACCTCTCTCGGTAAATCAATTGCAAGAGCCATCGGACGTGAGTTTGTGCGCATTAGTCTTGGCGGAGTGAGAGACGAAGCCGAAATTCGCGGACACCGTAAAACCTATATCGGGTCAATGCCGGGGAAAATAATTCATGCAATGAAACGTGCTGGAACAATCAACCCGGTTATTTTGCTTGATGAAATTGATAAAATCAGCAACGATTTTCGCGGTGATCCTTCATCTGCTATGCTTGAGGTTCTTGACCCGGAACAAAATCATACCTTTCAGGACCACTACTTAGAAGTTGATTATGATCTTTCGCAAGTTATGTTTATCACAACGGCAAACGTTCGTTATTCCATTCCTTTACCGCTTCAGGATAGAATGGAAATAATTGAATTACCGAGCTACCTTGAGTATGACAAAATTGAAATTGCAAAACGACATCTTCTTCCTAAACAGATAACTGCACATGGATTAGAGGATAAAAATGTTCAGATTAACGAAGAGGTAATTAAAAAAGTTATTTCAGGATACACACGGGAATCTGGGGTGAGAAATCTTGAAAGGGAACTGGCTTCACTTTGCCGGAAAGCCGCCAAAGAAATAGTTGTTCGGAATTCTGGAAACGGTAAAGCAGCGAAGAAACAAAAACCGTTAGTAATTGATGAGAACAAAGTTGAAGATTATCTTGGGGTTCCAAAGTACAAAAGACAAACGGTGCAAAAGGAGAACCGTATCGGGAGTACAACCGGTTTGGCCTGGACAAGTGTTGGCGGAGAGATTCTTGAAGTTGATGTTACCGTTATGCCGGGGCAAGAGAGACTTTTGCTTACCGGTCAGCTCGGTAACGTTATGAAAGAATCGGCTCAAGCTGGATTAAGTTATATTCGGTCGAATGCTAAAAAGCTCGGCATCCCGGATCAATTTTTCAAAGGAAAAGAAATACATATTCATCTACCCGAAGGAGCAATTCCGAAAGACGGTCCTTCAGCCGGAATAACCATGGTTATGGCGATGCTTTCCGCGCTTACCGGGCGACCTACCTCATCCGATGTTGCCATGACAGGTGAAATTACGCTTCGTGGAAAAGTTTTACCCATCGGCGGATTGAATGAAAAATTAATAGCTGCTAAACGGAGCAGCATTTCTACGGTTCTTATTCCGATGGATAATGAAGTCGATTTGAAAGAGATTTTCACAAAGGTAAAAGAAGGAATTAAAATTATTCCCATTGAAAAAATTGAAGAAGCAATTCCGTACGTTTTCGGGAAATCTCTTAGCGGAAAATCTGTTCAAAAGAAAAAACCAGCGGTAAAGAAATCTAAAAAATGAATGAACAATTTCATTCACCAGTTGGACTTTCGGATGAAGAAAAGTATACCGTCTTTCTCTCTCAAGTTAAAGCGCTTTTAACGTCTGATGATTTGCTACTATCCAATTTGGCTAATTGCACCGCGGCGTTAAAACAAACATTCGATAAGATAAGCTGGGTTGGATTTTATCTTTACGACGGCATCAAACTTTATCTTGGGCCGTTTCAAGGGAAAGTAGCCTGTACCAAAATAGAATTAGGTTCCGGTGTTTGTGGCAGTGCGGCATCAACGCAGCAGACAATTATTGTTGATGATGTTGAGAAATTCCCTGGGCACATAGCGTGCGATAGTCAATCCAAATCAGAAATTGTTCTCCCGATTGTAAAAGGGGAAAATTTAATCGGAGTTCTCGATTTAGATAGTTATGATTATTTTGCATTCAATGAGACTGATAAAAAATATTTAGAAGAATTGTGTACATTTTTGACGGAAAAAATTTTCATTAAATGAAGGCGTAAGAAACAGGAAGAACAATGTCTTTCGTTGTAACTGCAAGAAAATATCGTCCTCAACTTTTTAAAGAAGTCGTTGGTCAAGAACATATCACCGACACGCTGATTAATGGGATAAATAACGGACGGATTGCCCATGCCTTTTTGTTTACCGGTCCACGGGGCGTTGGTAAAACGACAACTGCCAGAATACTTGCCAAAGCGTTGAACTGCTTAAATCCCAAAGATGCCGAACCGTGTAATATCTGTGAGATTTGTACTTCAATCCAATCAAACCAATCACTTGATATTATTGAAATAGACGCGGCTTCAAATCGTGGTATCGATGATATTCGTACGTTACGTGATTCTGTTAAATATGCTCCTACAAAAGGGAAGTATAAAGTTTACATCATTGATGAAGTTCACATGCTTACAAAAGAGTCGTTCAACGCATTGCTCAAGACTCTGGAAGAACCTCCATCGCATACTATTTTCATTTTTGCTACTACGGACATTCATCGTGTTCCGCTTACCATCATTTCCCGCTGTCAGCGGTATGACTTTAGAAGGATAGATGTACATACAATAAAATCGTTGCTTGCAAAAATTGCTCAAGACCAGAAAATCACTATCGATGATAAAACACTTACATTGATTGCGAAAAAATCCGACGGCGGATTGCGTGACGCCGAAAGTTTTTATGATCAGGTGGCGGCGTTTTGCGGTAATAATATTGAGTACGAGACAGTAGTCAAAATTTTAAATTTTATAGATGATGAACTCTACTTTTCTGTCTCTGACGCAATAAAGAAAAAGGATTACCAGGTTGCTTTTTCTGTGGCAGAAAAAATTTATGAACATGGGTGGAGTTTCACAGATTTTATAGAGGGACTTATTGAGCATTTTAGAAATTTCCTCACCGTAAGAATTTCCGGATCAACTTCTTTAATTGAAACTGCGGAAGTTTATAAAGAACGGTACGAAAAAAATAAAAATTACTTCACCGAAAACGATATTCTCAGAACAATTAACTTTCTCGCAAAAACCGCTTCAGAACTCCGGTACGCGCCGAATCATAAACTTAAAATTGAAGTAGCTTTATGTTTTATCATTGGTATGGAATCCACGGTGACGATTTCATCTTTGCTAGAGCTTTTGCAGAATGGAAAATTCCCCGAATTAGAAAAGATCGTCGCTAACGAACATCCGCTGGAAAGTATTTCTGTTTCGTCTCAACAGAATGAATCAGTTGAAAAAAAAGAAAAAATAATTGATGCGGTTAAATCGGTAAAAGAGGAACCGGTAATTGAGCGTAAACCAACTGCCGTAAGTCCGAGGATCGAAAAAGTGACCGTATCCGCCACAGAAGGTCACTCGCATTTTGATATAATCTTAAATGAATGGGATAACTTTGTTTCATCAATTACAAAGGAGAAGAAGCTTCTTCTTGGAAAAATTGTCGGCAAGATATCTCCGCTAAGTCTTTCGGATTCTACGCTTTCTGTTCATATTAATGATGATTTTGGTAAAAATGTCGTTCTCCAGCATCACGATTATTTCAGTCAAAAAGCTCATGAAATTTTCGGAACCAAGTTGAGGTTCAATTTTGTTGATAATCCTGTGACGGAGAGTAATGAAGTAAACGATGCAACAATCGGGAGTAAGGAAGTTGATCTCAGCGGAAATAAAGTTATTTCATACATCAAAAACCAATTGGGGGGAAAGGAAGTTTATTAACTTCACTTTTCATAACAAACTGTAATTATTTTTGAATCTATTAACAATTGAATGATGCCTAAAAAACTAATTATCGCAATTGACGGACCTGCCGGTTCTGGTAAAAGTACCACAGCAAAGTTACTCGCAAATAAACTTAAATATCTCTATTTAGATACCGGCGCCATGTACCGGGCGATTACATATTTAGCTTTGAAAAACAAAATTGTAGAAGATGAAACAGCTATAGTTGACTTATTAACAAAAACAGACTTACGGCTTGTTTATGAAAACGGGATATCTCGTGTCTTTACCGACGAACAGGAAGTAACGGAAGAGATACGAACACACGAAGTAAATGCTAAAGTAAGTGATGTAAGCAAGATTAAAGAGATCAGAAAAATTTTGGTTGAAAAACAGCGAACGATTGGCGCAAAGGGGGGAATTGTTATTGAAGGAAGAGACATCGGTACGGTAGTTTTTCCCAACGCCGATGTAAAATTTTTCCTGACTGCTACAATCGACGAAAGAACAAAACGCCGTGCGAAAGAAATGATCGAAAAGGGGAAAGAAGTCCCTGAACATGAAATTAAAAAAAGTTTGTTAAATCGAGATAAAATTGACTCGAGCAGGGAAGAAAGTCCGCTGCAAAAAGCTGCCGACGCAATTGGTGTTGACACTTCGTCACTTACCATCGGGGAGCAGGTAGATTTTATCTATCAACAAATAGCGAAAAAAGCTATTGAAATTGGTGCCCCTTTAAGTGAGAACGCAGAGTAAATGGTTGTAGAAATAGATAGAAACGCAGGTTTTTGTTGGGGTGTAGTTAGAGCAATCGATTTCGCAGAAAAAGAATTATCATCTTCTAAAAAACTTTATTCTCTCGGTGATGTAATCCATAATTCTGCTGAAGTTTCCAGGCTTGCACAGCTCGGGCTAAGTACGGTCACCGTTGAAGATTTTTCAGCCTTACCGAAAGGGAGCAAGGTCTTAATTCGCGCTCATGGCGAACCACCATCTACTTATCAAAAGGCTCTTGAATTTGAAATAGAATTGATTGACGCGACCTGTCCGGTGGTGACCAAAGTACAAGAGCGAATCAAGAAATTTGTTGATAAAAAGTACCAGATTGTAATATTCGGAAAAAAAGATCATGCCGAGGTCGTTGGACTTTCCGGGGTAACAGGCAATACCGCTGTGGTAATTATTAACCTGGAAGAAGCGCTGGGAAAAGTTGACCTCAGCAAACCGACGGTCCTTTTCTCGCAAACTACCATGGACAAGGATACTTTTGCGTCAATCGCTAAAGCCCTAAAAAGCAAGGTAAAAGAGCTCATCATCGGTTCAATTGAGGATGAAGCGGTGGATTTTCACGCAAAAGACACCATTTGCGGACAAGTTTCCGGGCGCGAAAAAAAGTTAAGGGAGTTTGCTCTTTCCCACGATGTTGTTATCTTTACAGCCGGGAAAAAAAGCAGTAATGGAAAAGTCCTTTTCAACATCTCCAAAGAAGAGAATGAAAAGACATTTTTTGTTGAAGCTTCCGACGAGCTCAATTTTGACTGGTTCCGTTCCGCTGAAACTATTGGTATCACCGGCGCTACTTCAACACCGCAATGGGTGATGGAGAGCATTAAACAAGCGATTGAAAATCATTTTAAGAAATAAGGTTTAAAAGCCATCGTTAACTAAATATGTTGAACTAATTTTTCCGTTTTTATTCTCATTTGATGGCTATGGCAATAAGAATGGAAGACAATTTTTCTGGAGGTTAAATGTCAGAAAAAAAACAAAAATCACTCCTTGACGAATTCAATAACGCGAAAAAATTCTTTAGTGAAGAGGAATATTCACAAGAGGAATTTGCTGCCCTTTCCAAACTTTACGGAGATTCTTTCCGTGATGTTAAAGAAGGCGAAATCATTAAAGGAACAGTTGTACGAATTCAGCATGATACAGTTATTGTTGATGTTGGATTTAAATCAGAAGGACAAATTCCGAAAGACGAATTTACTCCCGACGAAACCATTAAAGTCGGCCAGCAAATTGAAGTTGTTCTGGAAAGCGTTGAAGACCAGGAAGGTAATCTTGTTCTCAGCAAAAAACGTGCAGACTTCCTCAGAATTTGGGAAAAAGTTGTTCATGCTCACGATAGCGGCGAAATCATTCAAGGGAAGATCGTCCGTAGAATTAAAGGCGGTATGGTTGTCGACTTGATGGGAATGGAAGCATTCCTGCCGGGTTCGCAAATTGATGTTCGCCCAATCCGTGACTTTGACGCCTTTGTTGGTAAAACAATGGATTTCAAAGTTGTTAAAGTTAATATCCCAACAGAAAACGTCGTCGTTTCTCACAAAGTTCTTGTTGAAGAAGAAATGGCAGATCAACGGAAAGAAATTCTTGATAGACTTGAAAAAGGTCAAATTCTTGAAGGAACCGTTAAAGCTATTACCGACTTCGGTGTTTTCGTTGACCTCGGCGGTGTTGACGGATTAATTCACATTACAGATTTAAGCTGGGGCAGAATCAATCATCCGAACGAAGTAGTAAAACTTGATGAAACCATCAATGTTGTTGTTACAGATTTCGATGAAGAGAAGAGAAGAATTTCTCTCAGCCTCAAAAAACTTCTCCCGCATCCTTGGGAAAATATCGAAGAGAAATTACAAATCGGTACCAAAGTATCCGGTAAAGTTGTTTCACTCACCGATTACGGTGCGTTCATCGAAATTGAAAAAGGAATTGAAGGATTAATTCACAACTCAGAAATGAGCTGGACACAACACATCAAACATCCATCGCAAGTAGTTGCAATGGGACAAGTTGTTGAAGCTGTCGTTCTTAGTCTTGATAAAGACGAGAAAAAGATTTCTCTCGGAATCAAACAACTCGAACCGGATCCATGGCAAGAGTTGATGCAAAAATATCCTGTTGGGTCTAAACACAACGGTATTGCGCGTAATTTAACAAACTTTGGTGTGTTTGTTGAATTAGAACCAGGTGTAGACGGACTTGTTCACATTTCAGACTTATCCTGGACGAAGAAAATTCGTCATCCCGGGGAAGTTGTGAAAAAAGGAGAAAGAATTGATGTACTCGTTCTTTCCGTAGATGTTGAACAGAGAAAAATCTCTCTTGGTCACAAACAAATTCAACTTAATCCTTGGGATACATTCGAAACGTCCTATGCAGTCGGTACAGAAACCAAAGCAAAAGTCGTTCGCATAATCGAAAAGGGTGTAATTGTTGAACTTCCTCTTGATGTTGATGGATTTGTTCCTACAAGTCATCTCTCAACAGCGAAGATCAAAAATATTACGCTTCATTTTCCGATTGATTCTCAAATTGACTTAGAAGTAATTGAGTTCGATAAGGAAAACAAAAAAATCGTATTAAGCTCGTTAGCCTATCTAAAAGATAAAGATGAGGCGCTCATCCAAGAATACATCACTTCTCATAAACTTGAGAAAATGTCTCCTCAGGATGTGATGACAGCTGATACTGTTACTGTTAATTCAGCAGATTTCCCGAACTTCGAATTACCTGAAGAAAGTCTTGCTCCTCCAAAATCAGTGCAAGAATAATTTCGGAAGTCAAAAAACATGATTAAGGCAAAGAGACATGGCGCAGTTGTCATGTCTCTGCCATTTTAAAGAAAATGAAAAAAGTAGCATTACATACTCTGGGGTGCAAACTCAACTTTTCGGAAACCGCAACAATAGGAAAGCAGTTTACGACAAGAGGTTTTTCTGTTGTTGATTTTTTCGACGATGCGGACGTCTATGTTCTGAATACTTGTTCAGTAACAGAGAACGCTGAAAAAGAATGCCGCCAATTAATTAGGCGAGTTTTGCGGAAAAATCCCAAAGCATTCGTAATTGTAACCGGATGTTATGCTCAGTTGCGTCCGGAAGAGATTGCAAAAATTGAAGGAGTGGACGCTGTTCTTGGTAGCAACGAAAAATTCGATCTCTTCTCTTATTTAAATGATTTTAAAAAGAAAGAACTTACCTGCATTAACGTCTCGCCGCACGATGAGTTGACAGATCATTTTGGATTAGCCTCGTCAACAAATATTGACGCCCGAACCCGGGCTTACTTTAAAATTCAAGATGGCTGTGATTATAAGTGCTCCTATTGCACTATACCGCTGGCGAGAGGCGGCAGCAGAAGTCTGGCTCCGCAAAAGGTTTTGGAAGAATTCCGCTCAATTGTAGCACAAGGATATAAAGAGATAATTCTTACCGGTGTGAACGTCGGAGATTACGGTAAATCCGTTCATAAGGATTTTTACAATCTTTTAAAAGAACTGGTTGAAGTTGAGGGAGATTTTAGAATTAGAATTAGCTCGATTGAACCGAACTTACTTACTGATGAAATTCTTCAGCTTACCAAATCAACGGAAAAGTTGTGTAATCATTTTCATATTCCGCTTCAATCGGGAAGTAATAAAATTCTGAAATTGATGCAGCGCCGGTATACGACCGAAGATTACCAAAAATTGATTTCGTCAATAAATTTGTTAGATGATGAAATTGGAATCGGTGTTGATGTTATTACCGGATTCCCCGGAGAAACTGAAGAAGATTTTCAAGAAACCTATAGATTGTTGAATGAACTTCCTATTTCATATCTCCATGTATTTACCTATTCGGAACGGCCAAACACCAAAGCGCTTGAACTGAATGGGAAAGTTTCCGGTGAAGAGAAAAAAAGAAGAAGTTCTCTTTTGAGAATTTTAAGTGACAAAAAACGGTTCGCGTTTCATAAAAGATTTGAGGGGAAGCCCGAACGCGTTTTATTTGAAGAGACCAATGATAATGGAATTATCAAAGGGTTTACTCCAAACTATATTAGAGTCTTCCATCCTTTTGCTTCTCATTTGCCAAATCAGTTTAAAGAAGTGAATATCTCGAAAGCGTTTGGGAATTATTGTCAAGGATTAGTTGAAGGGGAAAATTTTTCTGTTGAACGCATTGCAGTTTGTACACCCTTACACGCAATTTGGAAAACATTTACATAGATTTTGAGAATCATTTTTAACATTTTCTCCTCATTTCTACCCCAAAAAAGCCCAACTATGGGGTGTTTTCCCCTTTAGAGTGTGACAAAATGTCACACTCTAATATACACAGCCTTTTTAGTAATTCATTATCAAAAGTTCTACACTCTTCGGCTTGGCAATGCCTCTCCCTTTTGAGCGGACCGACCCTGATGAATGCTTCACGCAATCCTTTTTTATTATCCGGTATTTCCCGTAAAGCTTTTGCGTTTAACTGCGTTTGAATAGCGGAAGTAACTCCGTTCAAATAACTAAACTCGGTATTATCGATGACACCTCCGCCAATTTTAGAGGCATCAATACCATTAGGCATATTTTACCGGATCGGCAAGGTTGGTTATTTTATAACCGCTCAGCGATAAATCGCCGGAAAACTTAATTTGTCTCGAACCTTCAATTTTTGTAACTGACATGATAATGTCTCCTTATATTTATTCTAAATCTTATTCTTACTTCTTACTACTAACTACCGATCCGCCTTTGCGGACTAATTCGTAATTATCTCAACGCATTCAACTTCGCTTTTCTCTTTAGCGCAATTTTCTTTTAAAGCAGTGAGGTAAAAGAACCGCCCGTTAAGTTCAACTTTGTTCGCCGGAGAAAACCCGTCTTCAAGCACGGTAATTGCGCGCTTGCGGCTCATTCTTCCTTTTAACCGGTACCAATCATTCGCCAATATCCACCCCGTCTCATTGGCGCTAAAGCCAGGTTCGGCAAGTCCAATAAAATAATTCGTGCCCAAATCGACCATGTAGAATTTTGTCCCGCCAACTAACACAAACAAGTCTCGGAAATAATGAAGGGCCACCATCCCCTCATCTGGAGTGTTAAAGGAAACATCGGAACAAAGCTTAAATCCGTAAGTGAATTTTATCTGTTCATGATAAACAATCGTCACCGG
>Ga0172370_10001904_pt1 | contig 30899 bp, 29 predicted proteins | sample LakKiv5m_FD_114538 | JGI IMG/M metagenome (GOLD analysis project Ga0172370, IMG submission 114538) | Freshwater microbial communities from Kabuno Bay, South-Kivu, Congo - kab_022012_11.5m | ecosystem: Environmental > Aquatic > Freshwater > Lake | place: Democratic Republic of the Congo...
ATCCAGGGAACTCAGTTGTTATATGTGACAAATACGGATGCCAACATCTTTATGACTATTGATAAACAACAATATTTTATCCTGATTTCCGGACGGTGGTATAAAAGTTCAGGATTCTCTGGACCCTGGAACTTTGTTTCTTCGGATAAATTGCCGGCTGATTTTGTAAAGATCCCTGAAGGATCGGAAAAGGATATAGTTCTGGCCTCCGTTGCCGGCACCGATGCAGCAAAAGAAGCGGTAATGGATGCACAAATCCCGCAGACTGCTGCCGTCGACCGGAAGACAGCTACCTGTACAGTCAAATATGATGGTGAGCCCAGGTTTGAACAAATCAAGGGAACTTTATTGTATCGGGCAGTCAACACAGGCAGTATCGTGATATTGTCGAATAAAACCTATTTTGTTTGTGAAAATGCCGTATGGTTTACCGGAAACTCGGCAAAAGGACCCTGGATCGTTGCCACAGAAATTCCGGCTGATATCCAGAAAATTCCACCGGAAAATCCAGCCTATAACGTAAAATATGTTTATATATATGATGTTCAGCCTACTGTGGTTTATATGGGCTATCTTCCCGGTTATGTAGGATGTTATGTTTACGGACCGACAATAGTTTACGGAACCGGATTCCCTTATGCCTGTTGGTATGGGCCTTACTACTATCCCATGCCGGTGACCTGGGGATTCAGCATGCAATATAATCCCTGGTGCGGATGGAGTATGGGTCTCGGTGTCTCTGTAGGTTTCTTTCATTTCGGGGTTTGGGGTCCGGTAGGATATGGAGGATGGTGGGGACCACCTATGTACCGGCCACCATACTTTGTTCCTTATAACCATTATTACGGAAGAGGCCCGACATACGTTCGGAATACAACGATCAATGTCAATAATGTAAATGTGAATCGCAATAATTTTAACCAGAATAACATTTACAACAATCATAGAAGCGGGGTTCAGCCGGTGACGCAACCGGCCAGCCGCGCTGGTGGGACGTCAGGTACACAGCCGGTCAACCGTCAGGGTGTGGCAGGTAACAGGAATCAACCGGCCACCAATGATGTCAGGAGTGGTCAGGGAAATAATGCATCAAAAGCAAAGAATGCCCAGAACAATGTTTACACCGATCGGGATGGTAATGTTTATAGGAAGAATGGCAATAACTGGGAACAGAACACCGGAAAGAACTGGCAATCCACCGATGGAAGGAGTTCAGGTAATCAGCAATCAAATGCCCGCCCATCCGATACAAAGCAGTCATCAGGGTTTGACCGTCAGAACATGGATCGTCAGAATGCCGACCGCAACCGGTCGTTACAACAGAATATGAACCGCAGCAACTATCAGCGTAGCGCAGGAAGTATGGGAGGAGGTTACCGTGGAGCGGGTAGCCGTGGCGGAAGACGATAAAAGATTACCGTACAATTAGGACAATTCCGACTTTAAGATTCAGCATCATCAAATCCTTGGAGTTCCAGTTATTGTCAAAGTCAATTTTATTGGTAGTCCATTTATAGTTGAAAGCTATAAGCCCACCCCAATTTGAAAACTTGCCAAATTTAACGAGTGCACCTATTTCCGGAGTTAAGGAAAAATCCCAACGGGTGTTATAGATATCATACTCCTGTACAAGTAAGTGATGTTCCATGTAATCACCGCCGATTCCAAGTCCGATATAGGGAGATACCAGTTTATCCGGCATGAAATGGTAAGCGATAACGCCTTGAAAAGGCACCATCCAGGTGAAACGGTAGTTTGTCGCAGTTATCGCATCGCCGGCCGTACCGTAAAAGGTTTCATAGCCGTAACTTTGACTTACACGTTGCCAGCTAATGTTAAAACCGGCAGTAAGTCCGCCTTTGATCAGATAACGTCCGCCGAAATCAAATCCGGCCGGACTGCCGTTGCTGACCCATTTATTAAAATCACCCAGAGTGAAGGTGGTATTCCAGGAAAAGGTATAATAGCTGCTTGGTGTAAATCCTACGGAAGGTTTATCCTGACCCTGTGCAAAACCTGCAAAAAGGATAGATACTATAAAAATCACAATTATCTTTTTCATATTGCTTCTCTTTTTGAGGTTATTGATTATTTGGAAAATACCTTTGTTTGCCTGAAAGCCTGATCAATGCTTTCTTTTATCTGATTCAGCGTATGACTGTTCGTCAGCAAGGCGCGGATATACGCATTCCATCTGATGTACATCTTTCCGTCAGGCGTAACATTTTTGAGGTCAACCATCTCGATCAGTAAAGTACCCGTTGAATAGGATGTGATATATGTAGGATAATAGGGGTAGTAATAACCTCCTCCACCCCAGTACCAGGGTGGAAAATAACCTGGGTATCCCCAGTACCATCCCGGATAATAAACCTGAACATTAATATTTTTCACTGCTGCAACGTTAATCCCAAGATCCGGATTCTGGTTCTTGTTAACTAGTACGTATCCCCTGGAGGTCATGTTCTGAGTGATCTGGTTCAAAACCGCCTGTGCATCTGCATCTAGAACCTTCCCACTGTCGGTCGGAGAAATATATGCGATGGAATCGACAATAGAAAAGGTCTTGAACTGATTGAATTTAATACTCGTGTCGTACTTTGTGTAAATCACCAGATCTTCGAGTAAACGATCCGATGTAGGTGGATACTTGGAACAGGATGTCACGAGAAACAACCATGTCATAAGCAAGATTAAAAGAATTTTTGGTTTCATAACGTTTAAATTTGGATTATACTGAAATTTAGGATCATGTTATAATATTACAGCTTGACTGCACAGACAGCCTGGAGGGCATAGAGCCAGTCTGAGGCTTTTCCGAAATTCAAAACTTTGAATTCACCCCCAACCTGCCAATGCTTTGTGAGCGGGTAGATATAAGAAGCAGAGAACTGATAGTTCGATAAAGACAAGATCGTACTGCTAATCGTTGCATTTGCACCTTTAACTTTGTTGAACATCACTGCAAGTCCTGCTCCGGCGCTCAGATAAAAATGGTCGACAATCCTCATCCTGACCGTCAGTAAAAGCGGTATTGCCGACATACCCGCCTGACCAGCAACATCGGTATTGGTCTTACTTTTAACCGTGTACAACTTATAAAAACCTGTTTCGAGGCCGAGACTCAGGCGAAATTCAGGTTCCCAGAAAAATTTTAATGAAAGCCCGGCAGAATTTATGGTTGCGTTGTCCTTCCCTATTTCAAGTGTGTTTATGTAATGGGTCCACCCCAGGCCAATTGCCAGGGAATAATGGTTATTACGTTTTACACTTATGCTATCCTTTTGCTGTGGATACATTATCGCCGGAAAAAAGATAAAAAGAAAGACCAGGAATGTCAGTTTTTTAGCCATAAACGATTATTGTGTATAGTGATTAAAGGCGACCACATAAGGATAATTCGTTAGCAATCCGTCGAAAAGACCGTTAATGACATAATCCCGGATCCAGGCCGGGTTGTCGATGGTCCAGCAAACAGCAAGTCTCCCTTCGTCATGCATCTGCTGAACAAGGTCATTCTGGGTTCCCAGGGTCCAGCGGGGCGCCCAAACCCTGGAATTGACTTTTCTGATATCATCTATTGTCAATTCACAGAGAGAGGGAATATTCTGATAATCAGGATAGGTCATCAGGTCGTCAAGGACGTCAGTTGAGGGAATCCCGACAACGATCAAAATATCCCGATTCTTGTCTTTGGCCCGCTGAATCATTTGTTGCTGGATCGGGATCACTTTTGCCATAGCATCCCTGTTCGCCTTCATATCCATGTACACAAAACGCAGAAGTGTGCTGTCGATGGTAAATATGAGCGCCTCTTCAAGTGTCGGGATCATCTCGTCATGTATAAGCCGTACAAAATTTGAAAGCTGTGCCCACGAATAATCTTCGATCGGACCTGCAAGGGGGCCCTTCCTGGTAAGACGGGTGTTTATATCTGGGTCGTGGTACAGAAAAGGTATACCGTCACGGGTCAGGCGAACATCCATTTCAATCCCGGTAGATCCGAATTTTTCGGTATAATTTATCATGGCAATACTGTTCTCTGATACCGGCAACCGGTCGGATGTTCTTCCTCCGCAGCGATGTGACAGGATATAGTAATTGCTGTTTTTCACTTTTTCCGAGAAGGGCCGTGTATAATGAAGGATAAGAGGTTGATCGGGAATTCCGTTTTGAATGCCGGTGGCGCCGCGGATAATGATGGTCTGGTTACCGTTTCCGGTCAGAATTGTTGTACCTCCTTCATCCCTTGCGATATAAAAAGAAGCAAGACCTGTGGCGTCGCTGTATCCATCGCGCCAATATCCCTGTAGAAAAATAACTGAATCGAGATGGCCAACCCGCAAAACAAAGTATTTACCATTGTTATTGGCAATCAGAAGTCCGGTGCGGTTCCATTTTAAGATGACGTTGTCACCAAAAAAATCCGGACCGTATGCGACAGTATAGACGCCTTCCATCAGCACCCTGGATGGTGATATCAAAGGATAGGTTTCATTTATAAAGGAATTGGGCCCGGCTGTAGGGACAGGGACTGTGGTATCTTTGTTGCAGCCGTATAAGATCAGCAATAGCAACGTCAGTTTATTAAAATTGATCCTCATAGTATCCAGGTAAAAGAAAGTTCAGGAATATGATAAAAGCGGTTAAATGTGGTAAATAACATCCAGGTAGGCCAGTAGAATTTTTCGTAATTGTCCTTCAGGCCGATCACGAATACATGGTGTTTCCACAACCGTTGTTCAATATACAATCCAACGGTGATCCCGTTAAAAAAGTTTTTTGTGCGTGTCAGTTCGTTCTCCCCGCTGGTCTGGGAGACACGACCCACCAAAACTATTTCCCCTTTCAGGGTAAGTGCAACGTCCTTCACCTTGTATCCCAGAGAAAGGTTCGGATAGTGGATCCAGGCCGACGAGCTGTTGTCGAAACCGGCTTGTTTCAATTGTCCATAGATAAAAGCCACATCCCATCCCACATTGATGCCGAAGTTTTTGTAATTGAATCCAAGGTGCGGTCCCAAAGCAAACTGGTTCGATACGACTATAGTGGTTACATCACCCTCCAGGGAGAACTTCCAGGGCAAACCAAAGACCATGTGAATATTCACAAGTGGCGCCTGGATTGCATTTTCAAGCAGATCTTTCGGAGGCAGAACCATTTGTAATCCTGCAGCGATCTGGAATCCCCATAATTTATGCTGATGCGGGAACCGGATACATTTACCCTTCAGGTCGAAGGTGTCTTTCTTTGGCAGTTCCTGCCCTCCGGCTGAATATAAAAATATGAGTAATAGAAGAAGAACGAGCGGAAATTTCAACTTCATGATATAAGTATTAAGACACAGTGACAGCAAATATAAAATATTTAATCAGAAAACTAATTAGATATAATAAATAGGATTAAATTAAAATGAAAATCAATTAGTCAATAGAATGGAGAGAAAAGAAATGAAAGCCCCATGGTTTTAAACCCACATACAAACCTTGTCCCGTCATCTCATTCCCATCTCTTTCATATTGATCGCCAGAAAGCAAATCATCCAATCTCCATTGAAGTCCTTCCATCTCTTCATAAGATAAGCAAACTTTACCTTGTGAGTCGTATCCGCAATAATTAATAACAATAAGACGATATTCTTTTTGTCCTTTCCACGACCAGGCAAGAAGGTTTTGGAAGGACGAATTATCAGGCCAGCCACGACATTCACACAATCGCCATGAACCAGTATAAAACACGGATTCTGAAACAACCTCGAAAACTCTTTTATAAAATTCCTTTAATCCTATTTTTGTATATTCCCATGGCCTTCTGCGTAGAAATACCGGTAATTTAACAGTGCGTCCGTCAAGCTGCCCTTCATGAAATAACCTGGCTCCCGGCAAGGTTGCTATAGCGAGGGCTGCAGCCTTTTTCCTTTCCTCCTGAAATAAACTCAGAGCCCGTGGTTCGTCGTGATTTTCGATGAACCTGACAAGTTTTCTCTGGAATGACAGATCAGCTTTAAGATGCAGGCGAATATCTGTCACATTGCCCTTTTCCAGTAAATCATATAGTCGCTTGTCATAACAAAAATCGAAACCCTGTTGTTGAAGTTGCCATTCCAGATCCCAGTATGCTTCAGCGATAAAAAGAAAGAAAGGATAAGAAGATTTAATGGAGCTGATCAGCTCGGTCCAATAAACTTTGGGTTGGGGTATTCCGGCTCGTTCTCCCCAGGTTCGCCCGAATATTTCATTCATTACAAGCATCGCCATATCGCACCGGAGCCCGTCACATTGTGATGCAATCTCCAAAAGCGTTTCACGGATCGCATCTCTATACCCACCATTGAATGCATTTACCTGCAACACATCCTGCCAGGCAGGGAAAAACGGATCCTTTCCGCATGCAAAGACTTTGTTTCCCAGCTTTACATAAGTGATTGGATCTTTTTCCAAATCCTCATCAGTCCCCTGGATAAAGAATTCAGGATGTTCCATAACCCAGGGATGATCGTGAGCCAGATGGTTAGGAACAAAATCGAGTATCAAACGGATACCGCGCCGTGCAAGCTCATCGCGTGCGATCTTAAGTCCTTCGGTACCTCCCATATGTTCGTCAACGATAAAACGTTTGACACAATAAGGTGAACCAACATTATCTTCAGGGGTAAAATCCGGAAGCGCCCTGTAAAAATCGGATAGATTTCCGGGATGGCCGTTGGAAATGGCAATTCCGGCTGGACTCCTCTCCCAAACACCCATGAGCCACACGGCATCAAATTTCAAACAGGCCAGTTCATTCCAAACATCGGCCGGAACAGAGGCGAGGGTAACTGCTCTTTTTTCCCGGATGCTTAAATCATGAAGCCATACCCAGGTGTTTATCTCATAAACTAATGGATTTGAGGGAAAGGGATCCATCTAAAATAAAATCAGTTTGCATTTGCTAATATACGACATAAACCTGTCTTTTAAAAATTCAAGGATTTTTCCATTTCTGCCCGTTTTTATCAAGCCCGCAACACCTTATTAGAAATAGACATGGCGGGAGTAATAGAAACAGTTGATTGAAGAGGATTAGCATCTGGGATCTTGTAATAATCAAAATCCTGAATACCGGGATATAAAATGGATTGCCCCTTCCGGATTAATCCCCAGCCATAAAATTGCTAAAGTTACCAGGCAGAGAACGAGTTTTCCTGCTAATGAAATCGCAGGGAAGGTCACTTCATTTGCAGGTGAGAAGAGGGTTGTTATGACACGTAAATAATAATATAATCCGATTACGCTATTTATGATAAGGCTGATCACAAGGATCCAGAGACCTGAATCTATTCCTGTAAAAACAAGATAGAATTTTGCCATGAATCCTGTCGTAATGGGGATTCCGGCAAGTGAAAGAAGCGCTAAAGTGAAAACGATTGCGATCCACGGGCGTTTCCAGAATAAACCGGTGTAATCTTTAAGTTTATCAGCATCGTTATCACGGCCCGACAGAAGTGTAATAACACCGAATGCCCCAAGTGTTGTTATTATATAGGAAACAATATAAAAAACAGCCGCATAGATCCCCTCTTTGTTACCCATCAGAAGGGTGACCAACAGATACCCCATGTTGGCAATAGAGGAATATGCCAATATACGTTTTAAATTTTGTTGCCGGATGGCCAGGAGGTTTCCGACAAACATTGTAAGAACAGCAACGACTGTGATCATCAGGATAAAATTGTGATTCCGGAATCCATAAATGGCATAGAAAAACCTTAGTAGTACAGCCATCACAGCCCCTTTTGATACGGTTGCAATAAATGTTGTAACAGGTACCGGGGCGCCTTCATAAACATCTGGCGTCCACATATGGAATGGTACCAGCGCCAGTTTAAATCCAATCCCCACCACCATAATGCTAAAGCCTGTCAGAAGCAGCGGTGTGGAATATTCCGATGATTTCAGAACTAGGGCTATTTTACTAAATTCGAGCGCGCCGGTATTCAAATAGATCAATCCCATACCGAATAATAAGAATGCCGACGATACCGAAGCAAGGACGAGGTATTTCACCGCCGCCTCAACCGAATTCCTGCGTGATCGCCTGTAAGCGATCAGTACATAAAGGGAGATACTAAGGGTTTCAAGACCCAGAAATAATGTTACGAAGTTGCATGCAGCAGCTAAGATCAGAGATCCTAATACAGCCGTAAAAAGAATGATAAAATATTCTTCCCGTTCACTCTCCTGGTATAATAAATACCGGTGTGATAAAATTGTAACAAGCATGCTGGTAAGGATGATCATCCCGAAAAAAAAGATTGTAAACCCGTCAAAAATAAATAGTGGTGAAATGGTGTGGGGAATTGCGGGTAAAAGAAAGTAAACGGAAAGAAAAGCAATCATGAAGGCAATCAGCGAAAATCCATAAATTAGTTTATAGTTTCTTTTTAACGCAAGAATAAGCATCATAATCACAGGTGCACCTGCAATTATCATTAAAGGGGTAAGGCACAAGAAATCTTCCCTTATCATGGAATTGATTTTAATAAAATTGATTTTGAAGGTAATGTATTTTCAATCGGATCCAATGTTTTCAATATCGAAGGTTCTGCAGTATCCATAACCTTTTGAGGGAATAAACCAAGATAAACGATCAGAATCACAAGAAAAGCTGAGATAAACTTTTCACGAACCGAAAGATCCGGTATTTTCCAGATTGTGATTTCCTTACCGAGGAAAACTTTTTGTACGATTCTTAAGGCATATATCGTTCCGGCGACAAGTCCGACGCTTGCGATGCAGGTCATGATTATATTAGCTTTAAAAGCGCCGGTAAGGATTAAAAATTCGGCAATGAAATTTCCTAATCCGGGCAATCCGAGCGAAGCCATGGCAAATATCATCCCCACTGCCCCCATCAAAGGAATTTGCTTCCATAATCCACCCATTTTTGCGATATCCCTTGTATGGATGCGTTCATAAAGCTGTCCGACCAATATGAATAAAGCACCAGTACTTATGGCATGGGCAATGATCTGCATAATTACGCCCTGGAAGGCAATCCTGTTGAATGCATAGACACCGAGGATGACGAAGCCCATGTGACTTACGCTGGTGTATGCAACCAGTCGTTTCAGGTCGGTTTGGGCAAATGCAAGCTTTGCCCCGTACAGGATCCCGATCACTCCAAGTATCATCCCGAAGGGAGCAAAACTGACAGATGCTTCCGGGAACAGGGGTAATACAAAACGAAGGATCCCATATGCTCCGGTCTTAAGCAAAAGTCCGGCCAGGATAACGCTCCCTGCCGTCGGGGCTTCAGAGTGTGCATCAGGCAGCCAGTTATGTAATGGCACAACCGGCAATTTAACCAGGAAGGCAGCTAAAAATCCTGTCATCAGAAGGAAAGCCACTGGTGCCGGCATGGATGTTCCCAGCAAGTGATCATAATCGAATGTGTATGTTCCGCTGGCCCTGCCATGAATAAAATACAATGCAAGGATTGATAAAAACATGAGCAAACCGCTTGCCTGGGTATAAAGGAAAAATTTGTAGGCGGCATAAATGCGATTTTCATGTCCCCAGATGTTGATCAGGAAATACATGGGAACAAGCATCAATTCCCAGAAAAAATAAAAGAGAAACAGGTCCAGAGATAGAAATACACCGGCTATTCCGGCTAATATCCATAAAATGTTGAAGTGGAAGAAGCCTGTTTTTTCATGAATCTCTTTCCATGAAATCAATACGGAAACCAATCCAAGAATGATTGTAAGGAATAGAAGAAGGATGCTAAGTCCGTCAATTGCGAGATGCAGACCGATACCCAACGTCGGGATCCAGTTCAACTTATAGTCGATCCACCATGTATTTTGGCTTGCCTCAGGATGGTCATTCCATATCCAGATCAAGAGGATCAGATCGGCCGAAAGGGCAACAAGCGATATGATACGCGAAAGTAGTTGGCTCCACTTTCCGATGATCCCGGCAAAAATGCCTCCCACCAATAAAATCAATATCAGGTACAGGAGTATCATACGTTCATTAGAATTGTCAATATGAAAACAATACCAATCGCAAAGCCCATAACGTACCATCTTAATTTTCCGTTTTGCGTAAGGCTAAGCAAACGGGTGAATAATAGTGTTATCCGGGCTATGGTAGAATTGAAAATATCGATAAAGTCGTTTTTATCTATTTCAGCAAGCCATACAACAGGTTTAACGAAGAGAGTATCATAAACTCTGTCGAAGCCCCACCCGGTGCAAAAGAAGTCGCTTAACCGGTTTTTATTAAATGAATTGCCAAGGGCAGGTTTCTTCCAATATGCTACGTATGCAAGGTAAATTCCCAGTAGCGAAACAACCGCAGCGAGGAGCTGAAACATCACTTCGGAGACATTCCCGTGTGTCACCTTTATTACAGGAAGCACCGTGTTTAAGAATCCGGAGAATAACTGAACATGACCCATCGATTCCGGCAATTCAATAAATCCTGCCACCAGTGAAAGCACTGCAAGGATCACAATTGGGATTACTATCAGGCGGCCTGGCTGATGTGACGGTTCTGTTCCCGTTTCGCCGAAAAAAACAAGGAATACCAGTCTGAAGGTATAAAGGGAAGTCAGAAAAGCGCCGGCTAATCCGGCTGCCCACAACCAGGGATTACCTTCGTTTGCCGACCATGCAAACCATAGTATCTGGTCTTTGCTGTAAAATCCTGCCGTGATCAGCGGCAAGGCCGCCAATGACGCCGAACCGATCAGGAATGTCCAGAAGACGACAGGAAGTTTCTTTCTTAATCCTCCCATCTTAAAAATATCATGTTCCTCGTTCAATACAAGTATCACTGCCCCCCCTGCAAGGAAGAGAAGCGCCTTGAAGAAAGCATGCACCATGAAATGAAAAATCCCTGCCGACCATGCCCCTACGCCAAGCGCCAGGAACATATACCCTATCTGGCTGATTGTTGAATACGCGAGAACCCGCTTCAGGTCGTGCTGGGTGAGAGCGCTGAATCCGGCAAGAAGAAGAGTTAACGCACCAATAACCGCCACAGCCATCTGAACGGCCGGGGCAAGCGTGAAAAGGACATGCGTACGGGCGATCAGGTAAACACCGGCGGTCACCATCGTGGCAGCATGGATCAAAGCGCTCACAGGTGAAGGACCGGCCATAGCGTCGGGTAACCATGTTTGTAACGGCAATTGAGCCGATTTGCCGAGAGCGCCTCCTAATAATAAAACAGCAGCCCAGGCAGCAAGTGATGATCCCTGTCCCCATTTAACCGGAGCCTGTAACATCAACTCCCGGATGTTCAGCGTATTCAGGTTAATGAAAAGAAGAAAGAGTCCTATGATCATAGCGGTGTCGCCAATACGCGTAATAATGAATGCTTTCCTTGCTGCATAACCGTTGGCAGGCTCCCGGTACCAGAAACCGATGAGTAAATAGCTGCATAATCCGACACCTTCCCATCCGAGATATAACAGTAACAGATTATCGGCCAGCACCAGGATCAACATCGAACTTACAAAAAGGTTCATATAGGCAAAAAAACGAGAATAACCCTCATCATCCGCCATGAATTCAACGGAGTACAAATGGATCAGCGACCCAACGAGTGTGATGACAAAGATGAAAACCAGGGAGAGGGCATCCAACCGGAAGGCGATCGGCGCCGTCAGTCCCCCGGTATTTACCCAATCCAATAATGAAACTACAACCGCTCCATCCTGAGGGGGTGAGACTAAAAATAGATATCCAATGATCAGGGTCAGCAAAGCTGGGATTCCGACCATACCTGTTCCTATGAAAGCGATCCACTTACGCGGGATCTTCCCACCCAGGATGGAGAGGGTCAGGAATCCCAATAAGGGTAAAAGCGGGATCAGTGTAAGGAGGATGGTCATCTTTTTTAATTTGTTTCCTTTAGATTATTCAGTTCATCCACATCCAGAGTTTTGAAATGATGAAACATCTGAAGGATGATCGCCAGTGCCACCGAGACTTCCGTGGCGGTGACCGCAAGCATGAAGATGAACATCACCTGTCCATCAACCTGTGCCCAGTGAGCTCCGGCAATTACGAAAACCATACCTGCGCTGTTGAACATGACTTCAATCGACATCAGCATGTATATGACGTTTCTTCTGACCAAAAGCCCGATAAGCCCCATCAGGAAAAGCAAGCCTGCAAACAAAATTTGAATTTCAATCGGAATAGTTACCATCTTTTTATTTTTAATTCTCCGAGTCGGCTTCCTTGATGATGTTCTCTTTTTTCAGGAAGCGGTGAATAACCTTTTTCTTCTGCCTGCCCAGATGATAAGCGCCTACGATACCTGCCAATAACAGCATGCCCGCGATCTCCACACCTAAAACATAGGTCGAAAAGAGTGATATACCCACCTGCTTCGGAGAAACAATCTGTCCGGCTATTTCCGCATGTGCCATTGTTTTTAACACATAAAGAAAATCGATCAGTAGTATAGTGGTCAGAATAGAAGGAATTATCCACATACGAGGTTTAAGCCAGTTCGACTCTGTTTCCCTTTCCATTCCCACATTCAGCATCATAATGACGAAAATAAAAAGCACCATGACAGCGCCTGCATATATTATGATCTCCAATGCAGCAATAAAAGGGGCTCCAAGTATGAAGAAAATAACCGAAACAGCAAGAAGCGAAACGATGAGGAAAAGCAGCGAATGAATGGCATTTCTGCCCGCAATCGCCAACCCTGTGGAGATCAGTGCAACTGCCGCGGCTATGTAAAAAATGGTATTCATCGTCAAACTACGTTAGGGCATCAAACTTTTAACATCGACCGGCGGTTGTTCATTTGTGCCTTCTCCCTTGCTTTTTACGCCAAAATCAACTCCTGCAACTTTATAGAAATTGTATCCGTGATATTTACCTTCTCCGCTGATCAGCAGGTGTTCTTTTTCATATACCATGTTCTGTCTGTAATATTCACCCATCTCGAAGTCGGATGTCAGTTGAATCGCATAGGTTGGACATGCTTCCTCGCAATACCCACAAAAAATACACCTTGAAAAGTTGATCCTGAAAAATTCCGGATATCTCCTTCTATTCTCATCTTCGGCGGCCTGTAAAGAAATACAGTCAACCGGGCAGGCTGCAGCGCATAAATAACACGCTACGCACCGCTCATTCCCGTCAGAATCCCTGCTGAGAATGATCCGTCCACGATAGCGTGGCGGAAGATATGGCTTTTCCTCAGGATACAATATGGTTTCACGCTTGTGAAAGGCGTGTAGAAAAGTGTACCATATGCTTCTCAGAATGCTGAACATCTCATTTAAAATATAACAACAGAGCGCCGGTTATAAGAATATTGATCAATGCCAGGGGTAAAAGTATTTTCCATCCTACTGACATCAGTTGATCATATCGAGGTCGTGGTAATGATGCTCTGAGGAGAATAAAGAAACAGATAAATACGCCGGTCTTTAAGAAGAACCAGACAATGGGAGGAAGGAAGGTAGGGCCAAGCCATCCTCCGAAAAACATGAGGGCGATAAGTGCAGAGATCAGTGTCACTCCCATATACTCTCCAACAAAAAACATCCCGAACTTCATACCTGAATATTCTGAATGGTATCCGGCTACCAGTTCACCTTCGGCTTCGGGTATATCGAACGGTAGCCTGTGTGTTTCGGCAATACCGGCAATCAGGAAGATCACAAATCCGATGAACTGCGGGATTATGAACCATCCGTGCCGTTGTGCTTCCACAATCTCACGAAGGTTAAAGCTGTCGGCCATCATCACAACTCCCATCAGTGAAAGACCCATGAAGACTTCATAAGTGAGCATCTGCGCGGAGGCCCTCATGGCGCCTAACAGTGAATATTTATTGTTCGACGCCCATCCGCCCAGAACAATACTGTAAACACCCAGGGAAGAGTTCCCCAGGAAGAAAAGCACGGCAATATTTGAGTCGAGGACATTGAATCCGGAAGTAAAAGGAACCACAGCAAATGTGAGAAGGATAGTTGCGATCAGGATTGCCGGCGCCATCACAAATACGGGTTTGTCGGAAAATGGAGGTACCCAGTCCTCTTTGAAAAATATCTTAATCATATCGGCAACAACCTGGGTTAACCCAAACGGTCCTACCCTGTTTGGTCCGTACCGGTCCTGCCATAAGCCAAGAAGCCTGCGCTCAACAAAGATCAATCCCGCTGCTATGGTTAACACGATGAATAATACTCCTGCTATGATCAAAATATTGAGCATCTACTTAACCTTTTTTATTGTTAACTTTCCCCATGCAGGTAGGTCAATGAATGACATCCCGGGCAGACCGACCGTTAATCCTGCGATCCCGGCAGGGATACTGTCTTTAATTTTTAGTTTTACTTCAATCGTTTGAGTTGCGAGTGTCAATTTGATCAGGTCATCATCCTTTCCTCCGATTTCTTCAGAATCACTGCGGTTCATCAAAACATACGGTTCCTCGATCCTCTCTGCAATCGCAGGACTCTTTGAGCTCAACTCTTCAGATCCGAAGATCCTGTTAACCGGGAAAACCATCCATTCGCTATTCTTGGGTTTGAATGGTAAATCAACAGGATCGAAAAATGAAAGGTGACCGGCTTCAGAAACCTCAATTAAGCGAATGCCCGGATCACCCCCTTTCATGGAACCATCCGGTTCATCGAGATAGAAATTTATTGCCTGATATGAATTCCAGCCAGGAACCCAATAATAGGAAATGAGAGAGGAAGGTGGGATCTCATCTGATCCTTCCATGCTGAAAACCAGTGGGGATCCGGGATCAACCGGTACTCCGGTTTCGTTTACGTTTATATTTGCTTTTATTGCCGTTCTTCCGCTGAACCGTATTGTTTGTCGTTTTATCTTTTCGTTCAGTATCCTGAAATCGGTTTCGGGCATATGTCCTTTGATCTTAGAAAAAACATTTAACCGGTCGGTCATTGTTATTACCACATCATCAAATTTCTCCCAGGAAACCATTTCACTATGAATGCTGTATTTGGCGAGATCCTTTATCTGCCGCCAGCTTTCCATTACAGAACCATCAGGAGGGAATACCCGGTAATAACGCTGTGCACGTCCTTCATTGCTGACAAGCGTTCCTTCAGATTCGGCAAAGGTTCCAACAGGCAAGAGGATATCGGCTTTGCGGGTCGTCTTATTCACAAGGTGATCGAGGACAATGACCGGATTACATTTTTCAAACAGGGAATCTAAAAACTCCTCATCGGCCCTTCTATACAAATCGTTTTCAAGAATAATCATACCGGTATATTCACTTCCGGCGATCGATTCTGATGCATCTTCAATAGATTTACCGTCCATCATTCCCAGTCCCATGCTGTTGCATTCGGGCATGAGAAAGCTGAGGAGGACTTTTTTCCCGTTCAAGTTAAGAGCTTCTGCAATATTCGCTGCCGCATAAATCAGATCCCGACTACCGCTGTGAACTCCTGTAATAATTAATGGAGTTTTAGCGTCGTGGAAGACGCCGGCAATTCGTTGTGCAAGTTCCTTTTGTATTCCATCAGGATTGTTAACCGATGGCGCATTTTTATTTAAAATCGACGCAATTCCAAATCCCAGCCTTGCAATGTCTACCGGTGATGCCCGGTAAGTCCGTTCAGCCAGATCATCCAACTGGGTTGTGAAAGAGGAAGCAATGAAAATCGGGCATTTTACCCCTTGTGCTTTTTCCCTGCGGGCATAATCATCCCATCCGGCAATCCCTGAGTTCTTAATAGCCTCCATCTCCTTGTTCCGGGCTGCCTGCCTGACTGCAAGAGCTGTCATAGGCGCCGTTTGGGTTATATCCTCTCCGAGTATCAATACAGCATCCGCCTTTTCAATTTCCTTTAAGGATGGGGACCGGGCTGTGCCGTTCTTTAAGATGGAAATGGCTGTTTTAACAAGCTCATTGTCTTTCCGGGAAACACCGTGAAAGAAATTTTCCTTTCCTGCAAGAAAGGATAAAGCAAAATTAGCTTCAAGTGACGCCCTGGGAGAACCTATCCCAATCCATCTCTTTGCTCCGGAAAAGGCCTCCGTTAATTTTGTTGTGAGTTTCTCCGGAGTTGTTTCCTCAAGATTTTTATCTTTCGTGTTCCGTACCTGTGCTCTTCTTATACGTTGATCATCATTCACAAACTCATAGCCGAATCGGCCCCGGTCGCAAAGAAAATAGCCATTCACTGATCCGTTATACCTGCTCATGATACGACGAAGTACGCCATACCTCTCGCCAGCAATAATATTACATCCGACACTGCAATGAACGCAAACCGACGGTCCATTTGTCAGATCCCATTTACGCGTATAATGTCCTTTAAGTGTCTTGTCGGTAAACACGCCCGTCGGGCAAACTTCAACAAGATTTCCGCTGAATTCATTTTCAAGGTTTCCATCTTCATATCGTCCGAAATATATATTATTACGTGAACCAAATACCCCCAGATCCTTCCCTCCGGCATAATCATTATAAAAACGGACACAGCGGTAACACTGGATACACCGGTTCATTTCATGGTTTATGAAAGGTCCAAGCTCCTGGTTCTTATATGTCCTTTTTTTAAAATCAAAACGCCTGTAGTTATGGCCTGTCATGACCGTCATATCCTGGAGGTGACATTCGCCCCCTTCGTCACACACCGGGCAGTCGTGCGGATGGTTAGTCATCAGGCTTTCGATAATTGCGGTGCGGAATGCTTTTGCTTCAGGATCTTTTATCGAGACGACCATTCCATCTTTTATGGGTTCCATGCAAGACATGACTATTTTGCCTGTTTTGTCTTCGGTCGTTTTATATTTTGTTACTGCACACAACCTGCAGGCGCCTACTGATCCCAAGGCGGCATGATAACAAAAGTGCGGTACATAAATGCCAAGTGCAAGGCAGGTCTCGAGAAGATTCTTCCCTGGTTTTACTTCATAATATTTTCCATCGATCTGAATCCTGACCATCATGACCTCCAGGGACAATGTTTGTCATTTATGTGTTTCATAAAATCATCACGGAAATAAATTAGCCCGCTTTGCAAAGGCTCCATAGCGCCAGGGGCATGAGCACAAAAGGTATGACCCGGTCCGCAATATGTCGTATGAAATTTCAATATTTCAAGGTCGCTTTCCTTTCCTTTTCCGTCTTCGATAGATTTAAGGATTTCCTCCACCCAGGGTAGTCCTTCACGACATGGAGTGCACCAACCGCAACTTTCCAGGGCAAAGAATTTTATCAGATTATGGATAAAGGCGACGGGACAGGTCTTATCATCGAGAATAATGATCGTCCCCGTTCCCAACCTGCTGTTCAACGGTACCAGAGAAGCGAAGTCCATCGTAACATCCATCTGGCTTTCAATTATGAAATCAGTTGATGCCCCACCGGGTAACGCGCCTCTGATTTTATAACCGTCCCTCATGCCACCGGCATAATTTTCAATGATCTCCCGCATTGGAGTCCCCAGTGGTAACTCCCAGAGTCCCGGATTCTTTACCCTGCCGCAAACACCATATATCTTCGTTCCTCCCTCGCCTGTACGACTTATACTTTTGAACCATGCTGCGCCATTTTCCAGGATATGGGGTATGTTGGACAAGGTTTCGACATTATTAACCACTGTCGGTTTGCCAAAGAGCCCGCTGATTGCCGGATAAGGAGGCTTGTCCCTTGGAACGGCCCGTTTCCCTTCGAGTGAATTGAGCAGACCTGTTTCTTCCCCGCATATATAACGGCCGGCACTGGTATGCACATAGAGATCGAGATCATATCCCGAATTGAGGATATTTTTTCCCAGGTATCCTGCTTCATAGGCCTGGGCAATTGCTTTCATTAAGATGATTTCGGATTTTTTATAGGCCCATCGCAGGAAGATATAGGCTTTATCTGCCTTGATTGCATAAGCGGAGATTATCATCCCTGCAATCAGCTGGTGGGGATGTTGTTCCAGTAATAACCTGTCTTTAAAAGATCCGGGTTCCATTTCATCGGCATTGCAAACCAGGTATCTTGATGGCTCAGCTACTTTGTCGGCAGGAATATAACTCCATTTAATCCCTGCCGGAAAACCTGCACCTCCCCTGCCCAGCAAATTGGCTGCTTTCACCTCATTGATAACCTCGGCCGGAGCCATCTCTTTCAAAACCTTACGGAGAATCTGGTATCCTCCGTCCCGAACATAATTTTTCAGTTCGAGTTGTGATCCATCCGGCCTGATATGTTTTGTTAAAGGCTTCTCCATTGGCGCTCAGACATATTTTTCCAATAGCTTATCTATATTCTCAACCGTTAAATTGTTGTAAAGGTCATTGTTGATCATCATGGCAGGTGCATGGTCGCAATCACCCAGGCATGACACTGGAAGTAATGTGAACCGTTTATCCAGCGTAGTCTCTCCGAAACGGATGCCCAGTATTTCAAAGATGCGGTCATAAACCGACTCATAACCCAGGATCATGCAGGTTATTCCATCGCAGATCAGGATCACATGACGGCCGACCTCATGACGGTATATCCTGCTGTAAAATGTTGCAACACTGTCAACCTGTTCTGTCGATAAGGCTAAGAGTCCGGCAATATCCCTGACCGATTCATCAGTAATCCACCCCCGGTGTTTCTGAACTATTTTCAATGCATCCAGGCAGGCAACCGCAGGATAAGGATAAAGTTTTACTTCTTCCAGAATTTCGTGTTTTTCTTTTTCTGTCAACATTGTCCTTATTTATCTGTCAAGATCCGCCAAAACAAAATCCATCGCGCCTAAAATTGCAAGCAAGTCGGGAATGGTGTAACCTTTACTTATCAGTGGCGCCATTTGAACATGGGGAAATGACGGGGTACGTATCCTTGCCCGGTACGCCGAAGAGCTTCCGTCGCTCACAAGGTAATAACCGTTACTTCCTTTTGCCCCTTCAACAGGGATCATCGCTTCACCTGCGGGGATCACGGGACCCCACGAAACAGCAAGGAAGTGGGTGATGAGCGTTTCAATATCTGTCATGGTATTTTCCTTCCGCGGCGGTGTTGCAAGAGGATGATCCGATTTATATTTTCCGGCCGGCATGTTATCGATACATTGCTGAATTATACGCAGGCTCTGACGCATCTCTTCCATTCGTACCAGGGCGCGGTCATAACAGTCGCCATTTTTGCCAAGCGGGATCTCAAATTCAAACTGGTCTATACCGGAATATGGTCTCTTCTTGCGGTAATCAAAATTATATCCCGTTGCGCGTAATCCGGCTCCGGTGATGCCCCATTCAATAGCTTCTTCAGTGGTGAACACACCTATCCCGACCGTCCTTGCCTTAAAGATGCTGTTTCTTATCACAACCTTATCATATTCCCTGAGTCGTTTTGGGAGATAATCTACAAAGGCCTGCATGGCTTTTTGCCACCCGTCGGGGAGGTCGTTTGTAACCCCTCCTATTCTGAACCACGAGGGATGCATCCGCCCGCCGGTAATTGCTGAAACCAGATCGAACGCGCGCTCCCTGTCATTGAAAGTAAAGAACACGGGAGAAAGTTGTCCCATATCCTGAGCAAAAGTACCCAGCCAGACGAGATGGCTTTCTATGCGGAACAGTTCGCTCATCATGATACGGATCACTTTCGCACGATCAGGGATCTCAATACTCGCCAGTTTCTCAACGGGTAGAAGATAAGCCAGGTTGTTCAATACACCGCTCAGGTAATCGATGCGGTCGGTATATGGAATAAAAGTATGCCATGACTGGCGTTCCCCCATCTTCTCAGCGCCCCGATGATGGAAACCTATATCCGGAACCACATCTACAATATCTTCACCATCGAGTTGCAGGATAAGCCTTAGTAATCCATGGGTGCCCGGATGCTGAGGACCCAGATTAAGGAACATGAAATCAGTATCTTCGCTCTGCCTTTGTAATCCCCACTCTTCAGGGCGGAATTGAAGATCCTCATCGGCGATTTTTCTCATTTGCTCGTCAAGTACAAATGGTTCGACTTCCGTTGCACGCGCATGGTGCTCTTTACGAAGGGGAAAACCATTCCATGAACGGGGCATCAGTATCCTGCGTAAATTGGGATGCCCGGTAAAGGTGATACCGAACATATCATAAACTTCCCGTTCATACCAGTTGGCGCTGGGCCAGATATCTGTAATGCTTATGATTGACGGGTATTCGCCCCTAAGGGCTATCTTAAGACGAATATCATTGTTCCTTTCAAGAGAGGTAATGTGATATACAACTGTGAAATCCGCAATAGGTTGGCCTGTTCTATGAATTCTTTTCCGTTCATCGATCCCACAGAGGTCATAAAGCATTTTATAAGGCTGCGGAACTTCGTTTTTCAGATATTTTAAAAGTATCTTCAGATGATCCTGATGCACCCATAAAGTCGGGATACCGTCAGCAGTGTCCTGTTCAGCCTGAATGGCGGCAGCACCAAATTTGTTTCTCAGTAACGTTACGATAGAATGAGTTTCATTCATAACCAACCACTTCTATTTCTACTGATTACATTTCATTCATCGGACGGATATTACCCATCTTTCTTCGCTCCTCCATTTTCCTGTCGCGTTGGCTTGGAAGCCCCTGTCTTGTCATGAGGCCTTGCGGACCTAAAGCCCAACTGAGCGGACGTTTTTCCTTACCGATCGATTCACGTAAGAGCAACAATCCCTCTAGAAAAGCATCAGGTCGGGGTGGACAACCTGACACGTAAACGTCAACGGGCAGGAATTTATCGACACCCTGTACTACGCTATATATATCGTACATACCACCTGAATTTGCACACGATCCCATAGAAATGACCCACCTTGGCGCCATCATTTGCTCATGAAGTCTTTTTATAATAGGGGCCATTTTTATGAATACGGTTCCTGCAACAACCATCATATCCGCTTCACGCGGTGTACCCCTGATAACCTCTCCTCCAAACCGTGCAATATCAAACCGGCTGGTCAGGGAGGTTGCCATTTCAACGAAACAGCAGGAAAGCCCGAAAGCAAAAGGCCAGATGGAATTCTTTCTTCCCCATGCCAGCATGTCGTCAAGACGGGTGAGCAAAACGGATTTCTGTATCTCCTCATCCATCATTGCCGCATCTGCCCGTGCACTAATTTCATCCGTCTTGTGAATTGAAAACTTCATTTTGGTTTATTTTTAAACCTTAGGATCTTTTTGCCTTGGGGACCGAAATTCAACGCCCCGATCCCCAACTCATAAATCAACACGACAATCAATAAAAGAATAAATACTAAAATTCCGAGATATCCGGGTAAGCCGAGCTCACGGAATGAGATAGCCCATGCGATAACAAATGCGGCATCGAGATCGAATATTACAAAAAACATTGCAATCAGATAAAAATGGGAAGAAAAACGCAGCCTGGCATTTCCGGTAAGCGGTATTCCGGATTCGTAGGGTTCGTCGGTAGTTCTATCTTTATGCCTCTCTCCGAGGAAGTAAGATGCCCCGATCATTATTCCCGCTATTCCAAAAGCAAGAACGGCATAAATCAAAAATGGCCAGAAATCGATGGTTTGCCTGATCAGGATCACAATTGGCGCATCTTATAGGTTAGTAGCAGAAAAATAACGAATGCAATAAAACCTTACGTCTGAATCCGGTTTGTTCATTGATATTTTTCCGATCAAAAATAGTAAAAGAAATATTTATATTGTCGAAAAATATTTTATTTTGCTGACTGACTTGAACGAAAGGGTGGCTGAGATAAAGGCACAGAGTACACAAAAAAGTGAAAATCAACTCCCGGATCAAATGCTTTGACAAAGGAGGGAATCACCACAAAGATATAAGAAATGAAAGCTAACCTGTTAATCCAAATACTTTTCTATAATGATAACCATAAATAGAAAATATCACAGCATTTACAACTAAAGCCGGTCGCCTGAAAAGGGTCCATATCAATAATTTCCAGTAGCCGCGTCGGCCCTTATTAACTAACCCGATTACATATATTGATATATCGTGAATAATTTTTTTATAACCATTAACGAGTTCATGAGCATTCATCCTGGGCACAAAATTCATGGAAAAATCGGTATTGTTTCCGGTTGCTTCTATTGTTAACTTGTCTTCAGCCTCCAGCCGTTTATAGAGCTTGGTGTTTTTCGGAGCATTTAATAGTCCAACCATAGCGGTGACGATTCCGCATCAACGATGCATTGTTCAATTATAATGTGGCGTAGTTTCGCCTGTGGGACGGAACACGTTTTGACATATTCAGGAAGAAAAAAAAAGTTACTTTAGCTTATTTAATTAATAGATGATGAAAAATCATCCATTGCTTCTGACTGCGGTTCTGTTTATAATGTGTTACAATTCACTGGCACAGGATGATACTTTAGCTCCCAAACCACTAAATTCCATACCCAGGGATGAAAGAACCCTTTCCACGATCCCCGACAAAGCCTACTTTAAATCATGGCTCACGGATGCTCGTGATATTGTCATCGCTCCCACGCGGTGGAATCAATATCAATGGATTGCTTTTTCCGGTGTTACCTTTACAACCGTCATTTTATTTACACAGGGTGAAGCTATTGAGCAAATAATCCGGAAGAATCAGAATCCTTGGCTAACCGGTGTTTCAACCTATGCCCTGGAGCCCTGGGGCAGCGGTTTGTATACCCTACCTGCACTTGGAATTCTTTATGGCGTAGGCGCTATTATCAAAGATGATAAAGCACGTTACACTGCCTTAAAGGGTGTGGAAGCTTATGTGTTCGGCTTCGTTGCAGCCCAGGTACTAAAACAACTTACCCACCGTCACCGGCCTTATCAGGATGATCCGCCCAATCCGTATTTATGGGATGGACCATTTATGCCGATAAGCAACAGCTCTTTCCCCTCAGGCCATTCCACGGTTGTTTTTGCTGTAGCAACCGTGGTCGCCACTTCATACCATAAAACCATCTGGGTGCCCATAGTTTGTTATACCCTGGCTGGGCTTACTGCCGCTTCTCGCGTCTATCAGAATGATCACTGGTTTACGGATGCATTTGTAGGCTCGGTATTGGGTTTTGCTATCGGCAGGACGATCATGAATAACCACATTAAAAAATTAAAGATCCTGCCGGTAAGTGTAACAGGGATGGGTGTTACGCTGATTTATAATCTTGATTGAAACTTCCGTTAATTATACCGACCTCTCCGCTGCTTATCCTCCAGGTAAAATAACAGTAATATCTTCTGTTCTGTTTGAATTGCATGTATGGCAGGATAGCCACGAAGGTACCGGTTATTGTAATAACGGACGTGTGTTTTCTCCGAAATATTCCCACATCAGCTCAAAACCTAACCTTCTTGTAAAAAATTCTTTTGACAACCTCTGCAGCGACAATATATGCAATCACAATCAGAAGTAACAGCAGATAGGTGGTAAAACTGAGGGGTGTAAACCCGAATACTGTTCCTATAGGTGTAAAGGGTAAAATTAAAGTTATAACAGCAATCGACAGGGTGGCTATTAACAGGTATTTCCCCGGACGGCTTCGGAAAAAGGGTTTCCTGCTCCGGATGACAAGGACAATGATCGATGCTGAAATAACCGACTCGAGGAACCACCCGGTCCTGAACTGACCCTCATTGGCATGAAGGACCAGCAAAAGCAGACCAAAGGTCAGGTAGTCAAACACTGAACTAACAAGTCCGAAAGTAATCATAAACTTTCGGATAGCCCTGATGTCCCAGCGTCTGGGATGGTCAACCATTTCGTCATCCACCCTGTCGGTGGCGATTGTCATTTCGGGAAAGTCGGTCATCAGGTTTGTGAGCAGTATCTGCTTCGGCAACAATGGAAGAAAAGGAATAAAGAGCGATACTCCTGCCATGCTGAACATATTTCCAAAATTAGCGCTTGTGGCCATAAACACGTACTTCAGAGTGTTGGCAAAGGTTGTTCGTCCTTCCCGGACACCCTCAACAAGTACTCCCAGATCCTTTTCAAGCAGTACAATATCGGCAGCATCTTTGGCAACATCCGCAGCAGTATCCACAGAAATCCCAACGTCGGCAGCATGAAGCGCTGAGGCATCATTGATCCCATCGCCCATGTATCCCACAACGTGTCCGGCTTTTCGCATGGCTATGATAATTTTTTCTTTCTGGTTGGGCTCTATTTCGGCAAAAACATCCACCGCAGCAATCCGTCTGAGCAGCGCTTCATCGCTCATATGATGAAGTTCAGTGCCGGTGATGATTTTAGCTTCCGATAGCTCCATTTTTTTACTTAGGCTGGCTGCAACAAGGTGATTATCGCCGGTGATGATTTTGAGAGAAACCCCGAGTTTCTTCAGGCTGGCAATGGTTTCGGTGATATTCGGCTTTGGCGGGTCAAAGAGGGTAAGAAAACCTAAAAAAGTCATATCCTTCTCATCGTTTTTATTTATAAGCGATTCTGAAGGTAATTTTTTATAGGCAATGCCTAAGGTGCGAAAGCCCTGATTGCTGAATTCTGAAAAGTGTTTCTGAATCTGATCCTGCATGGATGTGATTTCAACAATACTTCCTTCAGGAGTTTCTGCAGATGAACATACATCGAGTATATTAGTCAGTGCTCCTTTAGTTACCATCAAATGTGCATTGCCATGTATCACTGCAATGCTCAACCGTTTCCGAAGAAAATCGTAGGGGATCTCATCTTGTTTCCGATATTCCGACAGGTCATCCTTACGATAATTACGGATGGCTTCATCGATAGGATTTGTAAAACCGGTTTCGAAAAAAGCATTGATATAAGCAAACAGAAAAATTTTATCGCTCGGGTTTCCATTCACATCAAGTGCGGATTCTACATGCACAGTTCCTTCGGTGAGGGTGCCGGTTTTGTCGGAGCATATCACATTCATACTGCCGAAGTTTTCGATAGAAGCAAGCCGTTTTACGATTACTTTCTTCTGGGCCATCTTTTTAGCGCCATGTGCTAAGTTGATGCTGATGATCGCAGGTAATAACTGAGGGGTCAATCCAACTGCAAGCGCCAGTGAAAAAAGAAAAGATTCCAGTACAGGCCGGTGCAAAAAAACGTTGATGGCAAATATGATGACCACCAATACCAGCGTGACTTCTCCAAGAAAATAGCCGAATCTTCGTATACCATGTTCAAATTCGGTTTCCGGTGGTTTAAGTTTCAACCTCTCCGACACCTTACCAAACTCAGTTTCTTTCCCGGTAAGTGTAACTAATGCCTTTGCATTGCCACTTACAACATGGGTTCCCATCCAAACGGTATTTGTCCGATGTGCAAGGGTAGTATCGGCAGGCAACACCGTAACAGCTTTTTCAACCGGGAAGGTTTCACCGGTAAGCATGGCTTCATCCACAAACACATCTTTCGCTTCAATAAGCAGGCAGTCTCCCGGAACAATGTCACCAGCATTTAGTATAACAATATCACCCGGTACAATTTCTTCTACAGGAATTTCCTTCTGATTCCCATCGCGAAATACCGCTGCTTTAATTTGTACAATAGCAAGTAATTTCTGCACCGCATTGGATGCACTGTACTCCTGCCAAAAACCAAGCAGACTGCTTATGACGACAATTGTAAGAATGATTGAAGCATCAACCGGATTATGCAGAAACAATGACAAGGCTGTTGCAAGTATGAGAATGAGAATGATCGGGCTTTTAAACTGGGAAACAAGGAGTGTGAATGCATCCGATCGTTTTTGGGGTTTCAGACGATTTGCACCATAGCTTGTAAGCCTTTTTGTGGCTTCACCGTTTGTAAGACCACCGGCCGTTGCCTGAAGCCTGCTTAATAAATCTGTAATAGAAATGCTCCAAAAGGATTGAGAGATTTGGTCCATAATTTTCCGTATTGTGCCGGTATTTAATAATAGTCTACGAAAATCATGTATTAGCCACGATCTTTCACCTCAAAAGATCCAACGCTGACAGGAGGGAATAATTTGTATTTGTACATATTACGGACTTTCCGTTTGATTAACCAGGTAATTCTCTATGCCCATTTGTTCAATCTGTGCATGTTGTATTTCTGCCCAATCGACATGATCTTCTTCCATTTTAAGTATCTTGGTCAGCAGGTCAACAGTGCCTTGATCGTCGACCTCACGGGCAAGTTTTATTGCGTCATTATATGCACGCACAGCATCAAGTTCATCGTCATTGTCGTTAGTGATCATTTCCAAAACAGTTTTACCAATCTTAATTGTATTAAGTTTAGATACCGTTGGCGCACCATCAAAAAAAATGATCCGTTCGATAAGCCATTCGGCATGATGCATTTCATCCATTGCCTGTTTTCTTATGGCCTTATGAAGTTTACTGTAACCCCAGTTTTCGCACATTTCAGAATGCACCATGTATTGGTTTATGGCAGTGAGTTCATCTGCCAGAAGCGAATTCAAGACTGTAAGTAATTTTTTATTTCCTTTCATAGTGGTTTATTTTTTAGTTACATCATTCATACATTTAGTGAATTCCATATAAAATCCCGGGGATGAAATGATAATTATCCCCGGAATAGCAATCTCTCCCGGCATTCCCGGCCTGACAGGTTTCTTATTTTTTAGTGACCTGAATCGATTGTGCCCAGTCACAGATCGTCTTGATCTCTTCCTTGGTTGGAACGCCATCAGGATGTTCTTTCCCAAATTTTTTGGGAGGCATCTTGCCTTTAGTTACCATGTTGCACATAGCCTTTGCTTTGGCAGCCTGTTTTTCCGGTGAATATTTATCCCAGTTTGATAAATTTACATGGGCAAGCGCCATTCCGTTTCCCGGTTCCGTATGACATTTCACACACGATTTCTCAGCAATTTTTAATACACCTTCAGGGATCGGTTTGCCCGCAATTGCGCTTTTTAAGGCAGAAACAGGGTTAATGATTAGAGCTGTAATAAAAAGAGCGCCGACAATGACAATAGTAATACCAAATAGCTTTTTCATGATCCAGATTTTTTAATTTTTAAATAACTTTTGATAAAACACATTTTTATTGGTGTTTCGTTACAAAGTTAAGACCATAAAATTAAGTTTACAAGAGTACAAATACCCAAAATAGATAAGTAAATAATGAGGGATTGTCATGTGAATTCAGGCAATCAGGTAAGTATTTTTACGACATTGCCTTCTTCCTAATAACATAATTTAGGTTGCGAAAGTATTTTTCCCAAAATTCTTTGGTAAGTTCCTTTAAGCTATTTACAAAAACAATTTGAATTCCTGGCCTGATCCGGTGAAGGAATACTAATTTGCCATTAATTGTCCGGGGAAAAAAAAATACATTTTTGTCCCACAACATTATTTTTTTCTCAGGATCTGCTTCCTGGTAATAAAACCTATGATTACGGTAATAATTTTCATTTAATTTACCACCCGGGCATTACTGCAAGATTCAGCACTCCTTCATTTTCAAATTCCAAATTGGTTTTTGTTAATATAACGCCTTCTTTTTTAACCTCTATCATGCAGATTTATTTTTCATCCGTTTCAGGCGGATCGGGTTAATTTTTAATAATGGGGGCATTGTATCACCTAATAAAAATCCCCATGGTTTTAAAGGTTCGGTATGGTCGAAAATGAGTTTTATAATGGCAAGGAGCGGTATGGCAAGAAACATACCGGGTATGCCCCATAAAGCATTCCCGGCAATGACAATAAAGGTTAGTAATAACGAAAGTGTAATCGCTACTACCCTTTTATTCTTTTCCGGATAAAAAAATTTACAACCGGCTGGAGTAAGATTGCAAAAAGGATCGCGAAAACGAGATGGACAATAATGCCTTGAGCGATGTATAACATCGCTAACAAGGCAAATAATCCGATGAGAAAAATGGTTACCCTTGCATAAAATGGTAATTTTAACTCGTTAATCATCACGGTTTTAGAGTCATTACTGTTCAATTCTTAGAAAGGACAATTGTTTTACTTTCTATTACCCCAAAAATCCCTGAAAGCCTTTCCTTGTTCCTCCATATCGTGTTTAAATTTGAGCCTGAAAGATTCCCATTTGTCTTTTTGATCTTCGTTAAATTCCTGCAGCCTTTTTCTCATATCTCTGTTTTGTTGTTCCAAATCAGCTAATTTCTGTTCGTACCTGGCTCTGTTTTCCATTTTCTCCTTTGCTATTCTTGCCCTGAATTCAGCAATGCTTTTTTCATTAGCGACGATTATTAATTCCGATTCTTTTTTAAATTGCTGAATAGAATCTTTAATCGCTTGGTTTAGTTCCTGTTGAGCTACAACCAATTGATCCTGTGCCTCCTTAACTTTGTCCTGGGCATTTTCTACTTTGTCAGACGACGACTGACAACTTGTTAACATTGTTCCTGCCATAAGCAGTGTTACGGTAAGTGTGAAAATTGTTTTTTTCATTTCGTATGGTTTTTATTCATCCTGTATCTTTTTCTTTATGATTATCAGCCTCAAATTTTCAAATCAACAACAGTTTCCTCCGGAAGAATTGCAATCACAAGTAGGTTCAGTCCCTTTGAGTAATCCATTGAGAATCCCTGCTGCACAACCCACACCGGATTTTACAGTTATGGCCTGTTCGGGACAATTCATTGCACACGCCCCGCACTCCATACAGAGATTTTTACTGCGGATAACCGCTTTCTTGTTTTCAATTTCGAAGACGGCGTGCGGACAGACGATGGTGCACATACGGCAACCGTTACACTTGTCGACGTTCAATTCAAGTGTAACCACATCGGGAAGATAAACAAATGCGTTCATATGACGATAAATTTGGTTATTATCCATCCTGCCAGTCCCAGGGAAACCATGGAAATCTGGAGTGGTAAAGCTGTTTTCATCTCTTTTTGTACCCCGGAAAGAGAAGTAAAAGTGGAAGATCCGGTAAAATTCATGGCCATAAATGATGATAGTCCGCCAATCATAAGAAACCAGGAGATAATTTCAGGCATATTTGTTCCCAGCATACCCCAAAATGCCAGCAGGATGGCCGCCAGCCACCCGATGGTCAGTCCCTTCCATGAAAACCGGCGAAATGGAATCCATGGCAATAGAGCCGGCGTAATGATACACCCCGCAAAATAACCGGTCAAGAGGTTTATTGTTGTCTTCCACCCCGAACTGAAAGCCAAGTCAATCGAATACTTACCGAAAGTGAAACCCGAAAGTAGCAGGAAAATCGCCGGCACAGCCAACATATAATATTTCGCGTAAAATATATCGACCGGGATTAACTTTAAACGTTCAACCGTTGGAAAAGTCACCAGTCGCATGGATTCGGTCGCTTTGAGGCCTGCTTCAAGAAAGGCTTTGATATCACCGGCTTTTATAGGACCATATATAACCGAGAATCCCGTCATTTTCTTCACTTCATGGGCAGCTACTCCGGTCGCGCTGAGTTGTGGCAGAATGATTTTTTTGTGGTCGACCACTTGGGCGAGATGATGGATCCGGATACGTCTTACCACCTCTTTTGTACTGAAGGTGCCTTTCCCGGCCGCACACCATACATTGATCCCTTTTGTGTCAAGAACCAGGATCCAGGCATCCTGTCCTGCGAGACCTTTCCTAAGATGGTCAAAACTTAACTTAAAATTCGCAGACACGAAGACCCTGGAACTCTTGTCGGGAGCGCCCACAGCATAAATCCCGGGTATAATCCGGTACTTCATTCTCCCAATCGACCATCGTACTTTCAGTGTATCCAACCGGTCGCGCCTGTTCCATTTCGTCGCAACAACCGGAACTTCCCCAACTTCCGTCTTTACGTTATCTATGATATACGGCCTGTTCTTCATCATTTTCAAATTTCAAATCTTCAAAATATTTTCATTCATCTTCAAATTTGTATAAAATTCCAGAAACCTGGTCTTTATCTGTTCCCGCACCTTCCTGTAGACCGCCAACACTTCAACTTCCGTTCCTTTCGTGTTGGCCGGATCCTCGAATCCGATATGAAGCCGGTGCCTGACATGACCTGAAAAATAGGGGCAGCTTTCTTTTGCATCATCGCAAACGGTGATCACAAAATCAAAAGAACCGGAAAGAAATAAATCGATGCTTTTAGGTTGGTTCATTGAAATATCAATGCCCACCTCTTTCATTACTGTTATTGCATAAGGATTAGCATTTGGAGCTGGTTTTGTTCCGGCGGAATATACCTCGAACCTCTGATTGAAGGACTTTAAAAATCCTTCCGCCATCTGACTCCTGCATGAGTTCCCGGTACAAATGATCAATATTCGCACAATTTGAAGATATTAAATTACTTATTTTGATTTAGTGGTACTAAATATTTTTGAAATTATATTTGCTTACACTGATTACCCGAATCAATCTCTAATTCTTTAAATAGTCGGGTGGCTACTTTCACGAGTTCTTTGACCTTTTTCCGGTTCAGGCAGTAATTCACCTTTACCCCATCGACCGTACCCTGAATAAGCCCGGCATTTTTCAGCTCTTTCAGATGCTGATTAACGGTGGTGCGGCTCAATGGCAGCTCCCCGGAGATATCCCCTGTTATGCATATCTTTGTTTCCGCCAGGTATTGCAGTATTGCCAGCCTTGCCGGATGCGCCATGGCTTTGAACAGGACGGCGGTTGAATTCAATTTTTTATCGAACAGTTCAGTCTTTGCGTAAGCCATTATTTTTTTTTATGACGCAAATATACGTTATATTTTGAAATAACGTAATAATACGTCAATTTTTTTTAAGTTTTCTCAGGTTAGCGAACCGGCTGGTATCCTTCCGGTACTCCATTTTTTGATAAAACAATCTGCCAGAGCTGATTGCTTCTTGCCCTGAAGGAGCCGGCGCAGGAGAGAAGGTAATATTTCCACATCCGGAAAAAATTATCGGGATATTTGTGCTTTATTTTTTCCCAGTTTTTAAGAAAGTTGTTATACCAGCATATCAATGTTTTATCGTAATCGGCTCCGAAACTATGC
>Ga0172370_10001905_pt1 | contig 30891 bp, 23 predicted proteins | sample LakKiv5m_FD_114538 | JGI IMG/M metagenome (GOLD analysis project Ga0172370, IMG submission 114538) | Freshwater microbial communities from Kabuno Bay, South-Kivu, Congo - kab_022012_11.5m | ecosystem: Environmental > Aquatic > Freshwater > Lake | place: Democratic Republic of the Congo...
ATTTCGGATGGAGGAAACATATTGGGCTCCGGGCATGACGCGCTCATAGCTATGGGCGATCAGGGGCTCCGAAGCAATACCTCTTTTTCGGAAGGCCTTTTTGATGAGGGGATACGCTACTTGTTCAGTTGTTCCAGGCGGCACGGTAGTCTCGATAAGGATCAGGGTGTTGGGCATGATCTCTTCGCCAATAATCTCGAGAGATCTTTCAAGGTCGTCCATGAGGACATAACCGGTGCTGACGTCTTTGAGTGAATTTTTTACGTAATCGCATTGGACGTCCACCACGACGACGTCAGCCAACGATAGAGCTTTGTAAGAGAAAGAGGCAGTCATCGTCTCCTTATCTATGACGGTTCGCCGTATTATTTCAGAAACCTCAGGGTCTTCCGCCTTCATGGGGGCTCTGCCCTGACATATCATCGGAATTTTCCAAAAGGATCGATTACTAGGTCTCTGCATACCAATCACAAATTTTGATGGCCTGCCGTCTTCGTCCACTGAATCTGCTACAACGGCCGCCATAACTGCGCCAACAAACCCCAAGCCCATTACGACGACTATCTCCCTGCCTGCAGCTCTGTTTCGAGCTGCAAGTCGTTCCAGCCGAGCAAATTCAGTGGCGTAATCAGTTTCCGTAGGAAGGGGAAATTTTTCGCCGTCCGGACTCAGTGAATATTCTTCGGTCATCAGGTTTCCTCGCTTGTGGATATATGTTGCGCGTTCCTCTTAAGAGACCATTCTAGTCAGACGTCGCCAAACGAAAAAGGATATAATTTTGAATATGAGGTGGTCAAGTATTAAACCCGTTGATGCGCATTGCACTGGTATGATAGAAAAGCAGGAATTCGTTTGAGTGAAGCGCGGGAGTAATAGATGGACCAGAAATACTATCCAGAGGCCGTAGAAAAAAAATGGCAATCCTACTGGACTGTTGAGAACATTTATGAGGTTGAGGCAGATCCTTCCCGAGAAAAGTACTACGTATTGGAGATGTTTCCATACCCGTCCGGACGCATTCACATGGGGCACGTCCGAAACTATTGCATCGGGGACGTGTTAGCCCGATTCAAGATGATGAAGGGCTACAACGTACTTCATCCTATGGGATGGGATGCCTTTGGCATGCCGGCCGAGAATGCCGCTATTAAACATCAATCCCATCCCGCCACGTGGACCTACGACAACATTCGAGATATGAGGCGTCAACTAAAACGGTTGGGGTTCTCTTATGATTGGGATCGAGAAATCGCCACGTGTGATCCCAGCTATTATCACTGGGAGCAATGGCTGTTTCTTCGCATGCTGGAACACGATCTTGTCTATCGCAGGAAATCCATCGTTAACTATTGCGAATCTTGCCAGACGGTGTTGGCAAATGAACAAGTCGAAAACGGCTCTTGCTGGCGCTGCGGAGAATCGGTGGTTCAGAAGGAACAGGAAGGATGGTTTTTCCGTATTACCAATTACGCTGCTGAGCTCCTTGAGTGGTGCGACAAACTTACTGGCTGGCCTGAAAAGGTCATTACAATGCAGCGAAACTGGATAGGGTATAGCGAGGGCGCTCGAATCCTGTTCGAGGTTCAAGGCAGCGACACCGTGATAGAGGTGTTTACTACAAGACCGGACACCCTCCATGGGGCAACCTTCCTCAGTCTAGCTCCGGAACACCCTTTGTGCTTGAATCTCTCTCGCGGCACCCCGCACGAAGCGGCGGTAAAAGAGTTCATAAACACAGTCTTGACCCAGGATTGGCAGAGTCGAGTGGGCGAGGAGGCCGAAAAGGAAGGCGTCTTTACTGGCGCATACTGCATAAATCCACTCACAGGGCGCATGTTGCCTATTTTCGTGGCCAATTTTGTCCTTTATGAGTACGGGACAGGGGCTGTTATGGCGGTTCCAGCCCACGACCAACGAGATTTTCTCTTCGCCAGGAAATACGGTTTGGACGTGGTGGTAGTCATTCAGCCGGACGGCGAGGTACTCAGTCCGGATAAAATGTTGGAAGCCTATGTCGGTCCGGGAGTTTTAGTGAATTCAGGCGATTTTGATGGCATGGACAATGTCTCTGCCATGAAGGCCATTGCGGATCGGCTTTCTTCATTAGGAAGGGGGGGGTTGACAGTCAACTACAGGCTCCGAGACTGGGGCATATCCAGGCAGCGCTATTGGGGGGCGCCGATCCCAGTAATCCACTGCCCTCTTTGCGGGGTAGTACCTGTGCCTGATGATGACCTTCCCGTGGTCCTACCCACAGAAATTGAATTTCCTCGAAGCGGAAGATCACCCCTCCCTCAGTTGCAATGGTGGGTAGAAGTGTCGTGTCCTCGTTGCGGCGGACAAGCCAGACGAGAAACGGATACCATGGATACATTTGTGGAGTCTTCTTGGTATTTTGACCGCTATGCCTGCTCTAAATACTCTGAAGGCATGATAGACCCCAAGGCAGATCGCTACTGGCAGCCGGTGGACCAGTATATCGGGGGAATCGAACACGCTATTCTTCACCTCCTGTATTCGAGATTCTTCACCAAAGTCCTCAGGGACCTGGGGTTCAAGCATTGCGATGAGCCTTTTACTAATTTGTTAACCCAAGGTATGGTCATAAAGGACGGAGCGAAGATGTCGAAATCCAAAGGGAATGTTGTTGACCCGGAGGAACTCATTCAAGCGTATGGAGCGGACACCGTGAGGCTTTTCTGTCTATTCGCCGCCCCTCCCGAGAGGGATCTCGAGTGGACATCCGAAGGAGTAGAAGGCGCCTATCGTTTCCTCAACAGGGTCTGGTCTCTGGTTTATCAGCATCGCGGGAGGGTATGGACGCCGGGTGCGGAATCTGGGCAATCGGAGAAGGCCAGGAGTATCAGACGCCTCACCCATAAAACCATAAAAAGGGTAACGGAAGACATAACCCACCGCTTTCATTTCAATACCGCTGTCGCCGCAATCATGGAGATGATTAACGAGCTTTCTCGCGTCGCCGTAGAGGAGTTAGAGGAGTCCAACGAGGAGTGTCAAGCATTCATCGAGGGCCTCAGGACATCCATTGTTCTTCTGTCTCCTTTTGTTCCGCACGTGTGCGAGGAATTGTGGGAGGCGCTCGGGGGGAATCCGGGTCTGGTTCGGGTACCTTGGCCCGCATTCGACCCAAACGTTATCAGACAAGACCAGCTCACCATCGTTGTTCAGGTGAATGGGAAGAAGCGCTCGGAAATCACGGTACCTGCGGACGCTTCAGACGATGCCATCAAACAAACTGCCTTAGCTGAAAGAAACGTGCAGCGGTTTATCGAGGGCAGGGTTGTCAAGAAAATGGTGGTAGTTCCTGGGAAGCTGCTCAACGTGGTGGTGTCCTAATTGTATTGATCGTCTGGTGGATGTCCGCGCTAATCTCCGTTTCTTGGTGAGCGGTGGTTTCGTGTTGTGAGGTGGATCGGAATCAAGACCGTGTTCAAACAAATCTGTACTGTGCTAATGGCTGTGTCTTTAGGCGTAGCAGGATGCGGTTATCGCTTTGCCGGCGATCCAGGCGACACTCCATTTCCTCCAGAACTCAAGACAATAGTACTGGAGAGCGCGGTCAACAACACTACGGTGCGCGGCATAGAGACAGAATTCACCAATGCACTGAGGAGTGAATTTGCACTAGGAACTCGGCTGAAGCAGGTCGTGAGAGGAGGGGATCTTCAACTTAAGACGCAAATCGTATCATTCGAAGATACGCCTTCCGCTTATCGCGCTGACGGCAAAGAGGCCACGAGGATCGGGACTCTCACCGTGCAGTGCAGCCTTCAGAAGTCGGAGAACAATAAGGAAATGTGGAAAAAGGATTTCTCCGCTTCTCAGACGTATGATGTGACGGACTCTATTGCTGAGACTCTCTCGAACAGACGCCGAGCGATCTCACGGATGATCAAGGACCTTATACCAAGAATACACCGGTCGTTGTACGACAGCTTTTAAGGTGGCAACATAACGCATCTCTGGATGCCTTGAAGACTTTGCGCGAAGAGCATAGGCCAGGGCCAAATCTTAATGCAGAGGGTTCACGTAGATTTTCGGAACATGGAGGACAGCATGGCTAGGAAGAAGATTACGGTGATAGGAGCGGGCAATGTGGGGGCTTCGGTTGCCGCTTACGCGTCCGCACAAGAACTTGGAGATGTAGTGCTTGTCGATATCTTGGATGGCATTCCCCAGGGTAAAGGACTCGATATGTTCGAGACGACGCCGGTACTGGGGGTCGATACAGTAGTGGAAGGGACGAACGACTACGAAAATACGCGGGGGAGCGATCTTATTATTATCACAGCCGGCATCGCACGAAAGCCGGGTATGAGTAGGGACGATCTTTTGTCAACTAACGTCAAAATCGTAGGCGAGGTGGCGCAGAGGGCTGCGCAATATTCGCCAGGTGCTGTGATGATTGTAGTCTCCAACCCCCTTGACGCAATGGTTTATACCGCGTGGAAGAAATCAGGCTTTGCGCCGCGAAGGGTAACGGGCATGGCCGGCGTGTTGGACGCTGCACGATTTCGCGCCTTCATCGCGCATGAGATAGGGGTGTCGGTCGAAGACGTTCACGCGCTGGTGCTTGGAGGACATGGGGACAGTATGGTGCCCCTGGCAAAGAGTTGTTCCATCGGGGGAATACCTGTTACGCAGTTCATTTCCACCGAGAGACTCGAACAGATAGTTCAGAGGACTCGAGATGGTGGCGCTGAGATAGTTTCCCTACTAAAGACGGGGAGCGCATACTATGCCCCGGCCGCGTCTGCGGTCCAAATGGCCAAATCGATATTGCTAGACAAGAAAAGACTCCTTCCTGTTGCCGCATATCTTGACGGAGAGTTTGGAGAACAGGGTGTTTTCGTGGGCGTACCAGCGATCATCGGCGCGGCCGGCGTCGAGCGAGTTGTGGAATTGGAATTGAATGCTCGGGAACGCGAGGGATTCTCTCGATCAGTGCGCGCAGTCAAGGACTTAGTCGCCCATGTAGATCAACTCCTTTAAGCGAATGGAACCCCTCCATTCATCATTTGTATGGTAGAGTTGGATTCGTGGGACAGACATACTACATAGAGACCTATGGCTGCCAGATGAACGAGCATGACTCAGAAAAGATGGCTAAGCTGCTCGAGGACGAGGGGCTCACTCCTGTGGATTCTGCTGAACTGGCGGACGTCATAGTAGTGAATACATGCGCTATAAGGGAGAAGCCCGAGCATAAGGTGTACAGCTCGCTAGGGAGGCTAAGCTCCCTCAAGAGAAAAAATCCGCGCCTCGTTGCCATCGTAGCAGGCTGCGTCGCTCAGCAGCATAAGGATGCGCTACTTGGGAGAGTAAAGTCATTAGACGGGGTTTTGGGAACTCATTGCATTGGACAGCTGCCGTTGGTCGTGCAAGAAATACGTCGTACCGGACAAAAAATCGCCAAAACGGAATTTTGTGGCGACGTCCCGTCCCTCCACATACCGGCCCAAGGAAAAGGCGCCGGCAAGGTATGGTCTTACGTTACGATCATGCAAGGATGTTCAAACTTCTGTTCATACTGCATTGTCCCTTACACTCGGGGGCCAGAACAAAGTCGCGGTATGCGAGAGATCATTCATGAGGTTGAGCAGTTGGCCGAGCAGGGGATTAGAGAAATCACCTTGCTGGGCCAAAATGTCAATGCTTACGGCAAGGATTTGGGAGGAAGGGAGAATTTTTCGGCATTGTTAAGGCATCTTTCATCAATAAAGGGAATCAGGAGGATCCGTTTCACGACATCCCATCCCAAGGACTTCGACAGAGAATTAGCGGCATGCATGCAAGATCTGGAGAATGTATGTGAACACATACACCTGCCTTTGCAGGCCGGCTCCGACCGAATACTGCGAGCTATGAAACGGCGTTACACATATGCTGAATACGCCGATAAAATACGGATCTTGCGCGAATTGATTCCCCAGGTCGCTATTACCACAGACATTATTGTGGGGTTCCCCGGAGAAGCGGACGAAGACTTCGAAGCCACGAGCAAGGCGTTGCAAGGAATTCGGTTTGATCAAATTTTCTCTTTTAAGTACTCGTCTCGACCGGGCACCGAGGCGGCATCCCTGCCCGACCGCGTACCGGATGAGGTGAAGAAAGAGAGACTTTCTGCATTGCACGAGATCCAATCCCGCATCACAGAGCAATACCATGCTGAGCTTGTGGGCACTACGGAGGAGGTGTTGATCGAAGGGATCCGCGAGCAGACTAACCAGCCATACGGGCGAACACGGACGAACAAAGTGGTAAACATAGATACGAATGAATCAGTCCAGGCTGGTGAATTGAGGCAGGTTGAAATCATCAAAGGGTTGAAACATTCCCTGCTAGGAAACATTTCTTAAATAAAGAAAAAGCCCGACCGGATGGGTCGAGCTGGGAGACGCCGTCAAGCGGCCGGGCTCACAAAAATAAAGACCGATGATTCACAGCAAAGGGACTATCTTCTGTGTCCTTGGAAACCGTATATGAGGCTTTGCTCACGGAGATTCCAGACATTCGGATAGTGGGCTATTTTCACCGGTCGATCCAAATCGGTCAATTTAGAATATGAAACCGCCTTCGATGAAACCACCTTCGATGCTGCTCTTGAAGAGGAAATCATACTGAGTCTTCTTGAGCTGTACTAAGCGGTAGCCGCCCTTGACATAACCCGCGCGGCCGCAATTGAGAGGGATAGAATAGCGGGCGCCAGCTTCCACATCCCAGCCCTCCACGTCGTCCAGGAAGATGCCTCCGCCTTTCAAGTCACATGATAGGGTTCCGCCGTTCCATGCGGTTTTGATGGCCCGCTGGAATTCCAGACCGGCTATGGCTGCATTGATGCTGTTGCTCCACACAGAGTTGAACCACGGTCCGCAGTAGGTGCAATTGGCCTCGATGCGTTCATCTGTATGCACCCAGTCGGCAAAGACGCTGACTTTGGCGGTGCACGTTCTGATTGCGTCATACACCAACCCGATGCGCTGATAGGTGTGTACCCATTTCGTGCTCGCCATCTGGCCGAAGAGGATGAAAGGATAGTATGGATTACCAAACAGGAAGTAAGTGTCTATCCAGCCTCCACCTTGTAGTTCATTGCCTAGGACTGTGTAGCGGACAGCCCAATTCGGTCTAAAATGATAGCTTGCCGTGAACTGAGGCCATACCTTATAAGATGGCAGTTTTAGGTCGCCGTTGAAATCTACATCGTTTTCCCAGCCCCAGTAACCCAACAGCCATGGCGAATAACGAGGCCAAGCGATAGTCCCTTTGGTATTGGCAAAGATAAATTGGATGCTCATCTCCCATTGACCCATTTTTGGCGCGGGTAATATTGGAGAGATGGGTCCAACCGGTCCTACCACGGGACCACAAACAGGCGCTTTGACCTTGGAGATCCCCACGGGCGGGGGGGGATAGCAGTTAATAGTTGTAGGGATTGTGGCGATTCTTGGGGCGCGACGCGCTTTGGTTCCCTGGACAGCGGGTGCTGCTACTGGAGTTCCCTGGTTTGGCTTAAGGAGTAGTTCCAGTGACTCATCAGGACCGGCAGCCCAAGGGGTTTGAGATGTAATGATTGACAGACAAAAAACTAGACATACCAACATCGTAGAAGGTATTCTTCTCAACATACCCTTCCTCCCAGCTCGAATTGTTGAAAATTGCATTAATAATGATTGTATTATTTTGTCAAGAAAAAAATCTATTATTTTTCCAATTATTTGTTTGTTGTTTCGAAACTATCACATCATTAAATTGGCAAGGCATTAATATCATGTAGCTTATTGGCGTGTAATAATCGGGCAGGCACACACCCCACACCCACGTGAATCGTAATATGCCCCGAGCTAATTGACGCGCTCTCAAAAATTAGATAAAGCCATGTCCCTGAAAAAACACAAGGATACGTCCCCCCTTGGTTTTCATCTGTGGATGTATCTCGACGAGTGACCGCCCTGAACCTTATCAATAAGCTATTTAATATTAGGAGATAAAGTCTATATGCTCATGCACCTATTGTCGATACGCGCACCATTCGCCCTCGTCACTGGCAGGAGGCTCTCACAAGCGACCTCAAACTGTTTTAGAATTTTGAATTATATGGCCTTATTATTATTCATTTTTAGTGCAATTATGTATTTGAGGCCACCGCTAGGACGCGCTTCTGAGGCCCCGCTGAACGCGCATTTGCACGCCGTAGTGCAAAGGGAGCTCCCCCCGGGTTGTGCGGCGTCGATCCAGGTGGTGGACACACAAACAGGCAGCATACTCATGGAAAGGTCTCCGGACACACCGTTATGCCCTGCATCAACCATGAAAATAGTCACAACAGGTGCCGTTTTGGCTCATTTTAAGCCAGACTTCGCATTTGTTACTGAGGTTTTGGTTGATGTCATGCGGGCTGGCACAGCTCAGACAATATATCTTCGCGGAGGCGGCGATCCCAGACTTGTGAGTGAGCAACTGTTTGTGTTGGCCAAAGAAGTTATAGACAGTGGGCTGGAAGAATTAAGAGGCGACATCGTCGTTGATGATAGCTACTACAATCCAAGTCCTCCGTTGGACGAGGCCGACAAGTTGGGGGTTCGGTCGTATCATGCCCCTTATGGCGCGCTGTCTTTGAATTTTAATTCCATCAAGATCATGATTTATCCAGGGCCCCGAGTCGGGTCGCCGGCTCGCGTCCTTTCTGATCCTTTTTCTGGTTACGCGGAGCTGAGATCTCGCGTTTTGACTGTTGCAGGGGAAAAGCCGGCACATGTCAACATATCTAAGCGGGCCGGTTCGGGTGGAGAGATTATTACTGTAGGCGGAGAGATCGGGGCGCACGCGCCCCCGAAGAAACGATACGTCAACGTCGCTCATCCGGCTTTGTACACTGGCGAAGTTTTCAAGCAGTACTTGATGCAGGCTGGAGTGCCTGTTCGGGGAGGGGTTACAAGGGGACGCACGTCCGAGGGGGCCCGGCTTATAGTCGCTTTCCCCTCCCAACCCCTTGCCATGAATGTGTATTGGCTCAACAAATTCAGCAACAACTTTATGGCCGAACAGATGTCCCTCGGCCTCGGCGCAAGCATCTTCGGCCCTCCGGGGACGCGCGAAAAAGGTTTGTCTGCCTTGAGGCAGTATTTGATTGCATGCGGAGTTCCGGAGGGTAGCTTTCAGTTGGCTGAGGCGAGCGGACTTTCTCGATCAAATCGCATCAGCGCGTCGGCGTTGGTGAAGGTTCTTCTTTCTGCATATCGGGATTTTAGTTACGCGTACGAGTTCGTGGGGTCTCTAAGTATTTCCGGGAGCGATGGGACCCTTAAAGAAAAGTTTCTAGGGTCGGGCTTAGAGCGGCAAGTAAGGGCCAAGACGGGAACGCTTAAAGGCGTCAGCGCCTTGGCCGGTTATTGGCATTTGGGAGATGGAAGGATTGCCGCGTTCGCCGTGCTAGTAAACAGCCAGCAGCCCAACGCTGGAATTGTCGATTACGCGGATCGTATAGCCCGTGCGATATTCACGTTGCCCCTAAAAAACCCATGAGGGCGAGACAAGGGACGGTTTGCTTTGATAGTGGCCTGTTGTTCAGGGTCATTGCTAAGAATAATAACGTATCAGTCAGTTAGGCCTTAATGGAAATGGTCCCAGACATCATCGAGGCCATCTTCGACATGGCGCCTATATCTCGTCCCGGCCTATTAAGAAACTATCAGCGAAGATGCCTGGTGCTGCGTTGGCGTAAAGGCGTATGCCAAGTCTCGAACTCTGTGGCCACAAACTAAATCTAGGACACATTTGTGCGATGGTGGAACCTTCGAGACCCGGCACATTGTACATATTCGATAAAGATCAAGACCGCGTGATTCGGCGGTTTTTCTCTTTACAGAGATAGAGCCATTATACTATAGGCTCCACAAAATACGGTTTTTCACAAAGGTTCATGCGGCTAACAAAGCTCGAAATAAAGGGTTTCAAGAGTTTCCCTGACAAGACGCTCCTAGAGTTTAAGCCTGGGATAACAGGTGTAGTCGGGCCCAATGGCTGCGGCAAAAGCAATATTCTTGAAGCAATCCGTTGGGTAATGGGGGAACAACGTCCTCGCTCATTAAGGGGGACGCGGATGGGCGATGTGATCTTCAATGGGTCCGAGACCCGTAGGCCGGTAGGAATGGCGGAAGTTCACATGACATTGTCCGTTGATCCTCGACATTGTCCACCAACACTGCAAGATTACGAAGAAATCATGGTCTCAAGACGGATTTTTCGAGACGGCGAGTCCCAATATGAAATTAATAAAGTCCCTTGCAGGCTCAGTGACATCGTGGATTTGTTCCTGGATACGGGCTTGACGCAAAATTCGTATGCGATTTTGGAACAGGGTCGCGTGGAGATGGTGGTCAGTTCTAAGCCAGAGGATCGCCGGTGGCTTATCGAAGAGGCTGCTGGCATCAGCAGGTATAAAATACGCAAGGAATCGGCTACAAAAAGGCTGGAGCAGACTCAGGCAAACCTCGAACGTCTCCGAGACGTACTGAACGAAGTTAGGCATCAGGCTTCGGCGCTTCGGAGACAGGCTCGCAAAGCCGAACGCTACAGGGTCCTTCGGGATAAGCTGCGATCATTCGAGCTGGCCTGGAATTCCCACGAATGCAAAAGGCTGTTGAATACTATTGAACACAATGCTGGCGAGCTTTCCCGTCTAAGAGACGCCATCATCGAGTTACAGTCTCGCCGAGGCTTGTACGAGGGCGAATTACAGCGACAAAGACAAATTCTTGCAGACCTAGACAAGAGAACTATCGAATTGCACGAAGAGAAGCATGCGCTTGAAATGGCCCTTGAATCCAAGAGAGTTTCTGCAGCCCGATCAAGAGAGAAAGTTGAACACCTGGATTCAGAGCGGGAAAGGCTGCGCCGAGATCAACAGGAGAAGACAATCCTTCAGGAGCAATGTGCGCGCAGCGCTGCGGAGGCGCAGCAAGGCTCCAGTGGTCTTGCATGTCATATTCAGGATCGCACGGAGGCTCTTAAGGAGGCTGCAGAATCCCTGGAGTCGTTGCGGAAAGATCTTGGCCTGGTGCAGGCCCGGCTCGAATCATCCAAGACCAGTTTATTTCAGACGTTACAAACGTGCGCTGGAAAGAGGAACGACCGGGAAGCGGCTCAAAGACGAATTCATGAAATCGTCGCCAGGCAGAACAGGCTCGCCAATGAAAAGCGGCTTGCGGAAGATGAGTCCGCTGAGACAACGGCCCGTTTGAGCGCACTTGAGGCAGAATTAGAGGAGGTAGGGCACAGTAAAGAGCAATGCGTGTGCGAAAAGGACAAACTCGCAAGCGCTCTCAAGAGCCAACAGGCGCTGTTAGAGAGTTTACGAAATCGGATTCGTGTTCTTGAAGCAGAATATGCCGGGACCGCTTCCAAGTTGACCTCATTGGAAGATTTGGAGAAGAGTGGCGCGCACTACGATCAGAGCGTTCAATATGTAATGGCTCAACGAACAAGCTGGCCAGAAGGTTCTCTCATCGGTCCGTTGCCAGAACTCGTCGAGGTGGAGGCTGGCTATGAAAAAGCCTTGGCAGCAGTTCTGGAAAACCGCTTTGGTTCAATTGTCGTCTCCTCCCCACTAGATGCGGCCCTCGGGGTGGAAATGCTTCGCTCCCATGAACGGGGCCGAGCGACATTTGTGCCTAGAACGCCACGGGAAACGCTGCCCTCGCATCCCCCTCCACGCGACAAAGAAGTGACAAGCCTCACTGAAGTCATTCGCTTTAGAGCGGGTTTTGAGGAGCTGGGGCAATATCTTCTGGGGCGTTGCGTAGTGGTTGAAAACCTCGAGCAAGCTCTGGACCTCTGGTCTCGAAACGGGACTGCACTGGACGTCGCGACGCTGGAAGGAGACTTTCTTAGCCGCACCGGCGAGGTCACCGGGGGGGCCTGGGATACGGGGGCGGAGAGGTTTTTTTCCACACGTCGAGAGATTGAGGAACTTAGGGCCACTTTAGAATCCCTTTCGAAGACTCTTGAGGCAGAAAGAAAAGGCCTCGAGAAGGCTGAACTTGACCACCAAGAGACAGCCGCCAAAAAGACCAGCGCAGAAGAAGCCGCGATGGAACTCCGAATAACGGAAATAACCAAGGCCAATGAAAAGGATAAGATTCGGGGATATGCCGAAGCGCTCAATCGGAAAACAAGAACGCTGAGCTTAGAGATAGAGGAGCTTGATAAAGAAAAGACCAACCTTGCGGAGACCCTCGCTGCCTCGCAGAAGGAGATTGCTCAGTTGGAACAAACCATCCGCGACCTCAAAGGGCAAACCACTGCATGCAAAGTTGAATCAGATGCTTTGAACAACCAGCGAGAAGAGTTGGCGCGAAAACACGCTGACGTTCAGGTTGACTTGGCAAAATTGGAGGAACGTTTCTCATCAGCGGCAAGGGAGTTGCAGCGTAATAAAGAACTCTCTGGGCAATTGGAAGCGCAGCTGAAAGCCATAGAGCAACAATTGCATACGAATGCTGAGGAAACACAGAGTGTGAAGAAGGAACTAATTAATGCTGAGGAAAACGAAAAAGCTCTCATGCTGAGTCTCAAAACCTGCTCGGAACGATTATCCTCCCTAGCCAGTGAACGCGAATCTTTGACCGAGAGGATTCAAGAGATAGAGGTCGCGTTGGCGGAATCCGCCTCAGGCGAAAAGGCATTAGATAGACAGATCCATGAACGGGAAATCTATCTAGTACAGTTGAAGCAAGAGCTGCAACATCTCACGCAAAAGATGATGGAGCGTTATGGTGTCGATCCAACCAACGTGACCTGCGAAGGGCCAGAGGCGGATAGAGCCGAGATTGAGCGACTGCGCAAAGAGATAGAGGGGCTTGGCGAAGTGAATTTGAGCGCAATACGCGAATATAAGACTGTGCAGGAGAGATTGGCGTTTCTGCACGCTCAGGAGTCTGACCTACGAGAGGCAGTGAAGTCTCTTTATGAAACAATAGGAAAGATAACCCGCACCACCAACGAGATGTTTATGAATGCGTTCCAAGCCATCAATGAAAAATTTCAGGAGATCTTTGCATTCCTATTCCAGGGAGGGGAGGCCGGCCTCGAACTCGTGGGCCCTGACAATGTTCTTGAAGCCGGCATAGATATCATAGCCCGACCGCCTGGAAAGAAGCGACAAGCCATGGGGCTTCTTTCAGGCGGCGAGAAGGCGCTGACCGCCATAGCGCTCATCTTTGCCATTTTCCTCACCAAACCCTCTCCTTTTTGCCTGCTTGACGAAGTGGATGCCCCTCTGGACGACGGCAACATCGGTAGATTCAATGACATGCTACGTTCCCTCGGCGAAAAGACTCAATTTATTGTCATTACTCATAACAAGCGGACAATGGAAGTGGCTGATTGTCTTTACGGGATCACCATGGAGGAGCCTGGGGCATCGACACTCGTATCCGTCGATCTCGCCCGTTAGTGCGGAGTGTTTTCCTGCATTTTGCTTGACTTTTAATCAATATAATTATAATGTTCGATTAATTTATTAATGGAACGGTTTACTTATCCGCCGTAGGCTGACGACGATGAAAAAATACGCGATAACCGCTTGGCTCACTGCAATGTGCTTCCTGTTACTGGCTGATGTCCATGCGTGGGACGTGCCCCCTTACTTACGGATATCGGCCGGATCGAGAATGTGGTTCACCACGCTGGAAGGAGATCTGATCCAAAAGGACAGAACCAAGTTGGGGTTGTCTGAAAATCTGGGCCTTCAAAAAGACGCCTTGACCTGGGAATTCTTTGCCAGCGCACGTTTGAGTAACGTGCATGTGTTTCGCATGAAGGGAGAGCCCACCACAACCTACAATCAGTCTCGGTCAGATTCGTATCAGAAAATACGAGCTATAAATTTTGGGTATGATCTAGATTTTTTCATGTCTCCGCAGATTCTCTTCGGAGCCAATACTGATTTTAATATTCTAACTTTGGATAGTCGTCCACGCGATGTTACGGTAGGCGGGGTTATGTATAATTATCGCGAAGAGGGTACGCAGGTTTATCCCACATTTGGTCTTCACGGAACTTTTTATCCCATCTTCGAAAGTGTGGCGCTCCGTCCTAATGTTTCAAGCAGGGTGAACTGGTGGAATTACAACGACTTTGAGTGCTGGGACTGGGAGATTGCCACTGCGGTTGATATACCCGTCAATCGGCTGTGGACCTGGACCGTCAATGGCGGGTATCGATATTGGCACACCAAGATCCGCCGAGACAGGGATACTGCTGACCTCAATCGCATGGGTTTTTTTGTAGAGACGTCAGTCCTGTTCTGATTTCACCGTTTTCTCTAGTTTCGCTGAAGCGCTTCCACGGCGTTGAGGAGCTGCGTCATCACCCCTCCAGCGCTTCCCAGCATAAGTATGTCAGTGACCTGTTGATGTAGAGCTGAGGGCTCGCGATTAATTTCGATGACAGTCGCGGGCGGGTATTTGAGTTTCACAGACATGGGAATTTGAGCTGCTGGATATACCTGGAGGGAAGTGCCTATGACAAGGAGAACGTCGCATTTGTGGGCCTGCACTTGGGAGATGGTCATGGCTTTAGCCGGAATCGCTTCTCCAAAGAACACGGCGTCTGGTTTGAGAACCCCCTCGCACTTTCGGCACCGAATGGCTTTGGGGTCGCCGTTGACAAATCTGGCTTCAACCTCTTCTATGGGCTCTGAACTCTTGCATCTAATGCAAGCGGCGCGGAGCATGTTGCCGTGAAATTCCACAACTTCCACTGAGCCTGCCTTTTGGTGGAGGTTGTCAACATTTTGGGTAATGACGCATTTGATGATACCTAGTTTTTCGAGTCGAGCCAGGGCGATATGTGCGGGATTCGGGTCCGCAGAAGCGAGGTTGAATTCGCCGGAAGCCTTGAGGTCCAGGTGCAGCCGCCAGAATCGAGCTGGATTCTGTAGAAACCGATCGATGGAGAACTCCCCCGGATCCACCTTGGTCCACAGCCCCCCTGGGCTGCGAAAATCAGGGATCCCCGACTCTGTACTAATGCCGGCACCGGTTAAAGCCACTGCATTGGCGGCGCTTAGAAGTATTTCTGCGGCCTTTTGAATGCTTTGTTGCATGTTATCTCCTCTACTGCCGATAATGATAATAGGCTCTATAGCAGTCACAAGAAACGGCGGGGTACGTACTGGCTCTCTTACAATGGGAACCATCGCCATGCGGCTGTCGCCATGACAGCCTTCCGCAGTCGATGGTTCATGGCCGCGAATACCGGCAACCTTTCAGCTTGACAGTGGTCCTTTCGGAAGAATATCTATGAAGAAAAGGTTTACCATGAATCTTTTTCTTTTGTGAAGCATCTTTTCTCTAGGAAGACGCATGGAAATTGACCATGAAGTAATTCAGAAGGTATTGGCCGGAGATTACGATGCCTTCGAGGTGCTGGTTGACAGGTATAAGGGTAGAGTTTACCGCCATTTGAGGAAGATGGTGAAGGATCAGAGCGAGATTCAGGATCTTTTGCAGGAGACCTTCTTAAGGGCTTACAAAGGACTGGGAAGCTTTGCCGGAAATTCATCCTTCGCCACGTGGCTGTTCAAGGTCGCAAACAACACTGCTCTGATGTACTTGAGGAAGAAAAGACCCGAGCTTTTGCAGCACGCTGACGACATACAGAAAATGGAAGAGTTTGAGTTTATGCCAGCATCTTCGGAGTTTGTTGGCACTCCGATGGAGATTCTCTTATCCCAGGAAGGCCGCAGAAAAATTGAAGAGGCCTTAGACGATCTGCCGCTAGCATATCGTACGGTGATTGTGCTGAAGGATATAGAAGGTTTTTCTTTGGACGAAGTTGCGGAAATCACAGATTCGTCCGTACCTGCTGTGAAATCGAGGCTGCACAGAGGGCGGAACTTCGTACGTGCGACCTTGAGTTCATACTATACAGAGAAAAGTACTGTGAAAAAGCATCGAGGTTAAAGGCGATGAAGGAGCAATGCAGAGAGTTCTGCAAAAAGTTATCGGATTATCTGGACGGCCAACTCGATGAAAACATCTGCACACTATTGGAAAAACATTTGGAAGAATGTCCTCCTTGCGGGTTGATGTATGAGTCTCTCAAGACAGCCGTGGAACTCTGTCGCAAGGGACTAAATGATGACATTCCGGAAGAAATGTCTAGGGAGCTAAAAGCCTTCCTCAGAACACATTGCAAGGGATCATGATCCAGATTTTCAAGAGAGGAGTTTTTCGTATGTCTGACAATCCAAACTTACTTCATGTAACTGACACGGATTTCGAACAACAAATCCTGAAATCCGATCTTCCAGCCTTAGTTGACTTTTGGGCCGCATGGTGCGGCCCGTGTAGGACCGTCGGCCCCGTTGTAGAAGAGCTGGCAGGAGAGTACGCGGGAAAAGTGAAAATAGCCAAGATGAACGTGGATGAGAACAAGTCCACACCGGGAAGGTACGGTATCCGGGGGATACCGACCCTGATCCTTTTCAAGGACGGTCAGGTGGTGGACCAGATCGTGGGCGCTGTTCCCAAGAATCGCATTAAGGACCTTTTGAACAAGGTAGCCTGACATGAAGACTGACGTGGTCATCTTAGGCGGAGGGCCGGCAGGACTGACCGCAGGGATGTATGCGGCCCGCTCCCGTATTCCTTTGATCCTGATTGAACGCGGTCAGACTGGCGGTCAGATGGCCGCCACTGCGACTGTTGAAAATTATCCCGGCTTTATCGATCCGGTCCTGGGCGCGGAGCTTGCTGAGAAAATGGAACGGCAGGCTAGAAAGTTCAGACTCGAGATTTTGTACAGGGACGTTATAGGTGTTACGAGGAATGAACGGGGGTTTACCGTAGAAGCTGACGGCTCGGATACAATACAGTGCAAGGCGATAATCCTTGCCACTGGAGCATCGCCCGTGCAACTCGGGCTTCCCGGTGAAGCAGAGTTTTACGGCAAAGGGGTCAGCTATTGCGCGGTCTGCGATGGCCCTTTTTTTCAAGACTTAGAGGTAGCTGTTATCGGGGGCGGGGACTCCGCGGTCGAAGAGTCCGTTTATCTAACCAGATTCGCCAAAAAGGTTCATCTAATACATCGTCGCGACGAGCTTCGTGCGTGTAAGGAAATTCAAGAAAAAGCTTTCTCAGAGCCTAAAGTCGCCATACATTGGAATACGGTTCCTGTGGAGATTCTCGGGCAGAAAGATGTGACAGGTATCCGAGTACGCCTGGTAAAGACACAAGAAGAGGAAACTTTGCCAGTGGGTGGGGTCTTCTTTTACGCGGGATTGCGTCCCAATTCTGAGCCATTTCTCGATCTCGTGGAAACCGACTCCAGGGGTTTCGTCGTCACAGATCAGGAGATGCGCTGCTCTGTCCAAGGTGTATTTGCGGCAGGCGACGTGCGTGCAAAAGCTTTGCGACAGATAACAACAGCAGTGGGCGACGGCGCTACTGCGGCCTACAGCGCTCAACATTATCTGGAAGGAAGTTATTAGAGAGCTGGTAAAGACGATGCTAATTCAGTTCGGATACAAAGTAGTCGCTGCTTCCCACGGAAAAGAGGGACTCGAGATATTCAAGGAGATGGGCGAGCTTGCCTGGAAGAAATGCTTCGTCTTAACCCCGGCACCAATGTGCTAATGTCCAGCGGTTATTCGGAAGAAATAGTGAACGTTGAAATCATGAAGATCGGAGCCAAAGGTTTCACTGACTCATGGGTCATTTTTCTTGGGACAGGATAATGATTTGAGGCCAAATTCTCTCACCATCGCCTAGCCTTAAGCCAGACCTCGATCTTGTCTTTGTTAAGAAACACGACGCCAATGAGAATAATGCAAGCGGCGGAGACAATTGCCAGTAGAATCCAGTTTCCTTCGTACGCCGCCTCACCGCTGAGGCTCAACATTATGGTCCCTGGTATGCGACCTATCAAACAAGCGGTCGCAAACGGTATGAAGCGCATGGGACTGAGTCCCAGGATGTAGCACAACATATCCTTGGGAAATCCTGGTATAGTGAACAAGATCAAGGCAAACAAGGTACCATGTTTCTCAGTCAGATAGTGGAATCTTTCGAGGGAAGCCGCTCCCACCAGTGTCTCGACCAACGGTTGCCCCACTATTCTGGCAAATAGGAATGCAGCAACAGACCCGAGCGTCAGGCCGGTGGTGGAATAGACCACGTTGGGCCAAGCGCCGAAAACGAATCCTCCCACCGCTCCTGTGACCTCCCCCGGGATGGGAGCGAACACCACTTGGAACGCTTGAATGGCGATGAATGCGAACGGCGCATAAGCTCCCCAGCTCGTAACGTACATCCGCAGCTGTTCTCTACTCCCGAAAACTTCCCATGCCAACCGATACCAGCTTCCCAGATGTCCCGTGAAGGTTAACGCTAAGGCCGCGGCAGTGGTCGCTGATATGACGGCTAAGGAGATTGCAAGCCTTTTACTAAAAATGCGGTTATTCTCCATGGCTGTCCGCGCTGACGCTAACTTCTTCATCTATTGAATACGGGTCGAAGCTTTGCAGGATCGCGTCTTCCATGCTTCTTATGAGCGGTCCCAATGTTTTGGCATCCTTGGCTGATATGCCAACTCCATCGTGGCGCCTGCAGAGGTTCCGAACCAATTCTTCAGTGGCAAGGTCTATTTTGTTGAAGACTCGAAGAGTTGGTATGGAGCTGAGCATAAGCCGTTCCAGGATGTTTTCTACTGCTGCCATTTGTTCTTCGAAGTCAGGATTGGAGCAGTCCACCACGTGAACGAGGAGGTCTGCTTCAGCCAGTTCGTCAAGGGTGGCGCAAAATGCTTTCACAAGGGTCTCAGGAAGGTGGTGAATGAAGCCTACTGTGTCGGTGATAATTACCTCTGTCTCACGGGGGAATCGGAGCCTACGGCTCGAAGGATCGAGCGTGGCAAAGAGTTCGTCTTTCACGAATACGTGAGATTTGGTGAGCGTATTCAATAACGTTGATTTGCCTGCATTTGTGTATCCCACCAAAGATATTACGGGGACATTCCGTCTGTTACGCAACTGTCTGCGTAATTGCCGGCGACGGCCCAGTTGCTGGATTTGTTTCTCCAGTAGATTGATTCTGCTGTGAATCCTCCGTCTGTCTATCTCAAGCTTCGTTTCACCCGGTCCTCGTCCCCCAATGCCGCCCGTGAGACGCGACAAGGCATCGTCTTTCTCGCCAAGCCTTGGCAGCGCGTATTTGAGTTGGGCAAGCTCTACTTGTATTTTCCCCTCACGTGATTCGGCGCGCTGGGCAAAAATGTCTAGGATGACCTGCGACCGATCCAGTACTTTGAGTTCCGTAAAATCACCTATTGCCCTTACCTGTGCTGGGGTCAGTTCCGCATCGAATATGGCTACCCCAGCGCCTTTCTGCAAGGCTTCTATGACAATATCCCTTAACTTGCCCTTCCCTACTAAGTAATGTGGATGTATGGAGTCCCTTCTTTGGATAGCCGTGCCTACGACTTCGAGGCCGCAGGATTCAGCGAGCTGCCCCAGTTCTTTAAGGGACCGTTCTGCCTCCCAATCTTTTCCGGTGGTTGCGCCGATAAGATAAGCCCGCTCCGAACCGTTGTGGGCGTCTTTACTGGAGACAGAGCGCGAAATTTCGTCTTCCAGCGCCTTTATAAAACCTTCGAAGTCCAAATTAAGCTGAGCAGGATGGACAGCGTCCGAAATCTCCCATACGGCGCCCTGGGGATTGGCTGGCAGGAGGTGAGCGATGTGTATAGCGGTGGGGAGGCCTGATGGATCCATGCCCAGACATGCTACTAGGTCTAGCCGGAGGGTCGCTAAATCTGTCAAATCCTCCTGACTTAGCGGCTCACACTTCAAGTGCGTATGAATAAAACGGAGTCCTCTCAAACGCCCCGTGCCGACCCGCCATCCGCTAAGTTTGGGTATCATTATGGAACGGGCATCCCCCACCAACACCTTGTGGACCGTACCCTGTCTGTCAATGAGTACACCTACTTGACGTCCTATCTCGCAGGAAATCTCAGTGAGTTTTCTCGACAGTTCCTGACTTACCACCCGATCACGAGGGATGCGTTTCATAGCAAGTCTCGTGAGACGGTCCTTGTGAGATGGCTTTAGCCCAAGCAGGGCGCCGACGACGACACTCAATGTCAGATGATCTCCTTCAAACCTTTCATACGTTCCCATCTCTAGATAAGAGACACTGTGACGCGTGAGAATACACTAGCAGCCCCCTTGTTTTGTATCGGGTCTGGCCCATGCTAATGTCAGTAAACGTATTCTCGGCCATGAGATAAGTGCGTGCTCTCCGTGCAATCATCGCCGAGCATCAGCCGGCAGGATTTTAACAATGGCGCACTTGGAGGGGTCGAGATATTTTTTTGCCACACGCAAGACATCCTCGACTTTGACAGCCTTGATTTTCGCGATGTATTCGGCGTCGTAATCATGGCCGAGGCCGTACAATGTATTTAGGGCCGTGTTCTCTGCCCTAGCCCAAGAGCTTTGCAAAGAAATCAGATGGTTTCCTACAAGGTTATTGATGGAATGATCCAATTCCTCAGGACTGACGGCCGTTGATCTGATTTTCTGGATTTCATCAAAAAGCCCTTTCACAGCATGCTGGACCTTCGGAACGTCGCAGGCGATATAAAATGCGAACATTCCGGGATCAAGGCCTGGCCTGACAAGGGAGGCGACAGAATAAGCGAGGGATTGTTTGTCTCTGAGTTCCAGAAACAGGCGTCCCCCCTGCCCTGACAGGATGTTGTTCAGTACCTCGAGTGGATAACGATCCTGATCCGAGAATGTAGTGGCTATGAAACCAATGGAAATGTGGGCCTTGGCCCTCGGAATCCTCACGATTTCCTCTCTTACTTTGGAAAGCGGGGCCTCCTTGGGCACTGTAGGCGTTGTGAACTTCACGTCCGGGATAGGACCAAACAATTCCTCTATTCTCTGAAGGGTCTTTTCTACATCGAAATCGCCGACCACGCTGATTACAGTATTGGCTGGCGCAGCATAGAGCTTGTAGATGTTGAGAAGGTCTTCTCGGGTAAAGCCGGCGACGGTGGCCAGAGTCCCCTCCTTGTCGAAACCGTATGGACTGTCCTTGAACAGCGTCTTCCCGAGCATTGTTAGCGCATAGGGCACAGGACGATCCGGTTCCGTGCGAATGCGATTAATGATTAGAGCCCTTTCCCGCTCCGTCTCCTCCGAGGGGAATGAGCAGTGCTTGTGGATAAGGGCCAATAATTTGAGTCCCGGATCGGTATATCTGCTGAAAAAGCTAGCCGAAATGCCAAAAGAATCGTAGCCGGAAAAGCCCGTTAAGCGACCGCCCATGTCCTCTATTTTCCTAGCAATTTCAAATTCAGACAAGCTTCCTGCGCCTTTGTTTATCATTTGGGCAATGAAGTTCATGATTCCTTCTGTTTCTTTGGTCTCGAATCTTTTACCCCCCAAATGGACTAGCCTCACAGAAACGACAGGGTTTGACTCGTCCTGACACGCCACAATGCGGAGCCCGTTTGGGAGGGTTTTGAGCACTATGTTGCCATTGGTTTTTGTCTTTTCATAGGCAATTGTCGAACGCTTGGCATAGGTTTCCGCGGTTGACAAGACCTGTTTTTCATCAACTGGTTGATCTGATTCTGGTATGAGGGCCGTAACAGTGAGATTTGGTGGAAAGAGGTATTTTGCCACAACCTCAGAGATTTGCGCCGGCGTAACCGCTCGATTGAGCCTCAGATACTTCTCTTCATAATTTCCATCACCTAGATCGGCATGGTAGTTACCGATACTCCTTGCTATGCCTTGAACCGTTTCCCTAGCATAAACGTGTTGAGACTCGATATACACTTTGGCCCGCTCCAACTCTTCCTCTGAAGGCAGCTCCTTTGCCAACTTCTTTAGTTCGTCCATCACTCCTTTGGCGACGGCGTCGAGATTCTTGGAATCAAGTGTGGCTGAGATCAGCATTAAACCTGGTTCCTTGGGGGTGAGCGAGTATGCGGATATTGAATTTACTAGACCCTTCTCTTTCTTGAGTACCCTCACCAGGCGAGAGCTATCTCGGGCACCCAGGATGTCAGCCGCTAGGTCAAGGGCGTTCACATCGTTGCCCTCCACGGAAGGGATATGTGAGGCTATGTGCAGTCTAGTCTCGCGAGCATTCTTGTCCCTCTGAAAGGAAGACCGAACCGCGTTTTGGGCAGGTTCCGAAGGCCGAGGAGGTCGAAAAAAGCCAGTTGGCTTCAAATCCTTCGTCATTGCTTCCACGTCCTTGGTCACCTGGTCGCTGTACACATCACCTACAATCACAAGAAACATATTCTCAGGCACGTACCATTTTTCTCTAAATTTGAGGACGTCCTCCCTAGTGAACTTTTCCACCGTATCTTTGTATCCAATAATAGGGTACTTGTAAGGACTGGTGGTATATGCGGTCTTGAAAAGCATTTGTGAGGATTTCCGTTCCGGTCGTTCTTCCCCCTCCAAAATCTCCTCGAGGACCACCTGTTTCTCTTTCTGCAATTCAGTAGGATCGAGAGTCGGCCTCAGTACAGCGTCGAGGAGAATGTCTAGTCCCTGTTTTGTGGCATGAGCAGGCACGATGACGTGAAACACTGTTTCATCCCAGCTCGTATATGCGTTGACATCTCCTCCCAATCCTTCTATCTCAGCAGCGATCTTTCCCAGTCCTCTCCGCTCTGTGCCCTTGAACGCCATGTGTTCAATAAGATGGCTTATGCCTCTTTCCGCGTCGGTTTCATCTGCTGAGCCGACTTTGACCCACAACTGCAAGGCTGCAACCTTTCGGGCGTGATCTTCCTTTATAAGCACTTCTAATCCGTTTGGGAGAAAAAATCGTCTCAACTTAACCTCCGAAGCATCAGCGATTGTGGCAAGCCCACAAGACCACACAATAGATAGCGAAATAATGAAAGCATACGTTAATCGATAGACCGGCAACATTACAATCCCCTTTCGTGAACGTCTCAATCTTTTGGGAGGAATCGACTGTTTGAACATGACAATAATAAAGACAGCAACTCTGAGAAACAGTTTCCGTTTGGTTGTCATACTGTATGGATTGGCGCCTACTAGTCAACTCTTCCATCTGGGGGAAGAGGGTAGAATTGATCGGGCTTATCCCACATACCGTAAACCGTCTGCTATGGCGGTACGACACACCTGCCATGCGGGTGGTGCTGCAGCCGTTATACCGACGCCCAATGCAAGAATAACAATTAGCAATATCGTGGATTTTTCAACCTCAAAAACCGGAAGAAATGATTGCAATTGAAGTTGAAACAAAGCGGCCACGGGAATAGTCATGGCAGCGCCAGCTATTCCCCCCACCAATGCCAAAGAGATCGACTCGCCAGCGATAATAGTGAACAGAAACAGAGGTCCAAACCCTAGAGTCTTAAGAACTGCGTACTCCGCGGAGCGCTCTCTGGCGGTCATAGCCATAGTATTGGCCACCACAATCAATATGATGCCTATTACGACCAAAGATATTACCTTGATTGCACTAACAATGGCCTCTGTCATTGCAACGAAGCCTTGCTGAAAGGCTTTTTCTGTTTCAGTCAAGGTTTCAGCGAGGGAATTCCTGAATAAGGCATCTATGTCCTGAGAGATTTCTGCTGCGCGGTCACCGTCTCTGACATGAACGAGGTACCATCCAACCTTGTCTCCTAGTTCGGGCACGTTCTTCTTGAGCTGCTCATTGACATAATCGTACCGGAAAAAGAACGTTGTCTCATCCACATTCTTTCTTCTCCCCGCGTAGGTACCCATCAAAATCAATTCCACTTTACCTGGGAAAATAGTTCCTTGCAGCGTTATTAGGTCTCCTCTTTTCCAGCCGAACCTCTGTAGAAGTTTCTTGCCAGCTATGGCGGCGTTCTTTTGAGAGTCAAATACCTTCTTTTCAGCATCTGATAAGACTAGTTCAGGGAACATTGCCAAATAATCAGTACCGCTTATCGCTAGCTGCGGGAAAAAATTCTTCTTGTCTTTGTAAATTCCACCGTACCACACCCCGTGTCCCACACGGTCAACGCCCTGAACTTGAAGTATTTGGGTCTTATAGGCCAGCGGGAGCATATATAGAAGCGAGATCTTATTTCGGGTCACTAATCGGTTTGCAGAAGACGTCTCGACGCCCACGTACCAAGCTGCGACGAGGGTATTAAGGATGCCAAAGGCAAGCATGGCCACTGCCACACCCAATATGGTCAGGAGAGCCCTCAAAGGATGTCTGAACGTATTTCGAAGTATTAATCTGACCACATGTGGTTCCGGGTGTAATAAATTGGCTACCGGACTGGACGATTCATTACTGAGAGTTGTTACGTCACTAAAAAATTTGACAAAGAAGGGACCTAGAAGAGTCCCTCACTAAGATCGGATTCAAAATTGCCTTTGTCTAAGGTACGCGGCAACCAGCCGTACCCGAACATTCTGCGTCAAGCGGCCGGAGCCAAGGGAACCAGAAAGGGACAGGTTTGAGGGAGAAGCAGGGAGCTGGGATTTCTACGGATCTGCACGTACCGGGCAAACAGATGGAGGCCTTTCCGAAGGTCACCCATGGCAGGATGTGGAACTCAGTCTTTATTAAGGTAGGCCATATCGGAAGATCAAAGGGAACAGGAATAGACCCGACGGATTCTGGAGGAATCGGATGTTCGGGTAAACAAGCCCTCGGATTGCATGAGTCGCTAAAAGAGTGTGTCGCGCCCATTACAACGACACACATCGCGATGATCGCCGCTATTATATTTGCTCGTTTCATCCCAATCCCTCGACAGCTAACCCACAAGTCATTTCCGAAGTTTCGAGCCGTACACCTGTACTATCCTTGCAGACAACCTGTCAAGCAATCACACTCGTCTATGTCAGGCAAGGGCTCCGACTCGACATAATTTGGTCTAATGGCAGCCCTTGCTTGACAACCATGCCAGGCACTAGTTCACTCGTGACGCACCTGAACTCCACTCGCCTCATCTTTAGGCAGGATAACCGCGTCTGCGAAATCAGTTAATAGTCGAAACTTGCCTGCGTCATGGCGGCATGGGCCGCTGCCAGTCGAGCTATGGGAACACGCGGCGCCGAGCAGGAGACATACGTGAGTCCCGCGTAGTCACAGAATCTTATTGATGCAGGGTGTCCCCCGTGCTCACCACATATCCCGATCTTGAAGTCCGGTTTGGCCTTTCGGGCTTCGCTAACCGCAAGTTTCATCAACTGCCCTACCCCGCTGACATCCAACGATTCAAATGGATTCTCGGGGATAATGCCCTTGTCTTGATAAAAAGGAAGAAACTTGTTTTCCGCGTCTTCTCGGCTAAAGGAGAAAGTTGCTTGAGTTAGATCGTTGGTACCGAAAGAGAAAAATTCTGCCACTTCGGTCAATTGGGCGGCTGTTAAGCATGCGCGCACAACTTCTATCATAGTCCCATATTTGAAGTTCAGCTTGAGGTTATACTTCTGCTCAACCTCTTCCCTTATGCTGTCCACATATTCTTTAACCCATCTAAGTTCAGCGACGGAGCACACTTGAGGGATCATTATCTCTGGATGAACATCAACGTTTTCTTTGACGCACTCTGCCGTAGCTTCCAGGATGCCCCTGATCTGCATTTTGTAGATCTCGGGATTAGTGATGCCGAGGCGAACCCCTCTGTGACCTAACATTGGATTGACCTCTCTCAACACCCGCGCTCTTTGTAGCATCAGTTCTTTGTCTTGGATTGTTCTGTCTATTAGGCTGACATCCATGGTGAGGAGTTTCATTTGGAGACCTTCAGGTGTTGCCATGTAAGCCGTGGGCAGCTGGGGATCAACCAGCTTCAAAGTGTCCATGGTTTTTTGACTCTCGGCCAGCGTCTCCTTCAATTCTGTTAGATCGGCAAGCTGTTGCGCAAGGTCGGTCTCCAGGGGCAAGAATTCGTGCATGGGCGGATCTAGAAGTCTAATGGTCACCGGATAGGGCGCCATAGCTTTTAGAATACCCTTGAAGTCCTCGCGCTGAATGGGGAGCAGCTTGTCCAGAGCCGTTTGACGGGATTCTGGGGTTTCTGCGAGAATCATCTCCACCACAATGGGCAAGCGATCTGACGCGTTGAACATCCGTTCAGTACGGCAAAGTCCTATTCCCACGGCACCGTAATGACGGGCCCTTTTAGAGTCTTCGGGTGTATCTGCGTTGGCCATGACGCCCAGGCGCGCCTTCTCGTCTGCCCATTCAAGAAGCGTGTGCAACTGAGGACTGAACTCAGGCGCTATCGTCGGTATGGCTCCCAGGTACACGTTGCCAGTGGCCCCATCTATGGTAATCACGTCACCTTCGTGCACGACCTTGTCGCCCATGATGGCGAGACGATGGACCGTGTCCACCGAAATCCCTTCCGCTCCTGCAACACAAGGTTTACCCATGCCTCGCGCCACCACAGCCGCATGCGAGGTCTTTCCACCTCGACTTGTAAGAATGCCCCGCGCTGCGAAGAAACCGTGAATGTCTTCAGGTTTGGTTTCTTCCCTGACGAGGATCACTTGCTCACCCTCCTTACCCATTTCCTCGGCGAGGTCTGCGTCGAAGACACACTTGCCGGAGGCGGCGCCGGGGGAAGCGGGAAGACCTTGCGCCACTGGAGAGGCCTTGTAATTTGGATCTAAACCGGGATAGAGCAGTTGTTCGAGGTGCTCGGGATTGATCCTCAACAACGCCTGCTCTTTGTTTAATAGCCCTTCCTCTACCATTTCTACCGATGTGCGCACCATGGCTGTGGCGTTCATCTTTCCATTGCGGGTTTGCAGGCAGTATAGGATTCCTCTTTCAATGGTGAATTCAAAGTCTTGAACTTCCCGATAATGCTTCTCCAGTTTATCCCGAAGCCCTTCCAGTTGTTTGTAAAGGTGTGGCATCTCTTGACCCATCGCCTGGATGGGTTTTGGCGTTCTGATCCCTGCCACTACATCCTCGCCTTGGGCATTCACCAGATACTCTCCAAACATCTTGTTTTCACCGGTAGCTGGATCCCGAGTGAATCCTACGCCTGTACCGCTGTCATTTCCCATATTGCCAAATACCATTGCCACTATATTACACGCGGTGCCATTGGCTTGGTCGGGAGTGATGTTGAATTCTCTACGATAATCCACTGCCCTTTTGCCCATCCACGAATTGAAAACGGATTTGATTGCCACCGAAAGCTGATCCCAAACATCTTCCGGGAATGGCTGCAATCGTTGTTCGGCCACTACATTGCGAAACAGTTCGCAGACCTCTTTGAGGTCCTCAGCCGTCATGTCGATATCCGACAGGGCGCCAGATCGAACTTTAACGGCATGCATGGACTTGTCGAATTCCTCATCAGGAATCCCCATGGCCACCTTGCCGAACAACTGAATGAACCTTCGGTTGGCGTCGTAAGCAAACCGCTCGTTACCTGTTTGCTTTGCTAGACCCACTACGGTATCGGAGTTGAGGCCGAGGTTCAGTATAGTATCCATCATCCCCGGCATCGAGAGCGCGGATCCGGACCTTACGGACACGAGGAGAGGATTGCTCGGATCTCCAAAACCTTTACCAGTAGCTTTCTCCACAGCCTTTATATGGTCCCTCACGTCCTCCATGAGGCCACTTGGTAGTTCGCTAGTCTGGGATTCCAGGTAAGCAAGACACGCGTCTGTGCTAATCACAAATCCTGGCGGCACGTTGATGCCTATTTGGGTCATCTCGCAAAGCCCAGCTCCTTTCCCCCCCAACAGTTTCTTGTTTTTGCCGTCCCCTTCGTGAAATGAGAATACGTACTTCGGTCTCATAACTCTCTCCGTTGTTTGATCTAGTTGACACTCGAGAAGTTTGGACTTAAGTTTATCAGATTAGGCGGTACCGTTCCAAACAAATTATTTTCCTTATTTACACTTATGAACGATGGGACAAAAAACTATTACGGCTGAACGAATACAATACCTCAAAGGCGATTACCAGCGTGGGTTTATCAAATTTTGTCAGTTTGAGGCTGAAAAGGTTGAATGGGGCAAGTTTGAATCCAGGGTCCAGATAACGCCGGATCATAGACAGCAAGATGGCTTTATCCATGCCGGCGTGATGGCTACCATGGCCGATCACACAGCAGGGTATTCGGCATTTACAATCGTACCAAAGGAATTCCAGATCTTGACCATCGAGTTCAAGATCAATTTTCTGAGACCAGCCTACGGAGACGCTCTCAAATGTGCGTCCAAGGTCATCCGAGAAGGACACCGGATTATAGTTGCGGAATCCGAGGTGTTTGACGTACGGCGAGACAAAGATGTCTCGGTGGCAAAGGCCCTAGTGACCCTCATTGCGGTCAGCAAGGAATCTCTTTCGAAGACCCCTTACGAATAAATGACCTGATCTGCGATCAAGTGGGGCTAGGAAGATTGCGTGGCATTTGTAGCTCCGCGTCTGGACTTGAGGTTGATGGTTACCGCCCATCATGTTATGTGATGGCATCTTTCTTATGGATACTGCGGGGTAATTTTTCTTGGACGAACCCTCATTCTTGAGCAAAGGTCTTTACATTAATCCTTCTGAGCGGGGTCGTCGAGTCGCGAGGTTTTTTTCTCTGCTATCGGCACTGGTTGTTCGGGATGTCACGAGCCGATATAGACGGTCTTCCCTTGGAATGTGGTGGGCTTTTCTTCAGCCTCTGATTTTAATGCTCTTGTTCAACATGCTTCGGGGCTTCGTCAATATCCCCAGCGACGGGGTTCCTTATATTCTGTTCAGTTACTCGGCATTGGTACCTTGGACTTTTTTCACCAATGCCGTAGCTGCCTGCGGACCGAGTATCACCGCTAACGCGGAGGTCATAAAAAAGATAGCTTTGCCCAGGGAGGTGTTTCCGCTAGCGGCAGTAACCGCAACATTGTTTGATTTTGCCATGTCGGCCATACTATTGGCCGTCCTTATGGTCTGGTACAAAGTTCAGGTGGGGTTCTGCCTATTGTGGATCATTCCGCTGGTGATGCTTATGGCGGGTACGGCGTTTGCCATCGGGATACTCCTTGCCGGGTTAGGAACTTTTCGGAAAGATTTTATCTTTGCCACACCCTTTATAACGCAGGCTTGGCTCTTCGTCACCCCCGTGATATACCCGTTAAGTTCGGTTCCGGAACAATGGAAAAATATGTATATGCTCAATCCTATGGTGGGGATAATTGAAGGTTTCCGCAACGTACTATTAAGAGCCTCTGCGCCACCACCTGAGCCTATATTGTTTGCCGTGTTCATGACCGTGGTAATGCTCGCCATCTCATGGCCCATTTTCCGGCGGCTTTCTTCATACTTTGCTGATGTGTTGTGAGGTTCCCCTTGTCCAACGAGGTCGCGATAAGAATACGGGGACTTTGGAAGCGATACGGGCTTCCGCTCCCTAAGGTCGTAGAAAAGAGCGTGATGTACCTGAAAAAGCATAGGAATGCTTTGCGAGGATCGAGGGACAGAGGTCCGTGGGCTCTGAGAGACATTCACCTAGATGTTAAAAAGGGAGACACAGTTGGCATAGTAGGTCGAAATGGCGCGGGCAAGAGTACGCTGTTGAAAATCCTTGCGGGGGTGACGTCTCCCACCGCCGGAAGAGTAGAGATATACGGCAGGATTTTCCCAATGATAGAACTCAATGCGGGCTTGCACATGGAACTCACTGGAAGAGAGAATGTCCGGCTTTTAGGGGCTGTAATGGGGTTGTCTCGCAAAGAAATCGAGGATCGGCTCCCGGAAATAGAGGATTTTTGCGAGCTTGGAGATTGGTTCGATCGTCCTGTACGCATGTATTCGAGCGGAATGCTGGGACGTTTGGGCTTTGGGGTTGCCGTCAATGTGGAGAGCGACGTGATTCTCATTGATGAGACCTTTGCAGTAGGAGACCTCAAGTTCCAGAACAAGAGCCTGGCTCGAGTCCGGGAAATGAGAGAAAGCGGCGCGACAATCTTGCTGGTCAGCCATAGTTTGGAAACATTGCAGTTCGTGGCGCAGCGCGGGATACTATTGGAGGAGGGAAAGCTAATCGCATCCGGCTCCGCCCTGGAAGCTATCAACACGTATGAAACCCTCGTATTCAGAAGCGAGCAAAAGCGTCTTGAACACCGCGTACGCAACAGGATATCGACACAGGAAGTTAACATCTTCGGGGCAAGAATTTATGGGCCTAATTTGGAGACCATATCCGAAGTTTCCTCTGGAGCACCTTTTGGGATTGAAATCCATTTGAGGTTAAACAGAAGAGTAGATCGCCCTATGTTCTCCCTCGGGATACTTAACGCCGCAGGCATACTTTGCAAATGGAATATTTCGGAAGAAGACGGCCTAACAATAAGGGGGGAAAGCGAAGAATATCTGCTGAGAGCGTGGTACGCAGAGAATTACTTTGCCAACGGCGCCTATGAAGTTCATTTTGCCGCACGGGATGCTGCTTCCTTCGAGACTATGGAACGCATTGCTGGCATAGTAAGTTTTGATGTGGTAGGCCCGAAAAGAGCAAGGGGAATCATCAACGGCGTATGTGAATGGGAATTGGCTCCTTACCGGTCTGACAACGTTGCGCAGACTAACGAGGTCGTTCAAGATACAGGACGACAAACCAAAACCGCAACGCATCATTCGTAGGAGGCCGTGAAATGTTAAGACGGGGTTTATACGCTGATGTTCTAGGCAAGCGCTTCGTTGTTGAGTGGAGAAGCAGAATTTGGCAAGAATAGTGGACAAGACGGAACGTCTCAGTGCTATCCCCGGAGCCTTTTATCGGGAGATTTTTGTTGATGGGAAGTGCTAGGCCACATACATTGAGCGAAGGGTCCACCAGTCGCCA
>Ga0172370_10001906_pt1 | contig 30872 bp, 30 predicted proteins | sample LakKiv5m_FD_114538 | JGI IMG/M metagenome (GOLD analysis project Ga0172370, IMG submission 114538) | Freshwater microbial communities from Kabuno Bay, South-Kivu, Congo - kab_022012_11.5m | ecosystem: Environmental > Aquatic > Freshwater > Lake | place: Democratic Republic of the Congo...
CGTAAAACTTGAAAACGCGGACAGGATTAAATCCAGCCTGGAAAAAGGAAAGGGCGCGATAATTCTTACGGCTCATTTTGGCAATTGGGAGATAGCATCTCTTGCCGCAAGTTTAAACGGCTATACAATGTCCGTATTTGCCCGCGAGCAGAAATATGAAAGGCTGAACAATCTCCTGAACCAATTCAGGCAGTCTACGGGATGCAAGGTAATAACAAAAGGCTTTTCCGTAAAAGATATAATCCGGACTTTAAACAATAACGGCATAGTCGCTATGCTTTCCGATCAGGATGCCGGGGCAAACGGCGTATTTGTAAATTTTTTTAACAGGCCAGCTTCGACTGCTCCGGGCATAGTAGTCTTCAGCCTGAAGACCGGGGCTGACGTGCTTCCTTCGTTTATCTGGAGGACAGGCTCCGGCAATCATACGGCAATGGCCGGAGAAGCGCTGCAACTTATAAATACAGGGAACAGAGAAAACGATGTAAGAGAGAATCTTCAGAAGATAGCGGATATCCTGGAAGATTATATAAAGAAATTCCCGGAGCAATGGCTGTGGGCTCATAAAAGATGGAAAAGTACGCCTCAGCGTAGCGTATTGGTCCTGACGGACTCCAAGGCGGGGCATTTCAATCAGGGGATGGCGGTGGCGGAAATGGCGGAAGAGGCTTTGGGCCTAAGGCTTCTTGAGAGGCGGATAAATGAAAAGCCTGTTGTTAAAATCCGGATCGCAGAAATAAGATTTAAAAATAAATTTACGAAACTGCTTTTGAACCTTATAAGCGTTTTCGCTTCTAAAAGATGCCAGGGGTGCTTGAGATGCCTCAAGTTCTGCCTGACTAAGGAATCTTTTGAGAGTGTGAAAAATAAATACGCTGATATCGTCGTATCCTGTGGAGCTTCCTTGGTGGCGGCGAATATGTTTTTAGCGTATGAGAACAACGCTAAAAATATTGTAATAATGAGGCCGGGGCTTGCCAGAGGCAAAAAGATAGATTTAATCATACTTCCGCGCCACGATGCGTCGCGAATGGCAAAAAATATATTGATTGTAGATGGATCACCGAATAGGGTGGCTCAAAAAAGCGCGGAAGAAGGTATCTCCGGGGTTCAGGGAAGCGGAGGAGTGGGATTGCTGGTGGGAGGGGATGCAAAGGGTTTTAAATTGAAAAAAGAAGACGTTGAAAAGGTGGCGGACGAGGTTATCAAAATAAGCGAAGAAAAGAATCTCGGCATATTTTTTTCTACATCCAGGAGAACCTCTCCCGAAATAGATAAGCTATTAAAAGAAAAATTAAGCGGCAACAAGCGCTGCAAATTATCCGTTATTGCGAACGAGAAAAACACAGAAGGCGCCGTAACAAGCATATTCGGGTCAAGCGATATTATAATAACTTCTCCGGAAAGCATGTCTATGATTTCAGAGGCGGCAAGCTCTGGAAAATATGTGATAGTATTTAGAGATCTCCGGAGTGTCGGAGCGTTGGGGCGTCGTAGCAAATATGAGAGGCTTGTCAATAATTTTGAAAAAGAAGGTTACATAAAGACCGCAGGGCCCGGAGAGATTTATAGCAAGATAAAAGAAATTCTGGAAACAAGGCCGGGTATCAAAAAATTGAATGACAGAGGGATGATCGTAGAGCGGCTAAAAGAGTTGGTTTAGCATAAACTTGACAAAACTTACATTGTCAGAGTGTCAAGATTATTGAGTACATAAAGTTGACACTCTGACAATGTCACAAGTGTCAAGATTATTGTATATGAATATATTGCAGATTCTTCCAAAACTTGACGTGGGCGGGGTGGAGACCGGGACTATAGATTTGTCCAAGGAACTGATCAGAAGAGGGCATAAGGTTGTTGTTGTCTCCGGAGGGGGGAAGCTCGTAAGGAATCTGATAGGGATGAATGCGACTCATATAGAACTAAGTGTTGATAAAAAATCCCCGTTTACAATAATAAGCTCTATTAAAAAATTAGAGGCTATTATAAAAGATGAGCGCATAGATATCGTGCATAGCCGCTCCAGGGTCCCGAACATAATAGCGTTTTTTGCGGCCAGGCACGCGGGCGTCAAGTTTATTACAACAGCTCATGGTTATTATTCCAATCATTTGATAAGCCGCGTAACGGGATGGGCGAAATTTGTGATTGTGGCAAGTTCTGTCATAGGCAGGCACATGATAGAAGATTTCAAAGTGCCCCATGAAAGGGTGAAGCTGATACCCAGAGGGGTGGACCTGGATAAATTCAAGTTCAGTATGCCGGGAGCTTCTCCGAAGTCAGAATATAAGATTGGAGTCATAGGAAGGATTACTCCGATAAAAGGCCATGGATTTTTTCTGCAGGTAATAGCAAGGGTGGTCAGGTTATTTCCTAAAGTCAGAGTTTTAATAGTAGGCGACGCGCCTAAAGATAAGCCCGGGTACCTGGAAAAATTAAAATTACTCGCTAAACAGCTCCAGATAGAAAAATTCGTGGAATTTACCGGGGCCCAATACGATATACCAAAGATTATGTCCGGGCTTGACCTTTTAGTACTTCCGTCGGTTGGCCAGGAGGCTTTTGGGAGGGTGATTATTGAGGCGGGTGCGAGCGGAGTACCTGTTATAGCTACGCGTATAGGAGGGGCTATAGAGATTATAGAAGATAATCATACAGGGATACTGGTAAGGCCGGGAGATATACTTGAAATGGTCAATTCGATAATAAGGGTGTTAAAAGACAGGGAGTTATCCAAGAATCTGGCAATGGAGGCAAGAAAGAAGATAGAACGGGAATATAGCCTCGCAAAGATGACGGATGACACTATCAAGGTTTATGAGGACGCTTGTAAAAAGAAGAATATACTTGTCATAAAGTTTGGAGCGATAGGAGATACGATTCTTGTGGTCCCGAGCCTCAGGATTTTAAGAAACAGATTTCCGGACGCTCATATAAGCGTTCTTGTGGGGACTGATGCCAAATATATACTTAAAAACTGCCCGTATATAGACGAGCTGATTCTTTATGACAGAAAAGGCCGCGATAAGGGTTTGAGGGGGTTGCTGAAAACATCCGGCGTTTTAAGGTGCAAGAACTTTGATATGTCCGTGGATTTTCAGAATAGCAAGGCGAGCCATGTAATTTCCTGGCTCGGGGCTATTCCGGAAAGATTTGGTTATGATAATGGAAAATTAAGTTTTTTTGTAAACAAGAGGGTAAAGTACCTTAAGATAAAAGCAACACCTCTAGCGGAACAGTTTCGGTTGCTTAAGAGCATGAAGATCGATACGCTTGGCGCTTCTACGTATCTTGAGATATGGCCTTCCAAAGAAGATTTTTTGTATATAGACAAGCTGTTGAAGAATGCGTGGGTCAGCAGTAGCCAGGAACTGGTAGGAATCAATATCGGGTCCAGCGCCAGGTGGGAGACGAAGAGGTGGCCTTTGAAAAATTTTGCAAAATTATCGGATATGCTGGCTGAAAAAGATATAAGGGTGGTAATTACAGGCTCAAATGATGTCACAGACAGCGTGAGAGATTTTATGAAGCTTTCCGGCGTAAAACCTGTGAATGCGGTCGGCATGACGTCTATAACACAGCTCGGGGCTTTGATAAAAAGGTGCAAGGTTTTTCTGACAGGCGATAGCGCTCCTATGCATGTTGCTTCCAGCGTAGGTGTTAATTTTATAGCGCTTTTTGGGCCGACTGACCCAGGCAGGCATTTTGAGCCTACCGAGAAGGGGACTGTGATAAGGAAAGATTTGAAATGCAGCCCGTGCTATAAATCCAAATGCAGGCACAATGCGTGTATGGAGCGTATAAGCGTGGAAGAAGTATATAAATTGATAATGGAAAAAATAAAAAAGACGTAAAATTGTTGTGTTCAAGACCTGGTCTTGAGTTTGAGAGTGCTTATGCGTATATTGTTATTGACAACTCATCTTAATATCGGCGGGATTAGCACGTATACTGTGTCGCTTGCCAAGGCGTTGAAACTAAAAGGCCATGAAGTTTTCGTCGCCTCCAGCGGAGGCATGCTTGTCCCGGAGCTCACGATTTCGGATATTTCCCATATTAATATAAATATTTCTACAAAATCTGAATTAAGCCCGAAGGTTTTCAATGCTGTTTTTGAGATTTCAAAAATAGTAAAAAGGCTTGGCATAGACATCGTGCACAGCCAGACAAGAATCGCTCAGGTAACCGGATTTTTTGTATCAAAATTATGCGGGATCCCTATGGTTACCACGTGCCATGGATTTTTTCATAAGAACATAGGAAGGGCGATATTGCCAGCATGGGGAGAAAAGGTCATAGCGATAAGCGATGCGGTAAACGAAAACCTGGTAAAATATTTTGGCGTGAATAAAAGCAGGGTAGCTTTGATATATAACGGTATAGACGTGAAGAAGTTTCTAAAAGATTTTTCGGAAGAAGAAAAAAACAGGCTGAAAGATAAATTCGGCATAAAAAGGGATTACAGCGTGATAGGCATGATAGCCAGGTTTACTCCTGACAAAGGCCATGACGTGCTTCTGTACGCGCTTTACGAGATACTTAAAGAGAAGCCCGATGTGCAGCTTATGTTTGTAGGAGATGGAGATAAAAAGCAGGATATAATAGCGCTTAGCCAGAAACTCGATCTCTCGGATAACGTGGTGTTTGTTAAGCCGCAGATAAATACGGTAAACGCCTTGGCTGTGATGGATGTTTTTATGTTTACGCCTAAAAGGCGCGAAGGGTTGGGCCTGGTGCTGTTGGAAGCGCTTGCTTCAGGGAAGCCGATTGTGGCCACAGATGTGGGAGGCGTATCAAGTGTTGTTGAGAATGACGTAAACGGTTTTCTCGTGGAACCGTCTATGCCAAAGTTTTTAACAGAACCTGTTTTAAGGCTGCTGAAAGACAAGGCTGTTTACGCAAGGATGGCGCGCTCAGGCAAAGAGATAGTGATTAAAAAATTTTCTATAAATGGGATGGCGGATAGGACGGAAGAAGTTTACAAAGATGTTGTAAATAAAAAGAGGATGAAATGAAATTTGATATAAAAAGAAGCTATGCGGTTATTGCCATAGCCCTACTCGCGGCGGCGGTTTTATGCGCCAAGTCGCAATATGTAGTGCCGGTTATTATGTACCACAATATCGACGAACGCAGCGCGGTTTCAAGGCTTAGCGTTTCATCGGAAAGTTTCGGGAGGCAGATGAATTTTTTAAAGAGCCATCGGTATAATGTTGTTAAGCTTGAAGATCTCGCGGGGATGCTGAAGAAAAATAAATTGCCTTCAAGGACAATCGCCGTTACCTTTGACGATGGGTACGAAAACAATTATACAAACGCGTATCCTGTCTTGAAAAAACTTGGCTTGCAGGCTACGATATTTATAATTCCTGCGATGGTAGGCACTGATGGTTACTTGACATGGAGCCAGATTGCAGAGATGTCCGAAAGCGGATTTATTGAAATAGGCAGCCATGCTATGGCTCATCCATGGCTTCCTACTCAGCCAAAAGAAAATTTAGATCCGGAAATAAGAGGTTCTAAATTAGCGATAGAAAGCCGTTTAAATAAAGAAGTAAACGCTTTTAGTTACCCTCTGGGAGGGTTTAATAAAGACGTCAGAGAAAAAGTTATAGAGGCGGGATATAAAATCGCGGTTGCCACTAATCCGGGTAAAAAATATCCAAAACACGATTTATTCGCCATGAAGCGTCTCAGGATATCAAGCACTTCGGATAATTTGTTCGTATTCTGGTTTGAGATAACCGGGTTTTATACCTGGATTAAGGAGCATAGGGACAAGGATTGAAATAAAGTTGACAAAACTAACATTGTCAGATTGTCAAGTTTAGAGGGGAGGGGGGTGTATGAAGCGGGTGCTTATTGTCAACGTTAACTGGCTTGGAGATACGCTGTTTGCCACACCTCTTATAAGAGCGGTAAAAGAGAAATATCCCGGTTCGCATATCGCTATTCTTACGCATCCCAGATGCTATGATATCCTGGAAGGAAACCCCAATATAAATGAAATAATAATCTATGATGAAAAAAAACAGCACAAAAATCTGCTCAGAAGATTTGCCATAATAGCTTATCTTAGATCGAGAAACTTTGACACAGCCTTTATACTAAAAAAATCTTTGAGCAGAACTCTTCTTCTTCTATTTTCAAAGATACCTGTCAGAGTGGGATATGCGTCCAAGAGGGCGGGGTTTTTATTGACCAAAAGCGTGGATATCCCGAATGAGGGGATGCATAAGGTGGAGTATTTTTTAAATCTCGGGAAAGCAGCCGGCGTAGAAGTTAAAAATAAAAATTATGAAATCCATATTTCTGGCAAGGATGCGGAAAAAGGAGAGAAGATTTTAATGGACGCGGGGATAAATTGTAAAAATTTTGTAATCCTTAACGCGGGAGGTAACTGGAATCCCAAAAGATGGCCTGCCGAGAATTTCGCGAAATTAGGCGACGAGATATCTAAAGCCATAGGCGCGCATATTGTCCTGACAGGTGCGGAAAAGGATGTTGCTTTGGCTGAACGCGTGTCGGATTTAATGGAGCGCAAGCCTTTTATATTGTGCGGGAAGACCGGTTTAAAAACGCTCGGAGCTATTTTTAAAAAAGCGATATGCGTTATCTCAAATGATTCCGGCCCTATGCATCTTGCATCTGCGGTAGGCTCGAGCGTTATAACTATTTTCGGGCCTACCTCTGCTAAATTAACAGGGCCGTACGGAGGCGGAAAATGCAGAGTTCTGCATAAAGATATAGGCTGCGAGGTTCCCTGCTATGACGTTAAATGTAAAGACAACAAATGTATGAAAGCGGTAACAGTGGAAGAGGTAATGGGAGCATTTAATGAAATTATCAGGTGTCCGTAAAATTCTTTTTATTACCCTTTCGAATATAGGCGATGTGATTTTAACTTTGCCTGTTTTATCCGCCTTGAAAGATAATTTTCCGGATGCGGCCATAGATGTCGTGGTAGGCCCTCGTCCAGAGCAGGTTTTTAAAAAAGATCCAAGGATTCGCAGGTTTTTTGTTTATGATAAACACGCCGGGCTGAAAGACAAGGAGGCGTTTGTAAAAAAGCTTAAAGCTGAAAGATATGACATGGCTGTTGATATGAAGACAAGCCTTTTGCCGATACTTATCGGAGCAAGATACAGGACAGGCTTGTTTCCGGGATATAAATCAGGAGTTGTTCATAAAAGATTGATACACCTGGAACGATTGAGGCCTTTTGGAATAACCTACAGGGAGCAGAAAAATATTTATATAGACGGAGAGTCCAGAAAAAAGATAGAAAGCATCCTGCAAGATAGCGGCATCGGGAATACCGATGTAATTATAGGGATTTGCCCGGGGAGCAAGAGCCATCTGAAGCAGTGGAGGGCAGAAGGGTTTATAGATGTCATAAACAGCGTACTTAAAAATCCGAAGCATAAAGTTATTTTAATAGGGGATGCAAGTGAGGCGAAGATATCGAAAGGGATCGCCTCTCAGGTAAAGCTGCCGGGCCTTGTTGATTTGACCGGGAAGACAAGCTTGAGCGAACTTTTCGCGCTTGTGGAAAAATTTAATCTGCTTTTGACGGGAGACAGCGCCAGCATGCATATAGCATCTGACCTCGGGATAAGGGTCGTGGCCATATTCGGGCCTACCGATCCTGAAGAATACGGCCCAAGAGGCAATAGAGACAGGGTGATACAAAAAAACCTTGAATGCTCTCCATGCAAAAAGGCGCAGTGTAAATACGGAACTCACGAGTGCATGTACTCTATCAGCGCGGAAGATGTCCTAAAGGCAATAAACTTGACACTCTAACAATGTCAAGTTCTTGGTGGGATAGATATGAAGAAGATACTTATTGCTAGAACTGACAGGATAGGCGATGTGATATTGTCTTTACCCGCTATAAAGGCCGTGAGAAAGGCTTTCCCGGGAGATTATATCGCTATAATGGTTCAGCCGAGAATAGATGACATATTGAAAGGGAACCCGGATATTGATGAAGTGATAGTGTATGATAAAAATAAAAAGCATAAAGGCGTATTGAAAAATCTAGGCTTTATAAAATGGCTGAAAGCGAAAAAATTTGATATGGTTTTAAACTTACATTCTACCAAAAGGATGAATCTTCTTTGCTTTTTAGCCGGAATTCCCGTAAGGATAGGGTATGCCAGGGGCAAAGCTGATTTCCTGCTTACGGATAAAATAAAATATACAAAAAAATTAGGCGAAAAACATGAGGTTGAATATTCATTGGATGTATTGCGTCATCTCGGCATAAGCCCGGAATTTTCATTGCCTTATATCTATATCCAGAGCGAAGATGAGAAAAAAGCGGATGAGATACTTGGAGATCTCGGCATAAATAAAGGAGAAAAATTTGCAATCCTTCATCCCGGGGCAAGCTGCAGGTCAAAGATGTGGCCTCTTGAAAACTTTGCTAAAACAGGGGATATGCTTGTAGAGGATTTAAAAATAAAGGCCATGATTAATCTGGCGCCGGATCAGGCATGGCTTGGGGAAAAAGTAAGGGCGATGATGAAAAATAAACCGGTTTTTTTCTGCGAGCCTACGACTCTCGGAGAGTTGGCTGCGTTGTTTAAAAAAGCAAGCCTTGTCATATCTAATGACTCTGGCCCAGTTCATATTGCAGCGGCGACGAGAGCTCCAGTTATTTCTATCTTCGGAAGAAATCAGCCGGGCCTCAGCCCGGTCAGATGGAGGCCTCTGGGAGATAAATCAGTAGCTATCCATAAAGACGTTGGCTGCGTTGAATGCCTTGCGCATGATTGTAAAAAAGGTTTTTTATGCCTTGAGGCGATAAAACCGGAAGAAATTTTAGAGGAAGCGAGAAAACTGTTAACTTGACATTTGAACAGTACAAAAGAGGAGATGCTATGAAACGCAGATTTTTAACGTTATTTTTTATTGTTATTTTTATCTCCGGCTGCGGCATAACCTCAAGTTATAAGATCAGAGAAGTGAAGAAACCGGAGGACATAAAGATAGAAGCCCCTAAGCCTCAGTTGCGGGTCGGAGAAAAGCTTACTTATAAAGCGGAATGGATGGGTATGGATGTCGGATTTGCGACCTTATTGGTAAAAGAGATTACGCAGCTAAACGGCCATGAAGTTTATTGTATAGTTGCGAAGGCGGAGACGACTTCTTTTGTGGCGAAACTTTTCAAGGTAGAAGACGAGATAACCGCATATATAGATACAAAGGAGCTGTATCCCGTAAGGTTTGACAAAAAACAGAAAGAAGGGAAAAAATACAAGGATGAATATGTGGATTTTGATCAAGAGAACGGAAAGGCAATTTGTATTTCAAGGATTACTCTCGAGAAAAAAGAATTTACCGTGCCTAAGAGAGTGCAGGATCCGGTAAGTTGCATCTATTATTTCAGGCTGAGCAGTATAAATCCCGGAGAGGCTCTTTTTGCAAACGTGCATCTGGACGATAAAAACTGGTTTCTTGAAACAAAGGTTGCAGACAGGGGCATTGTAAAGATCAAGGGCCTCGGAAACTGGCAGGCGTTCATGGCGCAACCCATGTCCTGGTTTCAAGGAGAACTGAACAAAAATGCGAAAGTCAGCATATGGTTTTCAGCAGACCAGCAGCGCGTGCCGCTTTTGATAGTAGTGCAAAGCAGCATCCCGTTCGTTGGGACTATTACGATAACACTCCAAAAAATAGAATAAATTAGCGATATTGCGTAGCCTTGACACTCGGCGTTATTGATGTTACAATACACAAATTAAAGGGTGACTGATATGCCAAACGATAAACCGAAGATAAATCTCGACAAATTAAAGACTTACCCTATATCGAAAAGGACGTGCAAAGTAAAATACGAAGATTTTGCGAAACCGCCTTCAAAAGGCGCGGCCTTTTCCGATTTCTATGATTCTCTCCCGAAGATATTGGCAGGAGCCGACTTTAAGGCAGTCGTAGAGGCTGTTGTTTCCGGATATCGCAAAAAAAAGCCTGTTATATTCATGATGGGCGCTCATGTTATTAAATGCGGCCTGAACCCAGTCATTATAGAATTAATGAAGAAGAAAGTCATTACGGCTATTTCTCTGAATGGCGCCGGAGCGATCCATGATTTTGAGATAGCCCTTATAGGCAGGACGTCGGAGGATGTTCCGGGAGCTCTGGAGGATGGAAGCTTTGGTATGGCAAAGGAAACAGCTTTATATATAAACGGCGCTTTCGAAGAAGCCGTTGAAAAGGATGTGGGAGCGGGCCGGGCGATAGCTGAAGTGATAAAAGACGAAAAACTTCCTTTCAGAAATCATAGTTTGCTGTATAACGCTTTAAAAGAAGATGTCCTCTCCACAGTGCATATTGCCATAGGGACTGATATAATACACCAGCATCCAAGTTTTGACGCCCGGGCTGCAGGCGAAGCGTCGCTGAGGGATTTTTATAGCCTTATAGAAGAGATCGCGTCTCTCGGAGACGGGGGTGTGGTGCTGAATATAGGCTCTTCGGTAATCCTTCCGGAGGTTTTCCTAAAGGCGATGAATGTCGCAAGAAATCTGGGTTATAAGGTAAAAGATTTTACCGCAGTTAACTTTGACATGATACAGCATTACAGGCCGTATCAGAACGTGGTAGCCAGGCCGGTGGCTTCAGGCGGAAAAGGTTATAATATAATAGGCCATCATGAAATACTGCTGCCGCTTATCGGGCAAGCAATTATAGAGGAGATATGAAAATAGATAAATTAAAAAAAATAATATCGAAATTCAGCGAAGCTAAAGTCCTGGTAATCGGGGATTTGATTTTGGACGAGTTTGTGTGGGGCGAAGTTTCCAGGATTTCTCCTGAAGCGCCTGTGCCCGTAGTATGGGTAAAGTCGGAATCGTTTATGCCGGGCGGAGCGGCTAATGTTGCTAACAATATCGCTTCACTGGGAGCCAGGGCGTATATAGCAGGGGTTGTGGGAAGCGATGAAAGGGCGGGCATACTTAAAGAAGGCCTTAAGGAAAAAGGCATAAATATAGACGGGGTTATTACGGATGACGGCAGGCCTACCACATTGAAAACAAGAGTGGTTGCAAACCATCAGCAGGTAGTGAGGATTGACAGGGAGAAAACAGAAAGTATTTCAGTCGGAGCTCTAGACGAGATTATAGCGTATATTAAAAATATAATTGACGAGATGGACGCGATTATAATAGAAGATTACGGCAAAGGCGTTATTTCGGCAAGGCTCTTGAAAGAGATCTTAACCGTAGCGAAGAAGAAGAAAAAGATTATTACCGTAGACCCAAAAGAAGAGCACTTTTCTTATTACAGAGGAGTGACAGCGCTAACCCCCAACCATCATGAAGCGGCTCAGGCTATTGGCATGAAGGCCAAGGATAGCCAGAGCGTATTAAAGATAGGTAAGACGCTTCTTAAAAAATTAAATTGCGAAGGCGTCCTTGTAACTCTGGGGGAGAACGGCATGCAGCTGTTTCAAAAAAATGGGACTGTAACTTACATACCTACTGTTGCGCAAGAGGTATTTGATGTTTCCGGAGCCGGGGATACTGTGATAAGCGCGTTTACTCTGGCGCTGGCGCTTGGAGTGGATATGAAAGACGCAGCGTATGTTTCAAATATAGCGGCCGGTATCGTAGTGGGCAAGGTTGGGATAGCCGTTATTACGCAGAAAGAGTTAATCGAAAGGTTGAAATAGCTTATGGACGCAGTTGGTATAATTCCGGCGAGATACGGCTCTACAAGATTTGAAGGAAAATTGCTGGCGGATCTATGCGGCAAACCTGTCATACAACACACCTGGGAGAACGCAAAAAAAGCAAATTCAATAGACGACCTTATTATAGCGACCGATGATAAGCGTATTTATAATGTTGCCAAAGGATTCGGGGCGAATGTCGTATACACGTCTATTTCTCATAAAAGCGGCTCCGATCGCCTGACTGAAGTGGCCGCTTCGATTGACGCGAATATTATCGTAAATATCCAGGCGGACGAACCTCTTCTTTATCCCACAATGATAGACGATGTTTCCGGAGCTATCCTGAAAGACAGGGCCCTGGTAATGTCAACGCTTTGTCATAAAATAAATTGCGCGGCGGAAATTCTAGATCCAAACGTAGTCAAAGTGGTATTTGACAGAAATGGTTTTGCGTTATATTTTTCAAGAGCCCCTATTCCCTATGAGAGGATGGGGTCGGACGATAAGCTGCAGGTCATAGATTATTATAAACATATAGGCATTTATGCGTATGCGAAAGATTTTCTTTTCACTTTTAAATCGCTTCCGCAGTCGCGCCTGGAAAAAACGGAAAAACTGGAGCAGCTGCGTGTCCTGGAAAACGGCTACAGGATAAAGGTTATTGAAACAAAGTTTGATACGATAGGCATAGATGTTCCTGAAGACCTGGAAAAGGCGGTAGAAATGATAAAGGGGAAACAATAATGCCAAAGTATATCTTTATAACAGGAGGAGTTGTTTCTAGCCTGGGCAAAGGGATAACGTCTTCTTCTATCGGGAAACTTTTGGAATCGAAAGGAATGAAAGTAACGATACAAAAATGTGACCCGTATATAAATGTGGATCCCGGCACAATGAACCCGTTTCAGCACGGCGAAGTGTACGTGACGGACGATGGCGCTGAGACAGACCTGGACTTGGGGCATTACGAGAGGTTTATAAATGCCAACATGACCCAGGAAAATAATATTACCACCGGCAAGATCTATAATTCCGTCATAACAAAAGAGCGGCGCGGAGATTATCTTGGAGCAACGGTCCAGGTAGTTCCTCATATAACAAACGAGATAATATCGCATATAAAAAAGGTTTCCCAGGGCAAGGATATAGATGTGGTTATATGCGAGATAGGCGGGACGGTCGGAGACATAGAAAGCCTGCCTTTCCTGGAAGCTATCAGGCAGTTTAGGCAGCATCTGGGTAGAGGGAATTCAATAAATATACATCTGACGCTTGTACCTTATTTAAAAGCGGCGGAGGAGTTGAAGACAAAGCCTACCCAACATAGCGTTGGAAAGCTCAGGGAGATAGGCATACAGCCTGATATATTGGTTGCGAGGACTGAAAAGCCGATTTCAAAAAAGATAAAGGAAAAGATCTCTCTTTTCTGTAATGTGGACGAGGATGCGGTAATAGAAGCACCTGACGTGAAAGACATATACGAAGTCCCTCTTTTGTTTCAGGAGCAGGGGCTCGGAAAGATAATATTAAAGCTTCTTGATATTAGATATAAAGAGGGAGATCTTACCCAGTGGCGGGAAAAAATTGTAGAGAGGTCTTTGCACCCTACGGGGAAAGTTTTCATAGCGGTTGTAGGGAAATATATCGAGCTCAATGACGCATATAAGTCTATTTATGAAGCGTTGAAGCACGCGGGTATCGCAAACGACGTAAAAGTGAACATCAAAAAGATAGACGCGGAAGAGATTGAACAAAAGGGCGCTGAAAAATTCTTAAAAGATATAAGCGGCGTGCTTGTGCCTGGCGGTTTTGGCAATCGCGGAATAGAAGGCAAAATCGAAGCCATAAAATTTGCAAGAGAGAACAAGATACCGTTTTTCGGTATATGTCTCGGGATGCAGTGTTCTGTTATAGAATTTGCAAGAAATGTGTGCGGCCTTAAAAAGGCGAACTCTACAGAATTTGATAAAGCTACTCCGTATCCTGTGATAAGCCTTCTTGAGGAACAGAAAAGGGTGAAGGATATGGGGGGCACAATGCGTCTGGGCGCGTATCCGTGCAAATTAAAAAAAGGCACATTCAGCTTTGAAGCTTACGGGAAAGAAAAGATTTCAGAACGTCACAGGCATAGATATGAGTTTGATACTCATTACAGAAGAAGCATGGAAAAGGAAGGTCTGACAATTGCAGGTACATCTCCTGATTTAAGGCTGGTGGAGATAGTGGAACTGGAAGGTCATCCCTGGTTTGTCGCTTGTCAGTTTCACCCTGAGTTTAAGTCAAAACCGGACGATTGCCATCCGCTCTTCAGAGATTTTGTGAGGGCGGCATTAAACAAACGGAAATAAAAACATGATTAAAGAGATAAAAATTAAAGATATAAAAATAGGCGGAAAGAATCCGATAGTTTTGATCGCAGGGCCGTGCGTGATTGAGTCAGAATCACATGTGATGCGCCATGCGGAAAAGATCAAAAAAATATGCGGCAAATCAGGCGTCGGGCTTATTTTTAAGTCCAGCTATGACAAAGCAAACCGCTCGAGCGCAAAATCTTACAGAGGGCCCGGGATAGACAAAGGCCTTAAGATACTGGCAAGGGTAAAAAAAGAGCTGGATATACCTGTATTAAGCGATGTTCATTGCAGGTCTGAACTTGGTAAAGCGAAAGACGTGCTGGATATCATCCAGATACCCGCTTTTTTATGCAGGCAGACGGATTTTATCAAAGAGGTTGCGAAAACAAAAAAGGTTGTGAATATAAAAAAGGGCCAGTTTTTATCTCCCTGGGATGTAAAGAATATAATAGATAAGATAGAAGATACGGGAAATAAAAATATTATCATTACGGAGCGAGGGGTGATGTTCGGGTATAATAATCTGGTGAGTGACTTTCGCAGTCTTGAAATAATGAAAGAGTTCGGGTATCCTATTGTTTATGATGCGACTCACAGCGTGCAGATTCCGGGAGGGAGAGGAAGCTCTTCCGGCGGAGAGAGAAAGTTCGTAGAGGTTCTTTCACGCGCGGCAGCCGCGGTTGGCTGCGACGGCTTATTTTTAGAGGTTCATGAAGACCCTGATAAAGCGCCTTGTGACGGGCCGAATATGATAACGCTTGAGATGCTGGAGAAATTGCTTAAGAACGTTAAAAAGATAGATAGCATCGTGGGATAAACTTGACAAAACTAACATTGTCAGAGTGTCAAGTTTATGGGGGAGAAGAGGGGGAGGAGAGATAAGATGATGCTGAGAAGGCGCGCTAAACAGGTTCTGAAAATAGAGGCCGATTCCATAAGGCAGTTGATTTCCCGCATAGATAAGGATTTCGAAAAGGCGGCGGAATTGATATACGCCTGCAAGGGGATGGTTGTAGTTACCGGGATGGGGAAGGCTGGTATTGTGGGGCAGAAGATCTCCGCGACGCTCGCTTCTACGGGCACGCCAAGCCTCTGGCTTCATTCAGCTGAAGCGATACACGGGGATTTGGGCAGGGTGAGGAAAGAGGACACGGTTATTGTTATTTCAAATAGCGGGGAAACGGGAGAAATAGTGAGCCTTGTCCCTCAGATAAAAAAGATAGGATCCAAACTGATAGCGATAACGGGAAACAAAAAGTCCAGCCTGGCGAAAAATAGTGACGCCGTGCTGGATGTGTCCATAAAGGTTGAGGCTTGTCCTTTGGGGCTGGCCCCTATGGCGAGCACAACCAGCATGCTTGCGATGGGAGACGCGCTTTGCGCAACTTTAATGGATAAAAGGAAGTTTAAAAGAAGTGACTTCGCGTTCCTTCATCCCGGAGGCAGCCTGGGTAAACAACTGCTTATGAAGGTGGAAGATATAATGCGGAAAGGCCAGTCCAATCCTATTGTGAAAGAGTCTAGAAAGGTAAAAGACGTTCTTCTTGCTATTACAGCTTCAAGGGCGGGAAGCGCTACGGTAATAGATAGAGACAGGAAGGTAAAAGGTATTTTTACAGACGGGGATTTAAGAAGGCATCTGGGGAGCGATCCTTTGCTTCTTTCCAGAGAGGTGAAATGTGTTATGACAAGATCTCCAAGGACGCTTAAAAAAGGATGCCTTGCCGTAGAGGCGTTAAGGATTTTGCAGGAGCATAAGATAGACGAAATACCGATAGTTGACGAAAAAGATAAAGCCATAGGTCTTGTGGATGTGCAGGATTTGCTTAAGGCGGGGCTTGTATGATAGAAGAGCGTGCCAAAAAAATAAAATTATTGATACTTGACGCAGATGGGGTGCTGACGGACGGCCGCATTATATACGATAATTTCGGAGACGAAATAAAATGCTTCAATGTTTACGATGGCTTAGGCATGATGCTTCTTCACAGAGTCGGTATCAAATCAGTGATTATTACCGCCAAAAAGACAAGGATCCTGGAGCGCAGGGCAAAAGATATGCATGTAGCGAAGGTCTATTCGGATTATAGAAAACTCAAGGTTTATGAAAAAGTGGTTAAGAAATTCAAGGTAAAAGACGAGGAAGCCTGTTTTATCGGAGATGATCTTATAGATTTGCCTGTTTTGAAAAGAGTAGGTTTAAGCGTTGCTCCTCCTGAAGCAGTGGAAGAGGTTAAAAATTCCTGCCATTATATTACCAAAAAAAGCGGCGGCAAAGGCGCTGTCAGGGAGTTGATAGAGATTATTTTGCGCTCACAGGGGTTGTGGGATAAGATAACCGGAGAATATTATAAATGAGGTAGCATGAAAAATTCTGAAAAAGAGGTGCAGGATCTTAAGAATGAGCTTTTAAAGGCGAATGAAGAGATTGATAAATTATCCAGGATAAAATCCGATTTTATATCTGTAATCTCCCATGAGTTAAGAACTCCGCTAACATCCATCAAAGAAAGTGTCGCCTTGGTGCTGGACGGCACGACCGGCTCCATCAGCGAAGAGCAGAAAAAAATCCTTATTATATCCAAAAACAACATAGAGCGTCTGGCGAAAATCATAACGGATATCCTGGATATGTCCAGGCTGGAAGCTGGCAGGATCATAATGCATAAAAGAAAGTTAAGCATAAACGAAATCATAAAAGATGTTTATAACACTACAAAAACAACCGTTGAGCAAAAGAATATGAAATTCAGCCTTTCCCTGGAAGAGTCTATAGAGGCTACTTGGTTTGACCCTGACAGGATAGGGCAGATCCTTAAAAACCTCATATCAAACGCCGTAAAATTCAGCAAGGATAACGGGAAAATAAAGATATCCAGCTCAAGGGAGGAAATAAACGGCAAAGGTTTTATAAAAGTTATGGTAGAGGATAACGGCATCGGCATGTTTAAAGAAGACATAGGGAAGTTGTTCTCTAATCTCAGCCCGTTAGACGCAAGCATGACCCGCAAGCATGGAGGGGCGGGCCTTTCCCTGGCTGTTTCAAAAGGCATCGTGGAGCTGCATGGCGGGGACATGTGGGTTACCTCTGAACCTGAGGCGGGCAGTAAATTTATATTTACCATACCCATATATAAAAAGCACGAGGAGCTTGATTTTTTGATGGAAGAGGCTATAGAAAGATCAAAGCGTAACGATAATAAAATAGCCATTATTGTCTTTGAGATAAAGAACGTCAGGGACAAAGTAGAAAAGAATATCTCCGAGATAGAGGATATTATAAAAAAGACAGTCCGTGGCCCGGAAGACAAGACTATAAGAGGAAGGAAAGGGGAATGTATAGTAATAATCGCATGTACGGACAGGCCAGGAGCGATGGCGATAATGAAAAGGATAAAAGATAATATTAATATACCTATATTTTTCGGTATTGCCGTCTACCCCGACGAAGCTATTGATAAAAACGAGTTGATAAAAAAAGCGGAAGAGGATCTGAGGAGCGGAAAGAATTCAATATCTTCGCAAAAGACCATTCTCATAATAGACGACGAAGAAGATCTTTCATCAATGATTTCTTTCAGGCTTAAAGGCGCCGGGTTCGGCACTATTGTAGCCAATAGCGGAACAAAAGGGGTGGAGCTGGCTAAAGAAAACAAGCCGGACCTTATACTTTTAGATCTTATGATGCCGGAGGTAGACGGGTTTGAGGTGTCCAGGAGGCTGAAACTGGACCCGGTTACAAAAGATATACCTGTAATTATTTTCTCGGCGCTTGGAAATAAAAATACAAAAGAGTCCATAGAGGAACTGGGCGCGGCAGGATTTGTGGAAAAACCTTTCGAGCCGGATTTCTTGGTTGATAAAATCAATAAGTTGTTGGGGGTGAAAAATGGATAAGAAAAGGATCTTGGTGGTAGACGATGATGCAGACATAGCAAAGATGCTTAAGGTGAGGATGGAAGCGGAAGGCTATGAGTTTATGGTAGCTATGGAAGGGAACCAGATGCTGGAGATTATAAAGACAAAAAAGCCGGATGTGATTTTATTGGACATCATGCTTCCAAACATGGACGGCTACAGCATATTGAGGGAAATGAGGAAACACGAAGAGTACGCCGATATCCCGGTAATCATACTTAGCGCGAAAGAAAAGAAAAAAATGGGGGATCTTTTCGCTCTTGAAAAGGTGGCATTTTTTATAGAAAAGCCTTTCGATACAAAGGACCTGTTGGAAAAGATAAGGATTTCAATGGGAGAGAGAAAGTAATGGATAAAAAGAGAATATTAATAGTAGATGACGAAGAAGACATATTAAAGGTGCTGAGATTCAGGCTGGAAGCAAATAATTATGAAGTCCTGTCAGCTTCTGACGGCCAGGAAGGCCTCAATAAAGCCAGGTCCGAAAAGCCGGATCTTATTATATTGGACCTTATGCTTCCGAAGCTTGACGGATATAAGGTTTGCCGCATGCTTAAATTTGACGAGAACTACAAGGCTATTCCTATTATATTGTTTACGGCAAGGGCCCAGGCGAGCGATAAAGAGTTGGGTATGGAGATGGGCGCGGATGCTTATATCTCAAAGCCTTTTGAGCCGTTGATATTGTTAGGGAAAATGAAAGAATTGTTGGAAAAAAAGTAGAAGGGGGGTATATGGAAGGCCAGAAAAAGATATTGATAGTGGACGATGAAGAGGACATACAAAAATTATTAAAGATAAGGCTTGAACAGGAAAGCTTTACGGTGTTGGTAGCGGGCGATGGGGAAAAAGGCATAAAACTTGCGGAGCTGGAAATGCCGGACCTGATTATTCTGGATATCATGATGCCCAAGATTGACGGGTATTCATGCCTAAAAGAGATAAGAAGGGTCCAGAAAACAAGGAATATACCCATCCTTATGATGAGTGGCAAAGAAGAGGAGAAGGTCAGGGATCTTTTCGCTTTTCAAAAAATCAGCGGATATTTGGAAAAGCCGTTTGAACTGGATAATTTAGTAGCGAAGGCGAAAGAGATACTGAAAGTATAAGCCTGTGCGGCGCAAACAGAATTGTGAATTATGGCAAAAAAAAGCGTAGAACAAATATTGTTGGACAACTCTGTAATAACAAAAAAGCAGCTTGATAAGGCTATGGAGGAGTCCAGGAAAAAAGGCATGAGCGTAGGCAAGGTGATCGTACGCTCCGGGATGGTGACCGAAGAGGCATATGCCCAGGCAATGTCAGAGGCGTTGGATATCCCGTATGTGAATCTCGCAAATTATATTATAGACCAGGATGTTATAAAGCTTATCCCGGAAACAATGGTTCGGAAATACAAAGCAATGCCTATTTTCAAAATACGGGATTCCCTGACAGTTGCGATGGCGGATCCAAAGGATATAATCGCGATAGATGACCTTAGCCGCAGGGCCAAATGCGACATAGAGAGCATGCTGGCTACGGAGAGCGCCATACTGAGCGCCATAGAGCAGTATTACGGCGCGTCGTCCTCGTTTGACGATGTCATAAAGGATATAGACAAAGAAAACAAATTTCAGTTTCATGGAGAGGGATTTGATTCCACAAAACTCGCGGAGATAGCGGAAGAAGCGCCTGTGATAAAGCTTGTAAACATGATTATCATGCAGGCGGTAAAAGACAAGGCAAGCGATATACATATCGAACCGGAAGACGATAAATTAGTGGTGAGGTTCAGGATAGACGGGATACTGCATGAGATGTTTGCGCCTCCGAAACACCTGGAGCCTGCCCTTATGTCCAGGATCAAGGTGCTTTCCAAGATGGATATCTCCGAAAAAAGAAAACCTCAGGACGGCAGATTTAATATGAAGGTCATGGACAGGGATATAGATATGAGGATTTCCACCTTTCCTACTATATACGGAGAAAATATAGTCATAAGAATCCTGGACAGAGGCTCTATACTTATGGGCCTTGATAAGGTAGGTTTTTCCGCGGAGACACAAAAGGAATTTGAAAAACTGATAAAACACCCTCATGGTATAATCCTGGTAACAGGGCCTACGGGAAGCGGAAAAACCACCACTCTTTATTCGGCGCTTTCTACAATTGACTCAGAAGAAAAAAATGTAATTACAATAGAAGATCCCGTTGAGTACCATTTGGGAAGGATAAGGCAGTCTCAGATAAATTCAAAAGCGGGCCTGAATTTTGCTACCGGCCTCAGGTCTATCTTAAGGCAGGACCCAGATATTATAATGGTCGGGGAAATAAGGGATAAAGAGACGGCTGAGATAAGCGTGCAGGCGGCATTGACGGGGCATCTTGTTTTAAGCACCCTGCATACAAATGATGCTAGCGGCGCTTTGTCCAGGCTTATAGATATGGGCATAGAGCCGTTTTTGATCTCCAGCTCTATGATAGGTATTCTTGCTCAGAGGCTTGTCAGAAAGATTTGCGATAAATGCAAGGAAGAATATGCTCCTTCGGAAGATATTTTAGAAGGCCTGGGAATAGATCAAAAGAGAAGTTTTTTCAGGGGCAAGGGGTGCGGCGCATGTAAGAATACGGGATACGCGGGACGTATAGGTATATTTGAACTTTTGATTGTAAATGACCGGATCAGAAAGCTTATTATAGACAAATCTTCAAGTGGCGAGATAAAGAAGGCAGCGATAGAGACGGGTATGAAGACATTAAGAGATGACGGTCTGGACAAGATTTTGAGAGGAATTACAACATCCGAAGAAGTTATAAAAGCTACCCAGGAGGAGTAAGTTACGCGTGGCTAATTTTAAGTATAAGATACGCGATAAACATGGCAGGGCGTCTACTGGCGCGATAGAGGGCGAGACAAGGGAATCCGTCGCCGGCCATTTTAAGCAGATGGGGTATATGCCCATCCTGATAGAAGAACAAGTTCCGGGTATAAAAAATTTTAATCCATTCCAAAGATTTTTTAATAGAGTTAACCAGGAAGAATTAATAGTTTTCACCAGGCAGTTGATGACGTTACAGGCCGCAGGCGTGCCGATACTTGTAAGCCTGGGCTCTATCACCGAGCAGGTTGCCAATCCTTATTTTAAAAGAATTATTGAAGAGATAATCAGCGATATAGAGTCCGGCAAGAGTTTTTCAGACGCTATTTCAAGATTTTCCTCGGTTTTTTCAAATATATATATTAATATGGTACGCTCAGGAGAAGCGGCCGGTATAATGGACGAAGTCCTGGACAGGCTGGCAACTCTTATGGAGCATGAGCGGGAAACAAATATGAGGGTGCAGCAAGCGATACGTTATCCGCTTTTGGTAGTAATGGTTATCGCCATAGCGTTTCCTGTTTTAGTTATGTTTGTAATACCTAAGTTCAGCGCGCTATTCGCAAGGTTTAATACAGAACTGCCTCTTCCTACAAAAATACTTCTGGGAGCGCATTTCGTGATTTCCCATTATTGGCCGTTTATTATACTGGCTATAGTTGCTTTGATTTTCAGCTTCAAGCGTTTTATTGATACCAAATCAGGCAGGTACGCCTGGGACAGCGTTAAATTAAAGGTGCCTGTTTTTGGCCAAATCTTTTTGAAGATATCGTTATCCAGGTTCAGCAGGATGACCGCGTTACTAACCGCAAGCGGCATACCTATAATAAACACGCTTGAGATAGTCAAAGATTCCCTGGGCAACAGAGTTATAACAGGTTCAGTCGATAATATTATCCATGGTATAAGCGAAGGCAAGGGGATAGCGGAGCCGATGAAACTGAGCGGGCTTTTTCCGAATATTGTAGTGCAGATGGTCAAAATAGGGGAAGAGACGGGCAAGATAAATGAACTGCTTTTAAAGGTATCCGATTATTATGATTCACAGGTTGATTATACTGTGAGAAACCTTACAATTCTCATAGAGCCGGTTCTTATATTTGGCCTAGGCATGATGGTTTTAACTATGGCGCTTGCCATATTTATGCCTATGTGGAACCTCCTGGCCGTGTTCGGGTAGTATATTTTATAAGATACTTGACAAATCCAGAAAGACAGCTATAATTAACTTTATTATATAAAGCGTAAGAATAAAAACGGGAGGGTGCTATGGTAAAATTTGAAGGTAGAAGTGGTTTTACATTAATAGAACTTGTAATGGTAATTGTCATACTCGGAATTCTTGCCGCTGTAGCGATTCCAAAGTTTCAAGACTTGACTACGCAGGCAAAGGTTTCCGCAGGAAAAGGCGGATTAGGAGCAATACGCTCGGCAATAGCTATAGATTACGCAAAAAGCGCTACTTCCGGCACAGCTACGTTTCCTTCGGCTATTACTACCGCGCTTTTTGCGGATGGTTTAGTGCCAAAAAATCCATTGAATAACGCTACCAGCGCAGGGATAGTAGTAGCTGTTCCAGCCGGCACAGCGACATCTACCGATGGATGGTGGTATATATCAGCTACAGGAAATGCCAGCTATGGCAGGGTAGGCGCTTATTCAGATGGCACGCAGGACACATCTACCTGGTAAAATAGATTTGAAACAGATCAATGTATATAAATGGGGATGGTTTAGTAAAGCCATCCCCATTTTGCTTTTAACCGCTCTTGCGCTTCTATTTTTTTCAGAAGTATTGTTCCAGAACAAGATATTCGTCCACAGGGACCTTTCCAGATTTTTCTATCCCCTGAGAGAGTTCAACGTTACTCAATTTTTGTCAGGCAAAATCCCCTTATGGGACCCGTATATACAGTGCGGAAGCCCGCATCTGGCCGAGCTTCAGACTTGCGTATTTTATCCTCTCAGCGTTATTTATTTATTATTTTCTTATCCTTTAGCCTTTAACTATTTCATAATAATACACGTAATCCTGGCCGGATTATTTACCTATATTTTAATGAAAAAGTGGGGTTATTCCCCATACGCCTCGTTTTTATCCGCGATAGTTTTTATGTTCTCAGGATATATCATTTCTGTAATAAATCTGCTCGCCTCGCTTGCTTCAGCTATATGGCTTCCGCTCGTAGTCTTATTTTACGAAAGGGCGTTAAAAAAAGACTGGGTTAAAAATTCTATAATTACAGGTTTATTTATGACGCTAGAATTTCTCGGAGGGGAGCCGGTAGTTTTATATAGTACTTTTTTTATACTGGTTTTGATGTCCGGGCTGCGCGTTAAACCAATGGCGCTTGCCATAGTGGTTTTTTTAGGCCTTGCGAGTTTTCAGATCATCCCTTTTTTGGAATTTTTAAGGTATACCTCAAGAAACCTGATGGATTTTAACGAAGCGTCTATGTGGTCTTTACCCGTGTACGCGCTTTCGGAATTATTTTTCCCTTATTTAAGCGAATCGGATTACATATATAAAGATTACTGGACTCGTCAAAGCTGGCTTTTAGTTTATTACATGGGAATCGCCGCAATCATGTTTGCATTTATCTCTCTGAAATTCGATTCTACGAAAAGGAGAAGGGTTATTTTTTATGTCCTGGCTTTGGGGCTTGTGCTTTCATTCGGGAGGTATACGCCTTTATATTATTTTTTATATAATTTTCTGCCCGGGTTTAAGTTTTCCAGGTACCCTATAAAATTCTTTTTCATGGTGGCGTTTTCTCTGGCGGTTTTAGCGGGCATGGGAATGGATTATTACGCTCTCCATGCGAAATCAGATCCCAGGTTCAGGACATTTTTAAAACGTGTATTAGTTTTTGGATTTACGCTGGCTATTTTTTACCTTATATTTAATTTGAATTTTTACGAGATATGCGGGTTTTTAAAGAAAATGATATTAAGCGTCAAAAGCGATTTTAGCGGCAAACTTGACAGGATAGACCAGATTATCGTTACCGGGCTATGTAATATAAGAAGAGGGATAGGGCTATTCATGTTTTTATCGGTGGCCATGTTTTTCGGGATAAAAAAACGTGTAAGCATTAACATAGTATTGGCTCTTATATTATTGGCGGCATTGGTTGATATTTTTACGGCAAATAAAAACGTGTATCAGAATATAAGCGTAAAGGAATTCTTAAAGCCCGGCTCTACAATAGAATATTTGCAGAAGGATAAGTCTTTATTCAGGATATTTGATTCTCCCAGCACATTGAGGCAGAACATGTTTGTACCTGAAAAAGATTATCTTGAAGCCAACCAGGCGCTTATAGAAAGAATAGTTTCAAATAGAGGCGTTAGTTTTGGTATCTATGACGCGTATGGCTACGGGTCGCTTTACAATAGAAGACAATCAGAGGTTATGAATATTATTGGAATGGGCAAAGCTCCCGACGAGACAAATCTCCTGAACTTATTAAATGTAAAATACGTGATTTCTCCCAAGGATTTAAAAATAAACGGATGCAGGGTTGTAAAGAAAGCTACTAAGGTAAATATCTATGAAAATGAAAATTTTCTAACGAGAGCGTTTCTGGCGGAAAAAGTGGCTATTATTAAAGATGAAAAAAAGATATTGGAGAAATTGAAGAGCAAGAAGTTTGAACCGGAGAAAGAAGTGATCCTGGAAGAGGATTTTGTTATTGCGCAAAGTGTAGAGGGCTCGGGGCATGGGGCTATCGCCCGTATTTTAAAATACGGGCCGGGAGAGGTGATTATAGAGGCTGAGATGCTAGCGCCAAGATTTTTAGTATTGAGCGATATGTGGTATCCAGGGTGGAAGGCGCGCGTGGATGGTAAGTTGGATAAGATTTACAGGGCGGATTATATTTTGCGCGCGGTATATTTAAAGCCGGGGAAGCATATTGTAAAGTTTACATATGACCCATTTTCGTTTAAAATAGGAGTTATCATAACACTGGGTACAATAGGGGTTTTATTGGGATTATGGATAAAAAGATTATAATAGTGATGCCTGCTTATAACGCCGAGCTCACCCTGGAAAAAACATACAGGGATATACCGAAAGATTTTGTCAGCGAGATAATACTGTGCGATGACGAAAGTAAAGACAATACAGTTGATTTAGCCAGAAAGATTGGCCTTACCGTGCTTTTACATGAAAAGAATAAGGGGTATGGCGGAAATCAAAAGACGCTATATAAGGAAGCGCTAAAGAGGAACCCAGACGTAATAGTTATGCTGCATCCTGATTACCAGTATGATTCAAAAAAAATTCCGGACCTTATCCGGCCTATACTCAATAACCAGGCTGATATTGTTCTGGGCTCAAGGATGCTGGGGAAAGGCGCGTTGGAAGGGGGCATGCCTTTTTACAAATATATCTCCAACAAGTTCTTAACATATTGTCAGAACTCCGCCCTGGGATTAAATTTGTCGGAATATCATACAGGTTTAAGGGCGTATAGCAGTGATTTCCTTAAAAAAATCAGCTGGCAGGATAATTCGGATGATTTTTTATTTGACGCGCAGATTTTGATAAAAGCTGCCAGGCTAAATCAAAGGATAGCTGAAATACCTATTGAGACCAGGTATTTTAAAGAAGCCTCTCAGGTTGGATTTTTCGCTGGCGTCAAATACGGGCTTGGTATATTATGGGAATTGATAAGATGAAAAACCCCAGAGGCGTTACGTTAATAGAGATGGTTATGATAATCGTGATCCTGGGCATAGTTGCGCTTATTGCCATGCCAAAAGCTGTTACATCCCAAGCCGTGAGGCTGGAGGCGGCTTGCCAGAAGATAGCTTCTGATTTAAGATATGCCCAGCAAATGGCCTTGGCCCAGCAGGTGAGATTCGGAATATCGTTTAATCCCGCGAGCGAAGCTTATTTCGTTTACAGAGTAAACACCGGCACAGTAGCTATAGACCCTCAAACAAGAAATAATTTTAATGTTTCATTCGTTACTCTTAATGAATTTAAAGGCATAGATATAGTTAGCACAAATTTTAGCGATAAAATAGAGTTTAATTCAGCGGGCGAACCATATGATGGGAACAGCGTTATTTTATCAAGCCAGGGAGTTATAACTCTTCAGGCTCAGGCAGGCTTGTATTCAAGGACAGTGAGGATAGAAGCTAAAACAGGAAAATCGAGCGTACAATGAAAGGTTTTACTTTAATAGAGACGGTTATCGGGATAGTGGTGCTGGGGGTCATAGCGTTGGGGCTATTTGCTACTTTTACAGGTGTATTTACAAATGCAGTCAGAGATGAGGTAATAACTATTACTACGAGCCTGGCAAAAGGAGAATTGGAAAGAACAGCCCGATTAAGTTTTGCCAGTGTTCTTTCTCAAAACGAGGGTTCTCCTGTAAGCTTTGGTGGAAATTTTACCAATTATTCCTGGCAGATAGTAGTGAGTGCTGTGCCAGTGGCTATTGCCAGCGATCCATACATGGAGCAGTATAAACAAGTGGAATCTCGCGTGACAAATCCGATGGTGGGGGATATTAGTTTAAAAACTATTGTCACTAATAATTAAAATGAAAAAAAATAAAGGTTTTACTTTAATAGAAATGATTATAGTGATAATAGTGGTGGGGATTGTTTCAGTTATAATAGGCTCTATGCTGCTGGGGGTAGTGAAAGCATGGACGTTTAAGTTTAACAGAAATGATCTATTGTGGGACGGGAGGCTTGCGCTGGGCAGGATGACAAGAGAAATCAGGACAATAAAAGATTCTACAAGCGTTACTGCGGCAACAAGTTCGCAATTCAGATTTACTGATGCCGGGAATAAAGATATAACGTATAGCCTGAGCAGTACAAATTTAAACAGGACTGAAAATGGTACTGCGAATTTATTGGCGGAAAATGTATCAGGCCTTACTTTTACTTATTATAATTCAAGCGATGCGGTTATCCCAAGTCCTGCGGTTAGCCCATCCGCCACAGACATAAGAAGGGTAAGGATAGGCCTTACGCTTACAAAGAATGGGCAAAATGTTTATTTACAATCAGATGCTTCGGCAAAAAATTTCTAATAATAAAGGGTTATCTCTGGCAGCGGTTGTTATCGTGATGCTGATTGTGTCTACCCTTGCATTGCTTACGGCGTCTTTCATGTCGTCAGGAAATATCTCTGCTATTACGGATATGCAGGCTGAGCAGGCGTTTTTTATAGCGAACGCAGGAATGGAATGTTACCTTGAGCTTTTAGAGGCGGATTCAGACTGGTCAACTCCGCCGGCAGTTTTTACGAATCAGGCATTCGGCGCAGGGATGTTTACCGTTACTTACAATAATCAGGCAGCAGATTCAATAGACGTTACCAGCACAGGAAAGGTTGCCGGATGGGATGGAAATTCAGCCCAAAGAGTTATCATGCAGCATATTACAAAGGCAGCTGGCGCAGGAACTACTTTTGCGGATTTTGCGTTATTTTATGGGGGCGGAGATGGGACTATTACAACAGATATCAATAAAAATGAAACTATAACAGGTGATATATTTATCAAAGGGAATCTGGATATCGGCAAAAACTGCACTATAACAGGGTATGTTTCAGCCACTGGCGCGATTGATATTGGAAGCGGTACGAATATTTCAGAAGGCGCTGATGAATATGTAACTCAAACCGTAGCTCAACCTACAATAACAACCACAGATTATGATAATCTGATTGCTACTGCCTCTAATGAACCATCCGGGGACAGGCCTTTCGAGGCTGAAACAATTTCAGGAATTACATATGTAAATGGCGATGTGACAATAAATGATTATATAGATGGTTCAGGCACGATAGTTGCTACAGGAGCAGTTGATATAAAGGCAAATACAGATATAGGGGCTAATATTACAATTATTTCTGGCGCTACTTTGCTTATGAGGAAGAACGGCACAGTGGACAAGTCTGTGACATTTTACTCTTCTTCGGATATTGAGCTAAAAACAGGTATTGTTCTGGGTAATGGAGCCGGCGCCGGAGAGGGTGTTGTATTATTATCTCCGGGCAATATTGTTTTGGGTAACAATACAACTATCACGGGATTTATTTTTGGGAATGATATTACATTAGGGACTAATCTCGATTTGACAGGCAATCTCAGCGGCAATAGACTTATTTCTCTTGGCCAAGGAGCAGTTATAGCTAAAGATAATACAAAAGTAAATTATAGCTCAATACAGGGATTTGATACAGGTCAGAGCATAAATATAACAACTTCTTTATGGCAGGAAACATTGTAATTATGCTATAATCTAATATTATGAATACAGGTATTTTAGAAAAACTCAAAAAAGAAGCAAAGTCGCTTTTGTCAGGCATGGGCATAACGCAGAGGCCAACTAACTTTATAGGCCTGGATATAGGCCTTATGCATCTCAGGGCCGTAAGGATAAAAAAAGCAGGCGATGAATTTGCGGTACAAGATACATTAATAACAAAAGTCGAAGAGCTTAACAGCCTTTGCGATAAAATTCACATAAAAGACGAAGAAGAGCTTTGCGTGAATTTCAATATAGACAGCCTTATTATAAAAAGGGTCAGCATGCCCGTGATGCCTCATGAAGAAATGGAAAGCGCTCTTAAATGGGAGCTGAAGGAACAGGTGGGTTTTGATATTGATAAAGCCAAGGTAAAATTTTATGTCTTAGGGGAAAAGGACTCCGGAGACGGCACAAAAAAAATAGAGCTGATCGCTTTTGCGTACCTGGAGTCCGACGTTGAATCAAAGGTAAAAGAGTTGAAACAGATGGGTTTGAATGTTCAGAGCGTGATGCCTCTGGATTTTGCCATAGCCAGGTATATAAATGATTCAAAAATCATGCCTCATGGGGAGAGGGCTGCTATTGTGGATATAGGCAGCGTAAAAACGCTTATATCTATAATTGAAAAAGACAAAATTTGCTTTACAAGAGAGATACCTTTGGGCGGAGACACTATTACAAACGCTATGACGGGTGTTATTATTTCAGACAGAGGCAGACTGGAATTATCCAAACTAGACGCGGAAAACATAAAAATAGAACAAGGCATCTCTTCCGATATTAAAATGCTTTCTCTTATAAGGCCTGTTTTGGAGAAACTTATAAACCAGATAAAAGGTTCTCTGGAATATTATGAACAGCATTTCAATGAGGCAAAAATTGAAAAAATAATACTGTCGGGAAACGGTTCCAGGCTCAAAGGCCTTAAGGAGTATATTGTTAAAGAAACAGGGATAGAAGTGCTGGCAATATTGCCTGAAGAGGCCGGCGCCATAGGGCTTGCCCTTAGCAGGGATTTTAGTTTGAATATGCTTCCCGAAGAATTCAGGTCAGAGGGCAGGAAGGCGCTTAAAAGATTTTCCGTGACAATGATTGCTTTTGCTTTGGGGGCAATGTTATTGTTTTCGTATGTTTTATTATGCATGCAGGTTATAAACCTTAAAAAAGGCATGGAAATCCAAAAGCAGCACTGGGACAATATCCTGGAAATAAAAATATTGAAAGACAAGATGATAGCGTATAGTTCCGTTATAAACACATTTTCATCAGGCGATATAAACGCCGGAAAAACAATGAAAGAGATAAGCAATCTGATTCTTCCCGATATATCGCTGGATAAGTTTGCTATAGACAGCAGAGAGCCTAATATAAGGATAAACGGGGTTATCCTGAACCAGGATTCTTTGACGGGCTTTATGTCTAAGCTGGAATCAAGTTCTTTGTTTCAGAATGTGAAGCTTTCTTTCAGCCAGGAGAATCAAGGGGCAGGGAAAGATGCGGTGAATTTTGAAATAACATGTAATATCAGAAAAAAATAGCATGAGAAAAAATAAAATCACAACATTAATAGTCTTTGCCGCGATAGCGGGTTTATTCCTGCAGTTTATCTATCTGCCGAAAGTTAATGAGGCTAAAAGGCTCGGCACGGAATACAGAAGCATGAAAACCGGCATCGCAGAGCTTTATAATTTTATAGGCGGAGAAGAAAATCTCAAAGATAATCTTATAAAAATACGCGATTATGCGGCAAGCCTTGAAAGAGCGTTTCCTTCCGAAAAAGATGCGTCTAATATAATCAAACAGCTTAATGAAGAGGCGAGAGGCTTAAAGGTAAATGTAATTACTATGAAGCCTGGAGACCTGACAGGTTATACGGATACGAAAGGTTCTCAGCTAAAGGTTTCCGATCATCCGTGTAAAGATATGCCTATTAGTTTAAGCGTTGAGGCAAGGTATCAGGCGCTGGGAGACTTTTTGAATAAAATAGACTCTGGCAGAAATCCTATGATTTCTATAAGAAAGATAGAGATGAGAAAGGATACAAATATATTGCCAAAGATAAGGGCGGATATAGAATTAAACGCTTGTGTGCTTGGAGAATAGTATGTTAAAGATAGGAGCCAAAAACAGGATCGAATTAACCATAACAGGCATTGGCGTAGTTATTTTTATATTTTTAGTTATGAATTATCTATCCAGGCCGCAGATGGACCGCAGGGTTGTTCCAAAGGCCGAATCTTATGTAACTTTGGAATCCGGGATGCCGGCGGTTTCCGAGACGGTCTCCGGGGACGATATGAGCTGGGGCAGGGATCCGTTTTTATTGGGATCGTCTAATGTTCAAAGGCCAGGCAATATGGGAGACATGGCTTTGAACGGGATAATGGCGGATAAAGAAAACCCGTACGCAATCATAAATAATGACGTCGTTAAACTTGGCGATAAGGTAAACGGGATGATTGTTATTGAGATTAACGAGAAAAATGTTGTCCTTGAGGATAATGGCCAGAAGCATACCCTGGAATTAAACGTTTATTAGCTTGCGTGTGCTTTGTAAAACGCGGATACTTTCTGATCTGATTTCTTTCTGTTGACTTTTGTATATTCTCTATGATAATATACTTTGGCTATGGCGAAGAATAGGCCTAGAAGGTTGGTTATTTTTTTACTCTTCAGGCTGATAAGTTTTTTGATTTCAGTGCTTCCTGCCAGAATAGGGCTTATGTTTGGCCACGCCTTTGGAAGCCTGAGTTTTTATATCCTAAA
>Ga0172370_10001907_pt1 | contig 30865 bp, 35 predicted proteins | sample LakKiv5m_FD_114538 | JGI IMG/M metagenome (GOLD analysis project Ga0172370, IMG submission 114538) | Freshwater microbial communities from Kabuno Bay, South-Kivu, Congo - kab_022012_11.5m | ecosystem: Environmental > Aquatic > Freshwater > Lake | place: Democratic Republic of the Congo...
GGCCCGACTGAAATACGGCCCCCAATTACATGCTTTTCACAGAAAAGGCCCTGTAGTTTGGGGCTCTTTTCTTTGTTTAGGCAACAATCTTATTTACTACTTTTTCAAGCTGATTTAGTATAGAAATGTTCGAATAGCTACCGGTAAGGACCAAATATAACCAGTTGATAAAATGCCTTTCTGTGGGCATTTTATTTTTTGAATAACCGAAAATATCGTAACACCAAACCGAAGTTCGAACTTTCGTGCTCCAGGTCACCGAAAGCGTTGATAAATCATAATAACTATGGTTACATCTAGTAGAGTATTTAAGAGAAAGGATTTATGAGAATAATTGCAATTGGTGACAGTATTATCTACGGAGCCGGTGACAAAAAGGCGGTTGGGTTCAGAGATTAAGAGAAGCTATTGATAAGAAAGCGTTAGAAACAGAGACGGATGGGGCTGGCGTATATAACCTGGGAATCTCCGGTGATACCACAGATGAATTAGTCGAAAGGACAGATCGGGAACTGGCTAGGAGAATTGATGAGGAGGGGGAAACTGTAGTCATTTTTGCTATCGGTGTTAATGGCTCACAATTTATGGAGGAAGAAAACGAGCACCATGTCCCCCTTGAAAGAACTAAAAAGAACATTCAGCAGTTAATAAACATAACAAGAAAATATGCCAAAAATATTGTGTTCATCGGATTGACGCCAGTTGATGAGGAAAAGGTAACACCGATACCCTGGAATGCGAACAAGTTTTACAGAAATAAGTTTATTGATCAGTATGATAGGGCTATCCGTGAAATTGCAGAAACGAATGATTTACTTGTTCTGGATATGCTCTCCGCTTTTAAAGGCCTGGATTATAAGAACCTTATGCTAGATGGATTACACCCAAATACCGATGGTTACGAGGAAATGGCAAAGTTAATCAAAGAATTTCTTATCGAGCATAACGTTATCTCTCTGATTAATTAGGCAACAAGCCTATTTACTACTTTTTCTAGCTGATTTAAGATAGATAAGTTCGAATAGCTACCGGTTAGGACCAAATAAAACCAGTTGATAAAATGCCTTTCCTGAGGCATTTTATTTTTTTAAAAACGCAGAATATCGTAACACCTTACCGAAGTTCGAACTTTCGTGTTCACAAGCCTGAAGTGATTAACAAATAATATTACCTCTGTTATAATCGATAATTATGAGAAGTGTTGTTATTTGCGGCTCCAGGAGATTTAAGCCCGAGATCAGAAAATTCGCTGATGACTTGAAGAAATCAGGCGTTGTTGTCTATGAACCATTTCTAACTAGTTTTGGTTGGGATAAATGGAAGAAAGAACATCCTAAAATACCTGTTGTTCTAGCTACGGGTTTAACACTACATCACATTGATTTTATTAAGCAAGCAGATGTCTGCTATATCTACAATAAAGATGGTTATGCCGGAAATAGCACAACACTTGAAATTGGGGCTGCTGCCGCATTGTGCAAAACCATATATGTTTTAGAAGAAGACGAAGAGCTTTGTAGGCAGGTCTTATATAAGGACATAGTAAAGACTCCTCATGAGTTAATTCAACTTCTCAAATAATCGATTTGTGTATGGAAGCAAAGAAAGCGTTCATGGATAAGGCAATAAAGTTAGCCAAAAAGAACAACTCTATTTATGGCGCGGTTGTTGTTAGAGACGGAGAGATTATTGCAAATGGTGCTAATCGAAAAGATGAGGAAAATGATCCTACTGCACACGCTGAAATTATGGCAATCAGAACTGCCACAAGGAAACTTGGATCAGCATATCTACCAGACTGTATCCTATATTCCACAGCTGAACCATGTCCTATGTGTACGGCGGCTGCAATTTGGGCAAAGATGGGAGGCATTGTTTTTGGGTCAAACATTGATGATTTAGCCAGAATTAATAAAAAGAGACAGATTCATGTCAGGTGCATAGATATTGCGAAGCACGGAGAACCGACGATCGAGGTCATTGAAAACTTTTGCCGGGATGAGTGTAATTTACTGTAAATGATAAAACTTTCAGGCAATGAGCCTGTTTACTACTTTTTCAAGCTGTTTTAGTATGTATAGGTTCGAATAGTCACCGATAAGGTCCAAAATTAACCAGTTAATAAAATGCCTTTATGTGGGCATTTTATTTTTTGAAAATCCAAAAATATCGTAACACCAAACCGAAGTTCGAACTTTCGTGCTCAAAGCCCTGACGGGCTTTTTTATTTCTCAAAGTGATTGACTAAAAGCATAACTGTGGGAAAATTGTATCAAAGCACTACCATCATATTCTGAAACTATCCATAAGGAGTGAGGACCTTGGGCAAAGCAAAAGACGAAAAGCCATGCAGAAATGTACTGATTCCGGTAGACGATGCCTTGATACGTTTCGCGGAGGATTGCGCGATGGAAGAATGGGTGCAGGGGATGATCAAGGAAATCTATGTCAAGCGCTGGGAAAGAAAGTTCGACAAAGTTCTTAAATATCCATACGCGGCCTGAAAGGAAGTGCAGCATGTCTATCTATACGACTGAAGATCGGCCACAAGTAACAATCATCGATGATTTACAAACCGCTGACGGTCGTTTTGTCGAAATGACCATTCGTGGCCTGACCAAGGAAGAAGCCGAGTCGCTCGGTCCTGCGTTTCTTCACAGCGGTGCTATCGGTATCAAGATCGGTGATGGCCCCGAGCTTTTCTACCGGGCTTTTCCCGCCGAAACGATCGCCCAATCTATGACAAAGGCGATTAGATTAGCCGTTAAAGACACTCTGGGATGTGTCTTCACGCCGAGAGGTATCGAGTTCAAGGACGGCAGTTTCCATCCTCGCGCGGAGCGTGCCGCAGGCTAATCAGTCCAATTCAATCAGTTTTAACCAGGCTACCTGCCCAGAGGTAGCCTCAATCTTTAAGCACAAAGCCTATTTACTACTTTTTCTAGCTGATTTAGTATAGAAATGTTCGAATAGCTACCGGTTAGGACCACCATTATAAAAATAATCATCGTTTTCAGATGGTTTTTTTTGTGCTAGAATCTGAGTACTTATGGAAGCTAAAAACCCTATTGTGAGTATCATCATTCCCACTTTGAACGAAGCGGATTTTCTTCCTGTGCTTCTGGACTCTATAAAGAAGCAAACATTTACTAGCTATGAGGTCATAGTCGCTGACAGTAACTCGAAGGATGCTACTCCAGGGATAGCAAAAAGTTTTGGTTGTAAAGTTGTCGGAGGAGGCCGTCCGGCAAAGGGTAGAAACAACGGTGCAGATGTGGCAAAAGGTAAGTATCTGCTTTTTCTAGACTCAGATGTGACTTTGAAAGAAGATTTTCTTGAAAATGCTATATCTGAATTTGAGAAAAGGGGGCTTGGTATCGCCAGCTGTTATATGACGCCTCTGAGCAGCAAGATTATTGATAAGATATTTCATGCGGTCGGGAACTTCACCCTTCGCTTGAATCAATATTATGATCCTCACGCTCCTGGATTTTGCATTCTTGCAAAGAGAGAAATCCATGAGAAGATAGGCGGATTTAATCAATCTCTGAGGATCGCAGAGGACCATGACTATGCGAAAAGGGCGAAGAAGCTGGGTAAGTTTAGAATCTTGAAGTCAGCGAAGATATATGTTTCTGTCAGAAGATTCTATACGGATGGCAGGCTGAAGATAATGATAAAGTATATATATTGTGAACTCTATCTGCTGTTCAGGGGGACTATCAAGAAGGACATCTATGAGTACAAGTTTGGACACTATAAGAGAAACGCTGACGCAGAACAGCAAGTGAAGGATTAGGTATGACAAGAGACAAGTACGACCATAAAAAAATAGAATCTAAGTGGCAGGATGTTTGGGAGAAGACTAAAGTCAATGAAACTGATTTATCCTCTGCCAAAACAAAGTTTTACAACCTCATAATGTTTCCGTATCCCAGCGGAGACTATCTGCATCTGGGGCATGCTTACTCTGACTCAGGGGCAGATGTCTACGGCAGATATAGAGCTTTGAAAGGCTTCAATGTCTTTATGCCTATCGGCTATGATGCGTTTGGTCTGCCGGCTGAGAACTATGCTATAAACAAGGGGATTCACCCTGCAAAAAGTACGGCTGAGAATATTGAACACGCAGAAAAACAACTGAAGACTTGGGGATGTATGTTTGACTTCTCTCGGCAAGTGACTACGTCCGAGCCGAGCTATTACAAGTGGACTCAGTGGCTTTTCCTACAGCTTTATAAACAAGGCTTAGCTTATCAGAAAGAGTCTCCTGTGAACTGGTGTCCTCAGTGCCTGACAGTACTTGCAAATGAGCAGGTTGTGAATGGTATCTGTGAGAGATGTGAGACGGAAATAGTGCAGAAGAAAATGAAACAATGGTTTTTCAAAATTACCGACTATGCCGATAGATTAATCAAAGATTTGGATAAATTAGATTGGCCGGAGTCGTCAGTGACTAAGCAGAAGAACTGGATAGGCAGGAGCGAGGGCGTTCAATTCAAATTAAAAATTGAAAAGGAAAAAGGAAAAAATTCAGAAGAAATCGAAGTATTTACGACCAGAATAGATACAGTCTACGGCATGACGTATGTTGTTCTTGCACCTGAGCATCCTTTGGTAGATAGTATAACAACAGATAAACAGAAAAAAGAAGTTGAGAAGTATCAGATTCAAGCGCAGAAAGAGACTGAGATAGAGCGACAGTCACTAGAGAAAGATAAAACGGGTGTTTTCACCGGTGCATATGCCATAAACCCATTCAATGGGCAGAAAGTTCCGATATGGATAGCAGACTATGTGCTATATGGCTATGGAACCGGAGCTGTGATGGCTGTTCCTGCTCATGACGAGAGAGATTATGAGTTCGCGAAGAAGTATGGGTTGGATATTAAGGAAGTTATTATTCCGAACAGGGTTGATATCAATAATCCTCCTGCTGAAGGTAAGAAAAGTTCTGAGAGAAAGAACGTTCATGCACTTGTAAGGGACCCAAGAACAAATAAATATTTATGCCTAAGGTCGAAGAAATACTTATGGGTTACATTTCCGATGGGCGGTATTGAAGAAAATGAAAATGTTGTTGATGCAGCTAAAAGGGAAGTGGAGGAAGAGACAGGATATAAAAATCTAAAAGTAGTTAGAATTTTAGGAGGTCAAGTACGGGCCGAATATTTTGCCAAACATAAGGATGAAAACAGAGTTGCCTATACTACGGCTGTTTTGCTTGATTTAGTTGATCATGAAAAATCAGTGGTTGAGAAAGAGTGGGCTGATGAGCATGAGATGCTATGGATTGATGAAAGTGAAATCAAGTATGGCTTTATGTGCCATGCGGAGTTGGATATCTGGATAAAGCGACTTAAAGGAGGCGAAGACACATATACTGACTATGGTGTTCTTGTTGATTCTGCCGAGTTCACTGGTCTGACTTCAGAGGAAGCGAAGAAGAAAATGGCCGAGTGGCTGGAGAAAAAGAAGGTAGGAAAAACGAAGGTTAACTATCGTCTCCATGATTGGTCTATCGGTCGACAGAGGTATTGGGGAGCGCCGATTCCTATGGTTTACTGTCCGAAATGCGGGGCTGTACCTGTCTCTGAGAAGGATTTGCCGATAGAACTGCCGGAAAAGATTAAGGATTTCAGGCCGAAAGGGACGGGAAAAGGGCCGCTTGCTAGTGTTTCGGATTTTGTAAATACTACTTGTCCGAAGTGTGGCGGAAAAGCCGAGCGTGAAACAGATACTTTAGATACATTCGTTTGTTCCAGCTTCTACTATCTCAGGTATCCCAGTGTTGGTAATGATAAGGAAATGATGGAGGCTGGTGTTACAGAAAAGTGGCTACCGGTGGATATGTATGTTGGTGGAGCGGAACATGTGACGATGCATCTACTCTATGCCAGATTTGTTACAAAAGCTCTATATGACGCAAAACTTCTGAAGTTTGATGAACCATTTTTAAAGCTTCGTCATCAGGGTATGATACTTGGTCCGGATGGCAAAAAGATGTCGAAGTCGAAGGGAAATGTAGTGATACCTGATGCAGTGATCAAAGAGCACGGAGCCGATGCCTTCAGAACATACATTCTCTTCATGGGCAAGTTTGAAGATGGAGGACCGTGGAATCCGAAGGGGATAGTAGGTATAAAGAGATTTCTAGAGAAAGCTTGGGGACTCTACAATCAAGAAATCTCTGCTTCTGAGCCGGATGTAGAAGAGGCACGTATTTTAAACAAGACTATCAAGAAAGTCGGGGAAGACATTGATGACTTCAAGTTTAATACAGCCATATCTCAGCTGATGGTTTTTGTGAACTTTCTTGCAGGTCAAAAAGTACAGAGCAGAAAAACACTAGAGATACTTGCTGTCCTTTTATCTCCCTTTGCGCCCCATATGACAGAAGATCTCTGGGAGAGACTGGGTAACAAGGACAGTATTCATGTGGAAGCATGGCCCAGCTATAGTAAGAAGCTGATTCAGGATGAGATTGTGACAGTTGCAGTACAGATAAACGGCAAGGTTAGGGATGAGTTGGTAGTAGATGTAGAGGCAGAGGAGAAGGATGTACTGGCACTTGCAAAAGAGAGTGAAAAAGTGAAGAAGTATATAGAAGGCAAAGACATCAAGAAAGTTATATATATAAGAGCGAAGCTTCTCAGCCTTGTAGTTAGCTAAAAAAACTGGTATAATCTTTTGGTGCATTATAGGATTTTATGAAAAAAGAACCTTCAGAAAAAGACGGAAAAACTTCCTACAAAGTAGATGTAAAGGATTTCACGCTAAATCAGCCGGTAGGAGGCAGTGAGAAGGTATATCTGAAGAAGAGTGTAAGCGTTGCGCTGGATGAAGAAAATGCACTGAAAGCATACTTTGGTAACCTGATATTGACCATGCTGGACGTGGAGATACTTGCACAGTTTGAAGTTGATTATACTGCAGATACGATATGTGCGAGATGCTTAGAGAAGTTCAAAAGAGACGGAAGTATAAGTTTTGAGAACGTCTATAAACTTGGTAGAAGAATTGCGGAAGAAGGAGAGTCCGTAGTAGACAAAGACTTTATGATAGAGATTGGAATTCCTATATTTGAAGAAATAATGCTTGATATTCCGATGAAAGCACTGTGCAGTGAGGACTGCAAGGGACTGACAAAGAATAACCAATAACCAATTAGTAATGTCCAATGAAGTCTCAATGACAAAATTTAAAAATTAGAAATTGACTGGGAATTGGAAATTAGGAATTGTGAATTTAGAGCAAAGAGAGTCTGCTAGCCGAGTTAGAACAATAAGCAAAGATTAAGAAAAAATTAACTAAACGGAGAAAATATGGCTGTACCGAAGAGTAAAAAATCAAAGAGAAGAACCAGACAAGGCCGAGCGCATCATGCCCTAGGTATCCCCAGCTTGGTTAGTTGTTCAAAGTGTGGTGAAAAAGTAAGGTCTCATATCGCTTGTGAAAACTGCGGATACTATGGTGACAAGAAAGTCTTGGATGTAGAAACAAAGCTGGACAAGAAACTTAAAAAGAAGGAAAATACTAAAGAAAATGACCAATAACCAATATCTAGTTTCCAGTAAAGTCTTAAATTTTGTGAATTAAGTAATTAGTCATTGATTGGATATTAGAAATTGTAAATTGAGGAATTAAATAATATGGCTTCAAATCGTCACTTGTCAAGAATTATGGCCCTCCAATCTCTTTATGAGGTTGCCTTTAAGGAGTTCCAAGTAGAGGGATTGAAGAAAAAAAACTCATCAGAAGAGCTAAAGGAAATACAAGGAGTTGTTGAGAGAAATGTTAGTGAGTTTGCATCAGGTGAGAAAAACAGAGACTTCGCGGTAGAAATAGCAGAGGGAGTTTTAAAAAACAAAGACAAGGTAGATGTGATTATAAAGCCGGCCGCTCCGGAGTGGCCACTCAAGCAGATAGCACTCATAGACTTAACAATACTGAGGATGGCTATATATGAGCTTCTCTTCTCAAAGGAGAAAGTTCCGCCAAAAGTTGCTATAAACGAAGCGGTAGAGTTAGCAAAGGCTTTCGGGGGTCCGCGTTCCAGCAAGTTTGTAAATGGAGTATTGGGAACAGTGTATCGTTCAAGTGCTATATATGATCCGGAAGAAGACAAGAAACCGGTAGAGAAAGTTATAGATGCGGGAGTTGAGGGAGGCGTTGGAAATGCAGAAAATAAAAAAACAATCGATTCCAACAAGTGAAACGATCAAACAATTAGAACATATTAAAAATGAAAGATTTTAAAAAACTACAGAAAAGGATTGGGATAGAGTTTAATCATGAACAGCTTCTAGTAACTGCCTTTGTGCATCGTTCATACTTAAATGAACATCCCGATTTTAAAGAACACAACGAACGTCTCGAGTTTCTTGGAGACGCGGTTTTGGAGTTGGTTACGACAGAGCATCTATACAGAGAGTATCCAAATCCGGAGGGAGACCTGACTAGTTGGAGGAGCGCTCTGGTGAAGACAGAGACCATCTCAGATGCGTCTCAAGGTCTAGGCTTTGAGGACTACCTCTTCTTGTCTCGCGGTGAGTCAAAAAGTAAGGGGAGAGCCAGACAGCTTATCTTGGCAAACTGTTTTGAAGCGGTAATAGGGGCTATATATATGGATCGGGGCTTTGAATCTGCAAAAATGTTCATATCGGAGAATCTACTGAAGCTTCTGCCCGAAATCATTGAGAGGAAGCTTTATGTAGACTCGAAGAGTGAGTTTCAGGAAATAGCACAGAGAACAGAAGGTATCACTCCTAGCTATGAAGTTTTAAAAGAAGAAGGCCCTGACCATAACAAAGTTTTCGATGTAGGAGTCTTTTTGGAAGATAGGAAAATAGGAGAAGGCAAAGGGGCATCAAAGCAGCTTGCTCAGCAGGAAGCAGCAAAGGATGCACTGAAAAGTTATAAATAGAATCCTCGGATGTCATTCCCGCGAAGGCGGGAATCCACTTTCGTCATTCTGGCTCAGCCCAGAATCTACTGCTTCGCAGTCATTTCATTTATCTACTTTTTTAGAAAAAGTAGAATCAAAAAGCGCGACTTAAACGGATTCTTAAAGTATCTCTCAAACCTCATCTCAAATTTGAAAAATGACAACAAGCCGATTCCGGAAGTCATCTTTTCAAAGGTTTGATTTGGTTTTCGTTCTCTTTTCGAACCGATAGTCGCAAATACTAGCTATCAAGTTGATTCTCGCTTTGAAAAACCATGCCAGATAGGTACGAGTTTTTCAATTTTAGAATCGTTTTTCTTGTGCTACAATAGTTGGAGTTTATATTAGGATTTTGGGAGGCGTATTTGTATTTAAAAAACATTAATGTAGTAGGGTTTAAATCTTTTGGAGGGAAGAACGTTCTTGATTTTCCCGAGTTTGGTGTCGGCAAGAGCAACTCTCTGACATCAGTAGTCGGACCGAACGGCAGTGGCAAGAGCAATATCACAGATGCTATCCGCTGGGTTCTGGGAGAGCAGTCTACGAAGCTTCTGAGGATAAAGAAGGGAGAGGACATTGTTTTCTTTGGCAGTGCAAAGAAAGGGAAGGGTTCCTTTGCTGAAGTCTCTCTGACTTTGGACAACTCCGGCCGAAAGTCGCCTGTGGACTTTGCGGAGATAGAGATAGCGAGGCGTTTATACAGAAACGGTGACAACGAATACTTTTTGAACAAGAGAAAAGTTCGACTTTTAGACATACAGGAGCTTCTCGCAAAGTGCGGTTTTGGACGCTCTACATATACAGTTATTGGGCAGGGGATGGTTGACTCTCTGCTTTTCTATGGACCTTCAGAGAGGAAGGTGCTCTTTGAGGAAGCATCCGGGGTCAAACAGTATGAGCTCAAGCGGGCAGAATCCATCAGGAAGCTTGACTCTACCGATAAGAATATTATAAGAATCAAAGATTTGTTATACGAGCTTGAGCCACGACTGAGACAGGTAGACAGACAGAACAGAAAGTTTCAGAAGAAGCAAGAGATAGAAGAAGAGTTGGAGACTCTAAGCCGTAAATATTATGCCAAGACATTCTCTGATATCAGCAAGAAGAGGGGAAGTCTAGACGATAAGCTGAAAAAGCTTAAAGGTAGAGAATCTGAACTAAAATCTGAAATTTCCTCTATAGAGGGGAAAATAGCAAAGGCTCTGAAGGCGTCAGGCAGTGACAAGGAGGAGCGAGCAGCTCGGGCGAAGATAGAGGATTTGTCACAGACGAGAGATGACATCTCCCGGCAGATATATCGTCTCCAAGCAGAGGCGCAAGCATCCGTATCTGTTTTTTCCAGAGATAAGGAAAGCATAGAGAGGGAGCGTGATGTAGCAGGGCAAGGGAAGAAAGACTTGGAGGCAAAAGCGAAAAGTCTCAAAGGTGAGAGTATCCAACTTGCTGCCAATCTTGTGGCCACAAAGGAAGCGCTCAAAAGTATCGACAACAAGATTATAGGGGCAAATGAAGAGTTGTCTCGCATCCAGAGAGAAACCCTTTCCATGGGTGATGATGACATCACAAAAGAACTGGAAGCAATATATGGAGAATACAGGAAAGTTCTATCAGATATCAACTCTGCCAAAAGTGCCGATGATTTCTCAAAGCTGAAGAAAGATGCCGAGAAAGTGTCTAGCAAGATGGACGGTCTTATCTCTAGGATTAAGAAAAGCCATAGTGCCGATACATCTCTTCTGGAGAGTAAACAAGAGGAGATTAGAGACTTGTCTAGGGAGAAGGAAGGTATACTTCGGGAGATTCAAGACTTGAGAGTCAGAGAGATATCTCAGGTAGATATCCTGAAAAACATCGGGGTTCAGATAAAGCATTTTGAGGAGAGGCAATCTCTAGCGGAGAAGAAACTAGCCAGTCTGGATGCTCCGGCTGAGCAAGACGACACGGAGATTCAGAAACTCCTTGGTAAGAAACAGGCAGTAGAGGAAGAAATACAGGCAACAAGAGAGGATCTGGAGAAACTTGAGAAGGCAAGTACTAGTGGCGACTACTCAAAGATTCTCGAGGATGAGAAGGCAAAGAGGAGAGAGGCCTCAGAAGTCGGAGGAGAGATAAGTGGTATCATGGTTGAGCTGGCGAAGGTTGAGACGCGGGAAGAAGATATGAAAGACGAAATCAACGAGTTCCTCGGCCAGAGTTTTTATAAAGAAATACAAGGCGCTAAGGCTGTACCAAGCGAAGGTGTAGAGCATCTGATGCCAAAGATACAGCGTCTCAGGAAAGATATGTACGCTCTCGGTGAAGTGGATCCATTCATCGGAGAAGAGTTTGAGGAGCTCTCAGTCAGGGTTGGTGAGCTTTCTGAGCAGTTGGGAGACCTGGAGAAGGCAAAGGGTGATATCCTGACTGTCATAGGAGAGCTGGACCAGCGGATAAAGACACAGTTCAAGTCTACTTTCTCCCAGATTTCAGAGGAGTTCGCGAACTATTTCAAGATACTCTTTGATGGTGGGAAAGCAACCCTTAGTCTAGAAACAAATGAAGATGGAGAGTTTGGCATAGAAATAAGTGCTACTCCGCCGGGGAAGAAGAACCAGTCGTTGAACAGTCTATCAGGAGGGGAGAGAGCTCTGACTTCCATTGCTCTTCTTTTCGCTATCCTAAGCGTCAATCCAAGCCCGTTCTGCGTACTTGATGAGGTAGACGCTTCTCTGGATGAGACAAATACAGAGAGATTCCTGCAGATTTTGAAAAGGCTGTCTCAGAAGACCCAGTTTATAGTGGTGACTCACAACCGCGAGACGATGAAGAAGGCAGATATCATATACGGTGTGACCATGGATGACAACCATGTCTCTCAGGTGTATTCTCTGAAACTGACAGAGGTAGGAAGCAAATGAGCTGGCAACTATTAGTTTTGATCAACATAGTAACAATTTCCACGGTTTCTTTACTGCAGAGATCAGTATTGAAAATAAAGGATGTTAACCCAATATCATTTGCAATTGGTTTTCAGATATTAGTTGCAATGATGATAGGGATAGTTATCATATTCAAGGGTTTCTCTCTACCGAACTTTGCTTACTTATGGCCTAATCTGGTATTAGCATTGTTTCTTTACCTCACTGCTAATATGTTGAAGTTCAGGGCACTTAAAACGGTTGAGATATCTGAATTTATAATTCTTTTTCAGCTGAGTACTGTGACATCGGTTGCAGTCGCAATCATTTTGCTCGGAGAAAGATTCTTTTTATCGCAGTTTATAGGTTTACTTCTAGTAATCGTAGCAGTTGTCTTAGTAACTTGGAAAAATACGAAGCTAAAGTTTAGCAGAAACGAGCTAGTGGCAGTAGGATCGGCTATTTGCTTCGGTGCTGCTTTCGTGAACGATGCTTATATTTTAAGGACTTCAGATGTTTTTTAATATTCATTTTTAGCTTTCCTAGCACCAGGGATCTTAACATGGTTTCTCTATAGAGATTCAACACCCTTTTCGTTATTAGATAGAAAAATTGCATCTAGAGTGGTTTTATCGGCTATTCTATATGCTGTAGGAGCACTATCTGTCTACACTGCCTATCAGATAGGCCGAAATGCTGCTCAGATATCTTCCATCAACAATACGCAAACAATACTGATAGTTATACTAGCGGCAATTTTCCTGAAAGAAAGGGATAGATTGCCAAGTAAAATTGTGGCAGCATGTTTAAGCGTGGCAGGTATTATTCTTTTAAGTTAGCTCTAAGCATAAAAGTATTGACATTTACTCTCATACGTAGTATAGTAGAGGCCTTGTTCCGTATGGACGAGACATCTTGCTCAGGCAGGATAAGGGCGAACCCTACGCCACCTAGGGTGTACATCAGAGGAGGTAGCCGTATGGCTGCTATAGTGAAAGAGATAGAGCACGGGCCGTCCAGAGAAAAGCTGTTTGATGCATTACGCTTGCATCACGAGGGCAGGACGGAGCCATTTACTCTCCCGAGTAACGCAATGCGTTATCTTCCCGGGAAGGTAAAAGACATAAAAAGGTGTAAAGTTCTCGGTGTTGAGGCTGAGGACGGTTCCGGCAACAGCTGGCTTCTCAAAGGAACATATAGTAACGGGCAGCGCTTCACTGCCTATTACAGGACGGACAACCGGACAGGTAAATTCAGGATGTTTTCTTGATTATAGTCTGTCCTGCGTTACTAGGCGCCCCTCGGGGCGCTTTTTTTATTGTCGTTGACTTTTGAGCATATATTGGCTATAATCTTTCTAAATCAATAAATCTGTTGAAGCAGGAAAGGAAAGATAGTGGTAGTAGTCAGGTTAACCCGTGTCGGTAAGAAAAAGCAGGCGCATTACAGAATAGTTGTAGCGGATTCGAGAAGAGCTGTACAAGGCAAGTTTCTATCAATTTTGGGTTGGTATAACCCTCATACAAAGGAGCTACAGGTAAAGAAGGAGGAGCTAAAAGCTTGGTTCGATAAAGGAGCCCAGCCTTCTAATACTTTGGCAAAACTTCTGAGGACACACAAGATTGACCTCCCGAAGTGGGTAAAGATAACAGAGAAGAAGAAAGCACCGAAGAAAGCTGCGGAGGCTGCTCCGACGTCTGGAGGAGCCGGAGTCCCGACTGATAACGTTGGGAAAGAGCCCACTGATACTCCGGCAGATGAAGTAAAAGAAGAAAAAGCTGAGGCAACAGAAGAAACAACCGAACCAGAAGCAGCTGAATCCGACGTCGCTGAAGCTATGCCGGACAAGGAAGAGGCCGTTGAAGAAGAAGCTCCAAAAGATGGAGAAAAAACAGAGGAAGCCGTAGAAGATCCAGAAGAAGAGAAATAACCATTTTGTCATTCTGAACTCGATTCAGAATCCAGAAAAGAAAGATAGATTCCGGATCAAGTCCGGAATGACAGATAGTAAGTTTTAGACATTTGGATTTTGGGATTTATTTAGAAATTAGTAATTAGGATTTAGAAATTTAATCATAATAAAAAATAATAACTAACAAAGTTCTCTTATAAGGTTAAAACTGAGAACAAAAAAGGAGATTATGAGATGGCAAAAGAACTAGATCAAGAATTCGTCGAGTACGTGGTAGGCAAGATGGTTACGAAGCCTGAAGCGGTAAAAGTAGTCAGAACTATTGATGAAAGAGGTGTTTTTCTACAACTCACAGTAGATAAGGAAGACATGGGTGTGGTTATCGGCAAAGAAGGCAGAACAGCAAAGGCCATCAGAACTCTTCTGAGAGTGCTGGGAGCGAAGAATGATGCCAGAGTAAGTCTAGACATTACTGAGCCGGACGGAGAGAGAAGAGAGAGAAAAGAAGACAAGAAAGAAGAACCTAAGGAAGAGGCCGCCGCAGAAGAAGTTGTAGAAGAAGAGGAGGAGAAAGAGACTGAAGAGGAAGAAGAAAAGGAAGATGACGATCCTCTAGCAGATTTGGATCTCTAATCAAACTAAAATTGAAGAAAAAAGCCACACTCTCGTGGCTTTTTTTGTTAAAATAACATTATGAGCAAGAAAAAAATATTCAACATTATCACTCTTTTCCCGGAAATCATACAAAGTCTGACGGACTACAGTATCCTCGGACGAGCTATTAAGTCCAAAACTATAAAGATTCAGACTTACAATCTCCGAGACTTTGGCATAGGTAAATACAAACAAGTGGATGATACTCCTTATGGAGGCGGGGCTGGGATGCTTTTGAAGGTTGATGTTTTGGGCAAGGCGATTGAGAAAGTTCGGTCAGATAATCCCGGTACATTAGTGATACTTCTGACACCGAAGGGAACGAAGTATAGCCAGAAGGATGCGAAGAGGCTTTCTCAGAGAGAAAGTATCACCCTTGTCTGTGGCCATTATGAGGGCTTTGATGAGAGAGTCAGAAGCTTAGCTGACATGGAGATATCCATCGGTGACTTTGTCTTGTCAGGCGGAGAGATAGCTGCCTGTGCCGTAGTTGATTCTGTGGCCAGACTTATGCCAGGAGTTTTGGGCGGTGAGGAGTCAACACAGGAGGAGTCATTTGAAGATGGACTGCTTGAATATCCGCATTATACAAATCCGAGGGAGTACAAAGGTATGGAAGTACCGGAAGTACTACTATCCGGCAACCATGGTGAGATAGAAAAGTGGAGGAGACAGGAAGCGGAAAAGATTACCAAGAGGAAAAGACCGGATCTGGGGAAGCTCTAAATGTTATAATTGTTCGAGACGTTAGAATTGGAAAATATCAAGGAAGATACCACTAACAATTCCATCACCTCCAACGATTCTATCAAATTTTATACTTTACACTTATACTTTGTCATAATATCATTTACTCATAGATAAAAAGAGGGAGTACGATAAAATGGCAAAGATAGAAATAGACGAGAACCTATGTATAGGTTGCGGGACATGTGTCAGTGAGTGCCCGGATTGTTTTGAACTGGGTGATGACGACAAGTCTCATGTGAAAAAAGATACTTGCGACAATTGTGATATACAGGATATAGCAGATGATTGCCCTGTAGGAGCCATAAGTTATGAATGAAGATATAAGCCCACAAGGTCCTATACAACCGGTAGTCCCGGGTGGGCCTGTATATGAAGAAGAGACGAACTACGCTCGTATATATCAGATAGGTCTGGTCGTTTTAGGACTTATTCTTTTGGTGGTCGTGATTTTTACCATCGTTTTTTATAAAAAGGCGAACAGAACAACCGCCTACATTGATGACAAGGTAGCAACGGCGAAGACAGAGACTCAAACGGCAGATGATGCTATATGTGAGCAAGAGAAGACGGATGACAGGGAAAACCCGTGGATGGAGTACGTTGCCCGGAACACATACGGCTCTTTCAAGTTTGTAGTACCTAGAGGCTGGGCGAAGTATGAGCACTTCGATGTCAATGCAAATGAACCGCTCAGAATGTTCTTCAGCCCGGATACGGTCAGGTACAACTCGGATGCCAGAGATGACCATGCGGCACTGGAAGTCATCATAGGAAAGAGGATGTATAGTGGAGAACTGCAGGAGCTGAAGAACCGTCTCAGAACCGATCTGGGCAAGAAAGAATCAACGCTCAAAATATCAGGGTTTGATAGCAGTATGTTTATCTACTACAACAAGGATTTGAAGAAGAAGATAGCGGTTATACTGGTGCCTTTCAGAGACAGAACTATGTTTATAAAAACTGCTGACTATGACAAGTATACCAAGTACTATGAGAAGTTCTATAAGTCTTTCGTCATAACACCGTAAGTTATCTCTTAACCTATATCTGTTCTAGTGCTAGAATATAGGCATGGATAAGTATAAACATTTTCTGGATTCTTTGTTGAAGGATTTTCCGGTATATGATCTTAACAAAAATGATAAAAAAACCATCGCAAAAGATGGTCTGGAATCATGGATTACGGCAAAGCTTGTTCGGAGTAGTTTCAGAAGAACGAGCTTAAAGGACACAACAAAGGAGTTTATCCTAAAGCAGGTAAGCCAAAGCGTCCAGAAAAAAAAGCCTATATATATCATTGCTTGCTTTGGCGGCTACAAACATTTTTGGAACCCTTGCCATCCGCAAGTAGGATGGGCTGAGCTGTTTAATCTTTATTCCATGGCTCAGTACGTGGCTCCTATTTTAGCTGCTTATGAACCGGGAGTTATTTTAGAGTATGAGTCAGAGGACGTTATTATCTCTCCAATGGATAACTACCCTGAAGAAGCGTTAGAAGAATATAGCAAAACTTTCAGAAAGTTACTCGCGCTTTTTTCAAAATCTTTGCCTCATAATTTTAAGGTAAGATTGATAAGGGCAACGGAACAGTATGACAAGGAGAAGCTATTTGAAAAAATTGAAGATATTTTGCCTGCCAAAAAAGAAGAATGGTCTAAGTTTTCAGAGTCAGAAATTATTCAAAGGACACACAGAAGTGACAAGAACATTATGTGGAAGGGGCGAGAGGATTGGACAGGCCTTTCTGAGAAGGAGAAAGCTAAAAAAGTTGTTGACTGCAAAATTTTGAATGACGCCTTCTATGATGCTGACTTTGATCTGCGGCCGGACTATTTTGAAGGAGATGATCATATTCCCGTTGTTTTCACTTTTGGCTTGGGGTATGAAAATGTAGGTGACTGGCTGATTTTGGCATCTACCAGCTCGTCATTTGTGGATTTCTGGGCTGGACGTGGAATTCTTGAGGATAGAGGAGACAAAATGGTTCTGAGGATTCTTTCTCAAGAGCAATATCGTAAAATACAAAAAGATTTAAAGAAAGTAAGCTTTAGCGCCATTCCTCTAGAAAACTTCAAAGAAGTGGAAGTTTATGAAGGACAGCTCAACTTCTAATAAGTATAGGGGGGAAAGAGACTTAAGCTGGAGTTTAAGTCTCTTTTGCGTTATAATAGCCCTCTATGGACAAGTTTTCGTTAAAAAGCTCATATTCACTTACGGGAGATCAGCCGGAGGCGACCTCCAAGCTTATTCGTGGTCTGGAGAGTGGTCTATCGAAGCAGATTCTACTTGGCGTGACGGGTTCAGGGAAAACCTTCACAGCGGCAAATGTGATAGAGAAGATAGATAAGCCTACGCTGGTCATTGCCCATAACAAGACTCTGGCTGCCCAGCTCTACTCAGAGTTCAAGGAGTTCTTTCCTGACAACGCCGTCCGCTACTTTGTCTCATACTATGACTACTACCAACCTGAGGCCTATATTCCCCGTACTGACACCTATATAGAGAAGGATGCCAGTATCAACGAGGAGATAGACCGCCTGCGAAATGCTGCCACAGCGGCGCTTCTGTCTAGGAAAGATACCCTTATAGTTGCCAGTGTGTCCTGTATCTACGGTCTCGGCTCGCCGAAGGACTACATAGGGATGAAACTGGACTTCGAGGTGGGCAAAGAGCTCAGTCAAGAAAAGACGATGAAGCGCCTCCTGGCGGTGCAGTATGAGCGAAATGATCAGGCATTTGAGAGGGGAAAGTTCCGTGTACGAGGAGACGTGCTGGATATATTTCCGGTTTATGAAGAGAAAGCGACGCGAATAGTATTTGACCTGCCTCGCAGCAAGGCGGGCGGGAATGTAGTAGAGTCTATTCGGTCTTTAAATCCGTTGACGGGTGAGTTAGGCAAGAAGATGGATAAGATATCCATATTCCCGGCGAAGCACTTCGTCACACCGAAGGAGAAGCTTCTTGGAGCGATACCGGAAATCATGAAAGAGCTGGATATACGACTGAAAGATTTAAAAAAGGCTGGGAAGCTCCTGGAGGCCCAGCGTCTGGAACAGCGGACCAAGTTTGACATGGAGATGATTAGGGAAACCGGCTACTGTTCAGGAATAGAAAACTATTCCCGATACTTGGCTGGTAGGAACCCGGGCGAACCTCCGGCAACATTACTCGACTTCTTCCCTGATGACTTTCTGATGCTTATAGACGAGTCGCATATGACCGTTCCGCAGGTGCGCGGTATGTATAACGGCGACCGTTCTAGGAAAGAAACTCTGGTGGAGCATGGCTTTCGTCTGCCGTCTGCACTCGACAACCGTCCGCTTCACTTCAGTGAATTTAAGAAGTTTATGGACAAGGCTATATTTATATCAGCTACGCCGGGGGATTATGAGTTTCAAACGGCCAGTGACCATACTATTAATTCTGCTGATGAATATTATGAGAAAGTTAGAAATGTGGGAGTTGTTGGAAATGAGGGAAATGCAAAAAAAAACAATTCCATCAAGCGAAGCGATACAACGATTCCGACAGATCCCCATCCCTGGATTTCCGAACAGGTTATCAGACCGACAGGACTTCTGGACCCGGAGGTAGAGGTCAGAGGCACGAAGCATCAGATAGACGACCTGCTAAACGAAATCCAGATGCGAACGAAGAAAAAACAACGTGTGATAGTCACAACTCTGACGAAGAGGATGGCGGAGGACTTGAGTGAGTACCTGCAGGAGCTAAATATCAAGGTTACCTACATCCACTCGGAGATTAACACCCTGGAGCGCCCTGAGATACTCAGAGACCTGCGTAAGGGTATATATGATGTAGTTATAGGCGTAAACCTGCTTCGGGAAGGCCTAGACCTCCCGGAGGTATCTCTTGTCGCCATACTGGACGCTGATAAGGAAGGGTTCTTAAGAGGGGAGAACGCACTCATTCAGACTATCGGCAGGGCAGCCAGGCACTCAGAAGGCAAAGTCATCATGTATGGCGATAAGATGACTGATTCTATGAAAAAAGCGATATCAGAAACGGCCAGAAGGCGCAAAATCCAGGAAGAGTACAATCGTGAGCATGGCATCACACCGACAACTATAAAGAAGTCCATCAGAGAAGACATTGCCTCGTCAAAATCCAACTCCACCAAGGCTTCGCTGGACAAGGAACTTGATATTACCGGTATACCACAGGATGAACTGGAGCGGATGATAAAGGATATGCGAAAGAAGATGGTAATCGCCTCAAATAATCTGGAGTTTGAGGCTGCCGCCACTCTTCGCGACCAGATACGGGATATACGGGAGAAAATAGAGTCGAAGAAAATCAAATAAGTTTGTATACTTGTTTTAACGTCTTCTACTCCCTAAAAATGTTTCTATGAAGAAAAAAGAAAAGAATTATGCCTTTATAGACGGTCAAAATCTTAATTTAGGTATTCGAACTCTTGGATGGAAACTTGATTTTCGTCGGTTTCGAATTTATTTAAAAGAAAAATATAATGTGGATACCGCATATTATTTTATTGGTTATGTAGAGGGGAATAATGATCTGTATGCTTCTTTGCAGGAATATGGGTATATCTTGATATTTAAACCAACCTTCAAGAATAAAGAAGGTGTCGTCAAAGGAAACTGTGACGCTGACTTGGTACTTCAGGCGATGATTGACTTTAAAAAATATAATAAGGCAGTGATTGTGTCTGGAGATGGTGATTTTTATTGTCTAGTGAAATATTTGAGAGAAAGAGGGAAACTCAAAACAGTTCTCACTCCAAATAATAACTATTCTGGTCTTTTGAAAAAATCAGCAGGTAAAAACCTTACCTCTATGAACGATCTCAAGAAGAAACTAGCCCTAAAAAAGAAAAGAACCTCATAAGAACAAAATCTTATAAGGGGCTCTTCGTCGTAATTCTAATATAAGTGTATCAAATTATTCTATATTGTCAATGACTTTCTATTCTTTCATTTTTATTCAGTTTCTGCTATAATAAGGGCTTAAAGCAGTTAGGAAGGTTGGAGGTATCTCCAACTTTTTAAACAGCTCGGACATTGAAATGGAGGAACTAGTTTGGTTATTAAGCGTGATAACTACCCAGAAGATGACGGTTGGTGGGGGCCTCTTTATCAGGCATTTGTTCTGTTTATAGGGCCACTCGCAATAGTCGCTGTTGCTCTAGGGATTGTTTTCTTCAGCGATCTAATAAAAAAGCCAATCCTGCTGGTAACAGACTTGCTGCCCGTAGTGGCAGCGGTAGCGGTAATAATTGCTCTTTACGTAAAATCACAAGCACTGAAACGGAGGTGAGTGAAGATGGGAATGATTAGCCAGGATCCGATCATGGATGGCGAAGAAGTATGTCAGATCACTGAGATTGCGGGACTCAAGAAGGGACTTGCCCGGGCAATAAGCCTCCTCGAGGATTCTTGCTGTGAGCATTGCGGAGGTTCTCTAGTAGATCTTCCTAACCCAGTAGAGTGTGGTGATCAGAACCATGTGATGAAAGCACTCGAGATTGCCAAACTGCAGCGTATTCTTGCGAGTTGAACCCGAATGGAGGTGAGTGCAGTGCTCATGATAATAGGTATCGTGATATCAATCGCGTGGCTTGTATTCTTCCTGTACCTGCTCATTGGTCGGCTCCTGTGCCGTTACTGGTGTGTCACCAAGGAAGACTATGATTTCAAGTTATACCTTTCCATCTGGCCGGTATTTTTCGTGGTCGATGAGGTCGCCGGAGCGATATGGCGGGTCATCATCTGGCTGAACCGCTGGCTAACGCCATGGGGCCTGGCAAACAGACTGGTCAAAACTGACACAGGAAGGAGGTGAGGTATGACCTTGCACCCAGACATGATACCGCAGGAGGATCCGCCGTTTGATCGGGTGAGATTCCTGCTCGCGGCAGAGCGTGAGCAGCAGATAAAGCAGGGGAAGCACCTCGAAGTGCAGGATGTCGCAAAGCGGTATGTCAGGTTCGAAATGCGAATGGCTTATCTTGACTACCTTACTATTGAGGACATGACTGGGCTTGAGTTCTTGGGTGGGAAGGGTTCTAAAGTCGGCCATTCTACTGCCTACTGCAGTCTGGAAGACGCTCATTTCGACGCTGGCATGGTAAAGCTGGAGGAGTGTTTCGGTGAGGTGACCGAAGTACCGGAACAAGAATGGCCGGCATTACGACGTTCCATACCCGCCCCTTAGCAGGTGTTCCTACAGACACAAAGACAAACGGAGAGGATGTGAGATTTATCTCGCATGCAGTACCTCTCCTTTTTTCTTTATTCAGAAACCCTTGAAACTTCTGGAAAAAATCTGTATAATGGAATGGTTTCTGGCACCTATGTGCCGCAGGATTTGGGATTTCAATCAGTTTTTCTGTTATTCCGTTGCTTTGTTATTTAGTTGTTTTGTTTAAACTGAAAGTTTAACCTATGCAGGATAAAATTATAATTCGTGGTGCCAGAGAGCACAACTTAAAAAATATCGACGTCGAAATCCCTCGAGATAAACTAGTCGTGTTCACAGGACTTTCCGGTTCAGGAAAGTCCTCTTTGGCTTTTGATACCATTTATGCTGAGGGACAGAGGCGATATGTGGAGAGCTTGTCCTCATATGCGAGGCAGTTCCTGGGACTCATGGAAAAGCCCGATGTAGACCAGATAGAGGGCCTCTCGCCGGCTATTTCCATAGATCAGAAGTCTACCACCCGAAATCCGCGCTCCACAGTAGGTACGGTGACAGAAATATACGATTATCTCAGAATACTTTATGCCCGTATAGGCGTGCCTCACTGTCCACTCTGTGGTCAGGAGATCAGGAAGCAGACCATACCGCAGATTATAGAGCAGATTATGGCCATGCCGAAGGGCACAAAGTTTATGATACTGGCGCCAATCATTAGAGATAAGAAGGGTGTCCACAAGTATGTCTTTGAAGAGCTGAAAAAAGCCGGATATGCCCGTGTGAGGGTAGACGGCAAGGTTTACGAGATAGACGAACTGCCCACCTTAGATAAGAACCGGAAGCATACTATAGAGGCAGTAGTTGATAGGTTCGCCCTAGATAAGGTAATAGAGAAGCGCATAGCTCAGTCTGTAGAGAATGCAGTAAATCTCGGTGAAGGTATGATGATACTCCTAGATACTGATACTAAAGATGAGAAAATCTTCTCTCAGCACTTCGCCTGTCTGGACTGCGGTATCAACCTGCCCGAGATATCACCTCGTTCGTTCTCTTTCAACTCTCCATACGGCGCTTGTCCGTACTGTACAGGACTTGGCGTGAAGCTGGAGATAGACCCGAAGCTGGTAGTGCCAAATCCGAAGCTGTCTATTCCTGAGGGCGCCATACGGCCATGGTCCAGAACTGCCAGTAAGATGGGCTGGTATATCAAGCTCCTGCATTCTGTGGCGAAGAAGAATGACTTTGATATCAACATGCCTTACAAAGACCTGCCGAAGAAGGCGAAGGACATCGTCATGTACGGGACAGGAGATGCAGTTTATAAGGTAGGTATGGGACTCAGAGAGTATGAGTCAAACTATGAAGGTGTGATAGCCAATCTGGGCCGCAGGCACAAGGAAACCGACTCAGACTATGTACGCAAAGAGATAGAGAAGTATATGAGCGAGAGGACCTGTCCGAAGTGTAAGGGGACACGTCTGAAGCCGGAAATAGCAGCTGTGACTGTCGGAGGCAAGACGATAGTAGAGATAGTGACCATGTCACTAGACAGAGCACATGAGTTTTTTGAGACTATGGAACTGTCAGATAGAGACCAGCAAATAGCCGCTCAAGTCCGAAAAGAACTGTCAGAGCGAATAAACTTTTTACTCAATGTCGGACTCAACTATCTGACTTTAGATAGGTCAGCGACGACACTTTCCGGCGGAGAAGCTCAAAGAATAAGATTAGCAACCCAGATAGGCTCATCCCTCATGGGCGTGCTTTACATATTAGACGAGCCATCCATTGGTCTTCATCAGCGTGATAACATCCGTCTCATCCAAACATTGAAGCGTCTCCGTGACCTCGGAAACACTGTCATCGTTGTAGAACACGACGAGGAAACCATGCTGAACTCAAACTGGATTCTCGACATCGGACCCGGAGCAGGGGAAGCAGGCGGACGCATCATCGCCCAAGGTACACCGGAGCAGATTATGAAGGACCCGAAATCCATCACAGGACAGTATCTCTCAGGCAAGAAAACCGTAGATAGTCCTGAAAAGCGCCGAAACGGGCACGGCAACTCCATAACCATAGAGGGCGCCACCGAGCACAATCTGCAAGACGTCACAGTAGACATCCCACTCGGTAAGCTCGTCCTATGTACAGGCGTCTCCGGCTCAGGGAAGTCATCTCTCATCAACGACATCCTGGCGAAGAAGCTCTCACAGGTATTCCACCGGGCGCAGGCACTACCGGGCAAGCACAAGGGTATAAAGGGCCTCACCAATCTTGATAAAGTCATCGACATCGACCAGTCGCCGATAGGCAGAACTCCACGATCAAACCCCGCCACCTATACAGGTGTATTTACGGAAATCCGCGACCTTTTCGCATCCGTTCCCGAGGCAAAGATACGCGGGTACAAGCCTGGACGCTTCAGCTTCAACGTGAAGGGAGGCCGATGTGAGGCGTGCCGCGGTGAAGGTATCCTGAAGATAGAGATGCACTTCCTCCCCGACGTCTACATCACTTGTGAGGAGTGTAAGGGTAAGCGTTACAACGCGGAAGTTCTGGACATCAAGTACAAGGGCAAAAATATCTCTGATGTTCTGGAAATGACAGTATCTGAGGCACTTCAGTTCTTCAAAAACATACCGAAAATTCAGCAAAAACTGGAAACTCTGGAGCGAGTGGGACTTGGCTACATACGACTTGGCCAGCCGGCAACAACGCTCTCCGGCGGTGAATCCCAGCGTGTGAAGCTATCTACAGAGCTGTCAAAGAAGTCTACAGGCAAGACACTCTACATTCTCGACGAGCCGACCACAGGTCTGCACATGGACGACGTAAACAGGCTGATGAGCATCCTAAACGCGCTTGTTGACATGGGAAATACCGTGCTTGTTATCGAGCACAATCTGGAGGTAATAAAGGGCGCGGACTGGATTATAGATCTCGGACCGGAGGGCGGGGATAAAGGGGGAGAAATAGTGGCAGAAGGAACCCCGGAACAAGTGGCAAAAAATAAACACTCCTACACCGGCCAATATCTGGCAGAGATTCTGGCGAAAGAGAAAGTTAAATAATTTGTCTACTTGTTTACGCTTGCGTTCAAATGTAGAATAGAACTAATGAAAAAACCTTATTTTGAAAGCAAGGACAAAGACTTTACTTTATATCAAGGCGATTGTTTGGAAGTTTTGGAACAATTCCCGGATAATCACTTTGATATGATTTTTGCTGATCCACCATATTTCCTATCAAGTGGCAGTTTTACTTGCAAGAATGGGAAGATGGTCAGTGTTAAAAAAGGTGATTGGGATCTCTGTAATGGAACAAAGAAAAACTTTGAGTTTCATCTAGTGTGGATAGAGGCTTGTAAAAAGAAGTTGAAGCCAAACGGAAGCATTTGGGTTAGTGGCACTTATCACTCCATTTATCAGTGCGGATTTGCCTTACAGGTTGCGAAATATCACATATTAAACGATATTGCTTGGTTTAAGCCAAATGCCGCGCCAAATCTCAGTTGTAGATTCTTCACAGCAAGTCACGAAACATTGATATGGGCGAGAAAAAGTAAAGAAGGTAAACATACTTTCAACTATGAAGCGATGAAAAATGGCGATTTTCCGGAAGATTCTATTAAGAAACCGAATACTCAGATGAGATCGGTTTGGGTGATACCTACGCCAATGAATGGTGAGAAAAAGTATGGTAAGCATCCGACACAGAAACCACTCAAGCTTTTGGAACGAATAGTTTTGGCGAGTACGAAAAAGGGAGATTTGATTTTAGATCCGTTTGCGGGAAGTTCTACGACAGGTTTGGCGGCTAATATGCATGGCAGAAAGTTTGTAGGGTTGGAGATGGAGAAAGAATATTTAGATTTGTCAGTAAAAAGGTACAAAGATTTATGAAGGTTTTAACGAGAAGAGAAGCAGTAAAGCTACTTGGAGGATACATAGGGCAAGATCTGAGGATATTAGCTGACGAATATGCCGTAACTGTTTTTAAGGATGGCAAGCTTAATAAGGGATGGGCTGGGCATACTTTGGAACATTGTTTGGGTCTGGGTCTCAGTTCTGTCCAAGCACCGAACGGGGAAGGGTGGGAACTTAAATCAGTTCCATTAACTCTTAAGAATGATGAATATGTTGTTAAAGAAACTATGGCCATAACAATGATTAATCCAAATGATGTTCTTGAGAAAGAGTTTGAAGATAGCCATGTTTATAAAAAGCTAAGAAGTATTATTATTTGCGGACGATTATTTGAGAGTAAGCTTGAAGAATGTTCAAAGCTAATTAGCGTAGGAACATTTGATTTGCTAGACGAAGAGATAAAAGAACAGGTTAAACGGGACTATGATTTGGTTAGAAAAACAATCAAAGATGAGGGCTTCGATTCTCTAACTGGAAAAATGGGTGTTTTGGTTCAACCAAGAACAAAAGGACCTGGACATGGTAGCACTTCCAGAGCTTTCTATGCTAGAAAAGAATTTGTTAAAGATATCCTATCTATTTGAAAGTATTAAAAAGGTTAATATAATATGCCAGAAGATTTAGTAGACAAAATGGCCTTTAATAAGGATGGTGAGAGAAAAGTCCCTTTATTTGCTGAAAGAGTTAATGGAAAATATATTGTCGCTGCGTATCAAGGGTCGCTTAGTGAATACGATATCTTAATTAAATATAGGCAACTTGAAAATGAAAGTTGGTCAAGAATCAGGACCCCTAAACACATACATTGGGCAGTAGATATCCTTATTAAAATGCATGAAAACAAGGAACAAACGCAAAGCTTTTTAGATTTTCTAGTTGGTGTTTGGGTAGATACAGAACCTATAAGAAGTACTCAAGCTAGAGATCAGATTCTCGATTTAGAATATCTACTAGAAGCAAATAGTGGAGAGATTGAACAATATGAGGAGTTGAGTGAGCAAGGTGAGTATAGTGTTAAGTTTTTAATACTTCTGGCAAAGCTACTAATGATCCAAGAGAAAACTAATCTAGAAACAGCATATATGTTCAAAAATCTTTTAGACGCATTAAGATCGGGTCAAGATATTTTTAAGATCGTTTCAATAGCTACCCACAGGGGAAGATAAATGGCAAAGTATAAGAAAGAAATCATAGAATTAATGGTAAAGACAGATGAGATTTTTGATAGGATTGGTCGTGAACTCCCTCATTCTAATGAAAATATGGTAATTTCTGGATTAAGTCACAAGTCATTCGAGATTGCAGGCTCTATTATTTTGCTTTGTGACAATGGCTATAATAATGAGGGGTCAATTCTTCTTAGGTCGCTAGTTGAAAATACTATTAAATTGAGATGGCTTCTTAACAAAGATACAGACGCAAGAATCAAGAAGTATTTTCAAGACCCTGAAGATTTTTCCTGGGGGGTCGACAAAACTGGAAGGTTAAAAGACAAGATGATAGAGCTTGGATACTCCGAAGATTATTACAAAAAGGTTGTTAAAGTTTGTCATAGTTGGAGTCATGTAAATGCTGAATCAATAAACTGGTCCCAGGTTCTAAAAGTCGATAAAGAAAGTGGCTTAAGCGCAGGAGCAATTTATTCGATTGTTTATCAAATGTTGGGACATATTGTAAAAATTTATTATGATCATATCTCTGATGAATTCAATTTTTATGAAAATGTTTTCAAAACATTAGAAAATAATCAAACAAAAAAATAACCCCTTGCCTTAAATTCTCAGGTCAAAAACCCCCGCCTGCCTCGCTTGCTCATCAAGGCGGGCCTCGGTTTCGCCACGCCTGACATTGCTTCGCCCCAGCACAACACCCCCTAGATTCTCCCACCCGCCACTCCCCAGTGAAACTGGACCAAACCGCCTCAAACCTTTGCTACCGCAAAACTTTGAGTCATTTTCTTTGCAATTCAGACTTACAGAGGTAGCAGGAGGTTGAAACGTGCCTCAAACTTTTGCTATCGCTCAAGTTTGAGGCATCCTCCGGGAAACAAAAAGGGACATTATTTGAAAAAATAATTCTGTATACTTGTTTCTATTTTTCCTGAGCCATAAAATAGTCTCAACATTTTGCTATCGCAAAAGTTTGAGTCGATTGAAGGATTAAAAAACTATGGAAAAGAAGAGAAAAGTTTATTTGGGGAAGAAGGAGAAGGAGATTCTCAAGATGGTGGGGAATGGGATTTTGGTGAGTGTATCACTTGCCGCACCCAATCTGCCGAGGGCTTTCAAAGAGGGGAAGAGCAAACAAAACTATCGTCGCAGTTTTCAAAATATTTACGACAAGAATCTTATTTATCTATCTGGGGAGAAGGTCAAGCTGTCGGAGAAGGGGAAAAAGTTACTTGAAAACATTGAGCGGGAAGAAATCGAGATCAAAAAGCACGAGTGGGATGGGATTTGGAGAATTATTTCGTATGACATCCCGGAGGAGCAGAGGAAAGAGAGAAACTATTTCAGGAGAAAGCTTACGAGTCTTGGATTTTGCGAACTGCAAAAGAGCATGATGGTGATACCATATGAATGTAAAGAGGAAATAGCGGTCATCGCCCAGAATTTAGGCGTTTCTCCGTATGTGATGCATTTGATTACTGACAATTTACCGAGACAGAGGGAAATGGTGAAGAAATTTGCCCTTGAAGATTAATTCTCAATATTTTTGTGCTATAATAAAGGAATGAAAAGGGTAATAATCATACATGCATGGGATAGTGCTCCAGAAGAGCACTGGTACCAGGAAGAGGAGAAACTCTTGGAAAAGAAGGGGTACACCGTTGAACTTCCTAATATGCCCGGTGGTCTTTGGCCGAAGCAAGATGAGTGGTTAAAAGTCATTGAAGAGCTAAAGCCAGATGAAGAGACGGTCATGATCGGGCATAGTCTGGGTGTTCCCGCGACACTGAGTTATTTAGAACAATCCGATAATAAGGTCAGTAAGTTGTTTTTGATAGCTGCTTTTGCTGTAGATTTGGGAATAGAGGAAACAAGTAATTTTTTCCAGAAGTCGTTTGATTGGGATAAAATAAAAGAGAATATTGGTCAGGTTTATGTCATAAATGAAAAGAATGATCCTTATGTACCACTAGAACGGGGGAAAGAAGTAGCTGAAGCACTCGACGGAGAACTTATAGTGGTTGATGGTAACATTCATTTTGATAAGATGGATTTAAACCTCATTAACACCAGATTATAATCTTTGAATAAATAATTTGTTCTACTTATGGATTTGAAAAAGACAGTTTCAAAGCTTCCGACGACTTCAGGTGTTTATATCTACCGAAACGAGAAGGGTAAGATTATCTACATCGGGAAGGCGATAAATCTGCGGGCTCGGGTGAGGTCGTACTTTAGAGGATCAGAGCAAGAGCCTAAAACACAGGAACTTGTGCGTAATATAGCTAAGATTGAGCACATGAAGACGGGTTCTGAGGTTGAGGCATTGATACTAGAAGCGGAGCTCATAAAGCGCTACAAGCCACGGTATAACGTGATATGGAAGGACGACAAGAACTATATATACATCAAGATTACAGCGGAGGATTACCCGCAAGTGAGCTTAGTGAGGCAGATAGTGGATGACAGGGCGAAGTACATCGGCCCCTTTGTGAGTGCAGGCGCCGTGAGGGGACTACTTCGCTATACGAGGCGGATTTTCATGTTTCGGCACTGCGATTATGATTTAAATGCAAAAGGACTAGATTCCCGCCGGAGTTTATTCGCCAAGATTCCTGCTTCCGCAGGAATGACAAAGGCGGGCGGGAAAGACGGAAAAAGGAAAGTGTGTCTGCAATATTCGATTGGGAACTGTTCAGGTCCTTGTGAACAATACATTTCAAAGACAGAGTATAAAAAAAGTATTCGTCAGATGGTAAAACTCTTTCAGGGAAAGACAAAGGAGATAGAAAAAGAATTCAAGAGGGAAATGAAGTTGGCTGCGAAGGACGAGGATTTCGAGAGGGCCGGAATATATAGGAATAGGTTGATATGGTTAAAAAAGATTAAAACTATAGAGCTAGGTGAGGAAGAGAGAGATTTGAAGCGGGACAAGGCGCTAGTCGGTCTTCGTGATGCGCTGAATCTGGGTGCTATGCCAAAGAGGATAGAGTGCTACGACATCTCCAATATTTTCGGCAAGGCGGCCGTGGGCTCAATGGTGGTCTTTGTAGACGGCATTCCGGAGAAGAACCATTACCGCAGGTTTGAGATAAAAACAGTAGACAAGATTAGCGATACGGATATGGTTCAAGAAGTGCTGCGGAGACGATTCAAGAAGCTGCAGAATTTAGCTCAGCACTTCTCTCAAAGTCAAAAGTCAAAAGTCAAAAGTCAAAAAAAAGATGAATCCTATAGTCAAATACCGGATTTGATAATCATAGATGGAGGGAAGGGTCAACTTTCGGCGGCAATGAAAGCACTGGATCAATATGGACTTAATCTAAATGTAGTATCTCTGGCAAAAAGAAGGGAAGAGATATTTCGTAAAGATAAGGATGGATTTACAAAAAATATGCTGGACGAAGGTTCTGAAAGTCTGTATTTGGTGCAGAGGATTCGTGATGAAGCCCACAGATTCGCCATCACTTATCACAGGAGCAAAAGGGGGAAGGAAATGGCTGTTTCAAACCTGGATGTTGTTGATGGTATCGGACCTAAGACGAAGAAAGTGCTTCTAAAAAAATTTGAAACAGTTGAAAATGTTAGACAAGCTAGCGTTGAAGATTTGTCAAAAATAGTTGGCGATAAATTAGCCAGGAAAATAAAAGAAACATTATGAAAAAAGACTGGGAAGAAGAGGAAGAGAAGCTAAAAAAAGCCCGGAAGCGAAAGTCAGATAAGGCGAAGAAGATGAGAGTTTCGGGGAAAAGTGTTTTTGGTATTCAAAAAGAGCTTAAAAAGAAAAAGTAAGTCTTTTCAACTTTTTAACACTAAAAAGTTGAGCAAAACGTGCTAGCTAACGATTTTTTAAAAGTGTCAGATGTCAACTCATTCAGGTTTGAAAAACCGAACTCCCTTCGGTCGGGCTAAAGCCGAAGCGGTATTTTCAAATCCTCATTCGTCTAATCTTCTCTTTTAAAAAATCATGCCGGATTAGAGATTCAATATCGGATGCAAAAGTTCAGAAACATATTGGACTCATAAGGAGTCTTAATATGAAACAAATCTACTACCAAAGCTACTTCAGAAGCGGATATAATCGCTTCATGAATTACGTATCAAATATTGCTCATATGAGCAGGTCAGACCAGGAAATTATCCGAGGGAGAATCAAGATTATCGAGTTCTTTGATGAATATGGATCAGGGGCAGCAAAGAAAGCATTCGGCAGAGGGAGATCAACCATCTACTTATGGAAAAAGAAACTGAAAGAAGACGGACACAGATTATCCGCCCTGCATGTTGGTTCCCGTACTCCCAAGACAAAAAGATCCAGAGAAACAGACCCAGAGATTGTTAGGTTCATTTTAGGCTATCGCCTTAAACATCCGGGATGCGACAAAGTAACCTTAAAGCCCATTGTTGACGCTTTCTGTTATACCTTA
>Ga0172370_10001910_pt1 | contig 30843 bp, 18 predicted proteins | sample LakKiv5m_FD_114538 | JGI IMG/M metagenome (GOLD analysis project Ga0172370, IMG submission 114538) | Freshwater microbial communities from Kabuno Bay, South-Kivu, Congo - kab_022012_11.5m | ecosystem: Environmental > Aquatic > Freshwater > Lake | place: Democratic Republic of the Congo...
AGTGACATCAACAATACAGCTATGCTTATTGAGGTAGCCAAGGAAAACGAAGGTTACGAACCGGAACTATCTTTCGGTACTCATTTCTTTCAGGACCTTGTGGAAGCAAATATAAAATACCTGCCTCTTTATCCTGATAAAAAAGGAGTGTTGTTCAATGAGAACTTTTTTAATAATTCTCCGAATTTTCTTACGGAAATGTTAAAAAATTGTGATGAACTTGCTAAAGTAGTCAAAGTGATAAATCTGAATGAACCGGCAAAAAATGCGACTCTGTCTATTTATATGGATGGTGAAAATTCTCAGGCTGTTGCTTTTATCAAGGCAAAGGTTTAAAAACGAATGATTAATTTTAAGAATTCAAATAATAATTGGTTGTTCATTAATAATTCTTTAAGTTGTATTTAATTTGAAAATATTAATTTTTTAAATATTTTGAAAAAATTGCCGATTAATAATTAGTCTTTGTATGTTTAATAAATTAGATGAAGCAGCTATGTCATTAATTAATTCAATCATAGAAACGCAGGAATTTGCAACCCTGCCTCCGGTAGCTTCAAAGTTGCTCAGAATGCTGGAAAATGATGAAGTTGATATCCGAGATGTATCTCAGGTAATCGAAACTGATGCTGCTCTTACACTCAAATTGCTTCGTGTGGCAAATTCTCCCATTTTCGCCACCCGGACCGAAATCAATTCAATTCAGCAGGCAATTGTTATTTTAGGGTTGAACAGGTTAACTAACATCGTTCTTGGTGTTTCTATTTTCTCAAGATTTTTAATGAGTTCCCAAAAACATGTTGCAGACATAATGAAGAAATTTTGGTGGCATTCTTCTTGTACGGGTATAGTTGCCAAAGCATTAACAACCAAAACAAATCTTTTTTTCAAAGAAAACGAATTTATCGGCGGATTGCTTCACGATATCGGCAAGCTCGCAATGCTTCAATATGACGTTCCAAAATATGAGAAACTCATTACTCTAATTAAGGAAAAAGGGATATCAGATTCTGAAGCTGAAAAAGAGATTTACGGGATTGACCATCTTGAAGTCGGAGCCCAGATAGCCAAATTATGGAAATTACCCGAAGAACTGTCAACAATAATCTCAAATCATAATACTCCTGCTTTGCTTGAATCAAATAAGGAGCTTGTTGCAGTAGTCAGAATTGCCGATTTACTTTGTGAAATGTGGGGTGCTGATATTGACGAAGGCTGCCGCGAAGTAAATATTGCCAACGAAGAATGCTGGCAGATTCTTTGCAGCTCCTATCCTGAGCTTACTGATATGGATATGGAATCATTCACTTTCGACCTTGAAGAACAATTTAAAAAATCAACAATCTTTCTTAACATAATGCTTCAAAATTCGAATTAGTTTTTATTATCATTTTAATTAATAGCAAATAAAACCTTTCATTTAACGGGAATTCCTCTTTTTTCGTAATTTTTTATTATTATGTCCGTCAACTCTGCTTTTACAGAGATAAAATCAAAAGGAATTATGACTTTTCTAAATCCGATGGTTCTTCTTGGATTAATTGCGGCAACAATACCCGTAATTCTTCATCTGTTAAATTTACGTAAGTTAAAAAATATAGAATTTTCTACGCTTCGTTTCCTAAAAGAACTTCAGAAAAATAAAATTCGAAAGTTAAAGCTGAAACAGATAATCCTATTAATTTTGAGAACATTAATAATACTGTTTGCTGTCTTTGCTTTTTCCCGTCCTACTGTTAAAAGCAATCTCCCATTGTTTGGGACTTATGCTAAGACCAGCATTGTGATTTTACTCGATAACTCATTCAGTATGGATGTTTCCGATGAATTGGGCAACAGGTTCAATCAGGCGAAAAATCAGGTTCAGATGATTTTAAAAACGATGAAAGATGGCGATGAGGCTGCTATAGTTCTCATGACAGATAACAATCACGACAAATCACAGAATATTGCGAGAAATATATCGTTCTTAAAAGAAGAACTATCAAAAGTCAAAATATCCCTTAAATCCGCCAATCTGTTCAATAGTCTGAGGAAAGCATCAACCATACTTGAGGAATCGAACAATATAAATCGTGAAGTCTTTATTTTATCCGATGCTCAGCCGAATATTTTTATAAATGAAATGAAGGATTCGCTCAAACTCTTCGGTGCAAATACATCAGTTTATTTTATGCCGTATGGCAGTAAAAGCAAAACGGAATTACAGAATTTATCAATTGATTCGGTCGGACTAGTGTCTCGCATATTTCAAAAGGGTAAATTGGCTGAGGTCGAAGCAAGAATCAGAAACAATTCCTCAAAGGATGCAGTGGGCGTCATTGTGAGCATGTTTTTCAACAATGAAAGAGTTGCTCAAAAATCTTTGGACATTCCAGCTAATCAGATTAAAACTGTTTCGTTAGCTTCGGAATCACAGAGAACAGGTGTTAATTCAGGAAGAATTGAAATTGAATCGGATGCATTGGAAACAGATAACAAAAGACACTTTGCTTTTATAATTCCTGACAAACCTAATGTTCTTGCTGTTGGTTCTGATGAAAAGAATCTGTTTATCAAACTTGTGCTAAATGGGAAGACAGGTGATGATGCTCCGGCTAACATTAAATTTATCTTATCTTCCGAAATTGCAAGTTATGATTTGAGTTCTTATGATAACATAATTCTTGCCGGTGGACCGTTGAGAGAAAACGATTTTCAAAGATTATACCAATATGTAAAAAATGGAGGTTCATTATTATTATTTGCAAATGATGAAACGCCCACTGACATTTTCAAGTATGGGTTAAAGAGTTTGGGATTTGGCGATGCTCTGAAAAGAGAATTTTCGGGAAACCAACCAGCAGGATTTACGTCTGTTGACAGACTCCATCCACTATTCGAAGGAGTATTCAAGGGAGAAACCGATAGGAAAACGGTCGTTGAATCTCCCAAAATTTTTCAAGCTTTAACCGTTAATGGAGGTCAATCAATTATTGATATTCCCGGAGGTTCATTTATAAGTGAATCAAGATTACAGGACGGAAAGGCATTGTATGTTGCAGTTAAACCGACGACTGACTGGAGCAGTTTTCCTCTGACAGGTGTCTTTCCTGCATTTCTTTACAGGAGCGTAATATACCTATCATCGAGGGAAAACATCGGGGCAAACAATTTAATAGGAAAACCTTTACTCCTTAATATTTCTAATAAATTTGCCGGAAGCAGCACCGTTAAAATCATTGACCCGAACAAAAACGAATCATTTATGCAAACAGTGAGACTTCCCTCCGGCACAGTTCTTTCATTTGAGAATTTGCTCATTCCGGGAGTATATTCTGTTTATGCTCAGAATGGTAAAGGCATAAATGCAGTTTCTGTGAATACAGACCCGACTGAATCTAACATTAATTCTTTAACGGATAAGGAAATTACCGGAATTATGAAAACCATAACGAATAAATACACAAATTTTGAAATATTGGATTACTCTAAAAATTCAATGACAAACCTTGTTCGAGCTAGAACCGGTACCGAATTGTGGCAGTTAATGGTGGTAATGGCAATAATATGTATGGCAGCAGAAATGATAGTTGAGAAGTCATCAAAATCTGATACTGAAAAATGAATAGCCAGAATGGGGCTGTCTCAAAAGTACAATTGGAATGATTATGTCATTACGTAGCGATATGAAGAATCCACTCTTGATGAGGTTTCTGGACTCTTAGCTCGGCTTAGAGTGACAAACTAATTAACTTCTGAGACAGCCCCATTAATAAATGTAATAAAGAGGATGGCTAAAAAATCTATCTTTTAGTTTTTTTAATAGCTTCTTCTTCTGTTACCGTCTTCAAATCTTCTGTTGTTACCATGATTGAAATTACTGCGCTGAGGAGCAGGTTTTCTTTCATGAGCTTCATTCACCTGAAGGGCTCTTCCATTAACTTCGACTCCCTGAATAGCTTCAATGGCTGCATTTCCGGTTTCATCGTCCATTTCGACGAAAGCAAAACCACGTGGTCGTCCGGTATCTCTGTCTTTTACGATTTTTACTGTCTGCACTTCTCCGTGCTGTTCGAATAAGGCTCTTATTTCAGACTCTGATGTCTGATAGCTAAGGTTTCCGACATAGATGTTCATATGTCAAATACTCCTGAAAAAAATAATAAAACAAAATGAAATAATATTTTTAAGCTAATAGCGTAATGAAGCCACTTATTCATTATAACCGGAGATTGAACTTCGCTTAGTTGGATTTGAAAAAAGTAATGGATTAAACCAATAATGCACCATAAAAAAGACTATTAAACCTAAAACTCACTTACGTGTAAGTCAAATATAATAAAACTTTTTTTATTTTTCCAAATTTTTTTTTTCACTATTTTTTATAATTTCTTAAATATTTCCAAAATTCACATTTTAAATTTATTTTTTGATAATTTATTTGCAATTATTTTTTAATTTTAATTATAATTGGAACTTACTGAAAGTTACAATTTGATTTTTATAATCAATAAATTCTACATTCAAAAGTTTCTATAATTTTATTTTTTAATTTTTTGAACATTTAAGAAAAAATGAATCGGAGAAATTTCGTAAAAGCAGCGTCAGCACTGTCTTTATTATCAATTTTTAAACTTAATTCCTTAAATAGTTTTCCTGCGCTATTTGCAAAAAAAAGCATATCGGATATTGATAAATTTAAGAAAATTATTGCCACTTTCTCATCAGAAAAATACCGGAAAATGAAAATCGGTGATTTAATAGCCGAAATCGGCTTGAGTTTTCTTGGCGTTCCTTATGTAGGAGGAACATTGGAGGGTGATACTGTTGAAAATTGCAAAATTAATTTTTCCGGTTTGGATTGTGTTACTTTTTATGAAAATTGTCTGGGTTTGGCTAGAATCATAAAAACAGAGAGAAATAGCTTTAAAGATTTAATCAACGAGATTACTTTTACAAGGTACAGAAATGGGAAAATTGGGGATTATACTACCAGACTTCACTACACTTCGGATTGGATTTTCGATAACGAAAAGAAATCTGTTGTGGAAGATGTAACAAAAAAACTTAACGGAGAAGTATTCAATCTGCATGTTGATTTCATGTCAGAACATTCCAAATCAAATAAGCAATTAGATAACCAAATACTTGTCCGGAAAATTGCTTCCATTGAAGATGAAATCAATAAAAGAGTTTACTATTATATACCAAAAAATAAAATTGCATCAATTGAGAATCAGATTCAAACCGGAGACTACATCGCAATAGCAACCAATAAAAAAGGGCTGGATTACGCACATGTGGGTATGGCTTTCGTTAAAAACGGCAAAACTCATTTTCTTCATGCTTCATTAATGCAGAAAAAAGTAATTCTCGACACAACTATCAGTGAATATGTCAATACAATCTCCACTCACATTGGTATAACAGTTGTCAGACCTAAAGAAAATATCATTATGAGAGGATTTATTGACTGAAATGAAGAGAATTCTGAATTTTAGTTCTTCATACTGGTATTTGAATCTTTTACAGATGCTTGAAAAGCTTGCTTATTGGTGTGTATTACTCCAGTTACCCGTATATATAGCCCAAAAAGATATATCTGGCGGGTTTCACTGGGAGCAGACAACCAAAGGAGTAATTTTTTTCTGGTGGGCTCTCTTTCAAAATCTTACACCCCTATTTGCAGGTGGATTCTCGGACAAATTCGGTCATAAAAAATCAATCATATTTGCTTATATTTTAATTATCGGCGGGTATTATCTGCTTGCTACGCAAATGAATTTTGAATTATTTTTAACGGGAATCATCCTTTTGGGTATTGGAAGTGGAATCTTCAAACCGTCTGTTCAAGGTTCTATTGCCGGACAGCTAAATGAAAAAAGCTCATCTTTCGGCTGGGGTATTTACTTCATGCTTCTCAATGTTGCGGTATTTTTTGGACCTCCGCTATCAAAATTCTTAAAGGAAATTTCATTTAGTATGATTTTCTGGGGAAGTATCTCCATTTCTGTTTTGAACTTACTTTTGGTTATGTTTCTGCCCGCAAAAAATTTTTTTAATTCAGGTATAAAAAATTCGGGGTTTATGACTCTGAAAAAAATATTCAAAACCCTTTTCACACCGAGAATTTTGTGGCTCGTTCTGATTATGTCAGGTTTCTCAATCATATATATGCAGTTCTACGAAACATTGCCGAATTTTATTATTGATTGGTCTGATACTTCAGGAATCGTTAAAAATTGGAATATTCCTGAATTTATGCTCTCAAAATCTCCTTTGGGGTATGTAATCAGTTACGAATGGCTTTACAACATAAACGCATTGATAATTATTATCGGAGTTTCGTTTAGTTCTTACTTTCTTTCCAAATATAACAGAAACAAAGTCCTGCTTAGCGGGATTTTAACAGCAACAATAGGGCTAACATTCTGTGGAGCTTCTACTTCAGGTTTGTTTTTGATTTTCGGTATAATAGTTTATAGTCTTGGCGAAATGATAACTAATCCTAAATATGCAGATATTCTCGGCTCCATGGCAGGTGAAAGCGATAAAGGATTGTTTATGAGTTATTTGAATATTTCTCTTGCAATTGGATTGGGTTTTGGTTCTCTCTTAGGAAGCTATTTATATAAAATCTGGAGTGAAAAAGCTTATCTGGCATTAAATTATCTTCATGATTTTTTCCCGGATGTTCAAAATGCCAATTCCTCTAATGCTCTTATAAGACTTGGAGAAAGGACAGGTTTAAATCCTGAGGAATTAAATGTATTTTTATGGAATACTTACTCTCCATGGAGAATCTGGGTGCCTTTTTTACTTATCGGTTTAATTTCGGTAATCGGAATGGTATTTTATAACAGGAAGTATTTTAATAAAAAGTGAAGTAGGTATAGTCGTATGAGAACTTCTTTAATACCTGACCTAAACTGTTGCTGACTGTTTCTTTGATTATTTTTCCGTCATTATTGTAATCGTAAGAATAAATTATCTGAATCTGACCATCTGAATTGTACGATTTTTTTTCAATTTTGTTAAAACCTTCCTGGTAATTGAATTCGTCCTTAAAATCGAATTTTCCGTTCAGTCCGGGATTGACAAGTCTTTCGGTAATTAATCCATTTTGATTATAATTGTAAACGTAGTTGGTTTCCGATTTGATAAAATTCTTGGGATTGAATTCAACTTTTTTTGTCAGGTTACCTTTACTATCGTAATCGTAGGTAGAAATGGAAACAGTGTCACCAAGCTTATCGAAAACAATTTTCCTTGTAACATTGCCTTTTATATCAAAAGTATAAAGATTATTCAGAGTAGAATCAATAGTTCCGGAAAGATTGAAATAATTTTTAATTTCATGGCTTTCATTATGTTGGTAAGAATAAGAAGTTTGAGAAATCAATTTTCCTTGATTGTATTCTAAAAATTTGATAATCTTACCGTCAAGGTCATATTCTTTGTAATTAAATATTGAAATTCTGTTTTCGGTGTTTATATCCAGGACCCACTTGGTTTCAGTCCGGACAGATTTTTTAGCAGCTTTTTTTTCGATAGTGGACGTAGTATTATCAAGATTGCAGGAAGAAACCAGAACAATCAGAAAAATTAATGTAATATGTAAGTTAAAGTTTTTCATTTCCTTTTTTACTTCACTAAATAATATATGAAATATTTACGAAAAATTCAAGTAAAAATTTTAGTTATAACTTAATTAAATTTTGTATTAAAATATTTTTAGGTTTAGTTTGTTTTTTAAGTGGTTAATTAATGACAATCGGACTAAATATGCGAAGAAGCTTGGTTATTATATTTTTATTTTTGGGGATCAATGTGAATTTTGCCCAAAAATTATTTGAATCTGAATCTTTTATTATTAAAGTTAAATCACCTGAAGTAATTCTGAAGATTAAAACAAAATTTCCTTCTGTCCACTTTTCTGAAACGGATATTTTCAGAAAATTGCTGGATTCCTATACAAACTCAAAGGATAAGAATATTATTCTATCAGTTGGACAAACCTCTGCCCTCAAAAATCTGGAAAATTATTTTGTTATGAATATTCCCAGGCAGCCCTCGATTTCGGATATATTAAATGAAATTAAACTTAATTCCGATGTTTTATTTCTGGAAAAAAACATAATATTCAGGATTGAACAAGTAACAACTAAACCTGAAGACCCGCTTTACTCTCTGCAATGGGGACTTCGGAGTGTCTATGCGGAAAAAGCATGGGAAAAAGCTTCAGGAAAAGACGTCATCGTCGGTGTTGTTGATACAGGTATTGAGTGGGAACATCCGGACTTGCGAAACCGGCTCTGGATAAATTCCAAAGAGGATATTAACGGCAACGGAAGATTTGATGCTTGGTCTGACACAGTTAAAATTGACGGAATTTATGGTGACCTTAATGGAAAAGATGATGATGGCAACGGATATACCGATGATGTTATCGGTTATAGTTTTGTAAATCAGTTTGTTCCTAATTTGGGGCAGGCTAATGAATTCAGTCCCATTCCCGTTGACGAGCATAGTCATGGAACATTAGTTTCCGGAGTTATTGCTGCTGAGAGAAATAATACGGGAGTTGCGGGTCTTGCATATAATGCGAAAATTATGACACTCAGGGCATTTGACGCTACCGGAAATGCGCAATCTGACAATATTGCAACTGCTATTGTTTATGGAGCGATGAATGGTGCTAAAGTCTTGAATTTTAGTTTTGGCGAAGACTTACCTTCAACGATAGTGCATGATGCCATTAAATTTGCATACTCAATGGGATGTGTGATGTCAGCTTCTTCAGGAAATAATGGCTGGGCTGAGAGACATTACCCGTCAGATTTTGAAGAAGTTATTTCTGTCGGCTCGTCAACGGAGACAAATCAGAGAGATTATTTAAGTAACTACGGTTCCAGACTTGGACTTTTGGCACCTGGCACAAATATTTGGACAACTTATTTCAATAAAGATTATAAACCCGCAAGCGGTACTTCGCTCTCTGCACCTTTTGTTTCTGCGACGGCTGCTCTATTATTCGAATTGAATCCAAATCTGAAGCCAAAGGATATTTACGGCATTCTTACAGCAACAGCAACCGATATCGAACCGAAAGGCTGGGATGAAAAATCCGGAGCAGGCATTCTCAACGCCGGTGCTGCTGTGAATTTCCCTGGTGCGACTAATATTTCCATTGATTCACCTTCAGTTGGAAAAGTAGTTGATGTTTCGAAAGTTAAATCACCTGTTCCGGTTGTAGGTTCGGTTCTTACACCACTTTTTTCTTCTTTTCGGGTAATGTTAGGCAAAGGTAATCAACCCCAAACCTGGATTAATTTATCAGATGAAATATTTTCCCAAATTAAAAATGGTAATCTTGCTTTTATTGAACCTGCCGAACTTTCGGATACGCTGTATACAATCAGACTCTTGGTCAATCTTAAAAATAATACAACAATCGAAAAGAGAACTTATATTGAGGTTGTTTCCGATTCAAGTTTGCTGCGACTGATTTCCCTGAAAATACTTGATGCTTGGTTAGGTGGTAAAAGAACTGTCGTCATTGGCTGCGTCACAAATCAGTTAACAGAATTCAAAGTAAAATTCAGACCAAATAATTCAACTGAGGATTTTAGTGAGTTAAATGATAAAAATTACGAATCAAATTTTCATTCGATAATTCTGAGTGACGAAATCCCAAAAGATGTTCTTATGGAAGCCCAGGCTGTATGCCGAAGAAACGATGGGACTGAATTAATCAGACCGTTTTCGTTTATGCGGAAAAATCAGGAAATGACTTTTTCAAACTTCTCACTAAAGTACAATAGTTTGCCATTGCTGTATTTGAATAATCAGGTCACCGACTTGTACGGTGACGGTAAGATGTGCTTTGCTGCTGATGATATAAGTTATGGGTTATGGCAGTCAACAAAAATATTTGAATTTACCGGAAATGAATTTGTCCAAAAAGACACAATGTCCAATATTTGGATACCCGTTGCTTTTGGAGAATCCAATGGGGACGGTATTCAGGAAATTCTTACAAAATCTTATGGTTACAGCATTCTATTTCAGTCTCGGCAAAAAGGTGGGTCCCCTTTTTCATCTGTTATTTTTCACGATACACTCGAAGGAAATCTCAGAGCAGCAGGGATGTACGACTTTGATAAAAATGGGAATGATGAAATTATTGCATTTTCCGATACGGCATTTCACATTTTTACATTTAATGCTGGAAGGTACAAACTCTTAACTCAGACTAAGCTGCAAGCACCATTAAATAAGATGGGAACATCACCAGGGTCAGCATTCGGCGATTTTAACGGGGATGGAATTAATGAACTTGCAATAGTTAATGAAGCAGGGCAGTTATTTATCTTCGCTTTTCAAAATAATAATCTGGTTCCTGTTTTCTCTGACTTGAATAAGTATGCCTCCAGTCCTCAGATTATGTGCAAAGCCGATATTGACGGCGACGGAATTCTTGAACTTGCTATTTTAAATTACGGTGGAACAGCTTTATTCGGAAAAGAAGATTCCGGTGACGAAATTTGGAATCTGAAAATTCTTAAATCCGGTGGACAGAATAATTTTAATTATATTGCCGATGAATATTTTTATGGCGTTAGGAGCGGTTCCACAAGGTCGGGAGTTACTTACAGAAACGGTCTGTCAGCAGGAAATGTAGATGGTGTTGCCGGAGATGAAATAATCGTTTCTCCGTTTCCCGATTTGTACATTTTAAAATGGAATATAAAAAAGAAAATTCTTGAGCCGTTTTGGTGGCATTCAAATTCGTTTGCAAACTCTGCATTGGTTTATGATTTTGATAAAAATGGAGTTAATGAGATTGGATTTTCTTCGGGTAACGGAACAAAATTTTACGAATATAATACAGGTTTTTTAGGTCCCATGACACCGACCGGCTTTGACGGTTATTCACCAAACGACACTTCGGCTGTCTTATTCTGGGACAGAATCTCGAATGCTACTCATTATGATTTATATGAATTGATTCTGATGAACAATAATTATTATGTAAATAAGATACTTAAAACCGATAAAGATACCGTTCTGCTCGATGGGATGAAACCAAATGTTAACTATCAGTTTGTATTGCAGGCTTTCAACGGAACACTGAAAGATACTTTGAGTGATTATTCACAAATTTTGGATGTATTTACTCATAATCCCATTAAATTGAATGCAGCGTCAAGCGTAGGTAACAGAATTGTTAAATTGAAATTCTCTGGTAAAATTCCCTGGCAGCCCCTTGAAACAGTGTATTTTCCTATAACCGATTCAAACAATGACACGATTTTTGCAACAAATGTCAACAGACTTAATGATTCTTCCAGTGTTCTGAATCTTGATATACCTTTATCGAAGGGTAATTACACAGTCTCATCAAAATCATTCAGAGATTTTTACCGGACTCCTTCTGAAAATTCTAATGTTCAGTTGGTTATACAGAATGATGAAAAGAATCCTTCTGAAATGATTCTAACCAAACTTGATGTCATCAATCATTATATGCTGAGATTACAATTTTCCGATACTCTTGAAAGAAATTCCGCTCAGGAACTTTCAAATTATTTGCTCAAGCCAAGTGGTAAGATTGCTGGTGTAAAATTAGATGAAACCAATCCGGGACAAGTGTTAATCGAATTAGACAAATCTGTGCCAATCGGAGCCTTGGGCTTGAATTACACTTTGACTGTAAAAGATGTTGTCTCAAAGGATAATATTCCCATTACCAGAGGCGCAGGCAATACTCTCGGTTTTGTCTTTTTCTCAGCAAACCCTGATGATGCATTTGTGTATCCGAATCCAATCAAGCTATCTGATAAAAAAACAATTTATTTCGCGAATCTGACACCCAAAGCAAGTGTGTATATTCTTACTCTTGGTGGAGAATTACTAAATACGTTAAATGAGAGCGATGGCAACGGCGGTGTTGAGTGGGACGGTAAAGACCGGAACGGGAATGACATCGATTCCGGTCTTTATTTATTCAAAGTTAAAGGAACATCTGCTGACGGCAGAAATTTTGAGTCTGATTTTAAGAAATTTGCTATTGTTAAATAGTTTTTGTGATTATTTAACAATTTGTATTTTATGTACTGCTCTTTCACCCGAACATTCGGCAGTTATCCAGTAAGTTCCGGATGGAACTTTTGTTACATCAAAAGTGTAATCATTGTACTCCGATAAGGTTAATTCCGGTCTAATAATTTGGATGATTGAACCATTTAGGTCAATTAATTTTATGGATATCTCCACAGTAATTTCTGATAATACTGAAAAGTTTAATGAACTATTATCCTGAGATTGATTTAGTATTATTGACAAGTGCTTTGAATTCCCGATAATATTCTCGTCAACAGAAGTGGAAGTGTCTATTGTGACAGTAATGTCCTTTGAAGTGACAATACCGCAATCACCTGCAATAACACATTTATAATTGCCTTCATGGGAATAGCTTGCTCCGTTTATAGCAAATGTTGAATCCTCGAATCCGATTATCTTTTTGCCATCCTTGAACCATTCATATTTAAGATGCAAACCTCTGGTCTCAACAAAAAGAATTAGGTTTTTACCTAATTTTACTTTCGGATTCTCAGACTGAGAAATAATTTTTGTTGCAGGTTTAATATTCAATGCAATTTCTTGGGTTGATGTGTTAGGAAGACATGTACCTGAAATTGATACTTTAATCATTCCTGATTTATTGAAAATAGCAGTATTCAAAACAAGAACGGAGTCACTTTGATTCTGAAATTGATTATTATCAAGAAACCACGAATACTTTAAACCAGCACCTTTCACGCTGGCATAAAACCTCACCGTATCCCCTTCGCATACAGTCGGGTCGGATGGAACAGATGTAAAGGATGAAACTGTAGGTGCTTCAAGAATTGATATTGGCGAAAGTAAAGCACTGTACATTCCAGAATTCGTAACAACACGGATGTAGTAATCTTTCGCACCGGGGAATCCTGAGGGAATAATCCAATTGAAAGCTGTTCCCTGAATATCCGTAGCAATTGTTTTCCAAACTAAATCAGTCTTTTTCCCGATTTCGATGGAATATTTTTCATCAGGAGCAAATCCGTTTGAAGTCCATCTTACTGCAACGGTAACTCCCTGACAGTATTGTTCTTTTCCGGATGGGGATAAAATCTGTATTCCTCCGAATGCGAGTTTTGCAATAAATGCATCTGAAGCACCACCTCCTGAACCTATCTGAAGGATATTATTGAATTGTGGAAAGTCATTAGATTTTGTGTATCCGCAAATAATGGCATCGCCCCTTTCATCAACTGCAACTGAATTACCGCAATCGTCGTAGAAACCTCCGAACATTGTAGAATAGAGGATTTCACTACCGGAAATGTCGAACTTAGTAATAAATGCATCGCTTTTTCCCATTAATTTAATACCTTGTTCGCCAATGACAGGATATTTTGGAGAACTTGTCATACCTGTAAAATAAGTTGCAGCAGAATTTTTATCCCATACCATATCCTGCACTAAATCATCGCCTGTCCCTCCGAAAAAAGTCGAAAAAAGGAGATTCTGGCGTTTTCCGGTTCCGGCTTGTGGCTTAACCTTTTCGAGCTCAGCATAAAAACAATCCCAGCCACCCTGATTAGTTTTCATCACAGCACTACCAGTTACCGGAAATTTCTGGGTTCCGGCTTCTTTTTTCGTATTACCGGATATATACATAGTGTAATATTCTTCATCAACTTGAATTGCAATACCCTGGTCATCATTTGAACCTCCAAAATATGTGGCATTGACGGTTGATGAGCCTTCGCCGGTAATTTTGATAACAAAAGCATCATAACCTCCGGTTAGCTGTGAACTGTATGGTCTGTCCCATGGCTGCGGAGGTGTACCCTGATTCGAATACGGTACGATGGGCATATCGCCCGAATTGGTTTCTCCTGTTAAATAAACACTTGTTTCACTATCAACATACATTCCCAATGCCCTATCATTGCTTGTGCCTCCAATATACGTTGAGAATTTGATTGAACCTCCAGTTGGACTTATTTTACATAAAAATATGTCGTCGAGTCCTTTGTTTGCTCTCTGGTATGTACCTGCAGATGTTGGAAAATCAGACGAATTAGTATATCCGCAGATATATGCATAATAATCAGCTCCCACTACAATATCCATCCCGTAATCGTTTTTTCCGCCTCCGATAAATGATGAATACATCAACTGCTGCCCGTCTTTGGAAATCTTAGAAACAATAGCCTCAATTCCTCCCGATGCCTCAGGTTGAAAACTGCTTTTTACAGGATAATCTATGGAATTTGTCCATCCGGTAATATAAATATTCATGTCTGCATCTAATGAAAGAGCTTTTACCATATCAGATGAAGAGCCGCCGATAAATGTTGAAAAGTCCAGAGTCTGTTTAGTTCCGATTATAGTAAATTTGGAAACGAATATATCTTCCTGAAGATTATGGACGGTATCGTAGGCTCCGGTTGTTGTTCTGTAATTTGTGGAATTTGTCCAGCCAGTTGAGATAAAAGAACCGTTTTTGAGATACTTTATTTTTTGTATTTGCTCATCCGATTCACCGCCAAAGTAGCTCAACATAACAAGAGGGTCAATAATTAATGGTTTGGATTTATCATAATCTCCAAATTTAAATCCAATTTGATTGTTTTTAAGTTCAAAAATACAAGGAATCTGAGTTATTACACCGAAATTTTCCTGATATGCATATATTCTCCCATGTGATAGTTCTCCGATGGATGTTTGGAAACTAAGGCTCCCGTTCAAATCAATTCCGTAACTGTTAGCACCCTCAAGTGAAAAACTTACCTGCTCCGGTTTAACTCCGGGATAAACTATGAAATCGTATCTGGGCTGTGAATTTTCAAATCCGACAACAAGGTCAATACCATTATAAACATTATTCAGTTTGATTTTTTTGAACATTCTCACATCCGATGTCCACTTATTGGAATCCTTTCCAATAAAGTAATTCAAAGAGCCGCCTGTTTGCTCAAGACCTTCATTGTTGAAAAAATAGTTTGAATTGTTGAACTTCATTTTTACAACATGACCATTTAATTTGGCTTTATTATCAGTGATTAAAGATTGCTTGAAATAGTCAAAAATAATACCGTCGGATGTGACAAGCATCTTCATGCCTTTCAAACTTGAAGCGAATTTAATATCACTATCCCACTGTCCTTTGTTTTCAATCAGAACATCGCTAGGCTGAACTGATGAGATATTTGTTACGGAAAAAGCCTGACTGACGGCTAAAATGCAGATAAACGTAATGACTAACAAGATTTTCATTTTATTCCCGAAATTTATATTTTTAATATTTTTATCAATTTACTGAAACGATAAACTTTTAACAAACGTGAACGTTTCAATAAGCAAATATACTCGAAAAACCATTGATACAAATAGCATTTAATATGATTTTTGTGTCCTTATTTAAACTACAAGGATTTGATGAAATAGGATTTATGAAATTTCGGAATTAAATTTCTCTACCATTGCTAAGATTTGTAACATATCTTCAGGCAGTTCGGATTCGAATTCCATAAATTCATTTGTAATGGGATGTACGAATCCTAAAGTTTTTGCGTGGAGCATCTGACGGTTAATTAACTTCAACATTTTTTCTGCCATAACTTTAAATTTGGGATTATTTCCACCGAACAAAACTGAATCACCTCCATAATCGGGGTCACCAAAAACATTGTGTTTGTTGTGTGAAAAGTGTACCCTGATTTGATGGGTTCTGCCTGTCCTGAGTTTTACCTTTATCAGTGTTAGATAATCATAAGACTTTAAAACTGTGTAATCAGTTCTGGCAGATTTACCTCCACGCTTTACAACGTCAAATAGCTTTCTGTTTCGGGATGACCTTCCGATATCTCCTGTGTAGGTTCCTTCTTCGGATGTGAATGTACCCCAAACCAACGCATTATAAAATCTTTTAATCGTTCTGTCGGCAAATTGCTTTGCAAGCTTGGCATGAACAACAGGATTCTTTGATACAACAAGTAAACCCGAAGTATCTTTATCAAGCCTGTGGACAACTCCGGGACGGATTGCATCGGATGCAAAAACGAGCCCTTCGTCAATTGATTCTTCTTCTTCATCTTGTCCCTCAATCAGGATTGATTCCCTAAATCCAAGATGATAGAGGACTGCATTTACAAGAGTTCCGTATCTGTTCCCAAATCCGGGATGAGTTACCATACCGGCTGGTTTATTGACGACCATAAGATGTTCGTCCTCAAAGACAATGTTAAGCGGAATGTCTTCGGGAACAAGTTCAATTGGGGGTGGTTTCATGATTCGACAAACGATGAAATCCTCAGGTTTGATTTTTTTGTTAGCTTTTGATGATTTTCCGTTTACAGTGACGTGTCCTTCTTCGATTGCTTTCTGAACTCTTGTTCTTGTGGCATTTCTGATGTTATTGGTCAGATAGACATCAAGTCTTTCGGGGATTTTGGCACCGGGAATTTTAAATTCATAGACTTTCTCTATGTAATCAGGATAATTGTCTTTTTCTGACATGGACTTTATTTAGCTAAGTTAAACAAAGCTGTAAGGGAAATAATCGGATGCTTTAAAGTTACCAATCTATGTCGTTTCGGATGATTTTAAATCTTCTGTTGTCACAAAATTGTGTTCTTTTGTTGTAATGTCTTTAATTGTTGGTATTCTTTTATGAAAAATGAGGAGAAACACTACACCGACTGTTACACAGGAATCGGCAAGATTAAAAACAGGAAAATGAGTATAATGAATCCGCCAGATATTTATATCAGGTATATCTACTTGAAAAAAGTCAACAACTCTTCCATAAAATATCGGAGCATAATTATAAATTACTCCGTAAAATACTCTGTCAATGAGATTACCGACAGCACCAGCAAATATAAACATTATTCCAAGCCTTACCCATGCAGAAAATTGCTTGATTTTTTGCAGGTACCATGCTAAGGCTATACCTGCGAAAATTGAAAAGAGACTCAGGAATATTTTGGCTGGTCCAAAGGTGATACCGAACGCCATTCCCTCATTCTCTACAAAAGTCAGCTGAACCGTATCTCCAATTACCGAGATACTTTGACCAAGCATCATACCTGAGTGATTTGACCCGCTCCATGGGAAACCTTTAATTGCGAATTTGATTAACTGGTCTGCAGCAATTAACAAAATAGCTGCAAGAAAAAAATAAAAATTTTTGTTATTTCGCTCGTTGTTTATCATAATTATTCTTATTTAAACAAAAAATTATTTCGTAAATTAAATGAAGACTAAAATGAACGAAATATCTTTTTTAACTTTACACAAATTATTCTAAAAAAAATGTTCCCGATTTTACTCGGGAACAATTAACAATATTTTATTTTGATACTTTTTTTCTGGTTTATTTTACAAGTAATTTCAAAATATAGTTTTATCTCAGTGGTTCAATCAAATCCACACCGTCTTCGGGACATTTCTTATGAATTTTATATGATGCCGAAAGTGTAGTTATCGGAACAGCCCAAAGTCTTTCTTTTGCAATAAGACAACCGCAAACCCTGCAAATACCAAACGTTTTATCATTAATTCTTTGAAGAGCCTCATCAAGTTTTTTCAAATATTCATTAATTCTTTGAATCTGAGCATACGTCTTTTCTTTCTCCATAGCCTCAGAACCTTGTTCTGCCATGTGCATAGAATAAATCATGCTTTCTTCGGCAAAGTCGTAATTAGTCAAATCTTCCAATCTTTCCTTTAGCATTCCTAATTCTTCGAGAGCTTCTCGTCTTACGTCTTGAATTCTGCTTCTGAAATTTTCGAGGTCTTCATCAGGATAACGTGCATTAGTAATCTTTTTGATTGGCTGCTCATTTGCAGCCTGTTCGGCAGATTTTTTCAGAGCTTGTTCGGATTTATCAACTTTTGCCGGTTCCGGAGCAGGCTTAGGTTCTAATTTGCCGGCTTCAATTCTTTGCTTCCGAATAATTTCTTCCTTTTCAAGAGGTGATAAAGCTCTGACTTTTGGTTTATCATCCTTTTTTGCATTTTTTCCTTTTTTAGTTGGCACTTCTTTTACCGGTTCCGGTTTCACTTCGTGTTCAACCTGTCTCACAGCCGGTTTCGGTTCTGCTTTATGTTTGACCGGAGCCTTAATTGGTTCTTTTACTGGAGCTGGAATAACAGGAGGTACCTTCTTCGCAGGTTCCGGTTTCGCTTTTTTTGGTTCAACCTTAATATTCTTAGAAGGTGCATTTTTTTGTACAGGAATTGGTTTCTTTTCAACAGGTTTAGTTGCCGGTTTTATGGATGTTTTTTTAGTATTAGCTTTAGGAACACCTTTGACGGCAACTGGAGCTTTTTTTGTTTCAGCTTTTGCGGGAGCAGGTTTGGGTGCTGCTTTAACCACATCAACCTTTTGAGTTTTGCTCTTTCCTTTTGGTTCAATAACCGGTTGATGTTTAGTCTCAATGGGTTTTGCTTTTGGCTTTTCTGCCTGTTTGGTACTTGAAGCCTTTATTGTCGGTTCGGTTTTTGTTTTTTGAACCTTAGTTTTAGTTTCTTCTGCTTTTGCAGGTTTAGAATCTTTTTTTAGTTTTGGTTGAGGAAGCGAAACTTTTGGTTTTTCTTCCTTAATCGTTTTCTTAGCCATAATGTCTCCTAAAGGATAAAGTATTATATGGTGATTACCTTAAATTCAAACGTCTAATATATCAATAAAATTAATAATATAAAAACTAATAATTATTTTTAAACAAAGAAGATTTACTTCTTTTTTATTTCAATACACAATCTTTCTTCGTCAATCGTATAAAATTTTTCTTCTTCTTCGTTTAATTTACCAAAGATTAAATCGGGATTATATACAATTTCTTCAGCAAGCGTTTCGGTCTGAATATATTTTGTTTTCTTTTCAATCGGTATTTTAAACGTATCGGTTGCTTTAAATTCGATTGAAATTCTGTCTGTTACTTCAAATCCTGATTTCTTTCTCAGGCTTTGAATTCTATTAACAAATTCCCTTGCGATTCCTTCGGAAACGAGCTCTTCGTCAAGCTGTGTATCTAATGCAACTGTTATGCCATCATCAGTGGCAACTAACCATCCTTCGATATTTTCGCTCGATATTTCAACATCTTCCAAAGATATGGTAACATCTTCGTCACGAATTATTATATCAAGAGAATTTGTTTTTTCAAGAGCACGTATTTTGGAATTGTCTAACTCTTTGATAGCATTAGCAACAAACTGAGTATTTTTGCCATATTTCTTTCCAATTACCTTAAAGTTGGGCTTTGCTACCTTGGAGACTATATCAGTATCACCGGTAACAAATTCTATTTCCTTAATGTTAATTTCTTCTTTGATTATTTCCTGGAAATACTGAATGTCACGTCTATCTTTCGGAGATAGAACTGGAACTAAAATACGTCTGAGAGGCTGTCTGGTACGAAGTTTCGATTTTTCTCTAAGTGACCTTGCCAGAAAAACTATCCTTTGAGCTTTGCCCATTTTTCTTTCTAATTCAGTTTTAATCAGGTTACTGTCTGATTGTGGCAATTCCATCAGATGAATTGATTCAGGTTCGTTATCCGTTCTTAATCTCAGATATAGATTTTCGGATAAAAAAGGAGCAGCTGGAGCCATCATTGCAAGTACATTCACAAGTACTTCTTTCAAAGTCTGATATGCTGCAATTTTATCGTTGTCTTTATCACCCTTCCAGAAACGGCGTCTGTTCCTACGGATGTACCAGTTAGAAAGCTCATAGATAACAAAACTCTGAATAGCTCTGTGTGCCTTGGTTAGTTCATAAGCTTCCATTTCTCTTCTGTAATCAATAAGAATGGTATTAACTCTGGAAATAATCCACTGGTCAATTTCCGGACGCTCGGCAACCGGGATATTATCTTCATATCCTGTGAAATTATCAATATTTGCATATAATGCAAAAAAAGCGTAAGTGTTTGATAATGAACGGAAAAAGTCAGAAATAATCGTTTTTGCTATGTCATCTTCGTTAAATAAAGTCGCTTTCCATGGCGGATTATTGACAAATAAATACCAGCGTACAGCATCGGCTCCGAAAATATCCATTACTTTAAACGGGTCAACCATGTTGCCCTTGGATTTGGACATCTTCACTCCGTTTTTGTCGAGAATTAACTCGTTAACGACAATATTCTTAAAAGCCGGTTTCCGAAACAAGGCAGAGGCAATATTGTGGAGGGTGTAAAACCAGCCTCTTGTCTGGTCTATTCCTTCAGCTATGAAATCACCCGGGAAGCTTTTATTAAACAGGTCAACATTTTCAAATGGATAGTGGAACTGTGCAAAAGGCATTGCTCCTGAATCGAACCAAACATCAACCACTTCATTTATTCTTCTGTATTTTTTACCATTTTTAACAAATACGATTTTGTCCACAAAAGGTCTGTGCAAATCAATTTCAACAGCAGAGTCTTTTAATGGAATTAAAGAACCATTGGGATTTTCATAAAATCCTTCTTGTAATTCTGCAATCGAACCGATTGCGAATTTATCCGAATCATCTTCTGCTACCCATATTGGAATTGGGCTACCCCAGAATCTATCTCTCGAAAGTGACCACTCTTTTACATCCTCAAGCCAGTTACCGAACCTACCGGGACCGATTTCGGGTGGCTGCCAGTTAATTTGTTTGTTCAAATCTATCATGTCGTTCTTGAATTCAGGGCTCTTAATGAACCATGATTCGCGAGCATAATAAATGACAGGATTGCCAGTTCTCCAGCAATGAGGATAACTATGCAGATAATCATTTGTAGATTTGTAAATTTTATCCATTATTTTCAAAGCTTTTATTATGTCCTTGTCTGCACCTTCTTCCACATGGTCAGTGTAAGTAAAGCTTTTGATTGCTCTGCCTGAAAATTCACCGGCTTTATCAGTAAAGTGACCGTTTGGCGTAACAGGCTGCTGGAATGGGATACGGAACTTTTTGGACATAGAGTAATCGTCCTCGCCGAATGCCGGAGCAAGATGAACTATACCGCTGCCATCTTCAGTAGAAACAAAATCACCGGGTAATACGGAAAGACCGTCAGGATATTGGTTTCTATCTATCGGGTCAAAGCTGAAAATTTGTTCGTAAGTTGTTCCAAGCAAATCAACACCTTTGAACTCAAGAAGAATATTAAATTCTCCTTCAATAACGGAAAGACGGGATTTGGCAAGCACCAGATAATCCTCAATTGAACCTTCTTTTGAATTTCTTATATTTTTAATTAAAACATAGTCAATGTTTTTTCCCGCTGCAAGTGCGACATTAGCAAGAAGTGTCCAAGGAGTAGTTGTCCAGACCATAAGGTAGTTACCCTTCAAACCGGAAATCGGTGAGGACAAGATTTTTAGTTTAAGATAGCAATTCGGGTCTCTTACATCTTTGTAACCTAAGGAAAGTTCATGTGAACTCAAGGGTGTCTCAATAGTAGGAGATTGGGGAACAACTTTGAAGCCTTTGTAAATCAAACCTTTATCGAAATATTGCTTTAGTGCCCACCAGACAGATTCCACATATTCTTTGGTGCAGGTGATATAAGCCGTATCGAGGTCAAGCCAATAACCCATGCGACGAGTTAAGGCACGCCAACCCTGGTCCATTTCGATATTTTTAAAAACAAACTCGCGGCAGGTCTGATTAAATTTATCAATACCGAATTTCTCAACTTCAGCTTTATTTCTTAAACCCAATTCTTTTTCAACTGCAATTTCGACCGGTAAGCCATGAGTATCCCAACCGGCTTGTCGGCGGACATAAAATCCTGTCATGGTTTTGTAACGGCAAACCGCATCTTTGATAGTTCTCGCCATCATGTGGTGAATACCGGGTCTCCCGTTAACGGTTGGAGGACCTTCATAAAAGGTGAAAAATGGTTTACCTTCGTTATTTTTAAGAGATTTTCCGAAGATATCTTCTTTTTCCCAGAAATCCAATATATATTTTTCAAGGTCGGGATAATATAAATTATCCGGCAGTGGATTATACATTTCGTAAAACCTAAAATTTTATAAATTCAAAAAAAATAAGCAACAATATTACTACTTTTTTATGAAAATTCAAAATAATTTAAAACGTACATTAATAAAAAGAAAAATTCAGTGGAAAAGTTTTTCTTGTTCTTCACATTTTTTTCGATTATCTTTGAATTATGATGATATAATGGAGGGATAAAATATGTCTTGGTTTCTTCGTTCAAAAGAAAATATAAAAGAAACGCAGCAAAAGGAAATGCCTGATGGTTTATGGACTAAATGTCCGGTATGTTCGGAAGTAATCTTTAAAAAACAACTTGAAGATAATCTTTTTACTTGTTTTAAATGCAATTATCATTTCAGAATCGGTGGTCCCGAGTATGTTGATATTATTTTTGACGAATCTACTTTTGTGGAAACTAATACTCAACTTCGTTCTGCTGACCCATTGGGATTTTCAGACAGTAAGCCTTATTCAAAAAGAATTACTGAGAATCTTGCCAAGACGGGTCTTAACGATGCCCTGACAACCGGTTACGGTAAAGTGAATGGGCAGTTGGTTTCTTTCGCCATTATGAATTTTAATTTTATCGGCGGAAGCATGGGTTCGGTTGTTGGTGAAAAATTCTGTCGTTCCGTAAAGTATGCAATTGATAAAAAGCTTCCGTTATTTGTAGTTTGCTCATCAGGCGGAGCCAGGATGCAGGAAGCAGCCTTATCGCTTATGCAAATGGCAAAAACATCTGCTGCACTTGCTAATCTTGCCGAAGCCAAACTTCCGTTTATTACTCTGCTGACTGACCCGACAACAGGTGGAGTTACGGCTTCTTTCGGTATGCTTGGTGATGTGAATCTTGCAGAACCGGGTGCTTTGATTGGATTTGCAGGACCGAGAGTAATCGAACAGACTATCAGAAAAAAACTTCCGACCGGCTTTCAAAGAGCCGAATTCCTTGTGGAGCATGGTTTTATTGATATGATTGTGACAAGAAACGAACTGAAAAGTACTCTAACGAAATTATTTTCCTGGTTTCTGAACTAAAGTTCCTTGCACTTCGTCCCGATTATTAGATTTTAGAAAGACGATGAATTGATGACGATAAGATTATTAATTTTGGGAATGATTATTTTGAATTATCAGACATCATGCGGAGTAGGAAATAAAGATTCATTGAGAAGAGTTGAAAAAGACTATCACACCAATTTATTAATATACGCTGGTTCATCATTGGCTTTAAGCTCGGAATCATTTTTTAACGATTATCAGAAATACTTAAGCAGAAATATTCGTGAATTTAAAGTTACCCCAGTTGTTTCGGCAAGTATAAAATTCGATTTGGATACAGGCTACAGGGCATGTATTTCGGTTGATTATTTCAGAGCTTCATTCAATGATTCATTTCAGGATTCTGTCAGAGCTTTTAGTAGCCTGATGTACAGGAGCATTTACGAAAAATTTGTTATTGATAATTACCCAGTTATATTCAGCGTTGAATATCATCCGGTCAATACACCATATAAAACTTTTCTGGCTTTTGGCGCCGGAATAATCATTTCAAAAATTCTTTGGGAAGAAAGTGTTTCTTCTCCAAAAGAAGACGATTCTAGAGATGGAGGTATCCAGTTTGATAAAACCATTCTATCGCCCGCACTCAGATTAACATCGGGACTTGAGCTGAATTTCGACCGGAAAACAGACAGGGATTTTCTCAAAAGTCTCGTTGCAGAAGCAAGGTTCAATTATTTATTCAGGTATGTTTCAATATTTAAAGGATTAGAAGCTGAAGACACAAAATTTAAGCCTATAGCAGCTCAAAGCTATGCCATTTTACCGTTTTATATCGGTCTTTATTTAGGACTGAGTTTTAATATCGGTTATTTGTAAAAAGATTTAATTAATTTTTTGTTCTATCGTTTTTTTAAAGAGAGGTAGCTATGCAAACTCAAGTAACATTCAGACATATCAAGTCTAGAACCGATTTCAGGGAAGAAGCCCTGGAAGCAATGAACAAATTCGAAAAATTCTCCGATTCTATTACAAGTGCAAACGTGGAATTCATTTCAGAGAATCTGAACATTGTCGAAATCACGGTTCATATTAACGGAAAAGTACTTGTTGTGAAAGATCAGTCTGATGACTTTATGAAAAGCCTTCATGAAGCCACAGATAAAATGAACAGACAATTAAGAAAGCAGAAAGAGAAATCACAAAAACAAAAAGGAATAGATTTATCATCATTTATTTTTTAAATAAAAAGGGGCTTGAAAAAGCCCCTTTTTTTTTGGGTTTTACCTCCCTCAATTTTTTCCCTTTTTTGTTCTCAAATAAATTTCTTATTTTAATAGTTTATATTTGAATATTTTACAAAGATTGAAATGGGTCCTTTATCTAATCTTCAGATTTTGCAGCAGGAACACATCCCCGTGGAGTTGCTCTTAAAATCTCCGCTCAAACTTAAGAAACTGACCGGCAATGTCGGACTGAACAATAAAATTAATAATAAAAATATCTACAGACCCCAGCTTGCTTTAGCCGGTTTCGTCGGGATATTTACATACCAATCGGTGCAAATTTTCGGTAATACGGAAATTATTTACCTTCAGAGTTTGAACAAGAAAAAAAGAATTGAGGCTTTTAAAAATATTGCGAATTTTCCTATTCCGTGTATTATCCTTACAAATGACCATAACCTGGACGAAGAGATAATAGAGCTTGCAAAAGAAAGCAATATTGCCATTCTGCAAACTACATTCGATACCACGAAAACCAATTTTATGATGACCGAATATCTCGATGACCAGTTTTCTCCGCAGGCTGTGGTTCACGGTTCGTTTGTTGATGTTTACGGAGTTGGTATTTTGTTTGCCGGCAGAAGTGGAATTGGCAAGAGCGAAATCGCACTTGACCTTGTAGAAAGAGGGCATCGTCTTGTTGCTGATGATGTGGTAATGTTCACAAAAAAAAGAGAATCCATACTGATGGGAACTGGCACAAACCTTGCCCAGCATTTCATGGAAATCAGAGGTTTGGGTATAATAGACGTTCGTCAAATGTTTGGCATAAGGTCTATCCGTTACCAGAAAAGACTTGAAATTGTCGTTGAGCTGATGGAATTTAACGAAGAGGAAGAATATACTCGTATTGGTCTTGATGAAGAGCCGACCACGGTTATGGGTGTGGAATGCAACTATGTGAAACTCCCGATTTTCCCCGGAAAAAACATTACGGTTATTGCAGAAGTCATTGCAATTCATTACCTCCTGAGGACTTACGGCTATAATGCTGCGAAAGTATTCTCCGATAGACTTCAGGATGAAATAAAGAAAAAGTCAAGTCCGGATGCAGTATTTTTTGACCAAAGAAATATTTCATATTTTCAATCTGATGCAGAATAATGAAATATTCATATTACTCTAACGTTATATAAATTGATTTTAAACAAATTAGGTCGGATTGATGAAACTTAAGTATTTATTATTGCTTACAATTATTTTAGGATTATTCTTCAGCAATCTTAATTCCGCTGAAAATGAAAAAAACAAACATTTTAAATCTGAAGCCAAACCTTCTGTTTTGAAGGTGAAAACAGGTGAAAAATTTAAAATCCTATATACTATAAATTTCCAAAAGGGCTGGCATACTTACAGCATGAAAGAGCAGGTAAGTTCAGAAGGTATAGGACCAACACCTACCGAAATCAATATCAAACCTACTGATTTCATTACAATTGATGGAAAAATTAAATCATCAAAGCCGAAAATAAAGTATGATAGTTCATTCGCGATGAAAGTAGAAGCTTATTACGGTAAAGCCACTTTTGAAATTCCTGTTAAAGCAAAAAAGAATATTAACTTTTTGAAAGATAAAATCTCGGTAAATATCTATCTTCAGCAATGCACAGAGGAGATGTGCATGCCCGGTATAGATTTCGAAACAGTAGTCTCAAAAGAAATATATTCCGATAAAGCAGTTGGCTCGGAAAATCTTGAAGTAGCTCAATCTTCGGTAAATACTGCTCCACCGGTTGTTCAATCTGTTAATTCAGATGTTAAAGAACAAAAAATCAAGCAAACAACCGATTCTCAGTTAGAAATAAACACACGCAAAAAAGAAGGAGTATGGTCATTCCTATGGTTTGCTATGACCGCCGGTGCTTTTGCGTTACTCACTCCTTGCGTCTTTCCGATGGTTCCCATAACGGTTTCATTTTTTACTAAGAGAGCAGAACAAAAGCGGGGAAAAGGTCTCAGAGATTCGATAGTTTATGCCTTAGGCATAATATCAACTTTCACTGCAATCGGTTTCATTCTTGCCGCAATTTTCGGTGCTTCCGGTATTCAGAGTTTTGCCACCAATCCTTGGATTAACCTTGGTATTGCAACAATTTTTGTTGTGTTTGCCCTGAATCTCTTCGGTGCATTCGAAATACAGCTACCAACTTCACTTTTGAACAAACTTAATGCAAAAAGCCAGGGTGGTGGAATTGTTGCAGTTCTCCTAATGGGACTGACTTTTTCGCTTACTTCTTTTACGTGTACTGTGCCTTTCGTCGGTTCGGCACTGATTTCTGCTGCCGGCGGTGAGTGGTTTTATCCGATAATAGGAATGCTTGGCTTCTCGGCAGTTTTTGCTGCTCCGTTCTTTCTTCTTGCTCTTTTCCCGTCTGCTATGAATAAATTGCCCAAAGCGGGAGGGTGGATGAACAATGTGAAAGTGATTATGGGATTCCTTGAAATAGCTGCTGCTATTAAGTTTATCAGCAATGCCGATTTAGTCTGGTCTTTGGGTATAATGCCAAGGGAACTATTTTTAGGAGTATGGATTGGAGTAGGATTACTCATAACAGTATATGTACTGGGAATATTCAGATTAAACCATGATTCTCCCGTTCAATCTGTCGGAACAACTAGAATTGTGATAGCCATCTTTTTTGCCTCTGTGAGTTTTTATTTATTCTCAGGTTTAAATGGAAAACCATTGGGAGAGATTGATGCTTTCCTTCCTCCGCCCGATTATTCGCAAATTACCAGCAAAGCCGAAATGGTTCCTACCACAGGAATAGCTGTTACCTCGAATGCTTCAAAAACTGTAGTTGACGAAGGCTGGCTTAGCGATTATAAAGCAGCAGAAGTAAAAGCAAAGCAGGAAAATAAAACTTTGTTCATTGATTTCAGCGGATTTACTTGTACCAACTGCCGCTGGATGGAACTTAATATGTTTTCAAAAACACAAATAAAATCATTGATGGACCAAATGATTAAAGTGAGACTTTTTACAGACAGAAGGCAAGAACCATATCTTTCGAATAAAAAATTACAGGAAGAAAAATACAATTCAATCGAATTACCTTTATATGCTTTGGTCAGACCTGATGGAAGTCTTATCGGAACAAAGGCTTTCACGCGAAACGAAACAGAATTTATCTCATTTCTGGAGAAAGCGTTGAAGAAGTTATAAAGTTTATCAAGTTTGTAATGTTGAAGAGTTTTAAAAAAAATTGTCATCAATTAAACAATTCATCAATTAAACTCTTCAACTTTTAAACTCTTCAACTCTTCAACTATCTTACGATATTGAGTTTTTTCGAGTAACTTCCTTCTTTGGTTAATATATTCAAAATATAAACTCCATTTGCAAGCGTTGATAGGTCTTTGGATATCTCGACCAGTTCCAGGTTTTCTTCACCAAAGACGTGATTTCCGTTGACGTCAATCATAGACCATGAAGTAATGACATTCTCCGGATTATTACATCTCACAAACAAGTGATTATTTGCTTTATCTATTGAGACGTTAAACGGAATGTTTTTCTCCGTTTCATCATTAATTCCTGTGATTGTAAATGCTTTAAGTATAGCAACACTATCCCCGAAATTCGCATTTGAATGAATTATGATTGAATCCTTAAAAGTTTTTAAAATTTGTGGCGGTGCTGTGAAGCTTAAAGTATAATCCAGCATGCCTCCGCTTCTCAGAACTAAAGGATTAGACGGACTAAATGATTTCGAGAAATTGACAGTGAAATTATTTTGCGAAGGTTTGGTGTAATCGTAGATTACTATATCGTGCTTGCAAATATTTTGAATGTATCCGTATTTGCTTTCGGTTGAGTTTGGTAATACCTCTTTAAATTCAACATCCGACGAGAATATGCTTAATGTATCGAAAACGTTTGCTCTCAGATAGCCTATACTGTCCCCTCCGCCCGTATTTGAAAAGACAACGAGACTGTCAAAAATTTCGTGGTCGGTTGCATTTGCTTTTAATTTTACTGTTAACAAAATACTCGAGCCGGGAGCCAGCCTGCAATTGTTTAGGATTCCTATATTGGTGAAAGAGAATTCAGGATTTGCGGGCACGATGCAACTGTCAATTCTTAGTGTGTCATTTCCAACATTGAATACGTTAATTAAATTGGTATAGTTGATGCCCGACTCAATTGTACCTAAATTTACATCGGTAACATTAATCACCGGACAGCTCTTGCCTGCTTTCAAGACACAGAGATAAGCTTTCCATGATGAATCTCCGACGCCGATGTTGTTCAGCATCGTGCTTTCATTTTCGGGCGTATAGCTTACTTTCAGATGAATTGAATCTCGTGGATTAATCACAAAAGGCAGTGTGTTTCCTAACAAATCAAAAGATAGAGTAGTGTTTGACTTTTGGAAATCAAGAATTTGTACGGTAAATGCCATAGAGTCATTTGAGTTGACAATCCAAAAATCTCTTGTTTCGGTTGTTCCGGGAGTTACAACACCGTAGTTTATTTCCGGAGGATTAATAGTCAAGTAACTGTAATCATTATTTTTATCGGTATATGGAAAATATGAAGTATAGCCATAAGAGTCGTAGTCAGAGAAACCAAAGGAAGAACATCCGAATGGATTAATAGCCCTAATTTTGTAAACTCCGTCACCGGGCAAATTAATTACTTTGCAGGCATATCTCCTGCCGTAAACGTCTTTTTTAAATATGTCATCAGCACCGGTAAATTTTGTATTTAGTCTTTGCCAGATAAAATTGCCTCCGTTTGGTGGTCCGGCAAATTCCATATCGTCTGGCATCATACCATTTTGGTCAGTTTCATAAACAAGATTAATATAATTTTGTGCATACCCCTGCCCACCACTTACACCGGGCGTGCAGAATGTTATTTCCTTCTGAAACATCTCATCCGGCAAGATTACCATCTGGAAGGGGTCGCTGTTTGGTGCTGGATAACCGTCTTCCTGCACGCCGCAATTATAAAGGACCACATTGATTGGCTTGTCGCCTTCCATAACAATTGACCCGGGCTTTAAATCAGGTGTCATTCTCATTGAAATATATCCTTTGCCCAAAATACCGCCACTTGTCTGAATTGAGCCAAGAGCATTACCGTTCCTGTAAATTTTCGTATTCGGTTCTTTAGCAAATATTTCTATTATTGATGCGAATTTTCTGTTTGGAATCTTTGAGACGTGACAAGTTTTTCCCCATAAGTCAGTCGGCAGATCCATTTCGGCAATATAATCACACCACTGGTTGCCTACCGGTACATTAGCACAATTGTTTCCGGTTACAACTGCTACGGGTTTTGTCGAAACAACCTTGCTTCCTGAAAGGTCACCATCATTATTTGCTGTTGAAATCGTCAGAACATCTCCCTTATTCAAAACCCATAATTTTTTTTCCCCTGCATTCAAACCTCCAGTCGTTTTGGTCAAGGAATTACCACCCAGAGTAAAGGATAACTTGGTGTCGTCAAATGCTGCGGTGATTGTAGTTGTATTTGGAAGTTTATAATCCCATATGTTAAACATTGGGTCAACCTGAAATCCGGCAACGATATATTCCTTACCAAGTGAACTTACAGGATAAATAAGGAAACCGTCACTTGACCAATGGTAGCGTGCTACGCAATACGCTATTATCGGCTTATCCGCACTAATATGAATTCCCACTCCCAAAAAAACAGCATCCGGCGGTGCCGGGTCTTGACCGTGTTTTACAAAAGGTTGACCGATGTTTGTCGGTATATTAAATTCAATTACATCATTAGGTTTTGCAATAGCAGTTGATGAATACTTTCTTACTGGTATTTCTACATTTACCATTGCCGCTTCGGCAGAAGTAACAAAAATTTTAACAAAGTTTGAGTATCCTGCTGATTCATCTTCAAAACCCGGAGGAACGCTGAACCAAAAATCCTTGGCTCCGTATGTGGCAAGTAGTTTTGGAAAATCTTTTTTATCGGGCACTTTGGATGATGCTTCATTAAAAGGAAGAAGTACAAAGAGTAAAGTTAGCAGAAAGCAGATTTTCCCTGAGTTTTTCTTTAAAAGCAAGTAAAGGTGATTCATTGTAACCTCTTATTTCCATTATAATTTATTACAAATAGTTATCATCAAATTTGAATCATATAATAAAGCAAGAACAATTCAAATTGGAAAAAGTTACAACTACCATTAAATTTTTTTTGGGGGACTTTTAATTCACAACTTTGAAGAGATTAAATGATTAATTGAGTATTGAGAGAAGAGCCCACTTTAATTAATAATTAAAAATTAATGATTAATAATTGAAGAGCAAAGGATTGTCATTCAGAGTATTTGACCACCGGCGCTACGCTTGGTGGTAAAACAATGCAATGACAAAAATCTGTCATTAACAGCTGTAGGTGAAGAATCCAGGCTCTTAAAATGTGGTGAGTACTGGAAATAATTTCGAATATCGAACTTCGAATAATGAATTTCGAAGTGTTGAAGAGAGGACTTTTTTTTCTTTCTAACGACTTATGACTGACGACTTTCGACTATTGATACATTCGCATTA
>Ga0172370_10001912_pt1 | contig 30755 bp, 21 predicted proteins | sample LakKiv5m_FD_114538 | JGI IMG/M metagenome (GOLD analysis project Ga0172370, IMG submission 114538) | Freshwater microbial communities from Kabuno Bay, South-Kivu, Congo - kab_022012_11.5m | ecosystem: Environmental > Aquatic > Freshwater > Lake | place: Democratic Republic of the Congo...
GGAACAGCGGGTCCTGACGCGGGAAGGGCAGCTTGGCGATCACCAGGCAGGTGAGGGAATCGCCGGGGAAGTCCTGCCCCGTCCAGAGGGTGTCCACACCGAGCAGGATCGTCTCCGGGTGGGCGCGGAACTCGTCGGCGAGGCTGGCGGCGCTCCCGTGGAGTCCCTGTGCCAGCACGAGGACGCCCTCGTCCTCGACGTGCTGGCCCACCGCCGCCGCCACCCGGTGCATGTCGCGCTTGTTGGTGAACAGCGCGAGGGTGCGGCCCCCGGTCACCTCCGCCAGTCGCTTGAGTCGCGTCGCCTGCCGGTCGGCGAGCTCCTCGGGGCGCCAGGCGCCGGCGGGATCGTGCTCGAGCACGAGGACGGCCTGCCGGCGGAAGTCGAAGGGGGAGGGGAAGACCTGCTCGTCGACGTCGATGTCGGCCGCGAGCCCCGTCATGTCGCGGAAGTACGCGAACGATCCCGCCACGGTCAGGGTCGCGCTGGTGAGCACGGCGCTGCGCAGCCGGTCCCAGAGCGCCTCGCGGACGTGCCGGGCGGGGGTCAGCGGAGTGCGCGTGAGTGTCCAGCGCGGCGCTTCGCCCGGCAGGCGCCCGGCGCCTTCGATCTCCGCCCAGACGACGGTGTCGGCGCCGCCGCCGTCGGGCAACTCGTCGAGCAGCCGGGCGTAGGTCGAGCTGTCGTCGGCCAGCGCCGTCAGGGAGGCGTGTTCGCGGTGGTCGTCCGGCAGGGCCTCGGCGCCGGCCGCAGCTGCGGCGGCAAGGACCGACAGCCCCTCTGCCAGGAGCGCGGCGCCGGTGGCGAAGCGATCGTACTCGGGCAGTTCGCGAAGCCCGGCGGTCAGCCACACAGTGGTGTTGTAGTCGCCGCCGCTGCTCCCGCGGCCGTCCGCTGGCTCGTCGCCGCGTGTCGCCGCTTTGCCCAGAGCGATGAGCGCGCCGCCGACGGCGTAGCTCCGCTCTGGCAGTGTGCCGGCGGCGCGTTCACAGGCGTCCGCGGCTTCCGTCACGAGGCGCGCCTCCTGCGGCTCGAGGCCCTTGGCGGCCGCTCGCAGTCGCTGGGGGAGCGGCCGGTGGCGTCGTCGTCCGCGCAGGTCCGCCAGCAGGAGTCCCAGCCGCATCGCGTCGACCTCGTCGCTGAACGCCTCGGTCGCCTCGTGGTACAGGAGATGCGCCTCGTCGATCACCACGTCCTCGAAGGGCGGCAGCGTCTCGGGACCCGTGAGCAGGAGCGCGTGGTTGACGCACACCAGGTGAGCTGCTTCGGCGCGGCTGCGCGCCCGTCGCCAGTGGCACTCGCCGCGGACGGGGCAGAAGCGGCCCAGGCAAGTGGACCGCGAGGAGCGCAGCTCCCGGGCCAGCTCGGACAGGGCCGGCAGCACCTGTGTGGCGCGGTAGGGGAGCGCCGACAGGTCGACCTCCCCGCGGCGGGCGCGTCCGACGAGGTAGGCGAGCGCGAGTGCGCGGTCGCGGTCCGGCAGCGACTCCGACTCACTCGCCAGCGCTTCGTCGAGCCGTCGCCTGCAGAGGTAGTTCTCACGGCCCATGAGGAGTGTCCAGCGCCACCCTTCAGGCAGGGCGCCGGCCACCAGCGGGAGTTCGTGAGCGGCCAGCTGACGCTGCAGGGCCTTCGTCTTCGTGCTCACGACGACGCGCCGGCCGGCGGCGGCGCCGGCGAACGCCGCCGGGAGTAGATAGGCGAGGCTCTTGCCCATGCCGGTCCCGGCTTCGAAGAGGCCGACGCCGCCACGCTCGAAGACGGCCGCCGCCGCGGCCGCCAGTTCCACCTGACCGGGGCGGTGTCGGAAGCCCGGCAGACGGTGCGCGAGCCCGGGGGTCTGGACCTCGGCGCTCCGTCGACCGGCGCCGGCATCCAGTTCCGCGCGCCAGGCGCCCGGATCGACGGAGAGGACGGGGAGACGGCCGCCGGATGCCGGCTCCGCGGCGGCCGGCGGGGGTGGCGGGTCGGCGGTGGCTTCGCAGGCGTCGAGCAGCCGCAGCGGCGGCCAGCCGACGGCCTCGAGGAGCCGGCGCTCATCGTCCGGGAGTCCGGCGGCACGCCCCGCGAGGCGGGCGAAGACGGCTGCCGTAGCCTCCGCGTCCGGCAGCGCTCGATGGGCGCGGCTCGCGAGCCCGAACGCCTCCACGAGCAGAGGGAGGGCGTGCCGGTCGAGCTCCGGGAAGAGGTGCAGTGCCGCCTCGAGCGTGTCGAACCACTGGTTGGGCAGCGGCGGCAGCCCCGACCGGCGGGCGCCGGCATCGAGGTGCTCCCGATCGAACTCGGCATTGTGACCCACGAGGACGGCGTCGCCGGCGAAGGCCCGCAGTCGCTCGAAGGCCTCGCCGAATGCCGGGGCCCCGGCGACGACGGACGCGTCGATGCCGGTCAGCCGCGTGACGAAGAGGGGGATCGGCAGCGCAGGGTCGACGAGGGTGCCGAAGCGGTGCGTGACCGTGAGGTCGGGACCGAGACGGCAGGCGCCGATGTCGATGATCCGATCGCTGGAAGGGTCGAGGCCCGTGGTCTCGGTGTCGATGACCACGAACTGGGGGTGCGGGGGCAGCATGGCCCGAGGATAGCAGAGGCCCGGCAGCTCGAACGGCGGGTACGCGGCCGGTCCCGCGCTCAGGACGGAGGCTGCGGGGGCGTCAGCCGGAGGAGCCGGCGAAGGCGCCGGCGGCCATGGCCGCGATGAGCCCGAGCAGTTCAGTCTGGCCGTCTCCGGCTGCAGCGCCGAGCGTGACCGTCAGGGCGAGGTCGTCCTCGCCGCACGGGGCCGACGCGGCGATCACGTGGGCGGCGGTGCTGCGGGCGCCGTCCCCCACGGGGCGAAGCCCCGACGCGCCGGCGCTCTCGCCGCCGCAGCTGGCGACGCACGAGATCGCCCCGAGCGACTGCGCCGAGACTTCGGCGGCGGTCTGCAGGATCGCCGTGCGTGTCGTCTGCCGGTGGAGCGTCTCGTAACCGGTCGTGATGGTGTCGATGGCCCGCCGGAGCTCGAGCACGTCCCGGTCGCTGCGTTTGAGCCGGGCGAAGACGCGCGCGTTGTACAGCGCCACGGCTGCCTGGCCGGCGACGGCGTTGGCGAGTCGCATCTCCTGGCGGCTGAACTTGCGCTCCCGCTGGTGGTCAAGGACCTCGATCAGGCCGATGCTCTGACCCTGGTGGACCATCGGCAGGATGAGGAGGCACTTGTCGCCGTCGCGGCGCATGATGGCGACCTCCGCGCGGTCGGCGTGCGGGTCGCTCACGTTGACGACGACGTTCTCGTGATCCTCGATCGCACGGCGTGCCATGGGGAATTGGCCGAGCGTGTACTTCATCGTGTCGGGACGGCGATTGCCGAGGTCGTCGTACTCGGCCTTGACCTCGACGGTGCGTGTGTCGGGGTCGTAGTCGGAGACCACGCAGACGTGCGCGTCCAGCAGCGTCGTCATCTGCCTGGCGATCTCGCGCAGCAGGGCGGTCACGTCGAGCTGGCTGGAGACGACGATCGCGGTGTTGACGAGGGTCTCGAGTTCGCGCTCCCGGGCCAGCCGGGCAGCCAGGTGGTTGCGGCCGCCGATCAGGTGCGTGAGCTCGTCTATGTCCTCCTGCTTGATGCGGCGGTGGCCGCCGGCCGTCCGCGTGCAGGGCAGGAAGCCGGAGGACGTCCAGCGCCGGATGGTATGAGTGGACACGCCGAGCCTTCGTGCGGCGAGTTGTACGCTCAGGTACATGCTGAGAACCTATCCGCGAAGTTGTTCATGGTCAACCAGGTGCAAGTTCCGGGCGCGCCACCGTGCGAACTTCGCGACGCAGAGGACGGTCGGGAACTGCCTGCTCAGAAGGCATTTGCCGTGACTCGTCGGCAGCGACGCTCCTTCTGATTCCGAGGTCCGGGATGCCCAAGAGCGAGCAGGCCTGAGGATCGCGAACGCATGATCGCCGTCGCGCGGCTCAGCGCGTCGCGATGGCTGCCGTTGCGGCGGCGATGAAGTCGAGGAGCTGGATCTGGCCTTCCCCCGGGGCCCGCGGCAGGGTGACGGCGAGAGTGAGGTCGGTGCGCCCGGACGGATCGCGGGCGACGACCAGGTCGGCGCTGGTGTCGCGCTGCTCACCGTCGGTCTGCCGGGCGGCGAGCGGGCCGGCGCCGAAGGCGCCGGCGCTCTCGCCGTTGAGGCTCGCGACACACGAGATCGCTCCGACCGAGTCGCAGACCGCCCGGGAGACGCGCGCCAGGATCTCTGCCGCGCCGTCGCCCGCGGCGAGGGCGGGCACGTGGGTCGTGAGGCGGGACAGTGCGTCGCGCAGGCCGGCGACGTCTTCGTCGCTGCGGCGCCGCTCGGCGAAGAGCTTGGCGTTCTGTATGGCCACCGCCGCCTGCCCGGCGATGGCCTCCACGAGGCGGAACTGCTGGCGCGAGTACTCCCTCGGGCGCTTCTGGTCGACCACCTCGAGCACGCCGATGCTGCGGCCCTGGACCACGAGCGGGACCATGAGGAGGCTGCGGTCTCCCTCACGGCGGAGCTCGGCGACCTCCGCCGGGTCGGCGTGGGGATCGTCGACGTTGACGACCGCCGTGGTCTGCTCGGTGAGTACACGGCGGGTCAGCGGGAAGTCCTTGAGGCGATAGGGACTCGCGTCCGGCAGCCGTTGGCCGGCGTGATCGTACTCGGCCAGCGTGCGGACCGCGTCGGTCACGTGATCGTACTCGGAGACCGCGCAGAAGTGGCAGTCGAGGAGGCTGGTCATCCGCATCGCGATCTCGAGCAGGAGTTCGGTGAGATCGAGCTTGACGGCGAGGGCGATCGAGGTGTTGACGAGGACGTCGACCTCGCGTTCGCGGGCGAGCTGCGCGGCCAGGTGGTTGCTGTTGCCGATCGCCTTGGCCAGGTCGTCGATGTCGTGCTCGTCGATACGGCGGTGACCCCCCGCCGTACGGGCGCACGGCAGGAAGCCGGTGGCGGTCCAGCGGCGGATAGTCACCGGTGAGACGCCGAGACGCCGGGCCGCCTGCTGCACGGTGAGGAACATGCGCAGAACCTATCCGCTGCTGCGCTCCCGGTCAAACAATGTGCAAGATCGGTCAAGCGGGAGGTGCAAGTTCGATGCGAAACGTTCACTGGAAAGAGGCGCTTTCTTCTGCCAGCGTACGCATGGTTCCGGCCGCTGCTCCGGTGAGCTCGGTGGGAAGCCGAATCGACATGAGGGACCAATCGAAGGGGTGAGGGATGCGCGTCCTGCAGCTTGGAGTGGGTGCCGTCGGCGAGATCACGGCGCGGGTCGCGGCCCAGGAGCCGGCAGTCGAGACGGTCGTCCTGGCCGACGTCGACGAGGACCGCCTCCGCGACGTGGCCGCGAAGCTCCCCGAGGGCAAGGCGGAGACCCGCGTCCTCGACGCCTCCGACCACGCCGCGCTCGTGGATGCGGCGAAGGAGACCGACTTCGTCCTCAACGCGCTCGCGACGGCCTGGGACATCCCGGTGATGGAGGCGTGCCTGGACGCCGGACGACACTATCTGGACATGGGCACCGGCGGACCGAGGGAGATCACCGGCACCGCCGATCTCGACGAGCAGTTCGCGCTGCATGCGGAGTTCGAGAAGCGCGATCGGGCGGCGCTGGTCTCGTTCGGCATCGACCCGGGCGTGAGTGACGTGTTCGCCAAGGCACTGTACGACCGCTTCGACACCGTCGAGAGGATGCTGGTACTCGACGGCGACAACGCGACCGTGGACGGCCACGAGCTGGCCTGCTCGTTCTCTGTCGAGACGATGATCGAGGAGTGCCTGCTGCCGCCCACCGTGTTCAGAGACGGCGCCGAGGACCATGACGAGGCCCTCTCCGTGTTCATGGACTTCGAGTTCCCGGATCCGGTCGGCAGGCTCACGCTCTGCAACGTCGATCACGAAGAGTCACAGCTCATCCCCATGTTCCTCGCCGGCAAGGGCCTCCGGCACGCCACCTTCTTCATCGCGCTCGACCCCCGCTTCGTCGACGCGCTGAAGGCCTTGCGGACCCTCGGGCTCCACCGGCGTGAGGCGGTGGAATTCGAGGGAGCGACGGTCTCGCCGCTCCGGTTCGTCGCTTCCCGCTTCCCACGGCCGGTCGACCTGGCGGGCAGGATCCACGGCGAAGTCTGCGTGGGCACACTCGCGGAGGGCACCATCGGCGGGCGGCCGGTCAGGCGGTATCTCTACCAGATCACGTCGCACGACGAGTCGTGGCGGAGGTGGGGCGTGCAGGGTACCGCCTTCCAGACCGGAGCCTCGGCGGCGTGCGCCGTGCGGCAGTTCGCACGAGGCGAGATCGGGCTGCGTGGCGTCGTCGCGCCCGAGCAACTCGATCCCGTCGCCTTCATGGCGGAGATGAGCCGGGTCGGCCTGTCGACGGGATCGATCGACCTGCCGGCAGGCTGAGCCCCGCGGCATCCGGGCGAGGGGCACCGCGGTGGAGCGGCGGTGCCCCTCGCCCGGCCGTCCTCGCGGCGGGGAGGGCGCGGCGGCTTCGGCTCTCCGGGTCCGATAGCATGGGGGCATGTCCGGCCGCCTGAGCAGTCTCCTTCGTGACCTGCGCGCACACCCGGCCCAGTTCTGGGTGCTCACGCTCGGCATCTTCGTCTACGTCGCCGCGGCCGCGCTCGCCTTCCCCTTCGAGGCCATCTACCTGCGCGAGTATCTCGGCACGTCCATGACGATGATCGGCGTCGTCTTCGGGCTGGTGCCGCTGGCCGTGATGCCGTTCCAGTTCTGGGGCGGGCAGCTGACCGACCGCTTCGGACGGCGAGTCGTGATCATGTCGTCGGTGATCGTCGGCGTCGTGTGGTTCGTCGGATTCGCTTTCGTCACCGAGCTCTGGCAGGTCGCCGTACTCGTGGCGCTCGAGAGCGCGCTCGGCTGGCCGCTCTTCCAGACTGCGAGCAACGCGATGATCGCCGACCTCCTGCCGCCCGAGAAGCGGCAGGAGGGGTTCGGTATCACGCGCGTGGCAATGAACCTGGGCGTCGTCATCGGGCCGGCGCTGGCCGGCGTCGCGCTGGGCTGGGGAGCCAGCTTCAGGGGGCTGTTCCTCTCCGCTGCCGCAGGCTGCGGACTGATGGTCGTGATGATGGCGGTCTGGATCCGCGAGAGCCGTCCGGCGAGTGCTCTGTCGCCGGTGAGGCACACCGATCGCGCCGGCCGCTCCGGGTACGGCATCGTGCTGCACGACCGCGTCTTCCTGGTCTTCTGCCTGGTCGCGGTCCTGCCCGTCTTCTGCATCGGCAACTTCGGGTCCATCTATGCGGTGTACGTCACCGACTTCCTGGGGCTGCCCAAGGCGGAATGGGGCTACCTGCTGGCGCTCAACGCCGGCATCGTCGCCCTGGTACAGTACCCGCTGGTGCGCGCCTTGCGGCTCCGCAACCGCATGATCCTGCTGGCCGTCTCCAGCGCTCTGCTCGCCTTCGGACTGGGCGGTTCGGCGTTCGCCGGTCCGCTGTGGTCGCTGGTCATCCTGATCGTCGTCCTGAGCATCGGCGAGTCGCTTCTCTCGCCGGTCGCTTCGGCGGAGGTGTCGGACCTCGCGCCCGAAGCGGTGCGAGGCCGCTACATGGGCGTCTGGACGGTGGTCTGGAACGGGGGGGCGGCTCTGGGGCCCGCGTTCGGGGGCTGGGCTATGGACGCCTGGGGCGGGCGGGAGGCGTTCGTCGCGCTCCTGGTCGTCGGTCTCGCCGGCGCCGCCGGCTTCGTGGCGCTGGCGCCGGGGTGGCGTCGCCGGAGGCGCTCCGTGCCGCCCCGCGTCGTCGCCTGACCCGACCGCCGGGCGGCCTCGTGGCCGCCCGTCTCAGAGATCGAGCGCGCTCTGCAGGTCGCGCGCGTGCTCCTCTTCGATCACGAGGATGTCCTCGAGCGCCCGGCGCAGGCCGTACTCCTGGAGCATCTCCGCCTGGGCGATGCGCTCGCGGTAGCGGGCGATCGCGTCGAGCTCCCCGTCCAGGTCCTGCTCGAGCATGACCTTGCTGTCCGGCGAGATGTGGATGTCGGCGACGTCGACGACCGGGACGCCGCCGAGGAAGTCGATCTGGTCGGACAGCGTGATCGCGTGCTGGTGCTCCTCGTTCGAGTGCACGGTCAGCTCCGCGGAGATGGCGTCGTACTGGGGTCCGGTGATCACCGACGCGTGCTGGACGTACTGGATGAGCGCCGAGTACTCCTTCGTCAGGTCGTCGTTGAGCAGGTCGATGAGCTCGGCCTTCGTCACTTCGCGGGGCGCCCGCGGCGCCGTGCGCGGGGTCGTCGCTTTGGTGGCGACCTTCTTGGCGGACTTCCTGGGAGCTTGCTTCGCCACGGTGTCTCCTCCCGTGCGGTCGGGTGAGCGGCCGAGCTTCGATGCGGCCGTTGGTCCTACGGGTTGAGAGTACCTCACGGCAACGGCGAGGATGCGCCGCAGGGACGGGCGGCGCCGCGCGGCGCCCGTCCCTGCGGACGTGCGGCACTACTCGGCGGCCGGCAGCGCCTCCGCCGCGGTGAGGTCGTCCTCGTCCCCGGCGTATGCGCCCGCCGGCCGCAGGCGGTCGAACGCCAGGTACAGGACGGGCACCAGGATGAGCGTCAGGAACGTCGAGGTGAAGAGGCCGCCGATGACGACCACCGCGAGCGGCGTGGAGAGGAACCCGCCGCCCTCGCCGCCGAAGCCCAGCGCCATCGGCACGAGCGCGAGGATGGTGGCGACGGCCGTCATGAGGATCGGCCGCAGTCGGCGGCGGCCGCCCTCGATCACCGCGGTCCGGGCGTCCATGCCCTTGCGACGGAACTGCTCCACCAGGTCGAGCAGCACGATGGCGTTGGTGACCACGATGCCGATGAGCATCAGGAGGCCGACCAGGCTCGGCATGCCGAGACTCGTGCCGGTGATCACCAGCGCGAGCACCGCGCCGACCGCGGCGAACGGGATGCTGACCAGCAGGATCAGCGGGTTGAGCAGGCTGTGGAACGTCGCCACCATGATGATGTACACGAGCAGGATGGCGATGAGCATGGCGATACCCAGCGTGCGGAACACGTCGTTGGTGGCCTCGGTGGCGCCGCCGAGCTCCCAGGTGGCGCCTTCGGGGAGCTCGATGCCGTCGAGCGCCTCGGTGACCGCGCTGGACGAGGCGCCGATGTTGTTCTCCACCGAGGTCGCCGTCACGCTGGCCGTGCGGGCGCCGTCGACGTGCGTCACCTGCACCGGGGCCGTGACCTCCGCCACCTTGGCGATCGTGTCCAGCGGGACCATCCCCGCGGAACCGGCCACGGGGATCGCCGCGAGCGCCTTGCTCACGGCGCCGGGCAGCGGCGGCAGCGTGATGTCGCCGACCATGACCTGGGCGGGGAGCGTACCCACGTCGGTCGGCACGGTGCCCAGCGGGTACCCGTTGAGGATCAGGGTCAGGTACTGGCTGAGCGTGGTCGGCGTCACGCCGGCCGCCGCCGCCTTGGCCTGGTCGATCACGATGGTCGCCGACGGCCGTCCTTCACTGAGGTTGGAGGTCACGTCGGCGAGGCCGTCGACCGTCTTCATCTTCGCAAGGACGACGTCGTTGGCCTCCTTGAGCACCGCCGGGTCGTCGGCCGCCACACGCACCTCGAGCAGGGACATGCCGCCGCCCATGGAGGCGTCGTCGCCGGTGATCGTGATGGCGCCGGCGTTCTGCAACTCCGCCACGCCGACGCGGAGTTCATCCATGATGGCGTCCTTGTCGGCGTCCGGGTCGGTGGTGACCGCGAACGTGGCGAGGTTGGACGAGGCGTTGACGCCGCCGCCGGCCCCGAAGAGGCTGCCGGTGCTGCCGCCGGTGACCTGGTAGACCTCGATGCCGTCTGTCTCCCCGAGCACCGCCTCGACCTTGCCTGCGGCCGCCATGGTCGCGTCCAGGCTGGTGCCGGCCGGCATGGTCTGAGTGATGCTCACGGTGTTCTGCCCGGAGCTGTCGAACAGGTTGGTCTTGAGCAGCGGGGAGAGCATCATCGTGCCGGCGAACACGGCGACCGCCGCCACGAGTGTGAGGATCTTGTGGTTCAAGGCCCAGTTCAGCGCCGGCAGGTACGCGTTCTGCAGGTGCGTGAGCTCCTTCTCGTCGCGATGGCCCACCTGGCGCTTGGAGAGCATCCAGGTGGCGACCACCGGGACGACCATGAGCGCCACGATGAGGCTGGCCAGCAGGGCGAACGTCACCGTGAGCGCGAACGGCCGGAAGAACTCGGAGGCGAGGCCGCTGACGAACCCGAGCGGGAGGAAGACGGCGACGGTCGTCAGCGTGCTCGCCGTGATCGCACCCGCCACCTCGCGCGTGCCGGTGAAGGCGGCGGAGCGGATGCTGTCGCCCTCCTGCAGGTGCCGGTGGATGTTCTCGATCACGACGATGGAGTCGTCGATCACGCGGCCGATGGCGATGGTGAGCCCGCCGAGCGTGAGCATATTCAGGGAGTTGCCCCTGCTCCACAGGATGATCAGCGCGCCGATGATGCTGAGCGGGATGGAGAGACCGGCGATGACGGTGGAGCGCCAGCTGCGCAGGAACGCCCAGATCACGATGACGGCGAACGCCGCCCCGATGAGGCCCTCGCGCAGCAGGGAGCTGATGCTGTCCTTGACGAAGACGGACTGGTCGACGACCGTGGTGACCGTGGCCTGACCGCGGAGGTCCTTGCCGATCGCGGGCAGCTCCTCGGCGATGGCGTTGGCGATGTCGACGGTGTTGCCGCTGCTGGCTTTGCTGACCGAGATGCCGATGGACGACTCGCCGTTGGTGCGCGTGACGGCCGTGAGCGGGGCCGGGCCGATCTTGACGTCGGCGACGTCGCCGAGCCTGACCTGACCGCCGCGGTGCTTGTCGGCGGTCGCGGCGGCTGAGGTCGATGCGCCGGCCGATGAGGCAGATGCGCCGGCGGCCGATGCTCCGGCGCTCGCCGCCCCGGCGGAGCTCGTCGCGGCCGTGGCCGCCGATGCGGCGGCCGATGGCAGCACCAGGTCCTCGATCGCCTTCACGGTCTGAGCGGAGGCGCTCACGGTGACCGGGTAGACGAGGCTGCCGGACGTCACGCTGCCGGCGCCGGTGGTCACGTTGGCCTGCGTCACGGCCGCCGCGATCTGGGTGGGGTCGACGCCGAGCGCGGCGACCTTCGCCGGGTCCAGCCGGATCTCCAGCTGCATCTGCTGCACGCCCGAGAGCGTGACCGCCTGCACGCCGTCGACGGCCTGCAGGCGGGGCACCACGCGCGTGCCAAGGAGCGCGGCCAGCTGTTCCGCGGGCAGGTCGGAGGACACCGCCAGCTGGATCACCGGCATGCTGTTGAAGTTGAGGGCCGCGACCGCCGGCGCCTGGGCGGTGGCCGGCAACATCGCCTGCACGCCCGAGACCGCCTGCTGGACCTCGGCCTCCTTCTCCTGCATGTCGGTGCCGAACTCGTACTCGATGGTGATGATGCTCACGCCGTCGTTGGAGAACGAGTCGAACGCCTTGACGTCGCTGGTGGCCTTGACGGCCTGTTCCAGCGGTGTGGTGATGGTCCGTTCCACGTCCGTGGGCGACGAGCCCGGAGCGACGGTGAAGACCGTGAGATACGGGAACGTGAGGTCGGGGATGAGTTCCTGTTTGAGACCGGTGATGGCGAACGCTCCGAACACGAGCACGGCGAGCACGGCAAGCCCGACGATGGAACGGTTGCGCAGGGCGATCTTGGAGAACCAGCTCACGGAGTGCCTCCAGCGGACGGGATGGGGTCGATGACGGTGGCGGACGAGGCGCCGGGCGCTGCTGCGCCGGCCCGGCGCTCCTGCCAGAGGGCGAGCAGCCCCGGCAGCTGCGCTTCGACGAACTCGGTGAACTCCAGGAGTTCGTGCATCAGGGCGTAGTTCGACTGCGTCTGGTCCCTGTTGGCGACGCTCGCGATGCCGCGCGCGATCAGCCCGTGCAGCGTGCGGACGTGGTCGAGCGGCAGCAGGCCGGTCGCGTCGGCAGGGACGGCTCGGTAGAAGTCCCCACGCTGCCCGGGCTCGCTGAGCCGCTCCACGAGGCGCGACTGCAGCAGCAGGCGGGCGGCGCCGCTCACGGCCGCCTTGCTGACCCCGAGTCCCTCCGCGATCTCGGTGAGCGACTGGACCGGCGGGTCGCAAAGGAGCAGCCAGGCCGAGACGCGGCCGGTCATCCGGGTGCCGCCCATCTGTTCATGGAGGAGTCCGAACTCCTCGATGAGCTCTCGCTGGGAGGGTGTCATCGGTTCTCTCTCGTGCACGTGGGCCTTTCGATGCGGTGGAGCGGAGGACTCAGCGTAAACTACATAGTGAACGGAGTGAACACAACCCGGGTCGACGGGGGCGTCGAGAGTCCCGGCGTCAGTCCGAGGCCGCGACGGCGGCGAGGCGGTCGGCGACGGCGGCGATGCGCTCGCGCGGCGCCAGAGGCTCGAGCCAGCGCCGCGGGATGCCCGACTCGCCGTAGACCGCACCGGCGAGGGCTCCCGTCGCCGCGCCGACCGCGCTGGCGTCGTTGCCCATGTTCACGGCCATCGTCACGGCGTGTTCGAAGTCGGCACCGTGAAGCACCGTCCAGAGAGACGTCTGCAGGGTGTCGAGCACGAACGACGAACTGCGGATCTCCTCCGATTCCGCATCAAGCGTGTCGCGGAGTGTGCCGGTCACGCGCTTGTCCTCGCGATCGAGGGTCGCGGCGATGTCGCACACCTGGGCGCGCAGGTCGCCGTGCATGGCCGCGATGAGCAGGTCGTTGAACGCGGCGCACGACCAGCCGGCGAGGCGGTCGAAGTGGGTCAGCATCGACTCGCGGTGCGAGTACTCGTGCCGGGTCGGTGCGTCTCCGTAGTAGCGGAGGCCGAGTGGCGCGCAGCGGATGAGGCTGCCGTTGCCGGCCGTGGGGCTGCCGAGGATCTCGAAGGCGCGCCGCGAGGCCACATCCCAGTGCGTCCCCGCCTTGTAGCTGATCAGGGTGGTGCGCACCGTCAGGCTCACGTGAGCGGGCCGGCTCTCGAACCACCGGCTGTACCGCTCGATGATGTCCTCGGGGTCGAAGCGACCGGTGTCGGCCAGGCTCTCGGCGAGGCAGAGCATCATGTCGGTGGCGTCGGCCGTCTCTCCGGGGGCGATGTCGTAGATGCCGCCGCCCATCATCTCGGTGATCACGCCGTACTTCTCCACGACCTGGTCCGCGGTGAGGAACTCGGCCGGCGCGCCCAGGGCCTCGCCGACGGCGAGGCCGAGCAGCGCGCCGCGTACCCGCTCGCGAAGGAAGCCGGGGTCGAGCGGGGTCACGGTCATGCCAGGAGATCCCGGGCCAGGCGCTCGAAGAACAGGGCCTGGTAGGTGACGTCCTCGATGAGGATGCGTTCGTCGGGCTCGTGGTCGCGGCCCCCGTCCATGGCGTGTAGGCCTTCGGCGACGAACGGCGCGAACCCGTAGGCGATGCATCCCGGGAACGCCTCGCGCACCCAGCGCGAGTCGGTGAAGCTCCCGGCGCACATGGGTGCGAGCACGGCGTCGGGGACGTCACGCCGGAGCACGCGCTCGATGCTCCTGCTGAGGTCGGTGGGGGCGGGGGATGCGTTGGGGGTGGTGAGATCCACCCACTCGAACTCCCAGTCGATGCCGAGCGGGTCGAGGATCTCCGCGACCAGCGCGGGGAGCTCGTCCGATGGCATCTCGGGGAGGATCCGGCAGTCGATCTGCGCCTCGGCGTGAGTCGGGATGACGTTCACCGCCGAGCCGGCGGAGAGGATCGTCGGGGTGAAGGTCGCGCCGAAAAGTGGCTCGATGAGGCCGGCCACCACCGGGTCGAGCCCGCGCAGTTCCGCGCCGGCGGCGCGCGCCGTCCCGGGATCCTTGAGGCGCGCGCGGAGACCGGCGTCGGCGACCAGCGCGTCGATGAGGTGCGCCGTCATCTCCGAGACGGTCGCGGGTGGATCGGCGAGGCCGAGGGCGGTGACTGCGCGGGCGAGGTCGATCACGGCGCTGTGCTCCTTCTGGGGTACGGAGCCGTGTCCGCCGCGGCCGCGGGTGCGGATGAGGAATTGGGCGAACGCCTTCTCGCCCACGGCGAGCAGGAAGACCCTGCGACCGTCCACGGGCACCCACAGGCCGCCCATGCCTTCGTTCACCAGGTAGTCGCAGCGCATGAGATCCGGGTGTTCCCGGCAGAGCCAGCGCACCCCGCAGAACGTCCCGTCCTCCTCATCGGCTGTGGCCGCGAACCGTATCGTGCCGGCGAAGTCCGCTCCCGAGCGCTTGAGACGCGCGAGGGCGACGGCCTCGGCGGCGACCTGGTTCTTCATGTCGACCGCGCCGCAGCCCCATACGTAGCCGTCCTCCACGACGCCGGCGAACGGCGGGACGGTCCACTCGGCGGCATCGGCCGGGACGACGTCCAGGTGGCCGGTGAAGGTCAGCCCGGGTCCGGGGCGCGATCCGTCGAGGCGGGCGACGAGGTTCTGCCGGTGGGGCAGTTCTCCGATGAGCGTGCTCTCGATGCCGTTGGCGGCGAGATACTCGCGCAGGACGAGGGCGCACTCCGTCTCGTCGCCGGGCGGGTTGGTGGTGTCCACGCGCAGCAGCGCCGTGAACAGCTCTACGACCTCGTCCCGCAAGGAGTCCCAGTCGTGTTCGTCAAGGCCGTAAGTGGGCACCGTCACCGTCCTCGAAAGACTCGTTCGGACCATGATATCCGTCTGTACTTCAGCCTGCGAACCTCGTAGGCTCGCGCTCGTGCAGGTGCCGGTCGAGTGTGCAGGAGGGACGCCATGAAGATCGCCGTCGTGGGCGCCGGAGCCATGGGGCGCTGGGCAGTCAAGGAGCTGGGGATCAGCCCGGAGGTCGAGGAGATCGTGGTCGGCGACTACGGCGAGGAGCAGGCCCGAGCGGTGGCGTCGACGTACGGCGGCGGCAAGGCAGCCGCCTGCTTCGTCGACGCCCGCGACCAGGACAGCGTCAGGCGCGCGATCTCCGGATGCGACGCCATGGTCAACGCGACGCAGCACTTCTGGAACATCACCGTGATGCACGCCGCCGCCGCGTCCGGGGTCCACTACACCGACATGGGCGGGCTGTTCCACGTGACCAAGCAGCAGGTCGAGTTGCACGAGGAGTTCCGCAAGGCCGGCGTCACCGCCGTCATCGCGATGGGCGGCGCGCCGGGCGTCACGAACATCCTCGCGAGGTACGGCGCCGAGCGGCTCGACGTGGTCGAAGAGGCCCACGCGTTCTGCGGCAACGTCGACGACACCGACTGGAGCACGTACGACGGCTGGGTGGTGCCCTACTCGCTGGAGACGCTCTGCGACGAGTTCAGTGTCGTGGCGCCCGAGTTCATCGACGGTCACTGGGTCACCGACATCGTCGGCGGCGAGGGGGTCGAAGACGTCGACTTCGGCGTGCCGGCGGGGAGCCTCGAGGCCCACTTCACGATCCATTCCGAGCCGTTCACTTTCTGGCACACCTGGAAGGACCAGGGCCTGAAGAGCGCGACCTTCAAGCTGTCGCTCCCGCTCGAGTTCACCGACCAGATGCGGTTTCTCGACACCATCGGCATGACCCGCACCGATGAGATCGAGGTCAAGGGCATGCACGTCCGGCCACGTGACGTGCTTCTCAAGGTCGTGAGCGAGATCCCGCGGCCCGACGACGTGGTCCTCGATGACGTCGACTACCTCGTCGGTGTCGTGAGAGGCGTCAAGGACGGCCGCCGCCTCGAGTGGCGGGTCCGCGCCGTCGTGCCGGCACACAAGGAGTCCGGCGCCGGTGGCGGGGACGTCGACACCGGCATCCCGCCGGCGATCGTCGCGAAGATGATGGCGCGCGGCGACATCGCCGGACCCGGCGTCTTCGTCCCCGAGCAGATCGTGCCGTGCGAGCAGTTCTTCGCGGAGTTCTCGCGGTGGGGCGTCACGGTCGACGCCCAGATGAGGGAGTCGCTGGCGACCCCGGGGTGAGCGCCGGGCGGGCGCCCGGGTTTTGGGTCGTTCCCGCTCGGGCAAGAGCCGAGCAGTGGCCGGTACGGGCCCGGTGTGCCCGTGTGGCCACCGGGAGGCGGGATGCCAGAACTCCGAGTACTCGTCGTCGACGACAGCAGTGACGATGCCATGCTGATGGTGCGAGAACTGCGACGCGGCGGTCATTCCGTGACGGCGCGCATCGTGGCGGTCCGCCGCGACCTCGAGGATGCGATGCGAGAGCGGTGGGACATCGTGGTCGTCGATCACAATCTACCCGGCTTCAGCGGCCTGGAGGCGCTTGGCTCGGTCAGAGACACCGATCCCGACGTGCCCATCCTTCTGGTCTCCGGAGCGGTCGGCGAGGAAGCCGCTGTGGCCGCCATGAAGGCCGGCGCCCAGGATTTCATCCTGAAAGACCGCCTCTCGCGGTTCCTGCCGGCCGTCGATCGCGAGCTGCGCGAGGCGGAGGTCCGGAGGCAGGCGCGGCGTGCGGATGAGGAACTCCGCCGCACGGCCGAGCGCCTGTCGGTCACCGTCGACGGAGCCATCCGCACGCTTGCTTATCTCGCCGAGACCCGCGACCCCTACACCGCCGGTCATCAGCGGCGTGTGACCGAGCTCGCGCTGGCGACCGCCGCCGAGATGGGCGTGAACGGGGAGCGCGCCCGGCTCATCCACGCGGCCGGCACGCTTCACGATCTGGGCAAGGTCGCCGTGCCGACCGAGATCCTCAGCAAGCCGGGACGGTTGACGGCGGCGGAGTTCGAGCTGATCCGGGCGCATCCTCGTATCGGCCATGAGATCCTGTCCGGCATCGAGTTCCCGTGGCCGGTGGCCACGGTCGTGCTCCAGCACCATGAGCGGCTCGACGGGTCGGGATACCCCGAAGGGCTCCGTGACGGGGAGATCGGGCTGGAGGCGCGGATCCTTGCGGTGGCGGACGTGGTCGAGGCGATGTCGTCGCATCGCCCGTACCGGCCGGCGCTTGGTCTCGACGAGGCGCTGGGTGAGATCGCCGCCCATCGCGACGATCTCTACGACGGCGACGTGGCCGACGCTGTGGCGCGGCTTTTCGACGGCGGGTTCGGGTTCAGCTGAGGTCGAGTCGCGTTTGCGCAGGTGTCTCGCCGACCCCGAGGAGCGCCGACATGCGGCGCGCGTTGCGCATCCCCCAGTCCTCGAAGTTGTTGTTGAAGAGGACGTGGACCGTGTCCGCACGCTGGGCAAGCTCGCGGACTCGGGGAGCCCATTCTTCGAGCTCACGGTCGTCGTAGAGGTACTTGAAGCGGTCCGATGCCGTTCCGGTGCGGAGTTCCCAGGTGGCGGCGTTACGGCCGTGCAGACGCAGGATCGCCGGTTCGGCGGTGGCGGCGACGACGGGAGGTGTGCTCGAGCGGAACCCCTGCGGCTCGTCGACGGTGACATAGGCGAGCCCCGCCGCCTCGAGGAGTGCGAGCGTGTCCGCGGCGGCGGAGGGATCCATCCAGCCGCCGCCGCGGAACTCCACTGCGAGGCGCAGGCCGGGCAGGCGGGCGGGAAGCTCGCGCAGGTAGTCGGCGTGCTTCGCGGAACGCATGAACCACGGCGGGAACTGGAAGAGGACGGCGCCGAGCCTGCCTGCCGCGGCGAGGGGCTCGAGCGCATCGCGGTGGATCTCCCAGAGGCGCTCGACCTGCTCTGCGGCGAGGTCGTCGCGATACAGGTTCTTCTTCGCTGCCACGGAGTCGGCGAGCCGGTCCCGTAGCCAGCCGGGCAGACGGTCGGAGCGTGCCGGATGGCCGGTGAGCAGCGCGTACGCCTTGACGTTGAAGATGAAGCCGGCAGGGGTGCGCTCCACCCAGAGCTCGCTGTTGCGGCGGGACGGCGGCGAGTAGTAGGTCGAGTCGACTTCGACGATCGGGAATTGCTGCGCGTAGTAGCGCAATCGCGCGTCGGCGCTGGCGACCCCGGAGGGGTAGAAGCGGCCGCAGGAGATCAGCGAGGGATCCGTCCAGGAGCAGCTGCCTACCAGTATCCGTCCGTCCACCGGGGCCTCCCCTTCACGCATCGCGTCGTGCGGACAACGTTGTTCCGTCACCGCTCCGAGCCTATACTCGGCGCAGAGTATCAGTCGGCGCCACGGTCTCTGCAGACCACAGCCTCGGCGACATGAGGCAATGAAGGGGGCGCCGCCGGTGGGCGGGTCACGTCGGACGACGGCTCGCCCATCGTCATGCCGGCCTCCGCGAGGCCGTGGGCGGGTCGCGTTGACCGCCCGGGGCGGGAGCGCCTATACTCGCTTTCCCTCCGTGTCGGAATGGCGGAATTGGTAGACGCGCTAGGTTGAGGGCCTAGTGAGGGCATAACCTCATGGGGGTTCAAGTCCCCCTTCCGACACCATCATCTCCCTCCACCCGCCTCGACCGCCGGGCGTTCCTCACAGGCCTCGCCAGAGCGGCAGCCCGGTGACGTCGTCGGCCTCCCGATTGAGTGGCTCGCCGACCAATTCCTGCAGGATCAGCTCCCCGGCGAACACGACGCAGCCCGGGGCGACGTGACCGCCCACGCATGCCCCGCCGCGCCGCGCGAGGGTCGCATGGGCGTGTACCGCCGTGGCGCCGTCGCGGCGGGAGACGTTGCCGAGCAGACCGACCAGCTCGACCGGTTCCTCGACGGCGAATTCGCCGTACTCCCGGGTCGTCTGGTCGTAGAAGGCGAGCCTGGCGCGCTTGAGGGCGCCGATACCGCGGAGCTCGGCGGCCTGCATGCCGTGCGCGTCGGCGACGGCGCCGATCTGCTCCAGCAGGTCGCCTCCGTGTTCGAGACGCGCGACGACGCGACGTCCGCGTGTGTACTCCCGTGATCCCATCGGCGAACCTCCCGTATCTGTGTGCATCGGCCCGGCGCCGGGCGCCGGACGCCAGTGTATCGCGCCACCCGGCGCGGTCAGGCTCGTGGCCGGGTTTCCTGACCGGTCTCCCGGGTATGTGCCTTGTGAGTCCGGGCCGAGGCCGGGCAGAAGTCAGGGAGGCACGATGAGCGAGTCCCGCAATCTCCGCAATGCCGGGCGGAGCGAAGTCGAGCAGTGGCAGGCCGCGTTCGACGAGCTCGAGTTGCGCATGGATGCCCTGCGCCAGGCGTTCACGGAAGGGGTGCGCTCATTCGCCTTGACGGACGCTGCCGTCGAGCGGATCCACGCTCGTTTCGGTGACCTCGGCACGCAGGTCGACGCCATGCGGTGCACATATCCCTTCGGGGGATCGCCCGGGCAGGAGGAGTGTCGATTCGAACCGCCCGTGACGTACGACAGCGACGCGGCCGGTCGCGCCGGCGCCTGAACGAGATAGGGCGTGTGGATTGACAGGCCGAATGAGCACCGAGAAGCGCGGTGAGGTGTGCGTCATCCATTGCGGCGGACTCGAGGGCGACCGGCTCGCCGAGGAACTGCCGGGCCATCTGCGCGGGTGTCTGGACGCCGGCGCCGCCGAGGTCGTCGTCGACCTGGATCCCTGGCGCCCTCTGGACGAAGCCGGCCTCCGGGGATTGAGGAGTGCCGCCGCGGCCTTCACCGAGGAGGGCGGGGTGCTCGTCATGGCGGTCGAGGAGCCCGAGGCCCGGGAGGCTCTGTCGAGCGCCGGGCTCATGCGGGCGGTCCCTCCGGCCCCTGAGGCGCCAGGCGGCGAGGGTGGCGGCCCGGTGTCGGCCGAGGACCGGCCGCGCTGGGAGCACGAGTTCACCTTTCCCGCCACGGCGCGCCAGTTGCGTGCGGCGCGGCGTCGAGTCGCGGCGTTCGCCGAGGTGGCGGGGCTGAGCGGCTCGGACCTGTTCGAGCTCAGCATCGCCGTCGCCGAGGCGCTGGCGAACGCCGTGGTCCACGGGTCGCCGAACGGTGCGGACGACGACGTGAGGGTACGGTTCTTCTGCTACGAGGACGAGGTCGCCGTCGAGGTGAGCGACAGCGGCGACGGGATCGAGGCTTCGCCTCTCTGCGCCCCGGCGACGTCGGAGACGAGTGGGCGCGGCATCCACTTCATGCGGGCCCTCACGGACGCCGTGCAGTACACGTGCGGGCCGCTGGGGACGCATGTGCTGCTGGTGAAGAAGCGACCGTAGGGGCGGAGAACAGATGTGTCGGCGGGCGGACCGGGGCGGGCGACCTGCGGAGCCGCCCCGGCGGGTACCGTCACGAGGCCGGGGGAGACCTTGAGCATCGACGAGGGGGAGCAAGGGGGCACACGACCGGGGTTGTCCGGAGGGTCGAGACGAGGGCAGAGGACGTCACGGTCCGTCGCCGGCCTTCTGGCGCCGGTGATCATCTTCTGCCTGCTTGTGGCCGCGACCGGGGGGATCGGGTGGGTCGTGTACGACCGGCAGGCGCGGCAGCTTCGCCGGGAGGCGGGGACGGCGCTCACGGCGGTCTGGCGGCTGCAGGGCGACGGGGTCGCGAACTGGTACGCTGACGAACTGCTCGACGCCCGGCTCCTCGCCTCGGACGCCGGCACGATCGAGTTCGTGCGCGGGTCGCGGGTCGCCGGCGGGGAGGGTGTTCGTCCTCCGGCGACCCGGGCCACCCTGGCGCTGTTCCGGCGCAGTCACGACATCGAGTCCATCACCTTGGTCAACCGCAGTCTCGACGCTCTGCTGACCACACCGGCTCGCGCCGCCGGGCTGACCGGGCGTGAGACGCGGCTCGCCGGCCGGGCGATGCACACCGGGGAGGTGGTCTTCTCGGGCATCTATCGCACGGAGTCGGGGGAGCTTCTCATGACCTTCGCCGCGCCGGTCGCGGACGCGGCGTCCTGGCCGGCATCCGCGGCTGGGGCGGTCGTCATCCGGGAAGACGCGGACGATGTGCTCCTGCCGCTGGTGACGGACTGGCCGGCCTCGATCCCGACGGGCGAGACCGTGCTGGCCACGCGCGACGGCGGGCGCGTCGTGTTCGTGAGCCGCGTGCGTACGGAGGGCGTTGAACCGCTGGGTCTCTCCTTGCCGCTGGGCCGCGCCGACGTGCTCGCGGTGAGGGCGGCCAGGGGCGCCATCGGCGTGCACGAAGGGTCGGACTACCGAGGAGAACCCGTACTCGGTGCGGTCGGCCCTGTGCCTGGTACCCCTTGGTATCTCGTCGCCAAGGAAGACGTTGGCGCCGTGGAGAGCACGATCCGAAGCAGCGCGCTCGCCACGGTGGCGGGGGTGATCGCCATCGCTCTCATGGTGCTGCTGGCGCTGCTGCTGGCCTGGCGCGTCCGCGCGTCCCGTTCTCTGCGGGCGCTCGTCGAGTCGGAGCGGGAGCGCAGCAGGCTTGAAGGTCGCTACGAGGTGCTCATGCGTGAGGCGGGAGAGATCGTGATCCTGCTCGACGCCGAGGGTCGGATCGTCGAGGCCAACGACCAGGCGCTGGCGGCCTACGGCTACGCACGCAGTGACTTCGTCGGCCGGTCGGTCGATCTGTACCGCGTGCCCCAGGGTGCGGTGAGCGCCGCCGACCGGCGTGCGCAACTGGACGAGGCGGAGGGACGCCTGGCCTACGAGAGCGTCCACCGGCGCAGTGACGGGGTGGAGTTCCCCGTCGAGGTGACGCGTACGAGGTTCGAGTTCGAGGGCGAGGACTACGTGCTCCAGATCGTCCGGGACATCGGCGAGCGCAAGGCCGCCACGATGGCCTTGCATGAGAGCGAGGCGCGCTACCGGACGCTGTTCGAGGATTCGATCAGCGGGTTCGCCCTGCACGAGATGGTGTTCGACGACGACGGGCGGCCGGTCGACTACGTCTTCCTGGCCGCCAACCCGGCCTTCGAGCAGCAGAGCGGTCTCGCCGTCGCCGACGTCCTGGGGAAGCGGGTGAGCGAGGTCATCCCCGGCTTCGCCGGGGCCGGGTTGCTCGACCGCTTCGGTCGGGTCGTGCTCACCGGGGAGCCCGAACGCTTCGAGGCGTTCGTCCCGTCGCTCCGTCGTCACCTGGACATCCAGGCCGTCTCGCAGGGCGACGGCCGGTTCGCGACGCTCTTCGTCGACGTCAGCCAGCGGCGTGCGGCCGAGGAGATCGTGTCCGGGTTCTTCGGGCGATCGCCCGTCGGCCTGTTCATCGTCGACCGCGATCTCCGCTACGTGCGCGTCAACGCGATGCTGGCGGAGCTGAACGGCCTGGCGCCGGAGGACCACGTCGGGAGACGCGTGACGGATGTGGTCCCGATGTCCGACGGCGCGGTCGAGCGGCATGTCAGCCATGTGATCGACACCGGGGAGGAGCTGCGCGATGCGGACGTGAGCGGCCCACCGTCGGGGCCCGGCGGCGAGTCGCGGCACCTGCACATGACGTACTTCCCGATCGGCGAGCGTGAGGGAAGGGTGCAGTTCGTCGGCGGGGTAGCGGTGGATGTCACGGAGCGGCGTCGTGCCGCCGCCGCTCTCCGGGAGCTGTCGCAGCGCCTGGAGGCCGTCGTCACGGCGGCGCCGGTCGCCATCGTCGTGCTGGATGCCGACACTACCGTGCGCCTCTGGAACCCGGCGGCGGCGGCGATCTTCGGCTGGTCCGCCGCCGCCGTGCTCGGGCGCCCGGCTCCCTTCATCCCTGCGGACGCCGCGCGGCAGGCGGGCGAGCTGCGCGATCGCGTGGCGCGCGGAGAGCAGTTCGCCGGCGTCGACCTGCCGTGCGTCCGCAAGGACGGGTCACGCTTCGCGACCAGTACCTCGCTCGCCCTCCTTGAGGGCGCCGACGGTGAGTCGTCCAGCGTGCTGCTGCTGGCGGAAGACGTGAGTGACCGACGCGCCGACGCGCTGCGTCTGGCGCGCCTCACCCGCCTCTACCAGGTGCTGAGTTCGGTGGCCGAGGCGATACCCCGGGTCCGAGAGCCGGGACGGCTCTACGACGAGCTGTGCCGGATCGTCGTGGAGCAGGGCGGCTTCCTCATGGGATGGGTCGGGGCGGCGGACGATGAGGGGATCGTGCGGCTGATCACGTCGTCCGGCGCCGACGAGGGGTTTGCGGAGGCCATGCGTCTGGATACCGGGGTGCCGGTGACGGATCTCGCGACCATGGGCGTGGCATTGCGCGAAGGCCGGACCGACACTTGTGCGGACGTGTTCGCGGACGCGCGTCTGGGGTCGTTCATGGCGGACGCCGCCTCGCGGGGATTCCGCTCGTGCGCCTCGGTCCCCATCCTCGTCGACGGGCGGCCGCAGGCCGCGCTGGCGATCTACTCGGATGAGATGGGTGCCTTCGACGACGAGGAGGTCGGGCTTCTGGAGCGACTCGCCTCGGACGTCGCTTTCGCCGTCGAGGCGGCCGCCCGTGAGGAGGCGCGCCGCGGGGCCGAGCGCGAGCTCGCGGCGTTCAACGAAGACCTCGAACGGCGTGTGGAGGTGCGGACCGGGGAGCTTGCGGCGGCGAACGCCGAGCTCGAGGCGTTCAGCTACCCGGTGTCGCACGACCTGCGGGCTCCGCTTCGCGCGCTGGACGGATTCAGCCTGGCTCTCGTCGAGGATCACGGCGACAGGCTCGACGGGACCGCGCTCGACTACCTGGGTCGCATCCGCGGTGCGGCGCAGCGCATGGCCGGTCTGATCGACGACCTGCTGCAGCTCTCGCGGGTGACGCGGCGGGAGCTCAAGTGCGAGCCCGTCGATCTGACGGCCATGGGCGAGGACATCATCGCGGATCTGCGCGCGGCGGATCCCGAGCGGCAGGTGGAGGTCACCATCGCGGAGGGGATGCGGGTGGACGGCGATGCGCATCTGCTGAGGGTGGCGTTGCAGAACCTCCTGGCCAATGCCTGGAAGTTCACCTCCGCGGAGGCCTCGGCGCACATCGAGCTGGGCAGCTCGGTCGCGGCCGATGAGGTGGTGTTCTTCGTGAGGGACGATGGCGCCGGTTTCGACCCGGCATATGCCGACAAGCTGTTCGTGCCGTTCCAGAGACTGCACGGCGACGACGAGTTCCCCGGCACGGGGATCGGCCTCGCGACCGTCCAGCGGGTGGTGCGCCGGCACGGGGGTCGCGTATGGGCGTCGGGAGAACCGGGTAAGGGTGCTATCATCCGGTTCACGCTCGGTCTCCGGGGGGAGTACTCGTGAAGGAGCAGCGGTTGATCCTGCTGGTGGAAGACAACGTCGACGATGTGGAGCTCACTCTGAGGGCGCTGCGCCGCAATCGCGTCGCCAACAGGGTCGACGTGGTCCGCGACGGCGCGGAGGCCCTGGATTATCTCTCGTGCACGGGGGCGTATGCGGATCGCGACCCGCGGGAGATCCCCCAGCTCGTCCTGCTTGACCTCAAGCTGCCGAAGGTGAGCGGTCTCGTGGTGCTGGAGCGTCTGCGCGCCGACCCACGCACGAAGCGGCTGCCGGTCGTCATCCTCACTTCGTCCAACGTGGAGAGCGATCTCGCCCGGAGCTACGATCTCGGCGCCAACAGCTACATCCGCAAGCCGGTCGACTTCGCGCAGTTCATGGAGGCGGTCAACCAGCTGGGTCTGTACTGGCTGGTGCTGAACGAAGCCCCTCCGCAGGGCGAGTAGCGATCGACCACGGGGTGGCGAGCCGGAGCTGAACGGGGAGCCGCCCACTGCGCCCCGGAAGGCGGGTCGCCGTCGCCGCCGCGCCGGGACCCTCGTGTGACGTACAATCCGGGCATGGCCGACCCTCACCTCGAAGACCGTCTCTTCCTGCTCGACGGCAGCAGCCTGGCGTTTCGCGCGTTCTTCGCGCTGCCCGAGACGATCACGACGCAGGCCGGGCAGCCTACGAACGCGCTGTTCGGCCTGAGTCAGATGCTCCTCAAGATCGTCGCCGACTACCGCCCCGCGAACGTCGTCGTCGCCTGGGACGCGCGCGAAAAGACCTTCCGTCACGAGGAATACGAGGAGTACAAGGCGCAGCGCCCCCACATGCCCGAAGCGCTGTCGCAGCAGTGGGACCTGCTGCCGGAGCTCGTCGACGGCTTCGGTATCGTCAATCTCGTCAGCCCGGGCTACGAGGCCGACGATATCCTCGGCACGCTGGCCGAGGAGGCCAAGCGACAGGGTATCGGGTCCATCGTCGTGACCGGCGACCGCGACGCGATGCAGGTCGTCGACGACGACATCTGGGTCATGAGCACCGGGCGCGGCATCACCGACGTCAAGATCTACACACCGGAGGCGGTCCTGGAGCGGTTCGGCGTGACCCCCGCCCAGATTCCCGACTACATCGGGCTCAAGGGAGATGCGTCCGACAACATCCCGGGTGTGCCGGGCGTGGGGGAGAAGACGGCTGCCCGGCTGCTCCAGCAGTTCGGCTCGATCGAGGCGCTGTACGCGAGTCTCGACGAGGTCACGTCGGAAAAGCGGCGCGAGCTTCTCCGCGCTCACGAAGCGGAGGCGCGGCTCTCATTGCGGCTCGCCACGATGGTGCTCGACGTGCCGCTCGGTCACGACCTGGTGGAGCTGGTCACGCGCGGCGGCTACGAGTTGCCCGTCGAGCGTGTGGACGCGGTGTTCGAGCGCTTCGAGTTCAGGAACCTGCGCCGGCGGCTGCGTGAGATCGCCGTCGCCGTGGCGCGACCTGCCGAGTCCGCATCGGCAGCGGCCGCCGCCGCGCCGGTGTGCGTCGCCGCGGAGCCGGATGTAGGCCCGGTCGCCGCGATGCTGGAGAAGGCCGAGGCCGCGCTGGCGGTCGAGCCTGGCACCGAGGCCGCCTGGGTCGTGGCGGGGTACGCCGGTGCCGCGGCTCTCACCGCGCCGGCCGGCGACGACCGTGTCGCCGCGCTCTGGCGGCTCGCCGCGCACGTCGTCGTCCACGACGCCAAGGCACAGCCGGGCTTCCGGCAGGCCCCGTGCGGCCCGGCCTTCGACACGGCGGTCGCCGCCTACCTGTTGGCGCCGGAGCGGCCCGAGAAGGAGCGTGGGCTCTTCGCGCTCGCGGGGGCGGAGGACGGCGCTCTGCTCGTGGAGGGGCCGGCGGCCGACGCCGCCGCGGCCACGCGCGCCGCACTCACGTGGCGCGTGGCCGAGGCACAGCGGCCGCGCCTTCTCGAGCTCGGCCTCGAGCGGCTCTTTCGCGAGACGGAACTGCCGCTCGTCCACGTGCTCGCCCGCATGGAGGCGGCTGGGGTCAAGATGGACCCTTACCGCCTCGGTGAGATCACGGCTCGCGTGCGCGACCGGGTCGACGAGCTGGCCGACGAGATCGCGCGACTCGCCGGCGGGGAGTTCACGATCGGCTCGCCGCAGCAGCTGGCCGAGGTCCTCTTCACGCGCCTCGGCCTCACGCCGGCGAAGAAGGGCAAGACCGGCTACTCCACCGACGCGAGCGTGCTCAAGGGACTCCGCGATCGGCACGCCATCGTGCCGGCCGTCGAGGAGTGGCGCGAGCTCACGAAGCTGCTGAACACGTATCTCGAGCCGCTGCCCGGGCACATCGATCCGGTCACCGGCCGCGTCCACAGCACCTTCAACCAGCTTGTCACCGCGACCGGTCGCCTGTCGAGCAACAACCCCAACCTGCAGAACATCCCGGTACGCACCGATCTCGGCGCGGAGATCCGCGGCTGTTTTGTGGCCGAGGAGGGTCACGTGCTCGTCGTCGCCGACTACTCGCAGATCGAACTGCGTCTGATGGCGTCCCTCTCGCAGGAGCCGGCGCTCCTCGAGGCCTATCATCGCGGCGAGGACGTCCACCGGGTAACGGCGGCGGCCGTCGCCGGCATCCCGGTCGACCAGGTCAGCAAGCAGCAGCGCGAACGCGCCAAGGCGACCAACTTCGGGATCATGTACGGCCTTTCGGCGTTCGGGCTCTCCGAGCAGGTCGGCATGTCCGTCGACGATGCTCGCGCGTTCATCGACGCGTACTTCGCGAAGTACCCGCGCGTGCGGGAGTTCCGTGACGAGGTCGTCGCCCGGGCCACCCGTGACGGCTACGTGACGACGTTGTTCGGGCGTCGCCGGGCGGTGCCCGAGCTGCGCTCGTCCAACTACCGCCTGCGCTCGCTCGGCGAACGGCTGGCCGTGAACACCATCCTCCAGGGGACGGCGGCGGACATCATCAAGGTCGCGATGGTCACCGTCGGCCGGGAGCTGGAGCGGCGCCGTCTGGCGTCGCGGCTCGTCCTGCAGGTCCACGACGAGCTCGTCCTCGAGTGTCCCGAGGGCGAGGTGGGGGAGTGCCTGCCGCTGCTGCGCGATGCGATGTGCGGCGCCTACGCTCTCGATCCGCCGCTCGAGGTGGAGACGCGGGTCGGCCCGGATTGGCTCTCCGCGAAGCGGTAGCGCGACGACCTCGCCGCGCGCGACGGCGATGTCTCGTTCGGCCTCGGCGTTCCGTGCTATACTCCGCTGGTTTCGGCCCGCTGCGGTCCGTGGGCCGGGACCCTCTGTCAACGACGGACCGCATACGTGACCGGGAGGCAACGAGACCACATGGCTGACAAACCCATCGACGCACAGCTCGCAGCGGCCAACGACCCGAGGATCGTGGAGGGCAGCGAAGGCTACCTCATCGAGGTCGACGGCGAGATCGTCCCGAACTACGACCTGACGCTGACCGACTTCAGCGAAGGCGACATCGTCACCGGCAACGTCGTGCGCGTCGACAAGGACGAGGTCCTGGTCGACATCGGCTACAAGTCCGAAGGCGTCATCCCGGTCAACGAGCTCAGCATCCGCAAGAACGTCAACACATCCGAAGAGGTGCAGCTGGGCGAGGAGATCGACGCACTCGTCATGGTCAAGGAAGACGCCGAAGGGCGTCTCATCCTGAGCAAGAAGCGCGCCCGCTTCGAGAAGGCGTGGAAGCGCATCGAAGGCGCCTTCGAGAGCGGCGAGCCGGTCACCGGCACCGTGATCGAGGTCGTCAAGGGCGGGCTCATCCTCGACCTCGGCGTGCGCGGCTTCCTGCCCGCCTCCCTGGTCGACATCCGTCGCGTGCAGGACCTCCAGGAGTACGTCGGCCAGGAGCTCAACTGCCGCGTCATCGAGATGAACCGCAACCGCAACAACGTCGTCCTGAGCCGTCGCGCCGTGCTCGAGGAGGAGCGCAAGGAGATCCGTCAGCAGATCATCGACGAGCTCAACGTCGGCGACATCGTCGAGGGCACGATCAGCAACATCGTCGACTTCGGCGCCTTTGTCGACCTCGACGGCATCGACGGCCTCATCCACATCAGCGAGCTCAGCTGGACGCACATCAACCACCCCTCCGAGGTTCTCCAGGTCAACCAGAAGGTCAAGGTCAAGGTGCTCGACATCGACCGCGACCGGCAGCGCATCAGCCTGGGCCTCAAGCAGACGCAGGAAGACCCGTGGCAGAAGATCGTCGCCCAGCACAAGGTCGGCGACGTCGTCGAGGGCCGGGTCACCAAGATCGTCGCCTTCGGCGCCTTCGTCGAGATCTACGCCGGCATCGAGGGCCTCGTGCACATCAGCGAGCTCGCCAATCGCCATGTCGAGCGCCCGGACGAGGTCGTCTCGGTGGGGCAGAGCGTCAGCGTCAAGATCATCGAGGTCGACTCCGAGCGCCGCCGCCTGAGCCTCAGCATCAAGCGCGTCGACGGCGACAACGTGAAGCCGCTTCGGCCGCTGGTCGTCGAGCCCGAGGCCGAGCCTGAGGCCGAGCCTGAGGCCGCCGAGCCCGAGGCTGCGGAAGCCGACGAGACGGAGGACGAGGCCGTCGACGCCGGGCAGCCCGAGGAGCCGGCCGCCGAGCCCGAGCCCGAGGTTGTCGAGAACGAGCCCGAGCTGGGCTTGAGCGACGACGTCTTCCCGGCGGGCGCCGCGGCGGATGCCGACGACGAGCCGGCCGCCGCGGAGACTGCGGAGGCCTGACGAGACGCACGGGGGGCGGCGACGGCGTCCTGCGCCGCCGCCGCCCCCCGTCCTGCGTCCGGGATGCCATGACCCGTTCCACACACCACATACCGCTGCTCGGGCTCACCGGCGGCATCGGCTCGGGCAAGTCGACGGCGCTCGCGTACCTGTCCGAACTGGGCGCGGCCGTGGTCTCCACCGACGACATCGTGCATGGGCTCTACGCGAACCCCGACGTCGTCCGCCGGATCCTCGAGCACTTCGGCGACACGGTCGTGGACGGGGCGGGCGGAGTCAGTCGCCCCGCCCTGGCGGCCATCGTGTTCGGTGACGCGGCCGAGCTGCGCTGGCTCGAGGAGTTGCTTCATCCGTACGTGCGCGGTGCCGTCGCCGAGTGGATCGAAGCGCAGCAGAAGGTCCGGCCGCGACCCGCGCTGCTGGTGGTGGAGGTGCCGCTCCTCTTCGAGACCGGCTTCGCCGACCAGTTCGACCGGATCATGCTCATCACGGCGCCCGAAGACGTGCGTCGCCGGCGCCTCGCCGCCAAGCTGACCGACAGCGAGTTCAGCCGGCGCCTGGCGCAGCAGATGCCCGAGAAGGAGAAGAAGGCGCGCAGCGAGTTCGTCTTCAGCAACACCGGAGCCCGCAAGAAGCTCAAGGAGTTCGTGGGCCAGACGGTGGCGGCCATCCTCGCCGCCGAACGGGCCGCTGTCGAGGACGCGTCCGGCCGGAGTCCGTCGTGAAGCGGGTCGTTGTGCTCGTCCTCGTCGTGGCCGTCCTCGGCGTCGTCGTCGGCGTGGCTCGCTGGGCGCAGCCGCTGCTCTCGCCGTCGCTGGGCGCTTCCTGGTACGCGAAGACCGTCTACCCACTCGAGCACGCCGGGGTCATCAGGGCGGCCGCCCGGCGAAACGGGATCGACCCCGCTCTGGTAGCGGCGGTCATCTACGCGGAGAGCCGCTTCGACGAACACGCGCGCTCGTCGCAGGGCGCGGTCGGTCTGATGCAGATCCTCCCCGGGACCGCCGAGCAGATCGCCCACGAGACCGGCGGGGTGGCCTTCGTGGCCGCCGACCTCGACGACCCCCTGGTCAACGTGCGGTACGGGAGCTACTACCTGGGCGGCGCGCTCGAGGAGTTCGACGGTGACCTGACGGCAGCCGTCGCCGCGTACAACGCGGGCATGGGCGCCGTCGCCGGGTGGCGGGAGAAGGCGCACGCCGCCGGGCACCGACTGCGGGTCTCGGACATCCCTTACGCCGAGACCCGGGCCTACGTGAAGAACGTCCTCCGGCTGCGACGGCTCTACCGCGAGACCTACGGCGAGAGCCTGCAGGCGCCGGCGTCGCCCGGCTGAGCCCGACGGGGGGCACGGCTCCGTCATCTCCTCCTTGCGAACAGGTGTTCGTGTTGGTAGAGTCGGGGGCGCATGAGTGACTTCCGCATCCAGTCCGAGTACGGCCTCACCGGCGACCAGCCGGAGGCCGTCGGCTCTCTCGCCGAGGGTGTGCTCCGCGGCGATGGCTACCAGACTCTGCTCGGCGTCACCGGCTCCGGCAAGACCTTCACCATGGCCAACGTCATCGAGCGCGTCCAGAAGCCCACGCTCGTCATCGCCCACAACAAGACGCTCGCGGCACAGCTCTGCAACGAGTTCCGCGAGTTCCTGCCGGACAACGCGGTCGAGTACTTCGTGAGCTACTACGACTACTACCAGCCCGAGGCGTACGTCCCCGCGCAGGATCTGTACATCGAGAAGGACTCGTCGATCAACGATGAGATCGACCGTCTGCGCCATGCGGCCACGACGTCGCTGTTCCTGCGCCGGGACGTCGTCATCGTCGCCAGCGTCAGCTGCATCTACGGTCTCGGCTCGCCCGAGGACTACCTCGAGAAGATGGTGCTGCTTCGGGTCGGAGACACGGTCGACCGCGACGTGATCCTCCGCAAGCTGGTCGCGATCCAGTACGCGCGCAACGACTTCGAGCCCGCGCGCGGCAAGTTCCGCGTGCGCGGCGACTCCGTCGAGATCTGGCCGGCCAGCCAGGACACGGCC